>WNFD01000243.1_pt1 | contig 52157 bp, 38 predicted proteins | sample 5400491 | NCBI WGS metagenome assembly WNFD01 (sample SAMN13153343, study PRJNA577476) | soil metagenome | isolation source: 120 cm saprolite under Douglas fir tree site 2 hole 2 replicate 2 | place: USA:California | collected 2015-04-18
CGATAGATAATTACCGAGTGGTGGACGGAAAGATTTCCGAGGAGTGGGCGGCAGATGACCTACTTGCTTTCGTGTATGGAGTTGGCGCTTACACTCCACCTTGGTTGGCCGGCAAGGCTTAGTATGAGGGTAGAGAGTTCATACAAATGGCTAGCTCCCGCTTAGAAGCCTTTCGTGTTGGGGTCATGGCTGTGATTATCACTAGCATGGCTTTGGGGCAAAAGCTCCTGTGGGAGCGAGTCTGCATGATCTTCGTACTCTCTTGCCTAACTCCCTGATAGATGCCCTCAGCTTCCAGATGATTGGCGCGTCTTGGAACCACCACCACCATTTACTTTAGGAGGTGAAAAATTATGATTGATCACATCTACATTTCTGTGAATGATGTAAAAAAGTCACTCAAATTCTATCTGGAAGCATTGAAGCCTTTAGGTTGGCGCGAGTTTGGAGCGTACGACTCTAGTACGGGCCCAGAGGGTATACCTGACCTTTATGGTATAGGTGACGCTCAATATATGAAGAATCCAGGATCAGGCTCGAGCATATGGCTACGACAGCGACAAAAGGGTGAAACTGGTCTGTATGTTGGCATCCACGCAGAGAGTACAAAAGAGGTAGAGGCTGCTTATGCTGCTGCGTTGAAAGCGGAAGGCAAAGATGAAGGTGCGCCTGCGGAAAGAACATACTTTGCTCGTGGATATTACGCTGCAAATATAGCAGACTTCGATGGGAATCACATTGAGTTCGTCTACAAAGACTTTTAGGGACAGTGCGGGATAATCTCATCTACAGAGTGGTACACTTTTCGGGCTCATCCACTTTTGGACTATCAAAAACAACAGAGAGGGCTGGCCACGCACTACCAGGCTCGCCTTCTCCAGGGTGCGCTTGATCTCCAAAAACGAGCGGCTATGAGGGCTAATTGCAAAGGTACGCGGCGCCAATTTCCGCACAGTTCATCCAAGAGGAGCGAGCGCCGCCAGGAGCGTGTGATTCGCCTTAATTCTTGTCCTCTCAATGAAACCATAACCTGTCCGGCAGTTGGCTTGTTTCGTTGCTCCAGAGCAAGCGAGCGAGAGTGAGGAATCCGCGATTTTGCCACATATCCCCGTTTGTGGTCCATTTTGAGATCCATAACCTGTCCTGTGGTCCAAACGAGTAAAACTCCTCGTTGAGAGAGGCAAAATGGTCCTCTTTTTGGGACTGGATGCCTCGCAAATGCGTCAAAGCGGACACGATATGGGGAAATGTGTGCCTCACAGGGAAAAGCTCCTCCACATGCCAGCTTGAGTTCTCATGCGGGAGGTAACCGCCCGTTTTAGCTCAACAGCACCAAGAGGCTTGTTTCCTCGATGGACTCTCATCGCCCTTTGGACCATAAAGGATCCTCGTTCGCTTTGGACGATAAAGCATCCTAACAGGACAGGTATCGTGACAAATCACAGAGCGCCTGCTCGCTCTCCTCGTCCGACAACTCCACGAGCAGCGCCTCGCTGAGTCCAGCAACGTGAAAGCCCTTGGGTGTAAATATTGGAATTGCGCGAGCGCAAATTTGGTCATTCGGTGAGCGGTCAGCGAGTATCTTCTCTGTCGTGAAAGGCAGCAAAATGATCACGTAATTATCAAATTTGCGCTCGCGCAATTCCAATATTTACACCTTCCCTTCCTGGATGAGCAGGTTCCTGCCCTCATCGTAGCGGATGGGCGGCCTACATTCCCGTGTTCGCGGTCTGCCGCGTGCTAGGCATTCGGACCGATACACACATACAACGCTGGCGGCGCCTGATTTTCTGGGGAACCGCCCGCAAGCTACTGTTCCAAACGGTAAAACGAGGCCGGCGCCTGGTCTGGTGCCTCCTGATTTCTGAGGTCCCCTACCTCTACAGCTTATTTGACTGGAGCCCTCTGCCGCCAGAGCGTCGACGACAACTGTACGAGGCAGCTCATGCTCACGCGCAGCTCCTTGGGCAGGTGTATCAAGAAATGCAGGCACAGTATGCAGCTACCCGTCAAGCACTGTTTTCTGTTCTCACGCGCGCGGCGGAACTCGATAACACATTTTGGCCGGCGATGGCGGGGAAAGCCGCATCGCTTCCCTCTGAAGCATAAGCCACCTACGCCCGACTCTTGGACTGTGGGCAGGATATCTACGAAAAGCTAATCGCTCATACGCGGAGGATGCTTCATGCGCAACAAGATGAATCGTTGATCATCGACGCGGTCAAGTTCGACGCCGAGCACCGTATCATTGACACTTTTTCCCTCCCTTTGTTTCCCGTCGTATCCCGCGAGGAATCCCTGGTGCTTACAGAACTTTTGCAGCAGGTAACACGCTGGCACCAGGCACTGGCCGATTTCTGGCAAGCTCAGAATCCGGGGTCTTCAACAGAAGTTTAAAGCTCCCCGTCCTGATATCTTACAGAAATTATGAAATTGCGTCTTCATCTTCAGCAAGGGGAGCCGTCCTGTCTTTCTGAGCTGGAGAGGAGGTCACCTTGCTTTCAAGTTCTCTGACTTCACGAAAACCAATCAGGATCACTCACCCTGGAAAAGTTCATACGTGTTTACGCTGCTGCTGCACTGCTTTGCGCTGCCACCTTCAGCTCTGGCGCCACCTGGGAACCCGCCCGGGGAACTTGTCATCGCCCAGCCGGTGGCAGACCTCGTAGAGCCGCGCGTCGGCGCCCTGCCATGCCAGATCGGCGAGCGTTTCCTGCAAGGGTACATCCTGGCGCAGCGTCGCAAGCTCGCGGAACAGCAGCGCCTGGGCCCGGTGCTGCGCCAGGCTCGCGGCCAGGTGTGCGGATCTGCCGGGATCGCCTCGAGGTGCTCGTATTTGGCCAGCACGGCCGCCGCCGATTTTTCCCCCCAGCCCGGGATGCCGGGGAAGCCGTCGGCCGCATCGCCCACCAGGGACAGCCAGTCGGGGATCGACTGTGGGCGCACGCCAAACTTCTCCACCACGCCCACCTCATCGAGGAGTATATCGCGGCGGCGGTCCCAGCCCACGATGCGGCTGCCAGAGACCAGCTGGGACAGATCCTTATCCGGCGAGCAGATTACGATCTGTGCGACCCCGACTTCGTGCTTGAACCGGGCGGTCGCGCTGGCCAGGGCATCGTCGGCCTCGAACTCGACCATCGGCCAGACCACCAGCCCCAGCGCGGCAACTGCCTCTTCGGCCAGCGGGAACTGGGCGAGCAGATCCGGGTCAACACCCGCGCCGGTCTTGTAGCCGGGGTAGAGGCCGTTGCGGAAGGACTCGATCACGTGATCGAAGGCGCAGGCCACATGGGTGATGCCCGGCGTGGCGAGCAGCATCAGCAGGCTGCGTAAGAGGCCCAGCGTGGCGCCGACCTCGCGCCCATCGGGTGCCTTGCGCGCCGGCGCGCCGAAGTGGTTGCGAAACAGCTCGTAGGTCCCATCCACCAGGTAGATCTTCATAGAATAAGCGGTGCTCCTCTCAGCATTTCAGAAGTGTCCAGTCTCTGCTAACATAGACAGCGATGCAGATGGAAAATACGTTTTGCCTCATGCTCAAGGAACTGTTGCCGCACCACCTCGTGACGTTGGAGAGCCTCTGGGAGCAGATGCGTCGGGGCGAGAACTGGTAACCACTCCGTGATCTTTTTGCGTATTCCATGTCTGGTTCGTCTCCACAGGCTCTTTCGCCCCCCATTACTGCTATGAGGCAAAACGTCTCTTCCATCTGCATTCTTTCCCAGTGAACTGAGAACGGAGATCATTCATCAATCTGCCAGTAGACACGAAGGTATTGCCCTGCCGCTGGCAGTCGATCAGCTCATAAGGAATCCCTTCCGTCTAAAAAGCCTTACCCTTTGATATATTTGAGCTTCTCTTTGACTTGTTGACGACTCACCTGGGTGTACCTGACGGTAGTCTGAATCGCCGGCGTTCCCCTTTTCGTGACGTGTCCCAGGTAGTAGGCGACCTCTTCCAGGCTCCAACCAGCCAGACGTGCGCGATGTCCGAAGTCATGCCTGAGATCGTGAAAATTGACATCTGCGATCAGTTCGGCCTCCTCCCGCCGGGCCTTCGTTTTGATCTCCTGCCACCAGTAGTGGATGCCGTCCTCGGTCCACCGCTCGGAGCGCTGCGAGGTGAAGACGTAGCGGCTCTCGCCTCGCCGCTCCTCACTGTGGACGTACTCAAACAGCGGTAGCCGCGCCTGGTTCAGCAAATCGATGTCGCGCGTTTTCCCGTCTTTGTGGCCAATGGTGATCCAGCCGGCCTTGGTCGAGAGGTGCGTGTGCTTAAAGAGCAGATAGGAGATATCGCTGACCCGGCACCCGGCCCAGAAGCCGAGCGCGAAGACGGCTCGGCCGCGCAGATCGGCCTCGCGCCCCACCAGGTCGCGCAGCGCCACGCGCTGCTTGTCGCTGAGTTCGCGAGGGGCGAGCAATGTCTGGGCGGGAATAGCGATGCCCCGCGTCGGGTTGCGAGTGAGGATGTGCTTGTCTTCCATCAGCCAGCGGCAAAACCCGCTGAGCGCCGAGCGGGCCTGATTCTTATAGCTGGCGCTGGGAAGCGTCTCCAGGAAGATCTCAATCAGTGTGCGCGTGATGTACTCCGGGTGGAACTGCCGGTCGTGCCCGGGTTGCTCGCTCATCCAGGCGGCAAACTTGCGCAAGACGCGCCGGTAGGCCGCGACCGTATCGTTGTCGCGGCTGCGCAGATGCTCCTGGCGGTACTCCTCGATCCACGCCTCAGCCGACGGCAGCGGGAACGGGACTATCCTTGCCTGTGCCGGTTCCATGTGTCCTCACTCCTGCGCCGACGGCCGCGCCTGCTCCGCGCGAACCAGCCCTGCTGAGTGATCCGGCGCACATCTGGAACGCCTGGCACAGATGATCGCCTGTCGCCGCCGACGATCCAGCCCGGCTCTCCCATGATCTCATGCCTCGCTTTGCTCCAGGTCGTTTTCACGCCCTGAAAAATTATGGGGCGAGTTTTGGCCGCTCATTTTGCTTTCGCCGCTTGCTTGCTTACGCTCGATGCGGTGGGTATCCTCTCTCAATTTCGCCCCATAATGTCAGTTATGGGGCGAGTTGCGCTGATCTAAGTATAGCTCTTGTTACAAGCTTTATCCAGTCATCAAGTCATCTGTTGACAACCTAACCATCAAGGATCACACAAAGATTGCCTAACAAACTTTAAGCAAGCATCTGGCAAACCCCTGGCAACTAACAAGAGTGGGCCTTTGCATGGTTGTGTGCTATACCCTTGCCATATCAGGAAGCATGGGACATGGTGAGACTCTTGGTTGAGAACTCCGTCATGAAACGAAAGGGGCGAACGAGAGCATACCTCCTCATCTATCCTCAGTTCTTCTACTCAATCAATCTCTGCCCTACTGATATTGGTCACGCAGATATTCCCGAGAGCGCAGTTCACCGTCGAGGGATTGTTGGAATGATTCGGGTGATGTCATCCATCTCCGAATCTTCTCTAACCTCTCGAGGTTAAAAGGGATCTCAAGTCCCGATTGCGCATAAAGGACGACGTAGATGGTCTGTTCATGCTGGTGAAGCCAGTCATCAAAGGAGACGAGGCTTTCGAGCGCCTGACGGGCATGTTCCTCCCGCATGGGAGTATGCGAGAAATGGGCGCTTCCTGAAATGGCCTCAAATGAGGTTGGAATGAGGCCAATGCTAGGAATCGGAACAAGCAAAGCGTCACCTCCTCCGAATCCATGTAAAGGGACATCGCGCCAGTCCTGCTTTATCCGCAGCAATTGCTGGTAGAGTTGAGCAAGTGTGCGGTCTTGAGCGAGTGGGAGAACAAAGGTAAAGCGTTCTCTCCACGATTTGTTACGGAATTCATGAAAGGACATCTCTGGATATTTGTACAGGGCAAACAGAATGTCAAAGATGAGATCGGTGTAAGGGAAAAAGAAGGCGATCATGGCGCAGGCATTATAGGATGCGATTCGTTCCAGCTCTAGTAGTTCATTGACGTGTTCTCCCCACTCACTGCTGGAAGTAGACGTACTGGTTTTTGCTTCTTCTAGGTGAGCCAAAGCATCTTCCACCTGGCTTCGGAAATAGTCATACAGACTATGCACATGACGAAATGAGTTTAGCAGCGCAAAATTTTGTGCTTCTACCTGTCGTTTGAGTTCAGGTTCCAGCACATCGTCGAGTCGACGGCACGCCTGTTCGATTCTACGCCGAAGACTTTCTGCAATCCTTTGGAGCTCTTCTGGTTCGTGCACTTGGGAAGTACTGCTTGTGGCCTCAATTGACCACCAGAGGGTCTTTGAGTCGAGGAGGCAAAACTGCACACCTCGATAGCGGATATAGACTTGCCATTCGGACTTATCAAGCCTCTGATAAAATCGGAAACCCACTAGGCGCAGTAGCATCCAGACAAAATAGGAAGGAGGCATGAGAAGGCGAGACTGTAGGGGGAAGTATTCCAGTACATTCCCTGGTGTATGGTCTTCATCTATCCCTGTCAACGCGGCACGCACCTTGGAGAGATCCATCTACTACTCACTTTCCAGCGATCAGTCTGACCTAGATGTATTTGGCGGCACGGAGTAACACACCTTGTTCTTTCTCTCGAGAGAACATGAGAACGAGTTCAGCTCTTCGAGAGTTCTCAGCATAGCACGAAAGGTTGCTCAAGCACAAGAGGGTAGGTAGGTTCTAGTAATTCCTTCATACACCTATTTTTTCAGGACTCACGTTAGCGATCCTATGCCAGATTCCTTTTCTGGAATAGCAGTAACATGAAGATAATGTCCTCCTGTGTTGCCAGCTGTTTTTTTCAAGGGAATCCTGGCTCATTCGCAGAGCTTGATCCGGGCTCCACACGAAGTGCGCATGAGCCAGGTTTAGTTTACAAAAAACAGCCAGCCCACCGTATCCGTTTTTGGGCGGAAAACCCAGTCAAGGAAAATTGGCTTTCCTTGACTGGGTTTTCCGCCCAAAAACTGGTCAGAGTGGCAGATACGCAGTGTAGTTCATGCGGTTCACTTGCAGCGCCGTATGTCACTTTCAACTTTCGTCTGCGCTGGTTGAGGCTTTCGTTTGCACTGGAGTGGATTTCGTCTGCGCTGCTTTCTGTGCCGGCGGTGTTTGAGCACCGAGATGCGCGACATAGTCCAACAGCAGGCGATGAGCGAAGCCATACCCTCCACCGACACGACGTAGGAGGATGCGGGCGGCCGCCTCTTCCAGAAAGCGGACGTAGTGCCAGGGCATCACACCGGATCGCCAGAGCCAAAAGCGCAGGATAAAATGGGCAACAAACGCATCAAGGCCAGTGAGCAAGGCAAGAAGGAGGCCGAAGAACGTCCCGATGGAGAGGCCGGAGAGAAGACCTCTCACCGGGTCATAGAGGAGTCCTCCTATCAGTCCAGCAAGCACTCCACTCAGCAGGCCGCTGAGTATTCCAATGGTAGCTCCATACCGTGCAGAGCGCCAGATGCCCTGATTGGGAGAAGAAGAGGGCTTTTTGGGAAGGTGGTCTCGAGAGAGTCCGAGAAAAAGGCTGAAGGGCAATCCCAGGTACAACAAGATGAAGAGTCCGCCGAGGAGACCTCTGAGCGTATCATAGAGGATGAGACAAAGACCAAAGAGCAGGACTCCGACGACGAGGCCGATCCAGGCTCTCTTCCATGACCAAGTGAGTACTTCTGCCGCCTCGATCTCGCTTTTCCGTCCCATGAGGGAACCATAGATCATGCTTCCCATGAACCAGAAGAGGATAGCACCGATAGGACCAAAGAGTACCCATCCGACAAACCCATCGAGGAGCCCTCCTACGAGCCTGGCCAACCAATACTTGCTCAGAACATATCGATGCCACAGGTGTTGGTTTGATAACCAGTCGGGTTGCAGGCGCTCGAGGTAAAATTCTGTGAGATGGCGCTGCTGCATCTGCTGAGCCAACCAGGCGAGCCATGCGCAGGTGACGTGGGGTGGATAATGCTTCACATCCCCTTTGCGGCTAATCATACGCTGTACATAGTCGACCCAGATCTGTTCGCCTAACCGGGCTTCCTTGTCGGAAAGCTCCTGTACCGAGGTTCCCTGATAGGTGAGTATGAGTACCTGCAACATGAGCGGCGTCGTCGCCAATTCTCGCAGCTCCGTATTCTTCCGCAAGGTTCCACGCAGAGCCGCAAGTGGCTTGCCCAGGCTTATCAGGTAGCTAGCCACCTGCTTTTCTGAGAGAGGCTGCACGACGACAGCCGTATGCAGCACCAACCGTTCGTGCCTGGTCGCAGCGTCGTATTCGCTGGTTCTGCTACAGACCACCAGCGGGCGCAGGTGCTCGCGATGGTAGGCGTTGATGGCGGCGATACAGGCCGGGCGAGCGCTCTCCTCCATTTCATCCAGGCCATCCAGGAGCGGAAGCACCTGCTCCGCTTGAACCCAGTGCTGGCTCAAGCGGCGTGGGACATCATAGAGACGTGCGATCTCCTCACTCAGCCATTCGGCGAGGGGACGTTGGCGCTCAGCCCAGCTCGCAAGCGGCAGCAGGATCGGCAAAGGCCGGGCCGCATCCTGCTTGGCCTGCTCAACCAGGGAATGGGCCAGTTCCACGAGCAGCGTGGATTTGCCCGCGCCTGGCTCGCCCAGGATGAGCAATTCCTGCTGTGCCAGTTCATACGCTTGCACAATCGAGGTCTGCGGCGGGAGTGGCTGTTCTGGCTGATCGGGCAGGCGCAGCACGAGGCCGACCACACTCTGGACAGCAGCCGGTCTCTCTGCCAGGCCCAGTTCCAGTTGCACCGCTCCTTGCAAGGACTGTGCGCGGATCTGCTCGTATCGCACACGGAGGCGCCGTAGCATATGGCTGTGGTCCTGCTCATCGCCTGCTATTTGCCGCTCGCGACTGCCGAGCCAGGAAAGCAGCGTCAGCGCGGACAGGAGGCCCAGACCCGACCATAAGGGAAGCGGGTAGGTCTGCGCAAGATGGACGAGATAGAGTTTTGCGAGCGGGGTATCCGTTGCAGTCGTGTTGAAGTTGGCGATGGTGGCGATAACGATGCCAACGAGAAGCGTACCCCAGACAAAGCGCAGCACACGCCACAGCCAACGGCAGACCCGTACCCGCCAGCGGAGGGGTGTCGAGGGAATTCCTACTGGTGCTTCGTGCTCTGCCACAACGGTTCCTCCATACTTTGAGCTTTGCTTGATGTAGTATAGAATGAAACCGATCTGATGGCAACATCAGGGGCAGGCCGGCATTGAGAGAAGACCACCTACTCAATTGAAGATTGTACCTGAGTTTTGCGCAATAGTAAGTTTTGCGTATGTGCTACTAATGGCATAGAATGGCCTGTAGAGTAGTTTGAGCGTGAAATCATAAGCGAGGCGAGACATGTTGCCATCACTGGTTCAGAACGCTTTAAAGCTGCCTCTCATGCTGGCTCACTCGGATTTTTCAGGCTGTGCAAAACTCATGTACCGAAAGCGCAAAACTTAGGTACAATCCACATCAATGCAGACGAACTCCACAATCCAGTGCAGACGAAAGTTGAAAGTGACAGGTGTTGTCAGACATGAAAGGTGGCTCGCTTTCCCAAAACAAATCTTACACTATTCTCACTAGTGTGGGATTCTACCCGCTCCTTTTTTGGCTGTCAAGACGTGTCACTTTTAATTTTCGTCTGCACTGGTTGTGGAGTTTGTCTGCACTGACGAGCCGCGGGAAATTTCTGACGCTCAGCACCAGACAACAAAGCGCTACCAGAAATGACTCCTATAGAGGAGGTGACTTCGTGCGTTGGGCAGCAGGCAGCGCGGAAAGCGTTCCTACGTTCAGATCAGCTAAGTAATCGAGCAACAGACGGTGGGTGAAGCTATACCCGCCGCCCACCCGCCGCAGGAGGATACGCGCCGTCGCATCTTCAAGCAACGGTGCCGCCCGCCAGGGAAAGGTGTGCGTGCGCCACAGCAGCAGACGGAGCACCGCGTGTCGCAGGACGGCCAATCCGCCATAGCTAGCCCAGACCAGCAGGCCACCGCTCACGACAAGAAGCAATCCGGTGCTCAGCGCGATATACGGCACTGAGAACAGCGCTGCGCGCAGCCCCCTGCCCAGATCGACGTTCAGCTCGATGATCGGCACGTGGTTGCTGAACGTGAGGAGGTCCCATTCGTTCAACCCGGCGCTCAGCGCACCGCTCAGTACGCCCGTAGCCCCTATCACTGCTCCACTGATGATGCCCATGATCCTACTATTGCGAAACGAGCGTCGTATCCCCTGATTGAAGACTCGACGATCCTGATCCTCGACCCGTTCATGTGAGATGCCCTGAAAAAGTCCAAGCAGCAACCAGAAGCTCAACCCGGCGCTCAGCCCCTCGATCAGCCCCCTGCCCAGCCCATAGATCAGTCCACCGCTCTGCCAGCCGTAAGGCGGTTTGTAAAACACGACGAATGTCCCGGAGCCCAGCCCAACGAGGATCAAAACGATACTGGCAATCACCACGGTCGTGCGGAGGTGTCTAGAAGCGAACAAACTTCGGATCAGGCTTGTCCAGGTCCATCTCAAGCGCTCGGTGAGGTGGACATCCTCTTTTTGCACTTCAAGGATCAGACTTACCAGCACACTGATGATTCCACACAGCAGCCCGGAGAACAGCGAAAAATCCAGCACATCACTCAGCACAAGGCCCGGCCTAAAGCCCAGCGCATCACCCAGCCCGATGCTTAGCCCACTTCCCACCCCAAGTACAGCTGCGACTAGAAGCGCACGTTGACCATACCACGCGCGCATCACACGACGAAGACCCGGCCAGCGTCGGGCCGTGTTCGTAGCAGAAGCCTGGACCTCTCGCGAGGAGAAGCGCGGCACTAAAGATAGCAGCAACCAGCAACTCAGTCCGATCCCCACACCAGAGATACTCCCCCTCCGAAGCCAGTCGCCAGGTCCATAGTATGAACCCAGATACAAGCCGAAGCTTAGTCCATACACCAGTCCGATCAAGGCACTGGTAACCGTACGCTCTATAATCACACGGCGAGGGGCGGAACGAGGATGGCTCTGCGCGCGTTGGAACCCCCTTTCCCCTCCGGTAGCTTCACTGAAAAGTCCTCCCAGGAAGCCACCGAGCACTCCAAATTGAAGCAAGAGCCCGAGACCCCCATAGCCCAGGAGCAGGGTGATAGTAAGACCGGCCAGCGCGCCGATCAGTATACCGGGGATGCGGATCGCCAGCCAGGTATAGCTCAGCTCTTGTCCTGCCGGGAGCCAGTCGGGTTGCAGGTGCTCCAGATAGAAAACCGTCTGGTTGTGCTTCCGCATCTGTTGGGCCTGCCAGTGTAACCACGAGCGTGTGCGCTCCAGCGGATAGCGCGCTGCGTCCCCTTTGCGCTCCACCATTCGCCGCACGTAGTCGCTCCACACCTGTTGCAACAACTCCGTCCCCCTTTGGGACAAACTGCGCACCGGTGTCCCCTGATAGGTGAGCATCAAGACGCTCAGCATCAGGGGGGTGCCCGCCAGTTCTTGGAGCGCGGGATTCTTGTTGAGTGTGCGATGCAGCGCTTCGAGCGGCTTGCCTGCCTGAGTGAGATAGGCATCCACCTGCTCAAGTGAGAGCGGCTGCACCACCACGGCGCTCTGGAGGGTGAGACGATGGTGCCTGGCGGCCTCCTCATATTCGGCTTTGCGGGAACACACCACAAGTGGTCCCGGGTGCGCATGATGATAGGCATTGATCGCGACGATGCAGGCTGGTCGGGCCACCTCCTCCATCTCATCGAGGCCGTCAAGGAGCGGCAGGAGCTGTTCTTCTTGCACCCAGTGGCGCGCAAGCTGCTCGGGGATATCGTAGAGCTGAGCCACTTGCTCAGCCAGCCAGTCCTGAAGGGGCGGACGTGTCACCGCCCAGGGAGAGAGCGGGAGGAGCACTGGCAGCGGCTGCGTGTCATCCTGTTCGGCACGTGCCACCAGCTGTTGTGCCAGTTGCAGCAGGAGGGTGGATTTCCCAGCGCCCGGTTCCCCCAGGATCAGCAGTTCGTGTGCGGCTTCCTCATACACCTGGGTGAGCGACGTGCCAGGGGGAAGGAGCTGCTCTGGGCGATGAGCGAGATGCAACAAGAGGGTGGTCGCATTCTGCACCGCAGCCGGTTGGTGCGCCAAGCCCAGTTCCATCCAGGTGGCGCCCTGTAGCGATTGCGCCAGGACGTCGCTATAGGAGCGACGGAGCCGTCGGAGCATGCGCACGCGGTTCTGCTGCGCAGGCGCGAGGGGGGCTGTAGCCTGGGCAGGCCCTCGGCTCACCACGCCTATTAGCAAGGCGAGAAGCAGGAAACAGCAGCCGACAAGCAGCATAACAGGCCACTCGGCGACGAGCCACGCGACAAGCCTCGCTGCAGGAGACTTGGCAGGAATGACGCCTCCTGGACTGGTGAGCCAGAACGAAAGCACACTGACTGCCAGGCTCAGCACGACAGAAACGCCCAGAAAAGCGGAAATCTTCCACAGCCAGCGACAGAGATGTACCCACCAGGGCGCGGGAACCGAGTCATTTAAGGAAGAAGTGGTAGATGCAACCGGCTCTGACATGACAGATACTCCATCCTTTCATCTCTGCTGTCTTAAACATTTTCCAGCTAGCTGCCCCAGTCGGCAGTCAACATTTTGTTTCAGCCTTTTCGACGGGAAAGCCTTCATGCAATACCCGACTATTGGTTACTGCTCCCATCAGGTACGTTCCTTCTGCCGTCGCCACGTTCGCAGCTCAGCGTCAGCAACTTCATCAGATTGCTCGGCATAGCGCAAGGTCGTTTGCAGATTCTTATGCCCCAATCGCTTCCGAACGGTCGGCAAACTGACCCCGCCATTGATCAGTTCAGTTGCATGCGAATGCCGAAGTTGGTGGAGCGTGCAAGCGACACCCGCCTGCGAGCAGTAGTGGTCCCAGCGTTCCTGCATCGACTGATAGCGCAGTGGTCCTCCTCGCCCGTTCTTTTCTGCTCGGAACAGCGGCCCGTGCTTGTAGCCCATCCGTTTGAGGTAGGCCCGGAGAAGCTTTACCAGGCGCGGATCGTCGAGCTGGACCGTTCGCCTCTTGCCACCCTTCCCCACGACGGTCAGATGTTCATTGTCGAACGAGAGGTCAAGATCCTCCACATACAAGGAAAGCCCCTCACTGACCCGCAGACCGGTCTCCGCGAGCAGACGGAAGAAGAGCCGGTCACGCAGACACTCGGCGGGAATCGCTTTGAGAATGCGTTCAATGTGGGAGCGCTCCACGCCACGCGGCTGCGGCGGATCGAGTTTCACCCGGTCGATCTTGCGCATCGGGTTGTTGTCGAGCAGTTCCTGTTGCTCAGCCCAGATCAGAAAGCGTGCCACCGCTGCCTGTTTGCGCGCTCTGGTTGCAGGGCGAAGATGGGCATGCCTCTCGAAGAACGCTCGCAAGACGTCCGCAGTGATCGTTTGTATCGGCCCCTGGTGAAAGGCACAAAGCTGGGTCAAATCGGTCGCATAGGCGCGGCACGTGTGTGGCGAATGATTTGCATGAGCCAGATCCGCAAGAAATGTGGTGACCAGAGATTGCAGTGATTGCTCTTCGGTTGCAATATGTCCCATCTGTTTTGTTCATTCCTGTGATAACGATAAACAGGCGCCTCTCGAAAGGCTGCTTCCTCACGCTCAAAACTGCCTAGTTTGGGCGATATTCCTGAGATAATAGTTATTCTAGCAGGAATCTATTCCATATGAAAGAGTTTTTCCGACGAAATTTAGTTCCACTCTTGCAAGTGCAGATGAAATCCATATTAGTGCAAGTGAAAGTTACTCCAGTGCAGACAAAAGTTGAAAGTGACAAGACGCCGATTGTTGCCTCCCAGAAGGGGCAGGTGAGGAAGCTTTTCCGGTGTGCTGCACAAGCATGACCTGGCCGCCGTCACGATTGCAAAGGGAAGTATTCAAGGGACCGCTGCCCCACAGGAGGCCTGGGAGTATGCAGAGCGATGGTGATGACTGGCCAGCCGTCACAGTCGCTGCCGGCAGCCGCGCATGTAACGCCAATGTTGCTGTGACACGCCTCACCACAGCCAGCTTCAGTAACGCCAGAGCTGCGGTGACACTAGCAGGAGAACCTGGTGGGAGCCGAGGCCGCTGACGATCGCCGTGGTGGGCCCTGCGTTAAGGAACGAGTCTGATAGCCGCAAAGTAAATAATTGCGGCACAGTTTCAGGTAGGACGAGGATCGCTGCAACAATCGATCAGTGCGCACGTTTGCTCAAGAACTCTGCGGTGCTGCCGTGACTCCATTGGTCTGCTCTTGGGCCATCCCTGTTCCCTGTGCTGTTGACAATGCACGTGAGGGCTCAGCTTCCAGGTCAGCGAAGTAGTCGAGAAAGAGGCGATGAATGAAGCGGTAGCCGCCGCCATCCTTATAGAGCAGGATGCGACGAGCAGCGTCATCCAGGAAACGCACATAGTGACGAGGCATCAGGCCAAGGTGCCGCAGTTGCAGACGCAGGAGCACATGGCGCAGGCTCGCCAGCCCGCCTGTGAGCAACGCCGCGAGCAGGAACCCAGCGCATCCGAGGACAAGCCCGTAGCTCATCAGCCCGAAGCTCAGCCCATCGCTCAGCCCGAAGCTCAGCCCGTCGCTCAGCCCGAAGATCAGCCCCATGCTCAGCCCGTTGAAGAAGAAATTAGCAATGAATTGGTTCAGCAGACTCACCATGAAACAAACGATCCCGGTGAGTCCTCCGACGAGGAGCGCAGTGTGGACCGAGCGCAGAATGCCTTGATTGGGTCTCGTTCGCAAATGATCATCAAGCGTCTCTCGTGACAGCCCATTCCAAAGGCCAAGCAGGAGCCAGTAGGCACTCCCTATACTCAGCCCGACGCTCAGCCCGATGCTCAGCACGTCGATCAGCCCCATGCTCAGCACAAAGCTCAGCCCGGCGCTCCGCCCGTTGCTCGGCCCCATGCTCAGCCCGGCACTCAGCACGTAGCCCAGCACGTTGCTCAGCACGTAGCTCAGCCCGAAGAACAGAAACAGCAGCAGGAAGAGGCGAGCGCTCTCACCTAGATGGTGTTTGCTCAAAAGACTCCTTCGTATCTGTTTCCTTGACCACACCACACGCTCTGCGAGCTCAATTGTTCCCGTCTTTCCCAGCAGGAGCAGACTCAGGAACGCGCCAATAGCCCCGAAGCTCAGCCCATAGAGCAGCCCGGCGCTCAGCCCGCTGCTCAGCCCCATGCTCAGCCAGACGCTCGGCGCGTAGCTCAGCCCAACACTCAGCCCGGCACTCAGCCCAAGAAGCAGACCGACAAGCGCTCCAAGACGGAGAGCGTCTGCTGGAAGCCAGCGCGGAAGCACTCGGTGCCCCCAGTGCGGACGTGGGACCGATGAGACCGTGTGCTGAGCGGCCTGTTTCCCAAGCACCACGAGCATGGTGAGCATACAGCCACCCAGGCTCAGACCACTTCCATAGATCAGCCACGTATAGGGATAATTGGGATCTCTTCCCCACAGAGCAAATCCCGTCGCAACCAGTCCTCCCAGGAGCCCACCAGCGCAGATACTCAGCAGCCCAACCTTCCTCCAGTGCTGGACAAAGAGGGATCGTATTCCCGAGAGGTGAAATCGAGCAGCGCCCTTTCCGCTGATCACTCCCCCCAGCAGCCCGCCTGCACATGCGTACCACCATTGGTCGGGAAGTGACCAACTTCCAAAAAAAGATGAACTTTCAGAAAAAAGTGTCGTGACCAGCAGACTCACTAACACACCTATGATGATCCCAGCGCCTCTGGTGGCCAGTCGCTCATAGCGGTCCTGCTCACGTCCCGCGGGAAGCCAGTCGGATTGGAGATGTTCCAGATAGAAGGTGGTCTGATGGTGCGCTCGCATCTGTCGTGCCAGAAAACTCAGCCAGTGGCGCGCGCCCTGTGAGGAAACGTGCGCCACTTCTGCTTGCGGCTCCTCCAGTCGCCGCTGGACATAGCGCTCGAAGAGGTGCCGCCGCTGCTCTTCAACCGTCCCCTTCTTCGGCAGCGCCTGCACCGAGACGCCGTGATAGGCGAGCGTGACGACATGGAGCATCAACGGCGTGCGCACCAGCTCCCGCAGGTCCGCATCTTTGCGGAGCAAGGAGCGGATCCCTGCCAATGCGTTGCCTCCCTCTTTGAGGTAGGCATCAACCTGCTCGGCATCCAGAGGCTGCACGACGACCGCATCTTGTAATGCCAACTGCGAGCGCGAAGCAGCCGTGTGATACTCATCAGTTCTGCTACAGACCACCATGGGCACCAGGTGCGCTTCTCGAAAGGCATTGATGGCGTCGATACACGCGGAGCGAGCGCCCTCTGGGACCTCATCGAGCCCATCAAGCAGAGGAAGGACCTGGTCCCGTCGCACCCAACGCGCCAGCGGATCGCGGGGAACATCGTAACTAGTGGCCGCCTCCTCGCTCAGCCACTCCTCAAGCGGTCGCTTGTGGTTGGCCCAGGTCGAGAGGTTGATAATCACCGGCAGGGGATGCTGCTCATCGAGCGCCGCGCGCTCTTGCAGAGCCACTGCCAGGTTGAGCAGTTGGGTCGTTTTGCCGACCCCAGGCTCTCCAAGGATCAGGACGTCTCCCCCGGCCTGATCGTAGACATCCAGGATCGATGTGCCAGGAGGAAGATCCTGCTCGGGGTGGGCGGCTTGACGCAACCGCAGGCGGGTCATATTCCGTACTGCATTGGGGGCGCTGTGGAAGGTGAGAGCAATCTGGACGGCACCTTGCAGCGACTGTGCTAACAGATCGGTACAGCGACTCTGGAGCTTGGCAAGAAAACGCTGACGATTCTGTTGCTCCAGGGTGAGGGATGGGGAGGACGAGGATGTGCGGTGTCCAGCCGTCACCCCTCCAGTGAGAGCGGTGAGGGCAAGTAAACTTCCTCCAATGGCGAGCGTGAGAGCAGAATGGTCGATGAGCCAGCCCAGCGGCGTCTTTGCCAGGGAAAAGGGAGAAGCCGTCAGCCATGCCGATCCCACATTGATCGCGACGCCCAGGATGAGTACACCCCACACCCAGCGGAGCCCTTGCCAGAGGCGCTGGCAGCCACGAACCCACCAGGGAGGGAGAAGATCATGTTCAGATGAGTTCGCCATAGAGATCTCCTCAAAACAGTATGACCTGATCAACACGCCGATCTCTATTGTATACCGGAAGAAGGTTCGCTGCCACCAATCATTGTGACACTTTGGTTGATTTTTGCAGCGATCCTGATCCTACCTGAAACTGTGCCGCACTTATCTACCTTGCAGTTGGCTGGCATCTTCCTTAACACAGAGCCTAAGAAAGCTGAGGGGCAGCTGAGAATAGGCTGAGTGTTTCTCCTACTACTTGCTTTTCTCTTCTGCTTCAGGTACGCTTAGAGCAGCAACCAGACATCCATCCTGAAGGCATGAGCAAGGCCACCCTCATTGATCCAATCGTTTTTGTTGTCACGAATTCGTCCCTCAAGCATCTCTGTAAGTAGAACGTTCAACAAGGGCAAAGCACCATGATGAGTATCGATACCCAGCCTGCGGCCCAGGCGGTCGAGGCGCTCATTCACCAGTATGGCCGACTGGTGTTTCAGGTGATTTATGGCTTGATTGGCGATTGGCACGAGAGCCAGGATCTCACCCAGGACACCTTTTTGACGGCCTTCAAAGCCATTGAGGCGGCGCGGCAGGCGAGCGGCGCGAACTTCCACGCCAAAGCCTGGCTGATACAGATTGCTGCAAACAACGCGCGCATGTCGCTCCGGCGGCGCCGCCTCGTGCGCTTTGTGCCCTTCGCGGCCCTGCGCAAGGAGGAGCAGGACGAGCGTGACGACGAGCTGGTGGGTGAGCGCTCTGCCCCTGTGCAGCCTGCCGGATATGGCATGGATGGTGCTGTGCAGGACCCAGCAGACCTCATTGCAGAGCGTGACCTGGTCCACCGGACCATGGCCCAGCTGCCCGAGGCTTTGCGCCTGTGCCTGGTGTTGTCAATCGTCGGTGGGCTACCTGCGCACCACATCGCGCGAGTGCTTGGCCTGAGTGAGGCTGCGGTGCGTCAGCGACTCTCGCGGGCACGCAAGCTTTTCCAGCAGCTCTACCTGCTAGAGAGCGGGGAGACGCTCCTCGATGGATCCTCGCTCACGCAGCAGGTGGAGGTACCAGATCGACGGCTCACGCACACGGCCCCATCATCGTGTGCGATGGCAGCCGCGAGTTGATGAAGATAGAAAGCTGCGCAGCTGTTCAACGAGAGGAGGGGAAAAGCACAGGAAGAGCGTTCTCTGCCAGAGGGAGAGCACTGCCCTCTGGCAGGGTGCTATGTGGGGGCGTCTGCTCTGCAAGCGACCCCTTACCTGGTTGCTTGTTGCCACGCGTGTAACGGAATGGGTGCTTGTTTCATGGAAGGTTCGTCTCTCGTTGCCCTGGTAAAATCTCTCTTATAGTCCCCTAGATTTCGAGAGGTTACCCTGGTATACTCGACAGTAGTAACTCGATGTCCCAATCAGTGCATAGCACCCAGCCAGTTCATCGCATACGGCTCCATTCGTCCTTTCTCGCGCGTTCTCTGTTTGCTGCCCTATTTCTTCTCGATGTTGTGATCATTATGCTGTTTCGCACCTCAAAGGAGAACGCTGATGCCAGTGCTCACTACGACCGATCATGTACCTCCACGCAGCGCCTTACGCCACCGTCCCATCGGGGATGACGCAACCAGGCAGGAGCTTGGTGTCTCCACAGGAACAACGCCTGTTGCGCAACGAGCCTCGCGACTGCGCCCCAAACAGACGGAGGGCGAGGAGGACACGCGGGAATGGCAACGCGCGGATAGCGGTACAACTAGGCAGGGCCATACGACTACCGCGCCCCGGCAAGCCGGGAAAGCAGCAAAGCCCCTTCCCAAAATGCCTCGGCAGAAAGCAGCAGGGAGCAAGGGCAAGTTCTGGCGGGGAGCGCACCCCCTGTTGTATCTAGGTATAGGGATGCTCGCGATGCTTGCTCTGTGGACAGTGCTCTCACTGGCTGTAAGCTGGGGGAGCACGACCCTGAACGATCTCCAGTACGGTCGCCCACGCACCTTCCAGATAGACGCCCTCGTCGGGCATAATGAGGCAGGGGGCACACCCAGTCATTTTATTGCGCTCAACCTGCATGGTCGTATCGAGGTGATCGAGTTCCCCGGTGGCGATGGCTCGAAGGCCCGCATCTACCTTGGCCCGCAACTGTATGGGACCGATGCCAACTTACAACCGGTGACGCTCAGCTTTGTTGATGTCAATGGCAATCATCGACTGGACATGCTTCTCCACTTTCAAAACACGCAGCTCGTCTTTATCAATGACCAGGGAGGCTTTCGCCCGGCTACCCCAGATGAGCTCCATGGTGTAGAACGTTACTTGCAGCAGCATGGACAGTAGCTTCAGTGGTGTTCCACGTGCAGGACGGGATAGAGAAGAGCAAGGCGCTTTGCGCAAAAACGGCCAGTTGGCGGATGAGCCTTTCCCTGGCCGTTTTTGCTCCTGACGAGGAGCGATTGTTCTGCCTACTTCGACTGCCCCGACCATCTGTTCGGCGAAATCAGCGCCGTAGGTAACGCGTAGGTGACGTAGCAGGTCCAACGATGCCGTCAACAGGTCACCCCAGCACTCGCGCCAACATGTGACGACGACAAGGATGTTGCATCTGGAAAATAGAAAAAACAGCGAAGAGCGCCGTTGCTCTCCGCTGTTTCAAATAGACCACCACACCTCATCCTGTATCATTGTATCACACATTTGTTTTCTTCGGGGGAGATGCTGGCATGATTACTTTTATTCGGCCTGTGGTGGGGACTGAGAAACATTGCGTTCATGACGGCAAATTTGGCGGCTAGAAAATCATACCACTATATCGACTTCGGGGCATTTTCGGCCATCCAGGGGTGTCGTATTCGTATCAGAGCACTCTGAGTGCTCTGAGGTTTACGATGAATGTGTGATGCCCACCAACTCTGCCACCCCATGGGGGGCTTAGGTGGTTTTTCACCACACGATGCATGTGACCCCGGATACACTGTCACATGCCGCCTGCTGGCCAGTATTTGTGATGCCGTTGCGTTGTCACAAAACGCGCTGCAGCTCCGGATGGTGACATCCATCTCGGGGTTCCTGTAGCAGGCGGCCTAAAAACAACGGTAAGATCTTGCCTTGTATAATCAGCTCTCTATTTCACTCATTTGCATACATGCAACAGCAGTTGATCAACGTTTTCCCTGCAAAACAAGCGCTCACGACCAGCCTTCTCAGTTGCCTGACAAGGCTTCACCTAATGACTTATATCCGCTTTACAAGGGGTAGCGCTACGCCGGCTGTCACCAGCCGCAAAGTAGCGCTACCCCAGGATGACATGTTGCGCTCATAACTGGACATGTCAGCGTCCCCAAAAGACAAAACTGGACTGTACTTCTCCACTTTGTGGTTCCAGGGCCGCTCTCTTCACGCTGGACCAGCTACTCTCTCATCAATGGGCGAAGCGTTCGTTCACATCCTCCCGACGGATCAAACGACCACCCGAGGCGGAGAGAAGGGCGTCTAGCCACGCCCCCGAGGGCATTTGGGACTCGACAAGCTCTCGGGCGCCGCCCCGCTCGGCGGCAGTTCCCCCACCCCAGCGCTCCGCATACGAGTTCAGTCGGTCTCCCAGCAGATCGATGAGCGCAGAGACTGCATCAACGTGTACCAGGCATAAAGAGTCCCGAGCAGCTAGAGCTGCTTCCTCCTCGATACTTTCGACATGCGTGAGAATGCAGCCGACTACTCGGATCCGGGGAGATCGGCCCGCTTCGGCAAGTTGCCCGAGTGCTTGGTCCACCCATGCACGAGGGAGCCGAGCGGGATTCCCTGTCTTAACCTCCCAAAGCCGTCGCTGCACCTGGCGACCGCTTGACCAGTTCCACACTGTGTCGGCAACGCTCTGACCCTCTGGCCGAGAGGCTGTGACACCGGCCATACGTCCCAATAGCACGAGCGCGTCGGCCTGTTGATCGTGGTTTCCGGTGATTCCTGTGCGGCAGCGGTCGATGGCACGCTGCACACTGGCGGCCCCGGACTCTCGCAGCCACTCGTCCCAGACCAGCCACGGCGACTCATCCGTCAGGGATGCTTGCTGGCCTCGCAACTCGGTGAGTACCTGTCCGAGGCGCGCGAACCAGGCAGTCCTGAGTGCACCGTCAGTAGCGGCTCGTAGTGCATCGATTGCACGCCCAACTGATCCGGCGGTCCTCTCCTCATAGTGAGCCTGTGCCTGAACGTATCTCCAGAACGCGGCGTGCTCCACCTCGCCCGCTGTGGCTAATAGCGCTGCCGCCTGGGAAGCAGCCTGGGCGGCTGCCTGCGGATTGCCAAGCCAAAGTTGCGTTACAGCAGTAACCTCATGGACCGCACTCTGAGCTGTGGCTGCGGGACGGATGCGTCCCGGTCGTGGTCGCTGGGGCTGTGGCGGTTCGGCGGCGATAGCTAGATTCCCCTGATCAGCCCAGAACTGAGCAGCCGCCGCTTGAGTCGCTTGCCATCCCTCACTGATCCTGGCCAGGGCAGCATCAACGATGGGGCGAACGTCACGCGGGATCGCAGCTTGCACACCCGAGGCGGCCAGCAGCGTGCCGAAGCCTGGTGCCAAACCAAGATACATAGCCCAATCACCCGCTCGCCGATTCGCCCGGCCTAAAGCCTGGGTCACGCGCTGACCGACTCGGTGACGCATGAACGTGGCATCTTCCAAATAGGCCATGACAAATCGCTCGAACTCCGTACTCGCTGCGGGGACGTTCGGCAACACGACCAGGCGACACAGGTCTCCGGCGAAGTCAAGCCCATCGTACCTACCCGCAGTTACCAGATGGCCTTGTGGATCGGCAGACCACTGTTCGAGTACTCCATCGTCACCACCGCCGCGGAGTCGGTACGTAGTCAATCCGCGCTCATGTAAGAGGTCCTCGACTGCATCCGCCTCCTGGTGCGAGGCACAGAGCCACGCTACGCGACCAGCAATGGCAGCTTGTGCCATGGCGAACTCGATGGGAGTGGTGTCTAGCGGCCCATCGTCGCTGGGGTTGAGCAAGAACAGTCGCTGGCCCACCTCGCCAGGTATAACCGGCTCATCGAGGATATCCTCGATGGGGCGGACACCAAGGCGGCGTTGAAGGTCATCCATCGTACCCAGCGTCGCGGATAAGTAGAGGCACAGCCGGGCATTGCGATAGCCTGGCAGCGTCTGCGTAGGCGGGTTGTAGGGACGGATCTCAATGGCGTCAGGACCTATCAAGACACCGCACGCTTGGAGATGCGGTCGGACTCTTGGCCAGATGAACCGTCTCACGTCTTCGGGGAGACCTTGGCTGAGCAGATCAGCGGCACGTTCCGCTAGCGCTTCCCAGTGTGCAAACGCGAGCAACTCGGGAGGAGTCATAGGAGTGGCTGCGTACTCCCGCATCAACTCCACGGAGGGATAGAGGTCCGTGTGCGCCAGGACCAGGCCACAGAACTGGTCGTAGAGATCCGCTTGGCGACGGCGATCCACACGCACACTGAACAACCCGGCAAGCGGTTGCTCAGCCAGATGGGCGTCGTCGAAGATGACTACATCAGCAGGCTCGACCCTTGGGCTTGCGTTGAAGTACGTCCAGTAGTTCATTACCCCAACAGCTCGAGCACCGTGATAGGCCGCGAGTCCTGCAGGTGGGTAGTTGTTACCCGAGAACTTGACGACGTCGAGTCCTGGGAGCGCACCGGCTTGCTCTACGACCTGGTCGGTCAACTGGTTGTTCCCGGTCAGGTAGGCTACCGTCGAGCCCTCCTCGAGCGCGAGGTCAGCGACGAGAAGCGCGACGAGTGTTTTCCCATAGCCGGTCGGCAGCTCTGCGGCGACGTCGCGAGCGCTTCGATGCGCTGCGTATCCGCGCAACGCGAGTTGCTGCGAAGGGCGCAAGTCGCGATACCTGGCGGATACGAAACCTGCCAATCTGGCATCAAAGTCCAATTCCGTGGTCACCAGTGTGCTCCTATCACCTCTTCGGAGAGCTTCGAGATACAAAAAATGCCCAATATGGGTGGTGCCGAGTACTTTTCTCCCCTCTTAACTAAATCGAATGAGATCATTCACGCGTAACATCATACCATGGCAACGGGTACAAGCGAGAAGATATGGTGATGGTCTGTCAGTGCGATTCTGCCGGCTTATGGTTCAGAACGCTGTCTTTCCATCAAGCGCGGGGGGAGCCGGCTCTTGAGTATGAACCAGTTCACCTACTTTTCATTTCCATTTTTGTATTTGTTCCTCTTCTCAGCTATACTGACACAAGTCACAAGTGCCTTGAGTGCCGGCTGGTTCTATGCCAGCACCACGCCCTCATTGGCGATCTCGGCGGAAGCGGCGTAGCGCAGCGGCATGGCCGGGCTGGTCCAGCCGCCAGCGTCTTGCAGGGCCTTGAGATTCGTCTTGCCCCGGATGGCTGCCTCGACCCAGGCGTGACGGCAGTCGTGCGCGGAGAGGCCCACAATCCCGATGCGCCTGCCAAGCGCGCCAACCCGCTTAGTGATCGCACGCCGGCTCATTGTGCCTTCCAGGTGTGCTCCGTCGTGTCCCTTGCGGCTGCCCAGCAGGAGCTTTTCCTCTGGCTGTGCGACCTCATAGTAGCGCACCAGGGCAAGTAGGGTGTCGCCAGTGAGCGTGTGCTTCTGCACCTTCTTGACTTTTTCGCGCCGGAAGGTGAGCAGCCCCTGCGAGAGGGACACGTTCGCTGGCACCAGATCCGCGACCTCGCCGCAGCGCAGCCCATGATCGAGCAAGAGACACATCAAGAGCGCGTCGCGGCGCCCCTGTGGTGTATCGGGCTGCTGTTTGAGGCGGGCGCGCAGCTCGGGGCTGATCGGCACCGGCTGCGCTTTCTTGGCTCCCCGGCGCGTCTGCTGGCGCTGGGCATCAACGTTCTGGCCCTGGGCGTAGCTGTAGCCCTTGACCTGCACGATCAGCGCCAGGTCCGCAGGCGCAATCACGCCGGCCTGCGCGGCCAACCTGGCATAGCTGCGCACCGTCGAGAGCCGGATGTTGACGGTGCCGATGCTGTAGCCGTCCTGGAGCATCCACTGCACGAAGCCACGGATGAGACCGTGCGTGGTCCCCGCCCAGATCGCCGGGTCAGTCAACAACGCTGCAACCGACACGCTCACCCCGGCGTCCTCCAGGTAGAGCGCGTAGTGCGCCAGGTCGTCCTGCTGGCGCGCGAGCGTGTTGGGGTCCAGGCGGCTCTGGTAATCGGCAAAGGCGTGACGGGCCGCGTAGTGATTGGCAAGCTGACCGAGTTCGGGTAATGCCACCTGGTCGGTCGTCACCAGGTCCAGCTGCTCCATCGTGGTCCTTTCTTTTCAGCGCTGGTGCGCCCCTTTTTGGTACCGATTAGTCAGGAAAATCAGTACCAATTTCGCCGCCTGCGCGCAGTATACCAGCGCCAGAATCGCCCGGTCAAGCCCCTCTTTTTGGGAGAGCAGGATACAGAGCACAGCAAGCGTGACGCGCGATCTGGTCACGCTTGCCAGCGGCTGCAGGTCAGCCTGCCCCGTCCTGGGCATCATCCCTCAACCAGAATGTTGGGATTTACAGTTAGTCTTACCTACCATTTTTGCAATGAGCGGTCACAGCTTACAATTTGGGCACCTAACCTCTCCTGAGCCAATCTGTTACACTGCTTTAGAGAAAGGGTGATACCTTTCATAGCAGCCCTGGAGAAGACATTTGATATAATCGGAGGAGCATTCACGTGTTGTGGATTTTTTCTATAATCACCATTGTGCTTGCTGTCCCAGGAGTAATGGTCAGCACACTTACCTTGGTTGATCGCTATCACAAGCGGAGGTCAAAACATGCTGAGAAATAACGACCAGAGAGATGCTGGAATAACTCAAGACGAGGTCCTGGATGCTTTGAAACGATTAGGGCGTCCTCGCTTTAACAAGCGCTTGCTTACGCATTTCAGTAACGAGGCCATTGGCCTGCTACCCAAATTAAGGCGAACCTCGCGGCCAGGCTCAAATAAACCCATCTACGTTTGGGACGAGGATGTTTTAGCGCAGATAATAGAACTATATGATCTCACGCAGAGTGGATGTAGAGACTACCCTGATCGCCTTTTCTCCCTCTGGATCCGTGGGTACGAGGTTCCTTTTCAACGGGCGCAACAAACGATACTCCAGTTCATTGAATCCCAGATCCAAGAGTTTACACAAGGAGAAGAGGACCCTGAAGAAGCCCTTTGCCAGATCAGCACCGTTGTTGCCACACGTCTTTTACCCAAATGGAAATATTCTCCGCAGCCAGAAAATAAGATACGCCGTTTAGACTTGAATGCCTACGCACGAATCGCTGAATATTTTCTTGATCTAGTTCTGGTTCCTACATATGAACAAGATGAATTTGATTCAGCTCAGGATTGGCAACGTGTCTTTCAAGAAGTACTCTCGCTCCCGCGACTACGAGACGCTGCAATGAATGCCACAATGGAGGAATGGCAACAAGCCCGTGCGGATTATATGAGACTCTCCATCATTATATGCCCCATCTGCGAGCCACTTACCCAGTGCGCGCCTATCCATTCATGGATACTCACCGGCACGTCAGTGGGCCTGCTAGAAATACTCTATGCCATGGTGATAAAAGGAGCGCTCTTTCTTCTTCTTCCTTTCCTTTCACTGCGCCAACATGGTCACGGAATCTGGATTGACAAGGCCTTCACCAAAGCACGAGAAATTCTCTATAACCAGGAAGTCTTCACAGACCTCTTTTTAACCGCAGCAGAGAGAATGACTGAGATAACAGGGGACTATAGCTGGCTTGGTCCGGCAATTGCCTGGGCCAACGAACAGCTCTCTGAAATCAGTGACTCTGAAATCGAAGAGCGATACCCGGCTTCTGAGAAACCATAGTGCAAATCCCAACATTCTGAGGGAAGAATTTGCGTAGATATCCTTGGCCCAGCGCTACGTAAGCTGCTATGAGCCGCAAAGTAGCCAGCAGCAGAGACCACCTAAGATAAATTCATACACGTAATTCACTACAATAAAAAACCACCCATCATGTGATGGATGGTCTTCTTTATAAGGGTGTTTATGACCTCAGGCCGATAGGAGGGCGCCACCAGCGAAGTTAGTTCCAGTAGTCCAAATTGATTCGGCTATTGAGATTCCAAACAGCCTTTTTAAGCCTGTCTTTTGTTTCATAGCTCTATCCTCCCTTGCTTTTTTAACTTCTTCAGCCTTTACTGTACACTGATCTGTCATTTTTAAGCTAATCACTTTTGTTAATACAATCGTGATAAAGAGGACCACGAAACCGATCCACACCCAAGGATTCGAACCTTGTCCCACGGCTGCCGACCTCAAGTCATAACCACACCTTTGTTATCATTATAGCACATCAGTCTTGTAAGGCTCTTGAGTATGAATGGACCGAAATACAACGCTCAGGCCCTTTGTACCGGGGAGCCTAGAAGCTACTCGGTTGTCTCATCTGCTGGCTCGTCCTCTTCTTCCTCCCTCAGCTCCTCAAGATCCACATCGATTTTGCTGGCCGCGCTTTCTATGCGATCATAGTGTAGTCGAAGAGCTTCCTCCCATGCTCCCATTGCACGCATCAGTGTTTCGTGGAAGTCGTAGGCGAAGTCATACTGCTCAAGTGCTTCCCTGAGTGTTTGTCGATCTTCCAGGTCCGTATCGGACCAGTCATCGAGCAACTCCATTGAGAAGGTGAGCAGTTGGATCAGGTCTACTTGCTGGAGGAGCGTATCGTTGTGTAAGTCGTCGCCCGCAAGCTGTGCGAGGTGGCTGAGCATGATCCGAAAAAGAGCAAGTGCCTGGACTTTGGTGAGCGGGAGTGGCGCTGCACTACCAATGATGGTGGCATAGCGTTCAGGGTGCTCTTTGGTGGCATCGAGCGTGCAGGAAAGACCGTCGGCGAGCGGGATGCCCGTTTGTTGTTCTCCCATGCGATATCCTTTTTGTAGAGAACTCTACGGTCAGTGCTGCTGACCCGGTAACGAAAGTCGAGCAGATGTCTCTCTGCCTCTATTGTAACATTTCTCACGATTGACCCCGGGAGTAGAGGAGCAAGGGGGTCAATCAGGCGAGGTACCCTCTCTTCGTCCTAAACAGTTGACCCCAGTTTTCTCCGCTTTTCAGCCTGCCGGCATATGATAAAATCAGCTAGCCCCCGGCATTTTTGTCCGGTGCCCGGTCATGCCACCTCTCCTTCGCGACGACGCGTCTCAAGATATTCGGGATCGAACGCTAACAGCACCCGGAGATACCCACCCAACGTCACAGTATCACCCCTAGACTATACAACGTGCAAGTGATATAGTAGGCACAAGTGACATCACTTGCGTTCCGGGCAGCGGCTGCATGGAGTCCGGGACTTTTCATCCCCGGGCGGAAAGGGAAAGAGGTGCCGGGTGAGGAGATCGCGCAATTCGAAGCCTAAGACCTTGAGCAAGCAGGCGCTCAGCGGCCAACGCGGAGTCAACACTGTGGAGTCGCTAGTCTTGTCATTCGGGTCGATATGGAACCCCACCACCGCTCTAGACGTTGGCATCGACGGGGCCGTCGAGTTGTGCAACCCGGAAACGGGTGAGGCTCTCGGTCTACTCATCCGTGTTCAGAGCAAAGCTGTGACCGGTCCATTCTTGGCGGAAACGGCTTCCAGCTTCGAGTTCGTGTGCGATGAGCGCGACCTCGACTATTGGTTCAAGGGCAACGTGCCGGTCATCCTGGTCGTGTCCCGCCCCGCTTCCGGCGAGGCGTACTGGGTCTCAGTACGCGACTATTTCGCTGATGCTGCCGCGCGCAGCACTCGCCGCGTCGTATTCGACAAAGCCCGGGACGTATTGGACAGCTCGGCACTGCCCCGACTCCTCGCGCTTGCCGCTCCTCGGGACTCCGGCATATACCTTCCGCCGCAGCGCCGATCCGAAACGCTCGTCACCAGTTTGCTGGAGGTGTCGAGCTTCGCCCCTCGCCTGTTCCTGGCAGCCACTACCGCTCGGACGCCCGGTCAGGTATTTGCAGCTCTGCCCAGTGACACACACGCCGGCGAATGGATCCTCCTGAACAAACAGATCCTGTCGTTCCACGATTTGCGGGACCCCATCTGGAACCGTGTTTGCGATCGCGGCAGCGTGGAAGACTTCGCAACCGAGGAGTGGAGCGCCAGTGACGATCCCGTACGGCGCCGCGAGTTTGTTTGGCTTCTGAACTCTGCGCTCCGACAGCGGCTGTATCCGCGCGTGCTCCATCAGAAGACACTCGATTGTTACTACTGGCGGCGCCCCGAGGCGAACCTTGATCCTGTCTCGCTTATTTATCGCGCAACGCATCAGCAGGCGAAACGTACTGTGTTCAAAGGCTATCCTCGCAAGGACGGCGGGGGGATTTCCTACTATCGTCACGCTGCCTTTGAAGGCCATTTCAGAAGGTTCTCCGACAGCTGGTTTCTCGACATCACCCCGACCTTCGTGTTCACACAGGACGGGGAGAGGATCAGTCGGTACCACGCGGATCTCCTCTCCGGCATCAAGCGGCTAGACCGCAACCCCGCCGTACTCGCAGGGGTGATGATGTGGGCCGATTACCTCACTCGTCGCGGCGACCTGTTCACTGCAGAGTATCCGTTTCTGTCGTTCGGCAAACTCGTACCACTGTCGATCGAGCGCGGCATCGTCGACGATTCCTGGCTTCCGGGCGAGGACATTCAGGAGCGAGCATTGCTCGCAGACGATGACCAGCTCCCCTTATTAACGATATGAAGGCTGAATTCCTGGAAGAACCTGAACTGGAGTTCGGGCACGGCGGCCGGCACGTGGACATCCGCTTTGGTCTGATGTCGTTCGGGCCCTTGGACATCGGCAGTCCTCGTCGTCCCCAGGATATTTCTGTGGCCATCATTGGGACCGGTGAGACCATCGATGGCATGTCCCGATGGTTCGAGGCATGCCGCAAGGAACTCCCGGCCAAGGACTCACCGCGGCCCAATCTCTTCCCACGCTTTCCAGGTTTCGACACGACGACGCCTTTCCAAGCCAAGCTGGCACTGGACTCCACCTTGCAAGGGCAAATCCTCCAGCGTGACCTCGACCGCGTCATCGCTGGACCGACGGATCGCCTCATTGCTGACTCCGTAGAGCTCTTTCTCGGAGAAGCGCGCCGCCTCATCGAGAAGGGTCGATGTGATGTGGTGGTCTGCGCCCCACCCGCGCAGCTCATGGACGCTGTCGACCCGCTCGCGTCCGGTCGACTTCCGAGTCAGGAGGAGCCCGACGCCGATGAAAGCTCAACGCCCCTCCCACCGGTAGCATTCCATGACGTCCTCAAGGCTCGCGGTATGCCACTCGGCGTTCCGATCCAAATGATTCGGCCGAGCACCTATGGCGGACGTGCTCGGCGCCGGCAACACAAAGGAACCTCACGGCCCGACGCGGTCCAAGACCCTGCGACGCGTGCGTGGAACGTTCACACAGCCCTCTATTACAAAGCTGGCGGAGTGCCGTGGCGCCTGCAGCGCGACCCCTCCGCACTCACCACATGCTACGTCGGCATCAGCTTCTACAAGTCAGCTGACGGAGAGCGGCTGCTCACGAGCATGGCCCAGGTGTTTGACGAACGCGGCGACGGCGTCATCGTCCGTGGCGGTCCCGCTGAAGTGCACAAAGACGATCGACAAGCTCACCTGGAACACGGCGCGATCCAATCTCTGATCACGCAGGCACTCAAGGCATATCGCGGCGAGCACAGAACGGCACCGGCCCGTATCCTGGTCCACAAGACGTCGTTGTTCAACGCCGACGAGATTGCCGGCTGCGTGTCGGCGGCATCAGACGCCGCAATCGATACGCTGGAACTCCTCACCGTACGCTCCGGTCAGACTCGTGCCTTCCGCACTGGCGTCTACCCACCGCTGCGCGGGACTTTTATCACACTCGACGAGCAGCAGCAGCTTCTCTACACACGCGGAAGCGTCGCTTTCTTCTCCGCATACCCCGGGCTCTACGTCCCCCATCCCCTTGACCTCCTGCCCGCAGCCATCGAAAGCCCTCCAATCCAATTAGCCGCCGAAATACTCGCTCTCTCGAAGATGAACTGGAACAACACCCAGTTCGATGGCGGATGGCCGATTACACTCCGAGCTGCGAAACAGGTGGCCGCCATCCTCCGTCAGTGTTCCGACGAAGCGGCTGTCCAAGCTCGGTACGCCTACTACATGTAGCCGCCACTGCGCTACTGATCGCGCACCGTAACGTTCACGCCAAGTAGAGAGCAGGGTTGTTGCTAGTGGCGAAACGGGCAAGGACATCTACCCGGACAGGCTACCCAGCGGGTAATCGTTGTGTTCATGCGAGAAACATTGTATGATCGTACCTGCACTTTATTGAGGAGAGTAACGTTTTGACTGAACTCATCTGGGATGGAAAGTATAAGGATGGCAAGAAGGTCGGGCCTGTACGTATCGCCCTACCCTTCCAGACCGTGGAAACGGTGAACGAGACGGCGCAGGAACGGCAGTTGACGCTCGACCTACTCTTCTCTGGGCGCGAGACGGAATGGCGCAACCGCCTGATCTGGGGTGACAAGAAGTACGTGCTGCCCAGCCTGCTGCCTGAGTTTGCCGGTAAAGTCAACCTCATTTATATTGACCCGCCATTCGCTACCGGCGCGGACTTCTCCTTCATGACCACAATTCCGGAGAGTAGTGAAAGTTTTACTAAAGAACCGTCAATCATAGAGCAAAAGGCTTATAGAGATACATGGGGTCAGGGTTTAGATGGCTATTTGCAATGGTTTTATGAAGCGGTTGCAGTGTTAAGTGAGCTTCTGGCGGAGGAGGGAAGTATTTACGTGCATTGTGACTGGCATGTAAGCTTCTACATCAAATCGGTGTTAGATGATGTATTTGGGCATGATAGGTTCATTAATGAAATTATATGGAAAAGGCAGACTGCAAAGAGTGACGTAACTCAAGGTGCGCAGCACATGGGGCGTATCCATGAAACAATATTTTTGTACAGCAAAGGAGAAAAATATACATGGAATACTCAATATACCCCCTATGAACAGAGCTACATTGATGACTTTTATAGGCACCGTGATAAAGACGGGCGTCGCTATAGACTTAGTGATATTACTGCTCCAGGGAAAGGGAAAGCTTCGAAAGGTAATCCATCTTATGAGTTCTTAGGTGTAACGAGATATTGGCGCTTTTCCAAAGAAAGAATGCAGGAGCTTTATTCACAAGGGAAAATTATCCAAACAACACCCGGATCAGTTCCAGCACAAAAACGTTATCTAGACGAGATGCCAGGTGTACCTTTACAAGATTTGTGGCTCGATATACAACCGATCCAATCTCAATCCGCAGAAGGTCTTGCCTATGCTACACAAAAACCTGAAGCGCTTTTAGAACGAATTATTAAGTTATCTTCGAATGCAGGAGATCTTGTGCTTGACTGCTTCTGTGGAAGTGGCACTACTGCGACTGTTGCTGAAAAACTTGGGCGGCGTTGGATCACGTGCGATCTTGGGCGGTTTGCCATTCATACCACTCGTAAACGCCTTCTCTCTATTGAGGAAGTTAAGCCGTTCGTTGTGCAGAATCTGGGCAAGTACGAGCGGCAGGCCTGGCAAGCGGCTGAGTTTGCTGACCCTGCGCAGCGTGCTAGCGTGCAGATGCGCTACCGCAACTTCATCCTGCAGCTCTATCACGCCACACCCATTGATGGCTACACCTGGATTCATGGTATCAAAGCGGGACGGTTGGTGCATGTGGGCTCGGTCGATGCACCGATTGCCTTGGGCGAAGTGAAAGCGATCGTCAACGAGTTCTGGCGTGTGAGAGGGAGGGACGTCGGGGAGTATAGCAACGGCGTCGATATCCTGGGCTGGGATTTCGCCTTCGATCTCAATGAGACCGCCAAGCAAATGGCTGCTGACGCGAAGATCCGCCTGGCCTTCAAGAAAATTCCGCGCGAGGTGCTAGAAAAGAAGGCTGTAGAGCAGGGAGATATCAGTTTCTATGAACTGGCGGCGCTCGATATCAGCGTCCGACAGGTCAGGAAAGCAGTCGAGGTAGAGCTGCAGAACTTCTTCATGCCCCCTGACGACGTGCCCGAAGATGTAAGGCATACCATCACGCACTGGAGCCAGTGGATCGACTACTGGGCGGTGGATTGGGACTACCGCGACGATACCTTTCATAACCAGTGGCAAACCTATCGCACCAGGAAATCGCCCAAGATCGTGCTCAAAGCCTCGCACGAGTACGACGAACTCGGGTGCTCGACCATCGTCATCAAGGTGATCGATATCCTGGGCAATGACACCAGCAAGGCTGTCAGAATAGAAATGAAGTAAATGCTCGGTCTGCTATGTCGTGATCGGTGCAGGGAGTAAGAGCGATGCCGCGTGTACGGAAAACCCAGGCGAATGAGATGCAACCCGATCTCTTTGACCTTTCCCCTTTTCTCAAGACAGCGCCTTGTGTGCCTGCCTTGCGTAAGCTGGTCGCAGCATGGCGGGGCGATGGATACCAGGGGATCACCGATACGACCCGCATCCTGCTCAACTTCTGGTTTTTCACCGACCACCGGCTGCCCAACGGCCAGCTTTTCCAGTATCACGAAGCGCAGCGCGAGGCCATCGAGACGCTGATCTATGTCTACGAAGTGGCCAAGGTGCGCAGCCGCAAAGACTTGCTGGAACACTATGCCTCCGCGCAGAGCCCGATCCACCTGCCCGGCTACGATGAGTTCGCCCGCTACTGCACGAAAATGGCGACCGGATCTGGTAAGACCAAGGTGATGGCGCTAGCGATTGTGTGGCAGTTCTTCAATGCGGTACGCGAGAATGAAGAGGACTACGCGAAAACGTTCCTGATCCTTGCCCCCAATGTGATCGTCTTTGAGCGGCTGAAAAGCGACTTTGAGGGCGGGCGTATCTTCCATCTGGACCCGCTGATCCCGCGCGAGTTGGACATCTTCTGGGAATTTGACTGTGTGATGCGCGGAGATGCCGAACGCGCTCCGGCAGAAGGCATGCTCTTTCTCACTAATATCCAGCAGTTGTATGAGCGGTCTGTGCGGAGGAACAACGGCGACGAGGAACCGGCGATTATGACCGAGGTGCTTGGCCCAAAGCCTAAAGACGATGTGGGTAACGACCTTGCCAGCTTTAGCGAGATGCTAGCGAAACGGACCGGGCGGCTGCTGGTGCTCAACGATGAGGCGCATCACACCCATGATGAAGAGAACGAATGGAATACGGTCATCCGCAGGCTGCACGAAGACCTGTCCCTGGCCGCACAACTAGACTTCTCGGCGACGCCGCGTTTTAGCAAGGGCGCTCTGTTCCCTTGGATCATCTCGGACTACCAGATCCGGCAGGCCATCCTGGATGGCATCGTCAAGCGACCGGTGAAGGGCATCGCCGAACTCGACGAAGCCAAATCGAGCGTGGCCAGCGTGCGCTACCAGGGCTACCTCACGGCGGGGGTAGAGCGCTGGCGCGAGTACCGGGAGCAACTGGAGAAGCTTCGCAAGAAGCCCCTCTTGTTCGTCATGATGAATACGACCGAAGAAGCGGAAGACGTGGGAGACTGGCTGCGCAAACGCTATCCCTCTGAGTTCGGCGGTGACCAGAAGGTGCTGGTCATCCATACCGACAAATCGGGGGAAATCACCAAGAAAGACCTCGATGTGGCCCGCAAGCTGGCCCGTGAGGTGGATAGACCAGATTGCCCGACCAACGCCATTGTAAGCGTGCTCATGCTGCGGGAAGGCTGGGACGTACAAAATGTCACCGTCGTCGTGGGTTTACGTCCCTATACCTCGTCGGCCAATATCTTGCCGGAGCAGGCCATCGGTCGCGGCCTGCGGCTGATGTTCCGGGGCCAATCCTATGCTGAACGCGTGGATATTATCGGCAATAAGGCGTTCCTCACCTTTGTGGATGACCTGGAGAAGCTGGAAGATTTCAAGCTCGACACCTTTGAAGTGGGCAAAGACAAGCTCAAGATTATTACGATTGCCCCGCAGATGCCGGAGAAAGCTGCCTATGACCTGTCTCTGCCCAGGCTCTCGCCGATCCTGGTGCGCAAGAAGACGCTTTCCGAGGAGATCGAGGCCCTGGACGTAATGGCCTTCCGGTTCAGCCCGGACCCCTTGCCGCGCAAGCCCACGGACCAGGACATCAAGACCTTCCAGTACCAGGCGTTCGATATCCTCACGATGGAAAAGCTGTTTGAGCGAGAATATGCCATCAAGGATGTCCAACGGCCCGATGAGATCGTAAGCTACTATGCCAAGCTGATCGCCAGCAGCCTGAAGCTGCCGGGCCAGTTCGCGGCTCTGGCTCCGAAAGTGTGGACATTCTTCGAGCAGCGTGCCTTTGGTGGAAAGGTGGAAATGGAGAGCCCGACCATTGTACAGGCGATGAATCATCGCGTCGCAGGCTACGTGGTGTTGGATGTCTTTGCACGGGCGCTGAGGGACAGGTTGATCGAGCAGGTGGAGCCTGCTATCGAAGGGGAGGGCAGGTTCCTCTCACGCTTGGAGCCATTTGCCTTCTCCCGCCCGGTGCTGGAGGCCAGGAAGTGCGTATTGAACCTGGTCCCCTGTGATAATGACTTTGAGTATGAGTTCGCCAGATTCCTTGACAGTGCGAAGGATATTGTAGCGTTTTCCAAGCTGCCGCAGCAGTTTGGCTTCTCGATCGAGTACACCGACAATAATGCCAACCTGCGCTATTACTATCCCGACTTTGTGGTCAGGACCGAGCAGGGCGAGATGTGGCTATTAGAGACCAAAGGGCAAGAGTCTCTTGAGGTGCAGTTCAAGGATGCTGCCGCTCGACTCTGGTGTGAAAATGCCACGATGCTCACTGGCCAGCTGTGGCGGTACGTCAAAGTGCCACAAAAGGAATATGAGAGGCTTCAGCCAGTTGAATTTTCCGACCTGCTGATCTTTGTGAACTGAAGTAGGGATCACGACATTTTTATCTCCAAATTCCTCCTAAGGATTAGCAGGGCTGATATCAGCACAAAAGGGATTGGTGCGCTGCTCACTTCCCCTTATCGTCCCCTTTGACCCGAGCGAACTCGGCATCGGATCTTCGCGCGATGTCCCTAAGTCGGTCGTTAAAGGCTACAAAAGACCGCGTCTGACGCTCTCGCTCGCGGACGTCGGACCCCACGAACGCCCATCGGAGTCGGTCAAGGCGCCGAGCTGCATCGTGCATGGCTTCTCGAACTTCGGCGACGAGCGGTGTGCTGGGTAGCGGCAACTGGGCGCGCCGCAGTCGGTTTTTGAGATCCACCATTCGTGTGTGCGCCTCCGCGATGCGGGCCGCAGAGAGTGGTGAGGTAGCCGCATATCCGAATGCTTCTCCTATGGCGATGAGCTGCGGTTGCACGAGGTAGGTGATATCCTCGGTGATCGCCGCGTCCCCGGACAGGTCGCCGAGCCATCTGCGCCCCATCAGTCCGATCGCCACGAGATCCTGCTGGCCACTCAGGGGATCAACGCCCGGGAGTTCTGCGCGCTCATAGGTGACCGGGTTTTGCGGGCCGATGTTGAGCGTGACGGAGTCTATATCGGCCCAGCTGTGAAAGATCGCCGGCACGAGCGAGAGGATGAGTGGGGAAGATGCATCCACGCTATTGGCGGTTTCAGCCCGTACAATCAGCACGTTCCCATCACGCTCGACTATCACCTGCTGAAGCCCTTGCAGTCCCGCGAGCAGGCGCACCAGTCTCTCACATTCCTGTTGGGTCGGCGATGCGGCTTGTAGTGCTCGCGCGACGTGCTCCGATTGATGAGTGAAGAGCCACGGGAGAATGCCGAGCTGCAACGCCAGGCAGACTTCGTTCAAGCGCGCGAACTCCTCAGCGAACTCGGCATCGTTCATTACTTCTGTTTGCTCGTCCACCAGTACCCCGTCTTCTGTCTTGCGCTGTGTCATAGCAACCCCAGTGTCCAGCACACTTACGCCGGCGTGCGCACCAGCATTGCGGAAGAGCATCTGGACCGCGTCACGCCACAGCGGCCCCATCCGTTCCAACTCCTGTACGATGTCTCCTGCCTGGACGCCGCGAGCGATATTGCGAGCGTACCACCCGTTGGGTTCCCCTCCCGCTGCGCGCGCTGCAATGACCACCACGCTGCCGAAGTCGCGCAGGGGACCCTCAACCAGTTTGAGGTAGACCTCAGCGAGGAGCTGAATGGTCATTCGCCGGGAGTAGGGACTAGTCGCTGCGAAGCCGAGACGCTCGACTTGCTCGATCATGGCGCCAATTCCCTCGTTGATCCGCAGCACCAGCTCGTCTGGACCCTGGATCCAGTTCGGAGCTGCAGAGTCAGCCCTGGTTAGCACGTCACGTATCAGGCCTGCCCGCTCTTGCAGCAGAACCGGGTCTGCGATCGTCACAGGAAGCACCGTCGCTGGAAGCAGGAGCAGGGCCTCCGCGTCGCCCAGCTCAGTGACTCCGGGGATCGTCGCCAGTGCCGCGCGCACAATGTCAGCCGCCTGGGCGATGGTCGTCGGGGTGTTCTCTACTCCCTCCCACGCGACCGCCGCCAGGTCGAGCGTGTCCCCGGACATCCACCAGCCTGGCGATGTCTCTTTGGATGCGCGCTTGATGATCAGCTGCAGCGGCTCGAGCGTGCGTGCCCCCAGCGTGAACAATTCCTGGCCTTTCTGTCGCTGTTCCAGCATCTCATCGAGGTCCATGGCGATGAGTGCTTCCATGATCGTGATATAGCCGTGGATCATCTGACCTATGGCCCGCGTGAGAATGCGATGCGCCGCGCGCACCTCGATAGGAGGTAACAGGCTGGCAAGCGTCGTGACGAGAGCGATGCCCTTGTCTAGCGCGCTGACGATCTGCTGGAAGCTGGCGATGCACCGAGGGTCTTCTTGGGGATCCCAGGTGACGGCCCGCAGCTGCATACGCACGTCCTCAGTAAGCGCCGTAGCTTCGTTGCGAGTTGGCTCGAAGACGGTGTCGGTGTAGTCGGTGAGGGACACCTCTTGTCCTTTGCGAGTGAAGGAGGGTTGGAGAATTGCGCTGTCCTGGGCGTGCCTCGTGAGACACTGGATGCGGACCTTGAACGCATCTCGTCGTCGCCTGACAGCTTCACTGACGCGTGGTCGTGCCTCGTCACTCAGATCCGAGCCACATCCGGGGCACTGCTGATTGCGGCGCAGGAAAGTCGTCATCCCACAGGATGGGCACTGGGTGGCAGCGAAAGGTATGAGCAGCTCAACGAGGCTGTCGTCTGCGGTCGCTGGCTCTGCCTCGAGGCTGCCACCGCACAAGGGGCACGACTTTATGGTCGCAGGGTAGTCCCCTCCTGTTCCGCACGATGGGCATCGTCTACGCGAGGTGTATTCGTCCATAAGGTTTCTCTTTCCTGGTCGTTCTGCTGAATGCACGCTGCAAGTGACTCTCTGCGTTATCGAATGTTTAGCCCCGAGCAGTATGTTGACCCTCCTTAACAGGGAACTGCTTCTTCTCAAGTCTTTTGAGAAGGAGGAGCTGGGCCTTCTTGTTAGTCTTGCAAGGACGCTAAGCCATATGAGTGTTGACGTATGTGGGCAGTGACTCTGACGGAAAAATGCCAGAGAAGCATGCTGGCAATCTGCTTGAGAAGCGCATTCTCCATCTGGTTTTTTCGTCACACCGGCTGCCCACCCTTGTCAAGCATCATACGGCTTAGTGGAAACCCGGTCAAATGAGTATTGACTCTCGTGGGCTGTATTTGCCGGAACAAAATCGCCTTTTTTTGACTGGCTTCAAGCTCGGATATGGCTGGGAAAGGTGATTTTTGTTCCGGCTATTCCTACCCACCAGAGACAAGCATCATTTGACCAGGTTTCGCTTAGTGTCGTCCTTTGTTGTGAGTTTTAGGGAGCAACTGCAACGACGACTGGATCAGGGTGTGCCTGAAGCACCTGTCCAGCAAAATGCAAGAGACTCGTACAGAGTTCTAAGGCAAAGGCGCCCTTTTCTCGCAATGGTATCCCTGTGCCATAGTGAGGGGCCGGAGCTGCCCATTCCCAAGCCCCAATAAGTAACGTTCGGAGCATCCCCGGGGATTTGCTATCCTCTGGCCAGGCGTTCGTAAGCTGAGGCTCTACGGTCTGGAGCCACTGCGCAACTGTTTGACGCTTCGTTTTCTGCGGCAGTCCCCACACATCACAAAGGACCTGGGGAATGCCTTCGGCAATCTCGCGGCAATTTATGAGCAGATGCTCATAGTCGCCAGTCTGGTAAAATCTCGTTGCTTCATCCAGGAGACGCAGACATTCAGCCCAGGCATCGATTCCCCGCGGTAGGCGCGCTTCTGGTAGCTCTACGAGCCGTCGAGTGCCTGCACCTAAACCTTGCAGGACAGTCAACCAGTGTTCGCGTCCAATCGTGAGGACGCTTGAATAAGAGCTTTCTACGGGCATAAGATTTCCTACTCCCTCGGCTTGAAGCGCTGCGAGGACCTTTGCATCTGAGGAAGAGGGAGTAACCGTTGCCAGCCCAGCAAACCAAAACGCGAAGCTTACGGCGTTCCCTTTGCGTGCTTCTTCAATGGCTTCAATTTGTGCATCAGTGACGGGAACCAGGAGCCACGGCTTATTTAGATTGTTTGAAATGATTTGCGAGGGAATACGTATTCTGCCAACGAACTCTGATTCGCCGCTAGCACCAATCCAGCCCTCAACTGAAAGCAAGCGCAGGATGACACGAGCACTGCGACCTGGACCAGAAAGCTTATAGGGGAAACAGAGCGTGCGGCCAAACTGGCCCTTTTGTCCTGAGACTGCGATTGGATCGATCTCGACCTTCACCCAATCCTGGTTGGTCTCTTGTATTCTAAGATGCCACTCAGCTGACGCCATACTTCTTTACACCTTATTCTCGCAGAAACACTGCAATTTGAACCTCTTAGTTAGAGAGAGAGAATTTTTGAATATAGTAGACCTACCTTTGCGATTTGTCAATATTCCGTATTCAGCTCAAATAGCATACCCAATTTTCCAGGCGATCTGATGGGCACTTACGAGGTCGCTTGACTAGTCGAGTCAAGTGTGATTGAAGCGGACAGAAGTGATCTTATCGTTGTTTCCCGTACCGTTCATACTCGAACCCCAACATTACAAGTCGGTAGGCCAACCCGAAAGCAGCGTTTCCAGGCCGAGTTCGACGTCACTTTTCGCCAGCATCTTTTCGATCGTGCGCTCTTTCAATTGTTCCGCCAGGCGCAGGATGGCGCTAATCACCTCATGCAGCTGGAGCATCTGGCCGGCCAACCGTTCCACTTCCTGGCGCTGCGCGTTGGTCAGAGGTCCACGCTCCCAGCGGCGCAGCTGCTCATCGAAAAGCCACAGATCGCCCTGCTGGATAGTCATCGAGGACAAAGGGCTTCGGCTTCGCGAGCTGCAACGTCTCATACTGTTCAGTGGCCGACTCGAGCATCCCGTCGATATGGGTGGCAATCAAAGGAAGCCGCTCAATGGCAAGCCATTGCGGGGGGGGTTGCTTCGCCATAGGTGTTCCTCTCACGTGTTTTGCCCAGTATAGCATAGACCAGGGATGTCACTTTTGACTTTCGTCTGCACTGGTTTGTGGCTTTCGTCTGCACTGACGTTACAAAGCGTCAAAGTGCTCGGCTCTCAGAATATCTCAGGAGAAAGAGGAGATGTCAGTGTATTAGTCGTGTTTTTTCATCTGTTTCTGTTTTTTTGCCTGTTTTTTTCTGGCGTTAGCTCTGAGACAGCCTGGGAAGCTTGAGCACAACCCTTGGTCTGCGCCCGAACAAACAGGTGAAAAAGCGCCTTCGCGCCTGTTTTTCTCTCATAACACTTCTGGAAGGGATTCCCGAACATGTGCTATACTGTTCGGGAAGCCTTGTTCGGTTGAAGACGGTAGTCAAGGGAGGGAGCAATGGCTCAGGTCTCTCCGATCATCCAGGATGGCACCCTCACCGACCTGCGGGACGGGTCTGCCGTGCAGATCGTGGTGGACTCCTCCGACTGGTATGCCTGGCTCCAGACGGCCTCGACCTTCACTTTCCGCGGTAAGAACGGCAGCTTCACCGCGCACAAAGAACGGGCAGGCAACCGGCGCGGGAGTGCGTACTGGCGGGCCTATCGCACGTGGCAAGGCAAGCTGCACCGGGCCTATCTGGGCAAATCGGAGGAACTCACGCTCGAGCGGCTACAGTCCGTGGCAGGTACCCTGGTGAGCACGGGAGCAGGGGATGGCTCGCATGACGTGCCTGGTCTGGAAGGAGGAACGAGACCGTCCTCTGCGTCTGCCTCCAGCGCAAGGATGCATCCGCGGCGAGCCACAGGAGCACATGGGCCACACGAAGCGGCTCTCTCGAAACCATGGCTTTCCAGTCTCCCGGTGCCCCTGACGGCCTTGATCGGTCGCGAACAGGAGGTGCGGGCGATTTGTGACCTGCTCGCGCGTCCAGAGGTGCGCCTGCTCACCATCACCGGCACCGGGGGCGTGGGCAAAACGCGCCTGGCCCTGAAGGTCGCGCGCGTGTTGCGCGCCGACTTCGCCGATGGTGCCTGCTTCGTGCCGCTCGCCCCGGTCAGCGACCCCGCCCACGTCATGGCGGCCATTGCCCAGGCGCTCGGCCTGTGGGAAGTCGCAGCACTCCTCCCGGAGGAGCAGGTGCAGGCGGCTCTGCGTGAGCGGCACCTGCTGCTGCTGTTGGACAACTTCGAGCAGGTGGTCAAGGGGGCACCTCAGCTCGCCTCCCTGCTCGCCTCCTGTCCTCGCCTTAGTATGCTCGTCACCAGCCGGGTTGCCCTCCACCTCTCCGGAGAGCAGGAGTTCCCGGTTCCCCCACTCGCGGTTCCCGATCTCACGCAGCTGCTTTCGCCTGAGACGCTCACGCAGCAGGCCTCGGTGCGGCTCTTTGTGCTGCGCACGCAGGCCATCCAGCCTGCCTTTCACGTGACCCCTACCAATGCCCGCGCCATCGCCGAGATCTGCGTGCACCTGGACGGGCTGCCGCTGGCCATCGAACTGGCAGCGGCTCGCAGCAAGCTCCTGCCTCCCCAGGCGCTGCTGAAGCGGCTCTCTCACCGGCTCGAGGTTCTGACGGGGGGAGCACAGGACTTGCCCGCCCGCCAGCAGACGCTGCGCAACACGCTGCAGTGGAGCTATGACCTGCTGACGGAAGAGGAACAGCGCCTCTTCCGCTGGCTCTCCATCTTCGTCGGCGGCTGCACGCTTGAGGCTGCCGAAGCGGTATGCCAGGCGGGTCAGGCGGGCGGCGAACAGGCCTCCTCGGTGCTTGAGGGAATCGCGTCCCTGCTCGACAAGAGCCTGGTGCAGCAAACGGAGCGAGAAGGGGATGCACCTCGACTCGTCATGCTGGAAACCATCCGCGAGTTCGGGCTAGAATGCCTCGAGCGGCAAGGTGAACTGGAAGCCGCACGACGAGCGCACGCACACTACTACCTGGCGCTGGCGGAGCAAGCCGAGCCGCACCTCCTGGGTCCCGAACAATTGCTGTGGCTTGATCGGTTGGAACAAGAACTGGACAACCTGCGGGCCATCCTTCAGGCGGGCATAGCCGAGGGTGTGGAGGAGCGGGAGGAGGCTCTGCGCCTGGGGGCGGCCTTGCGGACCTTCTGGCAAATATACGGTCACTACAGTGAAGGGCGTAACGTGCTGGAGCGACTCCTGGCAGGTGCCGGGACGATCGCAGCCCCGGTCCGCCTCAAGGCGCTCAACGCGCTCGGAGTGATCCTGTGGAGCCAGAACGACACGCGCGGCTTAGAGCCGGTCGCCGACGAAGCCCTGGCGCTCGCGCGGGAACAGGGAGATCACTGGCAGATGATCGTCGCCCTGATCTTGTGCGGAGTAGCCAAGATGCGGGAAAGGCGCGACTACGCCCAGGCGCAGTTGTGCATGGAGGAGGCCCTGGCCTCTGCCCGCGTACTCGGAGATAGCTTCCTTCTCTTCTCTGCGCTCCTGAGCCTGGGTTTCCTGGCATGGTACCAGCAAGACGCTCTGCGGGCGATTGCCTGGTTCGAGGAGAGCCTGATCCAGTGCAGAGCCATGGGTGAAAAGTTGCTGATAAGTCTAGCTCTGGTCGGGCTCGCGCGTGCCGAAATGAGTGGGGGCCATGCAGCACGCGCCCGCACGTTGCTGGAAGAGAGCTTGACCATCTATCGAGCACTCGGCAATACCTGGTGGATCGCCGTGGTCCTCAACTTGCTGGGACAACTGGCTTTCCAACAAGGGGAGCTGAGTCGGGCAGAGGAGTTCTTGACCGAGAGTGCCCGGATGGCTTCAGAGGTCAGGGATCAACGGAACGTTGCGCACTCGCGCTTGCTCCTGGCGGGGCTGAACGCGCTACAGGGGAAGTATGCGCCTGCGCGCCTGCGGTATGAAGAGGGCCTCTCTATTGCACTCGAAGTCGGGTACACGAGCTTCATTGCCTCTGGGCTGAAAGGGCTGGGCTGTGTAGCCGCGGCCCTGGGGTTGTCTACCTGGGCAGCCCTGCTCTGGGGAACGGCCGAGCCGCTACACGAGTCCCGCAGCGTCGCCATCCCACAGGCGCTCTATGAACGCATGGTGGCCGTGGTGCGCAGTCAGCTGGGCGAGCCGGCCTTCGAAGAGGCCAAAGCCAGAGGGCGCACCATGACCCCCGCACAGGCGCTCGCCTCGCCTGAGGCCTTCGCGCCACAGGCCACGCCGCGACTTCTGCCTGCCCAGGCAGTGCTGGATTCCTCTCCGGTCGCTCCCACAGGTCATACTTCCTATCCAGGAGGACTGACCGCCCGTGAGGTGGAAGTGCTGTGCCTGGTCGCACAAGGACTCTCCGATGCCCTGGTCGCTGAACAACTCGTCATCAGTGCCCGCACGGTCAACTGGCACCTGACCTCGATTTACAGCAAGCTCGGGGTCTCCTCTAGAGCCGCCGCCACCCGCTACGCTCTCGAGCATCATCTGGTGTAACACCCCCTTGCTGTTTTTCTGCTGGTCCCCTGAGCCATCTCCATACGTTTGAGCTTAAAGCTCAGTCGCCTTTACGTGTAAGCCCCACCCCAGTAATTCTACGGGTATCCCTCGCAATCATGCGCTTTTGATCCCTCAAAGACAGGTAATGACAACACGTGATTCAACGGATGTGCTAGCGCCTTCCACCACGTACACTGTGAGCAGTAGTGAATGGTTCGCCCCTATGCAGAGGTCTACCAGGAACAGATGAGAAAACACTTTCTATCAAAGGTCTGAAATGAGTAATACCGGTAAAAGGATGTAGAAGGAGAAATAAGATGTATTATCGTGTAGCAATCCAGATGAATCAACAGCCTGCCTGGCAATGGAAATCAACGGTACTAAGCTCGCTTGATACTCTGTTTCGCTTCTTAAGACTCTATAGTGCTCTTCCACAAGATCGCCTCCGGGTCTTCTCCTTCTCCTCACGTGAGGGAATGGACGAGCTGCTAGCGCACGTGAACAACGGGGCGGAGTCCAACTCCGTTACAGCAGCGCAATTCCTGCAGGAGAGGAAGATCAGTGTACGAACAATGACGCGGGAAGCCTCAGCACCTGGAATGGAAGCGAACCCGGAAAGGGTAGCAATCGCTGTCACCACCGCCCCGTCATTGAAAGAGACAAGCGAAGTACCACCATCCTTTGGTGAGGGTAGCATGAATTCTTTGGAGAGAAGGCGGGCAGAGCTAGAACATGGTGCCGGTGGTGATCATGATACTCCATACACCTTTGCTTTCCCTCTCTCTGTGCCGCAAACCCTTGCCTGGACAAGACTGATGGCACGGGTACAGCGTGGGGAGCTAGAGCCGTAGCGCGTGGTTGGGAATCGGTCGAGGAGCAGCGGGTTCAAAGAAGGACCACCCTCGGCAGTTCTTTTGATGAGTTTGTATAAGCGCATGGAACAGCAGGGAGCTGTTAAGAAAGCAAAAAAGGAGTTTCTTCCATGTTAGAACAAGAGCACGCCGGGCAGTCAAGCAGGGGGATCACCACCACAGTTCTGGAGCAGCCGAATATCGAAACATTGAAAGCCAGTCTACGGGGGGAACTGTTCCAGCCAGGCGAGGAGGGTTACGATGCCGCGCGCACCATGTATAATGCGATGATAGATCGACATCCCGCCCTCATTGTCCGCTGTGCCGGGGTTTCCGACGTCATCACTGCCGTGCAGTTCGCCCGCAGCCGTAACCTACTTGTCGCCATCCGCGGAGGGGGCCACAACGTGGCTGGTCGGGCCATCTGCGACGGTGGCCTGGTCATTGACCTGTCGCGTATGAAAGGGATCCACGTCGATCCTGTGCACTGCATAGCCCGTGCCGAGCCAGGCGTCACCTGGAGCGAGTTCGACCGCGAGACCCAGGCGTTTGGCCTGGCGACTACGGGGGGAACCGTCTCCTCCACCGGCATTGCCGGACTCACCCTCGGCGGTGGCATTGGCTGGCTGATGCGCACATGTGGTCTGGCCTGTGACAACCTGGTGTCCGTCGATCTCGTCACCGCTGAGGGGCGGCTCCTGAGAGCGAGTGCTACCGAGAACCCTGACCTCTTCTGGGGTGTGCGTGGCGCTGGAGCCAACTTTGGCGTCGTCACCTCGTTTGAGTATCAGCTCCATCCCGTTGGCCCACTGCTGGGAGGATTGCTGATTCATCCTTTCTCCAAAGCCAGGGATGTCCTTCGGTTCTACCGCGATGTCGCGGCCACCGCTCCCGACGAACTCACAGCCCTCGCTGCCCTGTTGACCTTGCCAGAAGGTGAGCCAGTAGTTGCCATCGCTCCCTTTTACAATGGACCCATGAAGGCCGGCGAAGAGGTCATGCAGCCCCTGAGAGCATTTGGTCCACCTCTGGCCGACCACGTCGGTCCTATGAGCTACCTCCAGGTTCAGACCATGCTAGATGCAATGATGCCAGCGGGACTGCGGAACTATTGGAAAACGAACTTCTTGAAGGACCTCAGCGACGAAGCAATCGACACCTTAGTGACCTACTTCGCGACCGTTCCCTCGGCACTGACCGCAGCTGTGATTGAGCAGTTTGGCGGTGCGGTAGGGCGGATCGGTGAGGATGAAACAGCATTCAGCCCGCGAGATCAGCGCTTCAACCTGGCCATCGCCTCGAGATGGACGGACCCAGCCGAGTCGGAAAAGCACAGGCAGTGGACGCGTGAACTGTGGGACGTGATGCAGCCATTCGCGACCGACGCGGTCTACGTCAACTACCTGCCTGAGGACGAAGGCGACCGGGTCAAAGCTCTCTACGGAGCAGCGAAGTACGAACGGCTGGTCAGGCTGAAGAACACCTACGACCCGACGAACTTCTTCCAACTCAACGCGAACATCAAGCCTACGGTGTGACAATATGGCACGAAACACTCATCTGAAACCGGCAATGAAAAACACAAGAAAGGAGCACATCCCATGGAAATTCCGCAGATTGTCAGGACGTATATAGACACCTTTAGTCGTCATGATCTCGATGCATGGCTCGCTACCTTCGCTCCTGATGGAACATGCAGCGATTCCGGAACGACTGAACCACTCTCAGGGCAAGCCCTCATAGACCACTATGGTGGACTGTTTGCTGGCTTCCCAGATGCGACCATAGAGACAGTGGCGCTGCATGCGATCACTGAAGATCTGGCGGTCTGGCGCTGGATCCTGCGTGGTACCCACACCGGCTCCTATCGAGGTTTCCCCCCGACAGGCCACCGTCTGATCCTGCCTGGATGTGAATTCATTGAAGTCCGGGAGGGCCTGGTGCAGCGGGTCGAAGGCTACTTTGACCGTCTGAGTATGCTGGGACAGCTCGGGCTTGTTCCGACACCAGGGCAAGCCAGCTAAGACGTTGCTCTGCATATCGGTGCTAAAAAATGTAGTCTCCTAGTGTTTTCAGAGTGGCTGGTATGGAGCCTCGGCCACTCCAGCCAGGGAAGCAACACTTCCCCAGCGTGAACATTCACAGAAAGGGAGCCACTTCTATGTCTACCCAAGAGAACGAGGCAATCGATCGCCGCTTAACTGAAGAAGGTTGGAACCAGGGGAACACCGCCGTCTTTGATGAGTTCCTTGCCGCCGATTTCCTTGGCCATGATCCGAGCGGGCCCCTGCACGGGCCAGAAGGGTTCAAACAGCTCTACGCGACCTATCGCACCGCCTTCCCCGATACCCATCTGAGCATTGAGGACCAGATCGCCGAAGGGGATCTGCTCGCCTCACGCTGGACGGCGACCGGCACCCACCAGGGCTCCCTCATGGGCATTGCCCCAAGCGGCAAGCGCGTGACGGTCACGGGCATAACCATCATGCGCTTCGCAGGTGGCAAGATCAAGGAAGCCTGGTTCAACTACGACACCCTTGGCATGCTGCAACAGATCGGCGCTATTCCCACGCCAGGGTAGGGGGTTGCCCATGGTTGGAACAGCGCGCCCTTTAACGAGACAAGGTGTAGCTCCAAAGGAGCCATATTTGAGCAGTGATATGAGGAGGAAACGGCCTGCGTAGGAGAGTGGCACTCCCCTGGGTGGGAAGCCCGTAGATAATGGGCAGCGACTCCGAGCCAACCAAGGAGGCGACTGCACTACTCCTGAACCCTATGCTGACGTGAGAAACCTGTGTTGGAAGCGTCGTGACTATGAAGTGGTGAAAATTGGCTGACACACCACACCCAAAATGGGAACGATGGTGGTCTGAAGAACTTGTTCCGTCTTCAGAACTGCTTCCAGAAACCATCCGGCGTACAGCAGGCAGCTACGGGGTTCTTTCGCATCTTATCTCGGAACTGGGGAACTCTGACACTGCTTTACCCGTAAGGGGTGCGAGAATGCCAGCACGCGGGACAGAGGGCGGAGGCAGCGTAGTAGTCAAATGCCAGCCTGTAATGGGTTGGACAAGGCGAAGGTCTGCCAGGAAAGCAACCGATCTCAGTAGACCTTGAAAATCGGAAAGCGCCTTGAGTAATGAGTTCTTGTTCTCCAGCACAGTGGGGGTGCTCATGCAACGGGTGTTTTTGATACTCAAATCGAGCTAATCCCTCCCAAAAAAGATACTGAAAAAAGTTCGTCATTTTGGCAAAATAGTGAACTTTGTGACTCACAAAGTTCACTCCCCTCAGAGCCTTGACGCCCAAAATGGGACAATGCTACCATATCTTCAGACAATTCATAGCATTCGCCATATCATTTTCGCGAGGTTTCTCATGACTACGGTGCAGGTGTTGAATACCAAAGGAGCGGCCAGAAAACTGGGATGCTCCGAAACCTGGATTCATAAGCTCGTTGCTACTGGCAGGCTCAAGGCATATGCCTATGACGAGGAGGGAGCCCTGATGGAACATCAGAGTGACCAGAAGCGGCAGGGTCAAGGGCTGTATTTCTTGACCGAGGACCTCGATACCTATCAGCCCGCCGTCCAGCGGCGTCCAAGAGGCAGTAAAAACAAACGGTCGCCTCAATCTGCACACGATGCAAAAACAGCATAACTGTATGCTTGTTGTACATGGTTGGAAGTTGTGGTAGTATTGCAGCAGGGAAGCACATGAGCTTTCCGCCGTTCGTCTTTGAGTGCGTTGCTTCTGACGCGCATGTTGCCTCGATGTCTAACCAAGCGATCAGCCGATGAACACAGAGGAGAGAGCTGGCGATGCTCAATGAATATGAACGTGAGCGCATCCGGCGTGCCTTTCACCTGGAGCACAAAAGTATCTACCGCATTGCCAAAGAAGAAGGCTACAGCCATCAGACCATTGAAAAAGTGCTCTCTGATGCTCCTTCCAAGCCATACCATCTCTCTCGCCCCAAACCCGCACCGATCTTTGGTCCCTATCAACCACGAGTGGAAGCCTTGCTGCAGGAGGGCGAGCACATGCCTCGCAAACAGCGCTACACCGCGCACAAAATCTTTGAGATCCTGCAAGAAGAAGGCTATCAGGGCAGCGAAGCACGCGTTCGGCGCTATCTCTCGGAACGCAAGAAAGCCAAACAGGTGCCAGAAGTCTTTCTTCCGCTGGAATTTGACCCAGGACAGGATGCGCAAGTCGATTGGGGCGAGGCGATAGCCATCATTGCAGGACAGCGACACACGATCCAGTTCTTCCTGATGCGCTTGTGCTACTCACGCCGGGCGTTCGCGATGGCGTTTCCGACGCAAGCCCAAGAATGCTTCCTGTCTGCGCACCTGCAAGCGTTCAAACACTTTGGCGGGGTGCCGCACCGGATCAGCTACGACAACCTGGGAACTGCCGTGAAAATCACCTTTGATAGCACCGGCAAACGTGGGCGCCCGCGCCAGGAGGTGCGGGCTTTCGTCGCTTTTCGGAGCCATTACCTCTTCGAGTCCCATTTTTGTACGCCGGGTCTTGATGGAGCACACGAGAAAGGAGGCGTTGAAAGCGGCATCGGATACACACGTCGTCAATTGCTTGTGCCTCTTCCTGAAGTGCCTTCCTTTGAGGACCTGAACCAGCTCCTCTGCTTGCGCTGTCTCAAAGAGGACGCGCGAACGGTAGCGAGAACCCATCAGAGCATTGGAGAAGCCTGGGAGCAGGAGCGCCCGCAGTTGCTCCCGTTACCTCCCTCCGATTACGAATGCTGTGATATGACCACCGTTCGCCTCACCCCGTACAGTCAAGTGACCTACGAAACCAATCGCTACAGTGTTCCCACGAACCGGGCACGAAGGTCTGTGACGGTGAAAGCCTATCCCTTCCGCCTTGAGGTCTGGGATGGCTGTGATCTGCTCACCAGCCATCCTCGTTGCTACGGACGCGAACAGGACATTTTCGATCCCCTGCACTACCTCTGCTTGCTTGAACAGCGCCCTGGGGCCTTCGATTACGCCAAACCGCTCAAGCAGTGGAGAGCTGACTGGCCAGAGTCCTACCATCGCATGCTCTCGGACCTGCGAGAGAAATGGCCAGAGGGGCGGGGGGTGCAGGAATTCATTCGCATTTTGCAGTTACATCAGCATTACGAGGCAGCGCTGGTGGAGCAGGCCATTGAGCAGGCCCTCTCCTACGACTGTGTCCACCTCGATGGCGTCATGTATTGCTTGCGCCAGGCGATGGAAGCCGCAGCGCCTTCGGAAAGCCGGGTCGCGCCCCGCCTGGATCTTTCAGACCGTCCGGATCTGGATGCCATTGGCACTCAACCGGTTGACCTCTCGCGCTACGAACAATTGTTGAAACTGTCCTGGTAAAGCAAGGAGGAGGCTTTCCATGCAATCCCCGTCCAAACCGCATCCCCTACCCAGCGCCGATCATCAAGCCAGATTAGAAGCGTATCTGCGTGAGCTGAAGTTGCCCATGTTTTTGCACCACTACCAGACCTACGCCCAAGATGCTGCTCGCGTCGGCCTCTCCTGCGAGCGGTATTTGTTGGCCTTGTGTGAGGCAGAGAGTGCTGAGCGCGAGGCCAGGCGGGTCGAGCGTGCCATCACCTTAGCGAAATTCCCCTTTGTCAAGGAAGTCGCCACCTACGATTTCAGCGCCGTCGAAAATATCTCCAAGGCTCGGATCCTGGAACTAGCAGAAGGGGACTACCTGGCCAAAGCCGAAAACCTGTTGTTGGTGGGCAATCAGGGGCTTGGGAAACCCCGATCAATTCACTACCCCTATTGACCTGATCATGTCAGCCCCGCAAGAGACTATCACGGTGGTCGATCCGCGTCATCCGCTCTTCGGGCGAACCTTGCCCTGTGTTGGCATCTCCAATTCGTGCCATCGAGGTCGTTGTTGCATTGTCTGGATTCGCCCCACCGTGGAACGACATGTTCCCGTCACCGCAACCAATCTGGAATATGATCCCTCGACCCTGTATCCGCTTCCCATTTCGCTCGCATCTCTGCAACAATTGCTCCAGGAGTTATTGTTGGTAGCAGGTGCCCGGAATGGAGATCCCACCCATGCAGATTCACCCATCGCTTGCCCCGCAAGCACAACCAAAGGAGAGCTGCCCAGGCCACATCCGCCCGATCGAGGTCTGGACGACGCTCACTCCCACCCAACAACACAGCTTTCTTCAAACACTCGTCATGATGTGCCAGGACTGCCTACTTCCAGGAAAGGAGACCGGTCATGATCCAGCCAGCTCGCTCGCTGAAAATCACGCCCACCCATCTTGAACGCAGAGCCATCATTTACATCCGGCAATCGTCGCCCAAACAGGTTCGGCTCAATACGGAGAGCCAGCGGAACCAACGGGCGTTAGTAGAGCGCGCTCAAAGTCTGGGATGGTCCCAGGCTCGCATTGTCGTGTTGGATGCCGATCTGGGGCAATCGGCGACCAGCAAAGAAGGCCGCGATGACTTTACGCAACTCGCAGCAGATGTGGCCCTGGGCCATGTTGGCATCATCTTTGGCTGGGAAGTGTCGCGCCTGGCACGCAACAATGCGGACTGGTATCAATTACTGGATCTAGCTGCGGTGGTTGGGACCTTGATTGCTGATATCGAAGGGGTGTATGATCCACGTAGTTACAATGATCGTCTTCTTTTGGGGTTGAAAGGCACGATGTCAGAAGCAGAGCTCCATATGATGCGTCAACGCCTGAATGCAGGCCGACTCAGCAAGGTTGAGCGCGGCGAGTATATTCAACACCTGCCAACAGGTCTGGTGCGGCGTGAGGATGGCCGAGTGGAAAAAGATCCGGACGAACAGATCCAGCGGTGTATCGCGCTGGTCTTCTCTACCTTTGCCGAATTAGGCAGCGGGTTAAAAACGCTCCATTTTCTCAAAGCGCACCACATCCTGTTACCTCGCCACCAAACCAGCGGCCTGCGTAAAGGCGAGTTGCTCTGGAAAGAGCCGACGGAATCTATGATCATCGAGATCTTGCACAACCCCGCTTACGCAGGAGCCTTTGTCTATGGGCGGCGTCCCATCGATCCGATGCTGCGCAAACCAGGGCGACGTGGCTCAGGAGTGGTGCGCAAGCCGATGGAAGAGTGGGTGACGCTTCAACAGGGCGTGTATCCGGCCTACATAAGTTGGGAACAATTCCTGCGTAACCAGGCACGTCTGGCCGAGAATACCCAGGAAGCACATGCGAAGCAAGCAGCAGTTGCCGGGGCGCGTGGAGCCGCACGGGAAGGGGAAGCATTGCTCCAAGGACTGATCTGCTGTGGCATGTGTGGACATCGGATGCGTGTCGCATACAAATCGCACCTTCGCTACTTATGTGATGGCCTGAAACGCCATTATGCGGGGACCGTCTGTATGTCTTTGTACGGCCCGTCCATTGAGGAAGTCGTCATCCAGGCGTTTTTTGACGCCATACGCCCCGCACAACTGGATGCCCTTGCTGCCCTGATGCTTCAGCGAGCCAAAGAAGAAGAACGGCTCGTTGGGCATCATCACGATCAAGTTCGTCGAGCCACCTATGAAGCTCATCTGGCTCGACGCAGATATGAGGCAGTGGACCCTGACAATCGCTTGGTCGCGGCCTCACTGGAGCGGGGGTGGGAAGAGAAATTGCTGGCGCAGCGGCGGGCAGAAGAAGAGGCAGAACGCTTTCAACAGCGTCCGATCTTTCCCACGCTTGCTCCAGCATTGCGTCAGCAGCTCGAGCAGATGGGACCAGCGCTCCCAGCGCTGTGGACCAGTGGAAAGATCAGCAATGAGCACAAAAAGCGTTTGCTGCGCTCGCTGATCTCGCGTGTGATTGCGACCAAGATCGCCGTTGATCTCATCGAAATCAAAATCGTCTGGGTCAGTGGACATTTCTCGGTGGCCCAGGTCGTCCCACCCATCCACCGCCAGTCGGATGCGAGTAATTACCAGGAACTGCTAGCGCGTATCGATCTGCTCACCACACAAGGACTGACCGATCCTGAGATTGCCACTCAGCTCACACGAGAGGGCTTTCATACCGCACGCAGAGGAGCGGTGACGGTAGCCACCATTCACAAACTGCGGTCACGAGATGATCAGGTGAGTGCAAGTGTGCTTCATCAGCATCGGAAGGTAGCAATGGTGAATGGGTATTGGACCATTCCCGGTTTAACGCGCGAATTGGGAGTAGGAGACAATTGGCTGTATGCACGCATTCGCCAAGGACGGTTTTCGGAGCGGGATATCCACCAGCTCCCAAACTATCG
>WNFD01000289.1_pt1 | contig 52121 bp, 51 predicted proteins | sample 5400491 | NCBI WGS metagenome assembly WNFD01 (sample SAMN13153343, study PRJNA577476) | soil metagenome | isolation source: 120 cm saprolite under Douglas fir tree site 2 hole 2 replicate 2 | place: USA:California | collected 2015-04-18
TGTCCTCGTAGGGCGAGATGCCCGACAGTATCTTGCGGGAAGCTGATTCCGTTTGAAAGCGTGAACGTGCCTGCACCAAGTACGACCACTCCCCCTGAAGGTTGCGCTGTGTGACAAGCCGCAAGCGCATTTGTGATCGGATCGCCTGCGCCGGAATATGCCGAAATTGTCGTGCAAATGGGCCAGTTGGCATCAGGCAGAGTGCTACCTGGAAGCCCCGCCTGCGTCCAGTCTATTGCGCGCTTAGAGTCAATTATCCCCGACCAAAGCTGCGCGCGGGCAACGGCCGGAAGTAACAAGAGTATACTCAGGAAAGATAGAAGGCACCGCCTGGTTTTCATATTAGCTGAACTCCGCCGCTGCTTTTGACAACGCTCCACTCGACGCATGGTGCACCTACGATTGATGTTAGACCGCAGTTCACTTGGGGGCAATCACAGTAAATCACGACGTGACGAAGGAGGATACTGTCCCTAAGTACAGATTTGGGGTAGTGGATGGGGCAGGGCTGTTGGCGGGGGATTTTGAGAAGCAGTTCGGCACAGACATTGCCTTAAATCTCCTCGGCTCAGTCGGAATGAATCTTTCTTCGATGATTCGCCCATGAATTGTGGTGGTGAACGCTGGAAACAGATGTGGCGGCGCCTCCACGAACGCACCAACGCCAGCAACTGGAGTGGATTGCGCACGGAGGTTGGACAAGCCGTATGCATTCGGCTTGGCCCAACGGGCCACCGGGCTTTCTTACTGCTCCCAATACTTTGATTAGAAATTAGATTAGGAGGAACTAATGAAAATTGCTTACTTGATGCTTTTTCATAAGGATCCGAGGCTTTTGAAGAGGGCGATAGAAACGCTTTCGTCAGGGGATTGCGGATTCTTCGTTCACATTGACCAGAAGTCGGACATTCGAGGGTTCTCTGCCATCAGCGGCGACAACATCTCATTTTGCAAGCAACGCATTCCCGTTTATTGGGGGCAATTTTCTCAGGTAGAAGCGACGATGCTGTTAGTCCGGCAGGCGCTGGGCTCCTCCGCAAACTATGATTACTTCATCTTTATGCAGGGGAGCACTTACCCGCTAAGGAGCGGTGGGTACATTCAGCGCTTCCTGGAAAAGAACCGTGGCTGGGAATTCATGAACTTGGTGAGAATGCCGGCGCGAGGCTACCCGCTGTCTAAAATCAACACTTTGGCGTACCCGTCTGATATGCCGGTCCGTCGCTTCGCTGCGAGGGCACTCGCAAAGCTGGGTCTGGCCCAACGGGACTACAGGAAATACCTCAAAGGACTTGAGGCATACTCCGGCAATGCTTGGTGGGCTCTTTCGAGAGACGCGTGCCAGTACCTAGCGGAGTTCGTGACGTCGAATCCACATGTAGAGGAGTACTTTCGAAACACACTTGTGCCTGATGAATCGTTTTTCCATACGATTCTGGGCAATTCGCCACTTCGGCCTCGGATCCGCACAAGTTTCGTGTACGCGGATTGGGCCACCCGCGGCTGCCAGGTTAATGAGGAGCAGATAAGGTTCTTTGCAGCACAGGAAAAGGTATGGTTTGAGGATGAGTGGGGGCCTGCAGAGATGCTGTTCGCGCGAAAGTTTTCTGACGACAGGCTTGATTTGGTGCAGCAAATTGATGAAATGATTGAGCGAAAGGAAACGTGCCGGACCTCTCCCTAGTCTTAGTGTCACTGTGAGAACCACGAGCACGAGGTTCAGTAGCAGCCACAGCAATGTCACCGTTTCACGGGGCGGAAGCCTGGGCGGAAACAGCGTCATCACACTGCCCGGTGGGTAGTTTGCTTCTGGGTTCCCAAGTTCGGGATCGTCACAATGGACCCGGGATGAGGTGCGGCTGAAGTTGGTCGAGATAGCAAAGAAAATTCGGTAGGAGCAAAACTTAAGCAACAAGGGAACAAAATGCACTGGCCGATAGCAGGGGACTGGTGCAATTATTAACTTTTATGATGAAAACAGTGAGTCACGACAATCCGTCCGTGTTGAATAGCGAGTTTCTCGAGGAGTACAGCTCAGACGATAGTCTCCGCAGATACACCAAGGAAACGGCGGGGAACGGGATCAGCTATCTGTTGGATCACGACTACGGAGAGATCTATTTCGGCGTGATCGAGAACCAAATCCCAAAGTCGAGGGTACAGAAGGGAATTCGCCTATGGGAATTTGGCTGCGGAGCCGGAATGAATCTCATACACCTGGTGTCGTCTCTGGAACGTCGGGGAGTAGCAGTGCAATACGCCCTCGGTACGGACTTCTCCGAGGCGCTAATCAGCGCTGCTAAACAGCAGGCGCAAAGGTATCTCACGCCGGAACAGAACCGGAAGGTGCGATTCTGTGTGGCGAGCCATGAGAATCTCATTGAGGAAACCACAAAAGGACTCGAAGTACCTGCAGAGACCCTTCTCGGCTCGTTCGACGTTATGGTGGGTGTCAATACCATACGCTACTGTCATCGATTGAAGAATGAGAATGATGTGGCTGCGACTATAGCCAGCCTTCTTGCAGACCGCGGGGTTTGTATTGTCATCGATATGAATGATAAGTTTCCTGCGTTTCGTAGTCGCTTTCGAGACCGCCTTGCCAAGGAAGCGGAAGCCTACTACCTTCCTTCTCTCGAAGAGTATGCCCGTCCGTTCTCCTCTGCAGGCTTGCAGATTCTAAAGCGAGAGCACTTCTGCTGGATTCCCCACTCGGCGGGTGCCGGGCTTACCACCGCTATGAGGGCCTTGACCCCGGTGCTCAACACCATTGCCCCGAGTCGCGCAATGCGCTCGTTGGTCATTTCTCAAAAGTCCGAGCGCCGTCCGTAACTCCGGATTACGGTCACACAGATCCGCAGAACCTCTGGGAACTTGCAAATGTACAATCGAGAGCATCCTACATGCGGCTCCGACCACAGCCGAACCGTTGTAGGGCCATCCCCTTCAACCGCTCTCCTGCTCTGCAACGAGAAGCCCTCCTTGGACGAGCGGAACCTCACGACGCTCCTGGATTTCTTCGGAATACCTTGGAAGACTGTGAGCCCCAGCCAAGTGGCCGAATTCATGAGCCGTCAAAGCGAAACCGCCGATAGGTTTTGTATTTTGAGCTCCGCTTCATGCTTCGCTGCTGCCTTGCAGGCTATCCCGGACTCTGAGGCTGTCCTGCCATCCTGGATTTTGAACGCGAGTTCGGTATTCATCTACGGTTTTCAGGAGACGCCCCTATGCACGAGCCTGCTGCGTTTCCTGACCAGCGTGGCTGACGGAAACGTTCGAAAACCCGCATCGTCGGATGCCCGCCTGTCAGTGGCCAGTGATTTCTCCGAAATGTGCGGTCCCATGTCGGGATTACAAGTACCGGTCAAAGTTACAGAAAAGGACCTCTACTTCCATATTCATCGACAACAGGCCGCAGGATATCAGAACGTGATCACGTCGAATTGCGGCGAATTGTTTGTTTCCGTCGTATGCGGTGGAGTGCGATTTTTCTTGAACGTGTGCTCGGAGATCATCGACATCAATTTCCCTGCCTCAAGCTATTTTGATGTGAAGAAATACTTCGGCAGTGCAGTTCCGATAGTGATGTATCTCAAATGGGCATTTGCCGATATTTGCTGGACCGGCGCAGAGACCCGAGGATGCCTGATTGTCGATGACCCTCTGCTCAAGCCTCGCTACGGATTTCTGCGTTTCAGCGAAACACTGGAATTGATGGACTCGCACAATTTCACGACGACAATTGCGTTTATTCCATGGAACTATCAGCGGACACATCGTCAGACAGTTCGCCAGTTTAAATTGCGGACCGACAGGCTCTCTCTCTGCGTCCATGGCTGCGACCACTCCGGTGCCGAATTCGCGGCCCGCTCGACCGCGCTGCTGAATAGAAGAATTAAAACAGCAAGGGAAAGAATGGATTTGTTGTTTCAAAGAACATCCCTGGAGCACGATAACATCATGGTGTTTCCTCAGGGCGCGTTCTCGCCCGAAGTAGGGCGTGCCCTCAAGTTGAACGATTTCGTGGCAGCCGTGAATACCGAAGTGGCGCCGTCGGGCAGCGCCCAAAACAATACAACCATCGGCGACCTGTGGGATGTGGCCATCATGAAGTACGGAACCTTTCCCATCTTTACAAGGCGGTATCTCTCGCACGGCATTGAGAACTTCGCATTCGATGCACTCTTGGGCAAACCCTGCCTGATGGTTGCGCACCACGAAGTCTTTAAGGATCATGGCCGAGAACTAACGGAGTTCATCGAAAGACTCAATTCGTTGAAGTGGAATCTTCAGTGGTCTTCCTTGGGAGACGTGATTAGCCATAGTGTCAAAGTTCGCGGCGGTTTCCGAAAGATGTGCGATATCCAGATGTACGCCGAACACCTGGTGATCGAAAACTCATCGGACGAGCCACGAGAAGCTATTGCGCTGAAGGAGGAGAGTGATCCCGACTGCGTGAAGGCCGTGGTGGTCAATCAGAAGACCGTTGGTCATGCTTACGAAGGTAAGCATCTACAATTCAAGGTGACGATGCCGCCCGGCCAACAAACCCAAGTTCGTGTTCACTACTTTGATAAACTTGATCTCGACGCAAATCGCGATGGTATCGCCTACGGCATGAAGATACGAGTTAGGCGGCACCTTTCGGAGTTTCGGGATAACTATGTTTCTCAAAACGAAGTTCTGCAAGCGGCGGCGGCAAGGGCGAGAAGATTTTTGAACTAGTCCTCGCTCGGCTGCTGCTCGGCTTGCGCTGAAAAGCTAATGACGACCACGAATGCACTGCAATTGCTGTCCGTTCTTGACAAGGCGTGGTCCTTGGAAGTCACTGCTCGATCTCTGGAGAGAATTTGAATCCTTTTGATGCAAACGGTAAGTTCCAGCCGACTGAGGTGGGTGGCGGTTTGCGCCGACTGGCGGTCCGGGGCGCCGGAGTCACGGTGTTCGCTCAAGGTGCGGTGTTTGCCGTTCAGTTGATCGCTACCGTTATTTTGGCTCGGCTGCTCATGCCTTCGGACTTCGGTGTGGTGACGATGGTAACCACGTTCAGCCTGCTACTCATGAGCTTCGGGTACAACGGATATACAGAAGCCATTATTCAGCGTAACGAGATGGATCATATCCTGGCCAGCAATCTGTTCTGGATCAACTTGGGAGCGGGCCTTGTCTTGACCATCAGCTTCGCTGCGGCGGGACCATTGCTGGGCAAGTTTTACGGCGACCCGCGCGTAGCCTACATTGTGACTTTCACATCGTTAACTATATTTATCAATAGCACAGCGGTCGTGCACCTCGCCCTTTTGAAGCGAGCTCTGCAATTCTCTGTAACTTCTAGCATCGACGTTCTCGCAAATATTGTGTCGGTCGTAGCGTCGATCCTCATTGCGTTGGCAGGCTGGGGATATTGGGCACTCGTGGTAGCGGTCATTGTTCGGCCAATTGCCATTTCAACGGGGGCTTGGTGGCAGTGCCGATGGCTCCCAGGCCGCCCACGTCGTTTGAAAGGTACGGCCGCTATTGTGCGCTTCGCACTAAATGTGTATGGTCGCTTTAGTTTTAACTATACAACTCGAAACACCGATAATCTGCTCGTGGGATGGCGCTTTGGTTCAGCTTCTTTAGGATTCTACAAGAAGGCATATGATCTGTTTCTCCTCCCTGCAAACCAACTTTATATTCCCGTCGCAGATGTCGTGCTTTCTACTTTGAGCCGACTAGAGCGCGGGTCTGCCGAGTATCGGCGATATTTTCTAAATGGTCTTTCCATTTTGGCATTTGTAAGCATGGGTGCAGGGGCTGTGCTGACCCTCGTAGGGAAAGATCTGATCCGATTGCTATTGGGAGAAAAATGGGGGCCAGCGGGTCATATTTTTACATTTTTTGGGCCCGGGATCGGGATAATGCTGATTTACTTTACCAGCGGTCTTATCCACCTCTCCATTGGAAGAGCCGATCGCTGGCTCCGCTGGGTTATCCTGGAGTTCGGCGTAACGGTTCTGCTCTTTTTGCTAGGGCTCCGCTGGGGACCGGTTGGTATAGCCTCGGCGTGGAGTGCCTCTTTCTGGATTCTGTTTATTCCCGCATTTTGGTACGCAGGAAAACCGATACGCTTTGGGGTTACGCCAGTGCTCGCGTCCGTGTGGCGGTATATGCTGGCATCATTGATGGCCGGAGGCGCGTCAGCCGCGATCATACACGAAATTGCATTCTTAGCAGCAGCGCCTGGAATCCCGAAAGTCCTCGCTCGAATTGTGTCGACATCCTTGCTATTCCTAATCCTGTATCTTGGAGCCGTCTTGTTGTTGCACGGCGGACCCGAGCCCCTCTATCGCTTTGCGAGGCTTCTGCCGGATATGCTCCCTTGGGCCAGATTTCGAGGGTCGCGCCCGGCATCTGAACCGATGCCCCCTGATGCTCGCGATGCGCAGCTGGACACGGAAGCTGTGCCCGAAGCCTTCAGTGGTGAGACTGAGGAAGTGCGACGAGCTTATCTGACAAGATCGAAGTGAGTCAGGGCGCGATGTTTACCGTGTCGAGTGTCGAATAGCAGCTGGAGGATTGTCATGTCATTTCGGAATCCTTGGTCGAGATTAGTAGGGTATTACCAACGAAGGGCCGGCAGTCACGCGTCCAGAAGACCGTTTTTGATTAACCTGCAGCGGCCTTTGATTTCATTCACCTTTGACGATTTCCCGAGATCTGCCTTGCTGGCTGGCGGTGCGATTCTGAAGCGCTTCGGTCTAGCCGGGACGTACTTCGCGTCGTTCGGCCTTGTAGGTAAGGAAACGCCCAGCGGCCAAATATTTTTTCCGGACGATTTGACGACCCTTCTCGAGCAAGGACATGAATTGGGATGTCACACGTTTGCGCACTGTGATTCATGGGCAACCGCAACGAAGACTTTTGAGAACTCCATCATACAAAATCACGCTGCACTTGATCGTCTTTTCCCTCATTGTGAGTTCAAGACATTTTCTTACCCAATTAGTCTGCCGCGACCAAAAACAAAGGCAAGAATCGCTGATTATTTCCTCTGTTGTCGCGGTGGCGGCCAGGCCTTCAATGCTGGAAAGACAGATCTCAATCAGCTATCAGCTTACTTTCTAGAGAAAAGCCGAGACAACTTTCAGGCGGTGAAGGATGTCATTGACCACAACCGACAAGCCTGCGGTTGGCTTATCCTTGTTACTCATGACATTTCTAATAATCCTACTCCATTCGGATGCACCCCAGAATTCTTTGAGCGCGTCGTGGAATATGCCATTGGTTCTGGCGCACAAATTGTTCCAGTTGTCGAAGCATTAGAGGTGCTCGGCGCCACAGACTGGGAAACCGCTCACTCCAACCGGCCGTCAGTCCGCCCGAAGGTCAGAGTCGCAGCCAAATCAGCCAATGAGAGTTCGTTAGTGTCAATCCTCATTCCGGCTTTCAATGCGCAGGAATGGATTGCCGATACGTTGCGTTCGGCGATTACGCAAACATGGGAACGAAAGGAGATTATCGTCGTTGATGACGGTTCCACTGATCAAACGCTGGCGATTGCACAGCAGTTTGAATCGGACTCTGTCCGTATTGTCTCAGAAAGGAACAAAGGTGCTGCCTCCGCTAGAAACACAGCATTCTCTCTCTGCCACGGGGACTACATTCAGTGGCTGGATGCCGATGACCTTCTGGCTCCCGACAAGATTGCCCGGCAGATGGCGGAGCTGGAACGTGTCGGAAGCAGGAAGACTCTTCTTTCTTCGGAGTTTGGGAAATTTCTGCACGATTGGCCGCGTGCGCAATTTATCCGGACTGGACTATGGGAAGATCTCTCTTCCACCGAGTGGCTCCTGCGCAAGATGGGAGACAACCTTTTCATGCAGACTGGCACGTGGCTCGTTAGTCGAGAGTTGAGCGAAGCAGCTGGTCCGTGGGACACGCGCATGCTATCCGACGATGATGGCGAATATTTCTGCCGTGTTCTTCTTAACAGTGATGGCACACGATTCGTGCCGGGTGCAAAAGTGTACTATCGTGGTTTTCGATCCAATAGCTTGGCCTATGTAGGCAGGTCGGACAGGAAGCGCGAAGCACTGTGGCTGTCCATGCAGTTGCATGTCGGTTATCTCCGGTCTCTAGAAGATACTCCAAGGACGCGGGAAGCCTGTCTCGCTTACCTGCAGCGGAATCTAACTAACTTCTATCCAGAACGGGCTGACATCGTCAGGCAAGCGGAACAAATGGCGACAGACCTAGGAGGGCAGCTGCGGCCTCCCCACTTGTCCTGGAAGTATTCGTGGATTAAGGCAGTGTTTGGCTGGAAGGCGGCCAAAAACACAGCGCTACAGATGCGGGAAATCAGGTGGTCGTTGGAGAACTCGTTGGACAAAACGATGTCTCGCTTAAAAGACCGAAATGGCCGGTTGGCGATTTCGGAGACACAACTCGCACGTGCTCCTAGAAACAAACGTAGATGACGTAAAATTGATATACGCATTCGATTGCGCGGTAGCAAGAAAACGGTATAGGACATCTCCTCGCATGTTGCCGCTTCGCTATCGGGAGAACTACACAATGAACCCGCTCGTCGAACTCAGTTCAAAGCAATGATCGAGTAGGTGGTTGTGGAATGTATCGACAGACTGGAAGGTGATGGGGCAAATGAAAAAGTGTGACGTAGCGATCATCGGTGCCGGGCCTTATGGGTTGTCGATCGCGGCGCATCTTAAGGCGCGCGGCGTCGACTTCCGTATTTTTGGGAATCCGATGCACTTCTGGCTGACGCACATGCCCAAAGGCATGCGGCTCAAATCCGAGGGCTTTGCGTCTTCCCTTTATGATCCAGATTCCACTTACACCCTTGAGGTTTACTGCAAGGAGAAGGAGATTGCCTACTCCAAGATTGGCCTTCCGGTCCCGCTCGAAGTATTTGCTTCCTACGGCCTGGAATTCCAGAGGAGATTCGTGCCGGAATTGGAGAGCAAGCTCGTCAACTCGCTCCGGCGATCCGGGCAAAACTTCCAAATTCGTCTTGAAGATGGAGAGATCGTTTCCGCGCACAGGGTAGTGACGGCGATTGGCTTAAGTTACTACGAGTATATTCCACCTATGCTGGCCACGCTTCCAGAGGAGTTCGTGACGCATAGCTCAAGGCATAATACCGTCGACCAGTTCAAAGGGCGCGAAGTCGCGGTAGTGGGAGCTGGAGCATCGGCCCTGGACTTGGCTGCCCTACTGCATCAGGCTGGAGCTCGTGTCCAGGTAATTGCCCGCAAACCCGTCATTCGTTTCCACGATCCACCAGACAATCTGGAACCCTCGTTGCTAGATCGGATCCGCACTCCGATAACAGGAATCGGACCCGGTTGGAAGTTGTTCTGGTGTACCCACGCACCGCTTCTTTTCCGTCAAATGCCTCAAAAGTTTCGATTCGATAAAGTGCGGCGGATTCTCGGCCCAGCACCTTGCTGGTTCATCAAGGAGCAAATAGTCGGCAAGATACCCTTAAACGTTGACGTCAACATCACGGAGGCGAAAGTTCAGAATGGCCGCGTGAGCCTTCAACTCACCGACAGTGCAGGTGCTCAAAAGATATTGGTGACAGATCACGTCATCGCGGCAACCGGCTACAAGGTTGATCTCCGACGTTTGAGTTTCATGGATTCCGATCTCCAATCAGGACTCCAATCTGTTGAACATACGCCTGTGCTGTCGTCGAACTTTGAGTCCTCTGTTCCCGGCTTGTATTTTGTTGGCGCGTCTGCAGCGAATATGTTCGGGCCTCTCCTGCGATTTGCCTATGGAGCGGGTTTCACAGCACGAAGACTCTCAAAGCACCTCGCGAAATCGACGGATCGCAAGCCAGTATCGAGCGAATCAAAGGCAAACGTCGAAGTCATGGATCGCGACGAAGTGGCCGTTCGCTGACCTTGCACTAGGTGAGTTCAATGATCCCAAGGTCGATAATAGTTGTCGGCGGCGCGGAAGACATCAAAAACGGGCGACCCGTTTGTACCGAGTCTGTGCCAGCCACTTTATAGGTGTGGACGTCGATAATGACAAATCTTCGCGAATGCTGATTGGAGCCTAACCACACATGCAACAGAGCGATTTCATCCGGGAGAACCGGGGAGCAATAGTTCCAAAGGTTCTGTTGACGGACACCAATAGGTGGGCCGGCCCCGCGCGACTTGCAATCGGCCTTGCGAAAGCGGGTTGCCGTGTTTCGGCTGTCTGTCCGACTCGCGGCCACCCACTGCTGTCCACGCGCGTCGTGCGCGAAACATTCCCTTATAGCGGCCTTCGTCCTCTGGAATCATTGGCAGCTGCAATTGAGGCAACTGAGCCCCAAATCATTATTCCGTGCGATGACCGCGGAGTCCAACATCTGCATGAACTGTATGGGCGCGCCCGCAGCCTAGGGAAGTCTGGAACTGGGCTGGCCAATTTGATCGAGTACTCTTTGGGATCTCCCGAAAGCTACCCCATAGTTTCTGCCCGCTGCGACCTTCTTAGAATTGCTTGTGAGGAAGGAGTTCGCGTACCGGACACAAAGCTTCTCAAGACAGCGGACGACCTCGAGTCATGGCAATCAGGACATAGGCTTCCCTGGGTGCTAAAGGGCGATGGAACGTTTGGTGGCCGTGGCGTGAGGATCGCAAACACTCCAATGCAAGCTGAAAAATTCTTCTCGGAAATCACCAGACTGTTTAGGGGCACGCGAGCGATCAAACGGATGATCGTCAACCGTGACCCATTCTGGCTACGGCCATGGTGGAACAATCATAGGCCGGCGATCATTGTTCAGTCTCACATTCAGGGGCGTCCCGCGAACTGCGCCTTCGTATGCTGGAAGGGAGAGGTGCTGGCTGGCATCGGCGTGGAGGTGGTCAGCTCGGAAGGGCTGACAGGTCCGGCCAACATTGTGCGCGTAGTTGACAACCCCGAGATGATGCTTGCCGCAGAACGGATTGCGCGCCGGCTGGGTTTGTCTGGATTCTTCGGTTTAGACTTCATGATAGAAGACAGGAGCGGCGCAACCTATCTGATCGAAATGAATCCGCGTTGTACGCCGCTTAGCCACCTGCAACTTGGGAAGGGGCGTGACATGATCGAAGCGCTGGGGGCACAACTGTCAGGCCGGCCGTTGCAAGAGACTTCACCAGTTACTCAAAATAGTATGATCGCCTACTTCCCACAGGCCTGGCAATGCAAGAGCGAGTTCCTACAGTCGAGCTTCCAGGATGTTCCACAGGGGGAGCCAGACTTGGTCGAAGACCTCCTTCGGCCATGGCCAGACCGGAGTCTTCTGTATCGCATAGTCTCGAAAGTTAGCGATTTTGCGACAGCCGCCAGGGAGAACAAGTCTTCTGAGCACGGAGTGCCAAATGCTTGAGCCCGGCCCAAGTATCCTTGGGGGGCGGCAACGAGCCTGACTTTCGCACTCGGGAGCTCTCCCTCCGGCAAAGTAAACTTCAGGTCGCTTGCGGACCTTCGGAACTTTACGATGCGTATCGCGCGATCGGGCTCGCATTCGAAGCCCTGGAGCACGGCCGTTACGCCCGCACTAACCACATCCAGCGCCTCGTGAAGGCTGGGAACCTAGATGGTGGTACGCTGCGTTGGAAATTACCACAAGGTGGGAATAGTATTCCCATGAATGCCGGTAGACCATCTGATCGGAATTTGGATGTCTCTTGACTTGAGCTCCACTGGGCAGCTGTAACCTACTCATTTATAAGTAGTTGTAATTGTTACGGACAAGCACATCGTGATCGAACACCGGCGACTTTTGGCAGATTGATTGCCTGTAAATGACAGGAGGAGAAGGAAAGACCCGAGGTTTGTGACCTTAATGGCGGTAGCCTACCTGCCGGATAGTCTAGAATAATATGATGGCGGCGATGACGCTTCATGAGAATACTCAGCGATCCACAACACCCAAGTTGCGCCGCTTCTGTGACATTTCGGCAGAGCAGCGCCGTCGCCTCCCTGCTCTTGGTGCAACCTACCGCGAGTTTTGACGTCGTCAACGCTGGGCCCGGAGGAACCGTTAGAGACATTGGCCCATTGCGCCGCGGTGACATTTGGGTCAATGGCGGCTTCTTGGTGATGCGTAGGGAGCTATTCCGTCATATCCAGCCCGGTGAGGAGTTGGTTCGAGAGCCCCTTCAACAACTGATCCAAAAGCAGGCCCTGCTGGCTTTCAAGTCCAGCGGCTTCTGGCAATGTATGGACACCTTCAAGGACAAGGAGCGACTCCAGGAGCTAAACCAGGGTGTTGTGCCGTGGAAGGTGAGGAATCACCTCGCTTCTTCCATCGCTGGTAACTCAGCGAAGGGAATCTCGGCTGGCGTATGATTCCCCTGACGCTGCATGCGGGAGCCTCTGAAGCGTTAACAATCCTCTGTCTGGGCGCCCACTCCGACGACATCGAGATTGGTTGTGGCGGGACGGTTCTGCGGTTGGCCGAGCAGTATCCACGGGGCGTGTTTCACTGGGTGGTTTTCAGTGCGATAGGGGCTCGAGAGTCCGAGGCGAGAAGTGGGGCTACGCTGTTCGTCGGTCCTAGTCGGTTGAAGGGACCTTTGCTCAAAACGTTTCCCGATGGATTCATGCCGTTTTCAGGTGCCGAAGTGAAAGCGGTTTTTGAAGAATTGAAGCAGGCGATCTCGCCGGATCTCATTTTCACTCACAACCGCAAGGACGCGCATCAGGATCATCGCCTACTCGCAGAACTGACTTGGAACACATTTCGGGATCATTTGATCTTGGAGTACGAGATTCCGAAATACGACGGTGATTTGGGACGGCCGGGTGTGTTCGTCCCCCTGTCGGCAGCAGGGTGTCAGAAGAAAATCGGCTACATTATGGACGCCTTCAAGTCGCAGCACAGCAAGCGCTGGTTCCAGCAGGACACATTCTTGTCTCTCATGCGATTGCGGGGGATGGAGTGCAACGCCCCAAGCGGTTACGCTGAGGCTTTCTATTGCCGCAAGTTGGTGCTGTGACCTATATGTCGACCACTCCTATCGTTTCTCCCATGGCGTTGGACCGAGGCCGCATGAGGCGCGATTTCATCGCCGAGTTTTGGCGCTACCGGGAACTGCTGTATTTCTTCGCCTGGCGCGATATCAAAGTGCGCTATCGGCAGGCGCTCCTCGGAACCTCGTGGGCAGTGATCCAGCCACTCTTCAACATGTTGCTGTTCGCGGGAGTTTTCGGCAAGCTTGCACACATGCCCAGCAATGGTATCCCTTATCCAGTTTTTAGTTACTGCGCACTCCTGCCTTGGACCTACTTCTCTGTTGTTATCGGTCTGGCGAGCAACTCTCTCATCCACAACCATACTCTGATTACAAAAGTGTATTTCCCTCGCGTGCTTTTGCCCACTGGCACCGCTCTGGCGGGTCTGCTGGACTTTGCCATTGCAGCGCTGTTGCTGGTCGCGATGATGATCTACTATCACCTAAAGGTGAGTTGGCTGCTACTACTCACCCCGCTGGCCGTTCTGTTGATGGTTATGTTGACGCTCGGAGTTAGCATGTTCCTGGCGGCGATCAGTGTGCGGTATCGAGATGTCAAGTACGTGCTGCCCTTCCTGATTCAACTCTTACTGTTCGCAACCCCCATCATTTATCCGGTGACGATGGTTCCGAAGCGGTTCCGGCCAATATTGGCTTTGAATCCATGCTGGGGGATGGTGGATAGTTTCCGTGCCTGTCTGCTCCCGAACCAGCCCGTTGATTTCAAGTTGATAGGAGTTTCGATCGGTCTGACGTTCGTGGTGTTCGCCGGCGGTCTTCGTTATTTCCGCAAGAGTGAGAAAAGCTTCGCGGACATAATTTGAACTGGAGGAGCGAGAGGGGTTATCAATTCGGCTTATGAGTGCTGCGATCTGGGTAGAGAAGCTTTCGAAACAATATAAGCTTGGCCATGCCAATCCAACGCTGCGCGACCGCATCAGCGGCATGATGAAGTTGGACTTTCTCCGCAAGAAGCCGGAGGAAGAAACACTTTGGGCACTGCGGGACGTCTCGCTGTCGGTCCAGCATGGCGAAACCGTGGGCATTATCGGGCGAAACGGGGCCGGGAAGAGTACTCTGTTGAAGATCCTCTCCAAGATCACCTATCCCACGTACGGTTCAACGGGGATTGATGGAAGGGTTATCTCGCTGTTAGAAGTCGGGACCGGGTTTCACGACGAATTGACTGGGCGGGAGAACATCTATCTGAACGGTTCCATTCTCGGCATGCCGAAGAAGGAGGTGAAGCGGCAGCTTGACGCGATCGTCGAATTCTCTGGGTTGGAGAAGTTTATCGATACGCCGATCAAACGATTTTCTTCCGGCATGCGCTTGCGCTTGGGTTTTGCGGTGGCAGCGCACCTAAACCCTGACATCTTGATCGTGGACGAGGTTCTGGCGGTAGGCGACGCTGAATTTCAGAAAAAATGTTTAGATACGATACAGAAGTTGCGTGCATCTGCCCGTACGATCCTGTTCGTTTCACATAATCTGGCGGCAGTGGAGAACCTTTGCGAACGGTGCATTTGGATTGATCACGGTGAAGTTCACATGGACGGCAAAAGCCAGACTGTGATCAAAGATTACATGGGGAGCATGCGTGAGTCCACGGCCGTCGTTGTGGATCTTGAGGGGACACAGAATCGGAGGGGTAACGGTAAGATTCGGTTCCAGGGGCTCGAATTTCTCTCTCCGGAAGGTATTTCGCAAAAAGTCATACGTGCTGGCGACCCCGTCGTCATGCGATTTCATTATTGTGTACACGAGCCGATCGCTTTTCCCAGCTTCGGTTTTCGAATGCACACCGATACGGGTGCGCTGGTGACGGAAACGAGCACATCGCATCATGACATCTACATTCCGTCAGTCGCGCTCGGCGCAGGATATTTAGACCTGCAGATCGACTGCCTGAACCTATTGGCGGCAAAATACACGATATCTTTGTGGATTACCGATCAGGCCGGCGGGCTGGTCTACGACAACGTCGAGAACGCGGTGACTCTCGAGGTAGATGCCGCGAATACTTACGGGTCAAATTTCGTCATTGACGGACGTTTCGGCATTGTGTTCTTCGCTCAAAAGTGGAATCTCGCGGGAATGTCGGGACGGTATGAGCACTCCTTGAGCAGCTCTGTGGATCTAAGGGAATCGCTGGCGCGAGATAACAAATGAAGTTTGGATCCAGAAAAACTGTCTGGTATGACCTCGGGTTCAGGCGTTTGGCTAACATTCGCATCGGCGTCAGATGCCGCGATCGCGTGCACAGGTATAGAGCAGGTGAAAATGTCATTCTGGCAAGCAACCGTTGGTCGCCTTTGCTCGATACCCACATCATTTATTGGCGAGATTATTTCGATCATTACGTAGGTTGCGCGTTATCGACCCATCCTCTCCCGGTGGTGCAAAGTGCGCATTCAAATCAAAAAACCACGGCCGGGAACAGTGAGAAGGCGAACCGTCAGGACTACGCTGAAGAAATCCATCAAAGGGACGCTTAAGAAATTCGGTCTTCAGATTGTTCGATTGCCAACAAAGGCGACTTCGCCCCGCATTTACCAGGATATGAGTCCGCATACCTTTCGGCGACCTCCGCACCCCGGAGTATGGCCCCGAATTTCTATCGACTTATAAGACTATACAGCCCAATACGCTTGTCGATATCTACGGCTGCTGGGAGCTTTGGAGGCTCGTGGAGCAAACGGCGAAACGGGAAGGCGGGATCGTAGAAATCGGTGCGCGGCGGGACGGGTGCGCGAATGGCCAAAAGAGTTCGCGAGCAATTCCAATGGACTGATTGCTTCCTTTTGCCTGAACTCGGGGATCGACAATAACACTGTCGGGGCCGCGTATACGTCACATAACGATCTCACTGCCTGCGCCTATAACGGGACTACTTGTACGGTCACGAACCGCGATATGAATAATGATAGATACTGGAATGCTATTCGAGGCTGGCTCTGCTCCGGGTAGCTACTCGGCTACCCATGGCGTGAGCAACGACGATACTGTGATATTAGAAATGGTGGTATTTTAATGAAAAGATTTCTTTCGTTAGTGTTGCTTATCTTGCAGCCTCCCATTACTGTTCACGTACAGAACAGTTATTCCACGAGCTTCTCTGCTACGGAGAATCCCATCTCCGAAGGTGGGCACTGGATCAATGGCACAACTACAGGAATAGATTGGTGCAACATGCAAACCGGGGTAAGGAGAGGTGTTCATTATGCGTTTGGAGTTATCACGCCCTCTCCCCAGTGTAGTACCACGCCGTATAACGACCCCATAGCTGTGTTGACGGGAACTTGGGCAACGACGCAACATGCCATCGCAACTGTATATGTCGACCCCGTTGGCCCCGGTCCAGCGAACACCTATCCAGAAGTCGAAGTTCATACCAACGTAACGATCAGCGCCCACAACATCACTGGTTATGAATTTGATTGTGGCGAGAATCCGGTAGGCTCGCCTAATCGTTACAGCGTCGGCTTCGCTATCGTGCGCTGGAACGGTCCGTTGGCAAATTCCTCAAACTCCAACAACGGTTTTACCTATCTCGCCAACTCTGGACCTAGTGTCTTTGGATGCGCCAACGGAGATGTGATCGAAGGCCACAACACAGGCGCAGCGAACAACAATCTCCAGTTCTGGAAAAATGGCTTGCTGGTACTGCAGGCCACAGATCACACTTATACGGCCGGATCTCCCGGCATCGGAGTGAATGCAACTGAGAACACCTCTAACGTCTTGTCTGGATTGTCCAGTTTCTCAGCAACGGATGCGCCCATTGCTTCTCATTAGTCAGGGATTATCGCCTCAACCAGAGCGAAGGACTGAAGTGTAGCTGGTATACCTGGGGCTGCACAAGGTATTCCACCAAATGCAGCTTGGCCTACACGCTCCGGCCGAGAGTGTCACTACTTTTGTCGGGGTTGTTGGAAATGCTGCCTTGAACCAACCAAGTCCACCACGTCAACTTGCGGCTACTGTGCGATAGGTCCGAGAAAAGAAACGAAGCGGATACTTTTAAGCAGTGCCCGTTGAACGATTCCACGTACGCGTTGTCCGTCGGCTTACCAGAGGGGCTGAAGTCTGGCGTTACTTTGTGTTCGACGGCGCTGGAAAGGAGGTTCGTATGGACCCATTGGTTAGCTTTGTTATTCCCTGTTATAAACTCGCGCATATGCTGCCGGACAGTGTGAATTCGATCCTTAAACAGGACTACGAGAATTTCGAAGTCCTTATCATGGACAACTGCTCGCCCGATAGCACGCCCCAGGTCGCGCAGTCGTTCAACGATCCGAGAGTAAAACACATCCGCAATGAATCGAACTTGGGTCACATTCGTAACTTCAACAAAGGCATATCTCTCGCGCGTGGCAAGTACGTGTGGATGGTATTGGTGGATGATATGTTACGAAGCCCCCATGTGCTTGGGCGCTACGTAGACCTGATGGAACGAAACCCCCGTGTCGGATTCGTGTTTTGCCGCGGTGTCGAATTCCAAGGAGGGGAAGAGAAAGGTGTCTGTCAATGGGCGGATCACGGCGATGAAGACCATATCTGGAAGGATGGCTCTTTCTTCCACCGCTTGATTGAGGCCAACTGTGTCGTCGCGTGCGCTATGTTCGTGCGAAAGGAATGCTACCCAAAACCGGGCCCGTATCAACTCGAAGTGCCATGGGCGTCCGATTGGTATGTCTCCTGCATGATTGCCATGCACTTTGACGTCGCCTATCTCTCTGAACCCATGGTTTCCGTTCGGATTCACGAAGAGAGCCTAACCGCTCAGTGCTACCGAGACCATGCGAGACTCTGCATTGGGGATGAGCTGGGTGTCCTCCGGCGTGTGGGGCGTGAGGCGGAACTTGCAGGTATCCCTTCTCTTCGTGACGCGTGCGAGGCAGCGCTTATACGCCGCGCGGTTCGCCTGCTCGGAGCAGGATTGAAGGCCGAGGCTCCTGGGATGAGCCGGGCTGACTTCGAGACGATTCTCGAGGACAGGATAGAGAGTTCCGAGGAAAGAAAAGAGAGGCAGGCATCGGTCTACACAAGTCTTGGGGATGAACAGTATTGGAAAGGTGAACGCGAGCAGGCGGCAAGATCATACCGGCTCGCGCTATCTGCCCGTCCCTGGCGTCTGAAGGCGTTAGGGAAGTATCTCCTCCTGTTGGCTGGTGTGGCTGGAATCCGTGTTCGGCGACTGTTTCATCGACATCGGCGCTGGAATGTCGGGGCAAAGACTGCCAAGTAAGTGCATCCGCGTGCGACTTAATGGGAGGCTTATTCAATCGGCTGCCGTCTTCTTTTTCTGCATAGCGCCCACCATTGTTAGTTGTAAGTCGTACACTTTTAGGTGGGATGGTTCAGACTATCTATGGAGATCCAAAGCAACTGGCATCCTTCCGAAAAAGAGCGGAAGAATGAGGCGAGGGAAAGCAATAGGGGCACTCTTAGGAATGAAAAGGTGGTGACTGCATGCGTTTCCTGGAGACCGACCTAGTCGGTGCAAGGGTGATCGATCCGAATCCGCACGAAGATGATCGCGGACGGTTCATGCGCGCATGGTGTATCCGCGAGTTTACCGAGCACGGTCTCAACTTTTTGCCTGTCCAGGCGAATTTGGGGTTTAACGCACAAAAGGGGACGGTTCGTGGCATGCACTTCCAGGAGGCGCCCGCGCTCGAAGCCAAGCTCGTCCGCTGCACTAAAGGAGTAATCTTCGATGTGGTGCTCGATCTCAGACCGGAATCCCCAACCTATGCCAAGTGGTATGGCACGGAGCTAAGCGCTGTAAACGGTCGAATGCTGTATGTGCCCGAGCGCTGCGCGCATGGATACCAGACTCTTGAGGGAAGTACAGAGATGTATTACATGACCTCTGCCTTTTACACACCAAGCGCAGTGTGTGGCGTTCGATTTGACGATCCGGCGTTCAGCATTCAATGGCCGATGGTCGCTACAGTGGTCTCCAAGCAGGATCTTAGCTGGCCGCTCGTCGGGCGGCCGGGGTCGCCCATGATTGTGAACAAGGCCTCCGGGATCGCATAGGCATCTGAGCAATACGCCGCGGTACTTAGGACCCGAAGAATCTCCCCGCGTGCGACCGGAGATGCCGCCTGAGGAGTTCTACTACGTAGATTCTGGAGCACGGCGCTCAAGCCACAATTTCCTCTGGAGCCATCGTTTTCACTTGACGCGCACGACGCAAAGGAGACGAGCATGAAAGTTGTATTGTTTTGTGGGGGATTGGGTATGCGCCTCCGTGAATATTCGGAGAGCATCCCCAAACCCATGGTCCACATAGGGCATCGGCCGATTCTTTGGCACGTCATGAAGTATTACGCGCACTTCGGACACAAGGATTTTGTTTTGTGCTTGGGGCACGGAGCGGACGTAGTCAAGAATTATTTCCTGAATTACAACGAATGCGCATCGAATGACTTCGTCTTGTCTGGCGGCGGGAAAAACGTGGAACTCCTCAACACCGACATCCATGATTGGCGGATCACCTTCGCGGACACGGGAATAAATTCCAATATCGGCCAACGCCTGAAGGCAGTCGAGAAATACCTAGAGGGAGAAGAAGATTTCCTGGCCAACTATAGCGATGGCCTGACCGATCTGCCACTTCAGCAACAACTGAACGACTTTCAGCAACAAGGGAAAGTCGCCAGCTTTCTATGTGTCCGTCCGAACCTAAGTTATCACTTGGTTTCGCTGGCAGAGGGAAGCGACCACTTAGTCTCCGGAATCCACGCCATCAATAACGGCAGAGTACGGATCAATGGCGGCTATTTCATTTTCAAAAAGAAAATCTTCGACTACCTCGGCGAGAAAGAGGAACTTGTAAACGGACCTTTTCACAGGCTGGTCGAAGAAAAGCAATTGATCGGCTACACATACGACGGTTTTTGGGCAAGCATGGATACTTTTAAAGATAAGCAGCAATTGGATAGCCTTTGCACAGGGGGCATTGCTCCATGGGAAGTCTGGAAGACAAACGGCAATTGCTGATATCGAAGCGCCGCGAGAGCATAATGAATGTCTTACGAGACGGCACCTTTCATTGCGGGTGCACCGAAGCCGGGATCCGAGGGCCCTGGGCCCTTCCTGCAGCCTCTGAAAAAGATTGCGGCCGGCCACTTACCGGGAAGGGGAGATGCCCATGTTTGTAGATACCGCCCTTCGAGAGCGTGAGGCCGCGGGTCGTCCGATCCGAGTCGGAATGATTGGAGCCGGTGCAACGGGACGTGCGATTTCGCTCCAGCTTGGAACCCCAGCGCCCGGAATTCGTCTGGTGGCAATCTCAAATCGGACGCCGGAGCATGGCGAGCGTGCGTTTCGAGAGGCTGGCAGGACCACTTGGAGTCGTGCAGAGTCCGCGCGAGAGGCAGAAACGGCAATCGCGCGTGGGATCCCGGTGCTGACTGACGACCCATCAGTGTTGACTACCTGCGATGCCATTGACATCCTCGTAGAGGTGACCGGTACGGTTGACGCCGCAGCCCGTGTAGTCCTCGAGGCGCTCGATCATGGCAAGCATGTGGTCCTTGTAAACGCTGAACTCGATTCGATCCTTGGTCCGATTCTAAAGGCCAAGGCAGACCGCGCAGGAGTTGTAATTACGCACACGGACGGAGATGAGCCAGGTGTAGCGATGACCCTCCTCCGATATCTCCGGTCGTTGGGACTGCGTCCTGTAGCGGCTGGCAACATCAAGGGTATGGTCGACTATTATCGAACCCCCGAGACCCAGCGAGCTTTTGCCGAAAAGCACGACCAGGATGCTCGCAAGGTCACTTCCTTTGCGGACGCCACCAAGCTTTCTATGGAAGCCACAGTCCTGGCGAATGCGACGGGATTCCATGTGGGCCGCCGGGGCATGTACGGTCCTGCCTGCCAAGAAGTTCGGGAGATGGCGGACTTGCTACCTGCCAACCAAATGGTTGACACGGGTCTGGTCGACTATGCCCTCGGCGCGGCGCCACACACCGGTGCCTTCGTCATCGTTCACGAGGAATCGCCATTAAAGAAAGCTCAGCTGGCATACTACAAGCTTGGCAACGGCCCATTCTACGTCTTCTATACACCGTTTCATCTTCCTCACATCCAGATCGCCTCGACCATCGGCCGAGCGGTCATCCATCATGATGCGACCGTTGCTCCGATCGCAGGTCCCGTTTGCGAGGTGGTCTCAGTCGCTAAGCGTGATCTGAAAATTGGCGAGTGCCTCGACGGAATCGGCGGTTTCTGCACGTACGGGCTGATCGACAACGCGACTGCAGCTCGCGCGATGGCGGCCCTCCCCATCGCCCTTTCGGAGGGCTGTCTGATGCGACGAAATGTTTCGAAGGACGAAGTGCTCTCGTTCGAGGATGTGGAGACACGTGCCGGCGGGGTGGTCCAGAGACTCTGGGGGGAACAGAACGCACAATGGCCGCTCGCGACGCGCGAGCCGCGGGCATCTTCGATGCAGCCCGCGCCTGCAGGAGAGATCCAGTGAATGTCGCGTCGTTGTTCGGCGGAATTAGAATGCGTCTCTAATCGTCGCTCCGCCAGGTCGCGACAACAAGCTAGCAACCCGCTGGGCCTGAACCGATGATACTGAATCGCTCGTTCTGGAAAGGCCGCCGTGTTTTCCTAACCGGACACACCGGCTTCAAAGGAAGTTGGCTCTCGCTGTGGCTAAGGGCACTCGGCGCCGATGTGACGGGATACTCACTTGACCCGCCAACGCAGCCGAACCTTTTCGAGCAGGCGGAGGTCGCAAACTCCGTCCGCTCCATCCGGGGGGACATTCGCGATTTCACACGGCTCAAAGCTGCCATCGACGAGTGCCGCCCCACAGTGGTCATTCACATGGCTGCACAGTCCGTCGTGCGTCGTGGCTACAATGACCCGATCGAAACCTACTCCTCCAATGTCATGGGGACAGTTCATCTTTTTGAAGCGGTCAGGCAACTCGGACAGCCGTGCGCGGTGGTCAATGTGACGAGTGACAAGTGTTACGCGAACCGCGAGTGGGTTTGGGGATATCGCGAGGACGAGCCTATGGGAGGCCGGGATCCTTACTCGAACTCGAAAGGTTGCGCCGAGCTTGTGACGACAGCGTACCGCGAGTCGTTCTTCCCTCCCGCGTCGATCGAGAGTCACGGCGTGGCTGTGGCGAGCGCGCGAGCGGGTAATGCCATCGGAGGAGGCGATTGGACGAGTGATCAGCTCATCCCCGACCTCATGAGGGCTTTCCTCGCAAAGCAATCTTGTATGATCCGAAACCCTGCTGCCATCCGGCCCTGGCAGTTCGTACTGGAGCCGCTGCGCGGATACCTCATGCTCGCTGAGCGGCTCACTGAGGATGCATCCCGCTTCGCTTCGGGCTGGAACTTTGGACCCGCTGAGGGGGATGCCAGGTCCGTATCCTGGATTGCAGATGAATTGGCACGGTCCTGGGGAAACGGCGCCTCCTGGAGTCACGACAGCGGAACGCATCCGCGGGAGGCCCACTTCCTGAAGTTGGACGTTTCCAAAGCGAGCGCCTGCATGGATTGGCATCCCGTGCTTCCCTTGAACCGGGCACTCGAATGGATCGCTGAGTGGTACCGAGCTTGTCAGGCCGGCGCCGATCTCCGACGCCTGACCAGAACGCAAATCGAACAATACGACGCGCTCTCATAGAACTGAAGGCCGCTGGCGAAGCCTAGCTGGCGAGAAATAGAACGAAGATCAGGAGAAACTCTTTCCATGTCAAACATCGTCGTTGTGGGATCTGGAATGGCAGGTTTCGGGGCGGCACATCGGCTACACGCCGAGGGCATCATTCCCGTGATGTACGACAAGAATGATTACCACGGTGGTCATACCGCCTCGTTTCGTTCCGAAAATGGCTTTCTGTTCGACGTTGGCCCGCATATCTCATTTACTAAGGATTTACGCATTCAAGACCTCTTCGCCGAAAGCGTTGATCAGCAGTACGAAACCGTGCAGATCAATTTGAACAACTACTGGCGGGGCTACTGGCCTCAGCATCCTGTGCAACTACACCTCCACGGACTGCCGGAAGACGTTATCGTGAAGGTGATTGCGGATTTTGTGGAAGAACGCCAGCGACCCGAGCGGCCAGCGAAGAATTATGCGGATTGGCTTTTATCGAGCTTTGGCCGGACGTTCGCGGAGCTGTTTCCCATGCAGTACACACGAAAATATCACACCACCACTGCCGAGAACATGAGTACGGACTGGCTCGGCCCGCGCATCTATCGTCCCAGCTTGGAGGAACTACTGCGGGGAGCGATTTCGCCCTCCGCTCCGCATGTTCACTACGTCACGCACTTCCGCTATCCCAGCGCAGGCGGGTTCATAAACTATCTGGAAAAGTTCGTCCCATTGGGGAACCTGAAATTAAATCACGAGCTGGTATCGATCGATCCCCGTGCAAGACTGCTCCGATTCTCGAACGGCCTCGTAACAAACTACGATGGGTTGGTTTCCTCGGTGCCTCTGCCTGATCTTCTCCGCATGATACAGGGGACACCGCCGGACGTTCTCGATGCTTCCCGGCGCCTCTCCTGTTCGACGTGCGTTCTCGTGAACGTCGGCGTGAACCGGGAGGATCTTTCCGACGCCCACATGACGTACTTCTACGACGAGGACATTTGCTTTTCTCGCCTTGGATTTCCGCACATGCTTACCGCCCGCAACGCACCCCCCGGCACAGGAAGCATTCAGGCGGAGGTTTACTTCTCGGAAAAATACAAGCCTTTTGCGGGCTCACCCGACGCCTGGATTGAGCCCGTAATCAGGGATCTCCGCGGCTGTGGCCTCCTTCGTGAGGATGATCGCGTGTTGTTCAGTAAGGCGATGTTGCTTCGATACGCCAACGTAATTTTCGACCTCGATCGCGCCGCGGCGCTCAAGACTGTCCACGGCTATCTCGACGATGTTGGTATCGCCTATTGTGGGAGGTATGGAGATTGGGGATACATGTGGACGGACGAGAGCTTTAAAAGCGGGGAGCAAGCTGCCGATCGGGCATTATCCGCAGTGGCCTGTCGACATTAGATTTGTTCAGTCGCCCGAAAGGAAGTTACGCCTCAGGTCACAATATGCTGTTCGTTTCGGTGCTCGAAGTCGGGCCCGGATTTCACGAGGGACTAACTGGGCGCGAGAACATTTATCTGAAGGGCTCTGCTATTCTAGGAATAACGAAATATCTTCTCCTGCGCATAAGCGTTATTAGAATCCGCGTTCGGCAGATGTTTCGGCGACAACGGCGCTGGAATGTCGGGGTAGAGTATGCGAAGTGGGATGTGGCAAGATCGGACTGTGCTACTCGTTACGCACACGATGGGATATGTAGGAAGCGACTATGCTATTCGACGTAATTGAGAGTAAGTATGCCAGCTAGCGGGGTCCGGCGTCCGGAAAGGCGGACCGTGCTGTTCGTTACCAATACACCCGGCTATGGAGGAACCGAAAAACATCTCCTAGAGCTCCTAAGAAGGCTCGGTGATTGCGGCGTCCGGTCCTTGATTCTTTGCGCCGGAACAGACCCCTATTCGGATCGCTTGAATGGCAGCTATAACGGCAAAGTAAGCGTCAGATGTGCAAAAACTCTGAAGTCGACATGGGATTGGCTCCGAGTTTTTCGAGACATCAAACCTAATGTGGTCGTGTTTGTTTACGGCACATTTTCGCAGCACCCTTGGTATGCGCCCGTTGCCGCACGGCTCGCCGGTATCCGAAGGCTGTACGCGATTCAGCAACTGATTCCTCCACCGGTACCGCCGAAGGTGGAAGTCAGATCGATTCATGATCTCTTGGAGCGGTTGATCGGCAAGCGGACACGGCGGCTCTTGAGCTCTAGAGTGCAATCATATCTCTACGACAAGACCATTTGCGTGAGCAACGCAGTCCGGGAGTCTCTGGTACGGGACTATCGATTCCCACTTCAGAAGACCACAACGATTCACAATGGTGTGTCCCTTTCTGGGTTTGCTCCGTCCACAAGCGATGGCATTGCCGTTAGGATCAAACTGGACCTTCGTCCAGAAGAATTCGTTCTGGTGTGTGCCGCCAGGTTGAGCGAGGAAAAAGGAATCGATATTTTACTTTTGGCGCTAAGCCAATTGTTACACAGGAACTTGCGTTGTAAGTGCATCATTGTGGGTGAAGGGGATCTTAGAGAAAAGCTGTTAGAGCAAGTACGGGCATTGGGGTTAACCCACCACGTCTTCATGGTGGGTTTCCAGGAAGATGTACGGCCCTATCTGCTGGCGGGCAACGCTTTTGTCCTTACTTCGCACAAGGAAGGATTGCCGTTGGCGGTCCTCGAAGCGATGGCCTGTGGGCTGCCCTGTGTTGTGACGAACGTAGGTGGCAACGCCGAGGCTGTGGCTCATAACGTCAACGGCTTCGTTGTAAGTGCCGGCTCCGTGGACGAAGTTGCCGGAGCTATTTCCTCTCTCCTGACTCACCCACATGAGTGGGCACGAATGTCGCGTATGGGGCGATCAATAGCGTGCGAGCAATTTGATATCGAAGCGAAAATGGCGGATATAAAAAGGCTAATCCTCGCGTAATAGTTAGTGATAATTTATGTCCACAAATGAAAGCCATGTAATCGAGACCGTTTTGCGACCAAAAGAAGAAACTCGGGGCCTTTCTGGTCGTGCTCGTAAGAATATTCTCTTCGTTACAAATACCAACGAGTATGGTGGAACCGAAAGTCACCTCCTTGAACTGGTACATAGACTTCGTGAGCCTAAAGTTCAGATTTCGATAGTCTGTCTAGGAGTAGACTTCCTTAGTAAACGGCTGGACCCGGACCAGCACGTGCAAGTGATCAAGTGTAAGGCGCAACCGAAGTCTTTGTGGGATTGGATTAAGTTGTTCCGAGCTTATCGGCCTGATGTTGTGGTCTTCGTCTACGGCTGGCTCCGGGCAGTTTCCTGGAAGGCATCCGTTGGCGCCTGCTTTGCCGGTATCCGAAGTCTCTACGCAATCTACCAACTGATCCCTCCTCCAGTGCCGCCAAAGGTGGAAGACAGATCGTTTCGCGATGTCTTGCGGCGGCTGATCGGCAAGAGGGCACGTAATCTCATGGGCATAAGAGTGTCGGCACACCTCTGCGGGAAGACAATTTGTGTGAGCAACGCGGTGAGAGATTCTCTGGTAAGGGATTATCGATTCCCGGCCAAGAAAAGCGTTACGATTTATAACGGTGTATCCCTATCGAGGTTTGCTCCTTCCGAGAGAGATGGGATTGCCATTAGAACCAAACTTGGACTTCGTCCAGAAGAATTTGTTCTGGTATGTGCCGCAAGGTTGAGTGAGGAAAAAGGAATCGATATTTTGCTCCTGGCAATAAGCCAGCTGTTGCGCAGGAACCTATCGTGCCAGTGCATCATAGTGGGTGATGGATATCTCAGAGAGAACCTATTAGAGCAAGTGCGGACACTGGGCTTAAGCAACCACGTCTTCATGCAAGGCTTCCAGAAAGATGTGAAGCCCTATCTGCTCGCGGGCGACACTTTTGTGCTCACTTCGCACAGGGAAGGATTACCGCTTGCGGTTCTCGAAGCGATGGCCTGTGGATTGCCTTGCGTTGTGACGAATGTGGGTGGCAACGCCGAGGCTGTTACTCATAACGTTAACGGGCTGGTTGTCAGTGACGGCTCCGTTGACGAAGTGGTTGAAGCGATCTCCTACCTTCTGACCCATCCACAAGAGCGTGCGCAAATGTCGCAGAGGGCACGATCCAAGGCTGAGGGGTTTGATATGGAGGCGAGAATGATGGATATAAAGCGCATAATACTTAACTAATTTGTATACATACTGCAACCACCTTCGAGCAACCATATGCGCCAGAATCCGTGAACATTCGTCGCTCAATGGAACCTGCGATGTGGTCGAAGACAATTCGCCCGATGGAATCAGGTGTCTGAATGGGCAGAAAGGGACCCCAGGATTCTCTTTTTGAAATGCTGACAAGGTAGGCCTCATCGAGGCAAAGTGAATTCCTCTGGAATCTTAGCCGACTCCGGCTCTGCCGAGTGCAGAGCCTCGCGGGTGAGGTAAAAGGCGGCGAAGGCGATGTCCGTCGATAAGAGTAATGTGATCGAGACCGCGTTGTCACCGGAAGAAGAACGCCGGGCCCTTTCTGGTCATGCTCGTAAGAAGATACTGTTCGTTACAAATACCAACGAGTATGGTGGAACCGAAAGACACCTGCTTGAACTGATACGTAGATTCCATGGGCCTGGAGTTCAACTTTGCGTACTCTGTTTTTCGATAGACTTCTTCAGCAAACGATTAGATCCGGACCAGGACGTGCGCGTGATCGCCTGCAAACAGGTGCCTAGGTCTTTGCGGGATTGGATTAAGCTTTTTCGGGCTTATCAGCCTGATGTTGTGGTCTTCATCTACGGCTGGCTCTGGTGCCTTCCTGCGATCGCATCCGTTGCGGCGTGGCTGGCCGGCGTACCAAGGCGCTTTTCGATCCAGCATCTGATCACTCCGCGAGAGCCGCTCCATGAGCCATTATTGACAGAGTGGAAGCGCCGAAGATCAATCAGAGGTGCGGTGCGGTGGCTCTTAGGCTGGGAACTCCCGTGGGTCTCTCTATCGATGGCCGATCAACCACTCTCCAAGCTGGCATCTTTGAGTAGTCCCGTGGGTTTGAGAGTGTCGGCATACTTAGTCAATACGACAATCTGCGTCAGCAATGCGCTCCGAGACTCCCTGGTGAAAGACTTCGGATTTCCTGCAAGGAAAATGAGGACGATTCACAATGGTGTCTCTCCATCGGAGTTCGTTCCCTCGGAGAGTAATGGAGGTGGGATAAGAGCCAAGCTGAGGGTTCGTCCAGACGAATTTATCATGGTGTGTACTGCGAGGTTGACTGAACAGAAAGGAATCGACATCCTGCTCCAAGCAATGGCGCGGGTGTTGCGCGACGGCGTTTGTTGTAAGTGCGTCATCGTAGGTGACGGCCCACTCAGAGACCAGCTATTGGAGCAAGCGCGGGAAATCGGCTTGTCTGGCCACGTATTCTTTGAGGGTTTTAGGGAGGATGTACGACCCTACTTACAGGCCAGCTCCGCCTTCGTGCTCACTTCACACAGGGAAGGGCTGCCGTTTTCGATCCTTGAAGCAATGGCTTGTGGCCTGCCATGTATTGTCACGGACGTGGGTGGCAATGCAGAAGCCATTACTCATCAGGTTCATGGCTTGGTTGTTCCTCCAGGATCAGTGGACGCAGTTGCCGGTGCGATTTCATACCTTGCGACTCACCCGCACGAGCGAGCACAGATGTCCAGGATGGCGCGCGCAACAGCTTGCGAGGCATTCGACATCGACAAGAACATGGCTGAGATCAGACGCGTGATACTCAGTTGATCGCTACTGAACTGAGAGCAGGGTATCTTTGAAGAGCATAGTGGCTTCCGAACCGATTTGGGACCCATCCCCGGCAGTGAGGTCCGCGGTGAGGACACCGAGCTCGGCCGTCGGTTGATTTCCACGAGAGAGCGCCTGCGTCACGAACCGTCAGCAGTCGTGCACCATCCGGTGCCGGCGACCAAGATCAAGTAAGAGCATTTTCTCGCATAGGGGTTTGACAAAGACCGTGTCGACGTGAGGAAATTTAAGGTCAGGCCCTTGTACCTATTTTGTCTCTTTGCATGTGAATGTTGCGGTGGATGATTACGGTCGAGCCGCCCATACGATTTCAAGCCAAGGTCATTGTCTGAGAGAAGCTTAGGGGGATCGCAGAATGGTGCAGTCTTTCATTCGGAGCGAGGCAAGAGAAAGACAGAAATGCTGAAGCCTAAAGCAAGGCCGAGCGAAGCCTTGAACCTCAAAGCCGGGGAGTGGGTCGAGGTCCGAACGCGGGAAGAGATCCTAGCAACCTTGGACGAACGCGGTTGCATGGGAGTCTGGAGTTCATACTGGAGATGCTGAAGTTCTGCGGGCAACAGCTACGAGTTCTTAAGCGCGCCGACAAGGCTTGCGACAATATCGCGGATTGGAGCATTCGCCGGATGATGGACTCTCCGTACACTTGAATGGTGTTCGGTTTGGTGGGGAGGGACATGGCAAATGCCAGGCTGGCTGCCTAATTTTCTGGAAAGAGGCTACCGTGGCGGACATCCTGGCTGCGAATTAGCGGACAGACACCGACTATTTAACGGTAATCTGAGTAATAGTTGGTGGGTCTGGCCTACCTCCCAGAGTGACCTGCACGCGCTTGAGGTTGGATTGAGACCAGTCACCAAAGGGATCTACATAGTACACGTAAAAAGCCGATCCCAGCGTCTCAGGGTCTCCCCCACTAGTATTGAGCAGCGTCGGATAATAGAGACCGTTCGGAGGGAATCCGCCACCGCTCACAATCGTCTGCGGGCTGCCCCAAGCGAGTCCGTCGTCCGAGAATCTGATTTCGAGCGAGGCAAATAGATTCGAGTACGTCATCACGTACTTGTTGATAAAGCTGTCGTAGCGGACGTTCGGTTCCAGATAATTGTTTCCCGTCAGCAAGTCAGAGAACGCCCCACCGCCCGCCGCAGGGTTCGCGAGGTCCGTAACACCGTTTCCACTCCAAGTACCGTTTCCAGTGTATTTCATGAATAAGGTACCGGCACCAGAAGTGAAAGGTGTCCCTGCTTGAGCCGCCGCAATCACCGACGCGATCGAAGCACGCGCAACAGTGATATTGAAGTCACCACCATTGCAGCCAGTCGCTTCATCAGTGTAGTAGTCATAGAAGTAGGAACCCACCACCAGCAGAGTCCCTGTCCCCACTTCCACCTGGCAGTTTCCCGCGCGTGCAGTCTGCGGAGATATAATCTGTCCCAACTTATGCCAACTTACGCCTAAATCGGTTGAGTATGCCAGACCGTGCCCAGAGTAGAAAACTGAGCCATTGCCGGGAGGGCTATACCAATATTCCCCGTGGTACAGGCCGATGAGAATCCCGGTGGCATTGTCGTAGTAGACGGCCCCGCCACCAGCATAATTCGGGTCAAATGCGCCAGCAGAACCCTTCGGGATATTCGTTGTGGTGTTGATAACGCTGAATCCGTTGAGGAAATTGTTCAGGTCGGGCAGCGTCATGCCCTGCGTTTCTCCGTTGGGCGCGAAGATGTAGTTCGTCCCTCCGTGTGAGAACGCTCCCATGTTCCCGTCGGGCCAGTACAGGGAAAAGCCCGCTCCGGTGCGTTGTGAAGGCGTCAGCATGGTCTGGGGCGATCCCACGGTCACCGTCTGGGCCTTAACGACCGAGGTGATGGACAGCAATAAGAATAGCGCGAATATTTTGGATCTATTAATCATGGGTTCCTTTCAACTAGAGGACTGGATACCCTTTAAATATATTGAAGGTGGATGTGCAGTGCCGCTACTGGCCGAGGGGACAGTTTGCGGACAGGTACGGAAACCTAGGTGACCTGCTTGAGACGGGGCTAGTCCCCGCCCCAAGTAACAAATTCTACAGGCGGCACGTGCTCGCGCAACGTGGGGCACCGCCGGCTTGACGCATTTGATGGTGGCACGAAGATGTATAACTTTGCTGTCTTTCCAGGAAACCATTACAAGACCTTCCCCCAATATCATATGGATGATAGAAATGATTTCCAGACGTGGAGCAGGAAAGAAACGCACACTGCCTTATCCCTTGACAGTCTGGCTACGTCTGCAAAAATTCCAGTTCGACCCAACAGACGCTTCTACGCATTGCGTGATGGAGCGCCGTTTGGTTTTGCGTGCGGCGAACGGCACTGTTTCCTAACCCTGCCACGCGCGAGCTGTCGTGTTTCCTTGGGAGGGGTGTCTTGGAATCGGTCTTAGTGACTGGCGGAGCCGGATACATCGGCAGCCATACGGCAAAACTACTTGCCCGGGCTGGCTTCCAGCCGGTGGTGTTGGACAATCTCACTCGTGGGCACGCAGCAGCGGTCAAGTGGGGCCCTCTCGTCAGCGGAGATGTCGGGGACGCGCCTTTGATTCATCAAATCGTTCAGAAGCACGCAATCAAAGCCGTGTTGCACTTCGCCGCGTCTGCCTACGTTGGCGAGTCGATGTCCGCTCCGCGCTCATACTTTTTCAATAACGTCCGTAATACGCTGGCCCTGCTCGATGCCGTCATGGATTCCGGAGTGAAGCAGATCGTTTTCTCTTCGACCTGCGCTACTTACGGCATCCCTGAAACTGCGCTGATTGGGGAAGACCACCCCCAGCGGCCGGTGAATCCCTACGGCGAGTCAAAGCTTTTTGTCGAACGAGTTTTGCACTGGTATGGCCAGGTTTACGGGTTGCGCTCGGTCGTGCTGCGCTATTTCAACGCAGCAGGTGCCGATCCGGAGAATGAACTGGGTGAAGAGCACGATCCGGAACCACACTTGATCCCACGTGTAATCCAAGCCGCGTTGGGTGAATTGCTCGAAGTCGAGATCTACGGAGACGATTATCCCACTCCGGATGGTACAGCCGTTCGCGATTATATCCACGTCACGGACCTGGCCGAGGCTCACGTCCTGGCGCTTCAGCACCTCCTTCGGGGAGACCCGAGCTGTGCACTGAACCTCGGAACAGGCAGGGGCCATTCCGTGCGCGAGGTGATTCGAACTGTCGAAAGTGTGAGCGGTCGCAAGATCGAAATGCGGTCGAAGCCCCGGCGTGAAGGCGACCCGCCGATCCTGGTCGCTCGAAGTGCTCGGGCCGCGGAACTATTGGGTTGGACGCCGCGCCGGTCGGATCTAGAAACCATTGTGCGAACCGCATTGTCCTGGGAGGAGTCGCGGCTTTCGGGGTCGGGAGGCACTTCTAAATCTCGAGGTCTTGGCTGATCTTCTTTGGTCCAGCAACAACGTTTCCGCATTTTACGGAATGGAGACACGGAGAAAAGCGATGCGCTCGCTGTGCGGCTGGGCCAAGATCCGCGCTTCCAGGTACCGATTCGCCTTGAAATGGGGCAACTGGATCCGGTCGAAGTCGATGTGTTCTTAAAGAGCAGCTTAGCGTGTCACTGAGGATGGATCAGCCTGGTCTGGTATGCGTTGTCCCAGGCGGCCCCAGCACATGAACATAGGAGATCGATTTCATTGAAGAATGATATGTACACTCCATAGTCCTGGAGTTCAACTTTCGATACTCAATATGGGGCTAGACCTCTACACCGAACACATGGACCAGGAGGAAACCGCGCAGGTTAGCATTGCGTGCAAGACGGAACTGAAATCGTTGTGGGATTGGTTTCACGTTTTTCGAGGTGCTCGACCTGATATCGTAGTGTTCTGTTGCGGCTGGGTTTGGGCCTTTCCGTTGGCATCAGTTGCCGCATGGTTGGCCGGCGCACGAAGGCGCTTTTCGATCCAGCACCTTTTCCCTCCTCCCGTGCCGAGGCTGGAAGGAAGATCGCTTTGGCAGGAAAGCGCGCCGTGTCGTAGGCGTGAGAGTGTCGGCATACTTTTGCCGCAAGACTATTTGCGTGAGCAGTGCGGTGCGAGAAGCCCTGGTGCGGGATTATCGATTTTCAGCAGGCAAGACAATAACGATTTAGAATGGCGTGTCAGTATCGAAGTTCGTCCCGTCTGAGAGCGGCAGGGCTGTTGTGAGAGCCAGGCTGGGCGTCAGCTCAGACGAATTCCTTCTCGTCTGCACCGCCAGACTTAGCGAGGTCAAAAGTGTCGACATCCTACTCCAAGCTATGGCTCGGCTATTGCGTGACGGTGTTCGTTGCGAGTGCATAATCGTGGGTGACGGACCCCTCAGAGAGCAACTCTCGGACCAAGCGCTGACGTTGGGCCTGTCTGGTCACTTGTTTTTCGAGAGGTTCCATGAAGATGTACGACCATACTTACAGGCCGCCACCGCCTTTGTGCTCACTTCACGCGCAGAAGGGTTGCCGCTTTCGGTCCTTGAAGCAATGGCTTGTGGCCTGCCATGCGTCGTCACAGACGTGGGTGGAAATGCGGAAGCCATCACCCACCAAGTTGATGGCCTGGTTGTCCCCGCTGATCGCTGCTGAATTGAGTGCGGCGGAACTCTTGTCATGAACGGAATAAGGGCGGTGGTCGGCCCCGGATTGAGAAACAGAGTGTCGCAGGCGAGCGCGGTTCGGCCGGCGTAGCGACTTTTCTGGCTAAGGATGCCAAAATGGAAATTCTCATGGGAGGCAAAATGCAAATTCCAGATGACTTAGTCATGCACGAAGGCGAATTGATTCGCGACGTTTCTCCCAATGACGAGATGTATGCGGGTGACAAAGATGGCGGTGATTGGTACTGGTTCGTTGGGCGATCTGCGATTGAGTGCATCTCTCATTGCATGGCAGCTGCAGGAAAGCGCGCGCGTGACGTAACACGGATTCTGGATTTTCCGTGTGGTCATGGACGAGTCATGCGATACCTTAAGCTGGCCTTCCCACATGCCGAAATCACAGCTTGTGACCTGTTGCGGGATGGAGTCGATTTCTGCGCCTCCAGATTCGGCGCGGTTCCGGTGTATTCGCATAACGATCCCACTCGGATTGGCCTTCAGGGAAGAGCATTTGATTTGATCTGGGTTGGTTCGCTATTCACGCATTTGCCCGGTACTCGCTGGAACAGCTTTCTGAACCTATTTGCCTCCAGTCTTAGGGAGGATGGGCTGTTGGTGTTTAGCGCGCATGGGCTTTTGGTCTACTATCGGATCAAGGGGATTGACCGCTCCTACAATTACGGGTTGCCGCACTGGCGCGACACTTTGGTCTGCCACTCGTACGAACGCAATGGAATGGGTTATGCAAACTATGCGCAGTCTGCGGACTACGGGATTTCCCTTTCTAATCCGGCGTGGGTTTGCGACCAGATTCGCCGGATACCGGAACTCACGATGGTGCATTTTTCTGCCAGCGCCTGGCACAATTATCACGACGTCTATGCCTGCAGGAGGCTTTCTGATAACCAGATAGTTAATCCCACCTCAAGTATCGCTTACTGGAAAAACAAAGTGCGTAACCTAACGCCTCGAAAGCTTGTTCAGGTGAAACGCCGTTTTTTTGGATACAGCAAAGGCTGGCAACTCGCCTCACGGATAGACGCCGCTGCGTTCGATGCACCTTCGATCTATCGCACCCTTCCAAAGAACACACGAGAGTTCCGCTCACATGCCAGGGCAAGAATTGCATAAGGACAACATTGAAACAGTGCACGTTTACGAGATTCGGCCTATACGAACGCGGACTGCATCGTGCATTACGAGTACGCCCGGCTACCGGGGAACCGAGAAGCATCGTCTGAAACTTCTGAGCAGACTCGGAAACGGCGCCCGGGTCGTGGAAATCCCGATTTTCCTCGGTCCGAGTGCCCATGGAACTTCAAAGCCAAGTATGAGCGACCCAGGTTGAACTCGTCACGAATCTTGGCCGACTCTGGCTCCGCCGCGTGCAGAGCCGCGCGCGGTAAGGTGAAGGGTCGTAAGTGAACGATGTCTGTGCTTGAACGCCAAATGATGGAGGCCTCGTTGTCGGACGAACAACACCGAGTCTTCTCTGGCCCTGCCCGTAAGAAGATCCTATTTGTTACGAGAATCTATGAATTCGGCGGTGCCGAAAGACACCTCATCGACCTGATACGCAGAATGCGCGAGCCTGGATTGCAGCTCTCGATCCTCTGCATAGGGACAGACTGCTACGGCGAGCGGCTGAGTCCGGACCTGGGTGTACGCGTGATTAAACGTGAGGGGATGCCGAGTTCCGTGTGGGGCTGGGTCCGGCTTTTTCGAGCTGCTCAGCCTGATGTTGTGGTCTTCATATATAGCTGGAATGGGATCTTTCCGTGGATCGCATCCGTTGGCGCCTGGTTGGCTGGCATCCGGAGACGTTTTTCGATCCAGCACCTTATTCTCCCAGGATCCACGAAACCAGGTTCGATCCGCCGCATGGTCCGGCAAATGTTGGGCCCCGTGAAGGGCAGAATCGCTGCAAATCTGTTTGACGCAACAGTCTGTGTGAGTCACGAGCTGGAAAACTCTCTGGTAAGGGACTTCGGATTTCCTGCAAAGAAGATGAGGACGATTCACAACGGCGTCTCCCTATCGGAGTTCGTTCCCTTGGAGAGTAACGGAGTTGGGATAAGAGCCAAGCTGCGGCTTCGTCCGGACGAATTCATGCTTGTGTCTGCCGCGAGACTGAGTGAACAGAAGGGAATCGACATTTTGATCCAAGCGGTCGCCCGCGTTGTGCGCGATGGCGTTTGTTGTAAGTGCGTCATAGTGGGTGACGGCCCGCTCCGCGCGCAGCTCGTGGAGCAAGCGCGGGGAATGGGCCTGTCTGGTCACGTATTCTTCGAAGGGTTCCAGGAGGATGTACGACCTTACTTACAGGCCAGCTCCGCCTTTGTGCTCACCTCGCACCGGGAAGGGCTGCCGCTTGCGATCCTTGAGGCAATGGCTTGTGGCCTGCCATGTATTGTCACGGACGTAGGTGGCAATGCAGAAGCCATCACCCATCAAGTTGATGGCCTGGTTGTCCCTTCTGGATCGGTTGAAGCCGTGGCTGACGCGATTTCGTATCTTGCAACTCACCCGCACGAGCGCGCGCAAATGTCCAGGATGGCGCGGGTTAGGGCCTGTCACGCATTCGACATCGAGTCCAGTATGGCTCAGATTAAGCGCGTGATACTTGGTTGATCGCTTCTGCTGACGTGCACAAAAGTGAACAAGCCCGTCGCATCAGTCGTGATGGTGGTATGCAACATTGATCGCTTTCTCGCGAAGGCGATCGAAAGCATCCTCTACCAGACCTTCGCCCTGGCGTCTGCGGCGTCACGCAGAAATGGGAGCCCGGGTTCATTGAACTCGTTTGAAGAAGGCACGCCCGCAGTGCCAGTGGAATTGGGTGTCAGCGAAGCTAAGCAGCAGGCAGTTTTCGCTATCGGATACAGGGGTTGGATCCACAGCATGTGTGCGGCGGGCGAATGGCCAGGAGCCCTGAACGCGGCGATTGAAATCCTGAATTCGTCTGATTGGAAATGCGTGGAGAGACGGACGCCCGCCGATATGCAGCTCGAGGTGGCGCAGCTGTATTGGAAGAGCAAACGATTCTTGATGAGCATCACCGCGGGCCGTGCGGTATTGACGCTGCCTATCCTGGCCGGACGTCCTCAGAATCCATTGCTGCAGGGACTTGGACTGGTGTAGTTAGAGTTCGGGGTTCACGTCTGGCCTGGCAGATTGAGAAGGAGTGGGGCATGACGATGAAAATCACGGTCATCTTATGCACCTACAACAGGTGCCGGAGATTGGCAAAGGCGCTGGCAAGTGCCGCAGACTCCATTCTACCTGAGTCAGTCGCTTGGGAAGTCCTGGTAGTCGACAATAATTCGAGCGATCAAACGCGTGACGTGGTGGAGGACTTCTGTCAACGGTATCCCGGCCGCTTTCGTTACCTGCTCGAACCACAACAGGGTAAATCCTATGCCTTGAACACCGGGATTAAGGAAGCTCAAGGCGACGTCCTAGCGTTCATGGATGACGACGTGATCGTCGAGCCGACGTGGCTGCGGAATTTGACCGCGGCCCTGAACGACGATCAGTGGGCCGGCACGGGGGGGCGCATTCTTCCGGAGTGGACCTGCTCGCCTCCCCACTGGCTGGCACTGGATGGCCCCTGCAACCTAGCAGGTATGCTTGCCTTGTTCGATTTAGGTGAAGACGCAGCTGAACTCGATCGGCCTCCGTTCGGCACCAACATGGCATTTCGAAAGTCCATGTTTGATGTGTACGGTGACTTTCGTACCGACTTCGGCCCATGTCCAGGGAGCGAGATTCGGAATGAGGACACTGAGTTTGGTCGCCGGCTGATGGCAGCTGGGGAACGCTTGCGCTACGAGCCCTCGGCTGTCGTCTACCACCTAGTACCGGAGGCTCGCCTCAAGAAGGAGTATTTCCTCGCGTTTTGGTTCGATCACGGTCGAGCAGGGGTCCGGGAAGTGGAGAAGAGACCCAATATTTGCGGGATCCCACGAAACTACTTCCGTATTTTGAAAACGGGAGCTTTGCTGGCCGTGAGAACGTTGCACTGGATTCTGGTCTGGGAACCGCAACGTAGATTCTACCGCAAGGGTTGGGTTTGGATGACAGCTGGGGAGATCGCGGAATTCTACCGCCAATCGATAAACGTCGAGTAGTATGATGGACAAGGACTTCTGCCGCCAGCACCCCGGACCCATTCGCTACCTTTTCGAATCAAAGCGAGCCCTCAACGCTGGGATTCAGGAGGCGCAACGCGATGTCTGGTTTTCACAGACGACGACGTGATCATCGAGCCGATGTGGCTACGGAACTTCACCCCAGCCCTGAGCGACAATCAGCGGGCCGGCACCAAAGGAAGCATTCTTCCGATCTGGATCTGTTCGCCTCTCCGTTCGCTAATGAGGGGCAATTCGGGGTGATTTTGAGGTGAGTACTGGACGCCGCGACACGCACTACGCTGTGAAACAAGTCCTCCCCGAGCCGACGATTCACTGCAGGCGACATGAAGATCACAGTTATTTTGTGCACGTTTAATCGTTGTCAGCTCCTGGCGAAGGCACTTAACAGCGTGGCGCACTCCACACTTCCCGACGCGGTCGATTGGGAAGTGTTGGTGGTGGACAATAATTCAAGCGACCAGACGCATGAAGTGGTCAATGGCTTCTGCCATAAATACCCTGGGCGTTTTCGTTATCTATTTGAACCCCACTCGGGAAAATCACACGCCCTCAACGCCGGTATTAGAGAGGCGCGCGGAGATACGCTCGCGTTTATCGATGACGACGTCGTAGTTGAGCCGACATGGCTACAGAGTCTAACAGCGCCACTTAACGACAGCAAGTGGGCCGGCGTCGGCGGGCGGATTCTTCCTGAGCAGACCCTTTCACCTCCGCGCTGGATCCCCGTCCAGAATCGACATGCACTTGCACCTCTTGCACTTTTCTATCCTGACCTCGCAGCGGGACCTCTGGCCGAGGCGCCATTCGGTGGCAACATGGCGTTTCAGAAGTGGGTGTTTGAAAAGTATGGTGGCTTCCGAACTGACTTGGGTCCCCAACCTGGCGGGAATCCGCAAAAAAGCGAAGACACCGAGTTCGGCCATCGCTTGCTGACTGCAGGGGAACAGTTGCGGTACGAACCGTCCGCTGTCGTCTACCACGGCGTGCCAGAGAACCGGGTCCAAAAGAAGTACTTCTTGGAATGGTGGCTCGACAAATCTCGGGCTGACATCCGGGCATTTGGAATTCCAACCGACACAAAACTGTTCGTCGCAGGCGTCCCGCTGTACTTCTTTCGTAGGCTCGCGGTGTGGACTCTGCGGTGGATGGTTGCCGCTCGGCCGGCTAGTCGCTTTTCCTGCAAGCTCAAGGTCTGGATGATACTCGGGGATATTGCTGAGTGCTATCGGCTTTCCACACAAGCAAGACATCATTAGAAGTAAATGGTGTGTCACCCGTAGCACGAGGTAAATGTAATCGACCCGAGCAGCCTTCAGGCGTGATTTTTGTGATTCGTCCGGGATAGCCCGCGCAATCGAGTCATCAGAGCTGCCAGTCTTGGCGGTCTTCTTGGCTGATCGCCGCAAACTTCAACCCAGGCCGCTATCCGATTTCGTATAGTGCATTTTATACAATCTACAGGAGCGGCGGTTATCGGTCTTTGGCAGTAAATGATAAATACGCTACCGCCGTTATCGCCTTAAAGCCGTGATGAAACGCCTTTTATTTCTGGTTTCACTATTTGCGGCTCTAGCCCACGCAAATAGCTACAGTACTAAGTTTCCTGCCACAGAAAGTCCCATTTCTCAAGGCGGCATGTGGATTAACGGAGGGACCGCAGGACTCGACTGGTCAAACGTTCAAACGACTCCTGGATTCGTTGGAGGCGTCGGCCCAGCCGCTGGCCCAAGCTTTGTTGACCCTACAGCCGTTCTTACTGGTGTGTGGAGGCCAAATCAATCTGCCACGGCAACTGTGTTTACCCGAGCTACGGTGGGTAATTTCTTTCCAGAGATAGAACTTCACCTCAACAGTACGATGACGGCTCATGACAGCACCGGTGACCTGCTCCCCGAAATTTAGTCCAGCCAAAACTTAGCTTCTCCGGGCTTGGGATTCAACTACGATTGTGACAGTACTTATGCGAACTTTGGTTTTGCCAACTTTTCAGCAACTGATTCTCTAGCACAGGGGAGATATCCTACTAATGAAGCAAGCCATCCAGTTGACATCGACGCTCGACACGGCTCACCCGCCTTGCTCCTCACTCTGACGCTGGCAATCGTTATTCTGGCACTGGCAATCTTTGGCGCAATCGCCGATTGGAAATACCACAAAGCAGGCGGTAAACCCTCCAGCCGCAGAGCAGAGCCCGAATCCCATTCTGGGTCGTTGCCTTTCTTGCCGTTAGCGCAGTCGCGGTGATCGAACACGCGGGTTGGTACCCGTATGGAATTCTTGGATATGTTTCATGCTGCTTTTCGCCTTGCTTTTCTTAGCGTGGGAAATTGGCCGCTGGAGAATGCGGTGGAAGTATCCGCTACCCAGCCGGATAAGGTAAGGGCAGAGCGCTCGCCCACATCGTTGTTAGCATCACCGTCTGGCCACAATAGATTCCATGTGCATTCGCCAGCCGCAAAATGGACCCTTTGGTAGTTTGACCCATGCGGGTGTGTTCAGGCATTTGTTTTCCGTTCTGTCCATGGGTTCGGCCCTGAAAAGCCAAGAGAGTCAGAAGCCTGTCAGCCCCGACCCGGATTTCTACTAAGCTACTCCAGCCCATTGGCCAGAAGAAGAGATTCGCTGTCGATCAGATTGTGGCGGCTTTGAAGCGGGCGGAACTGAGCATACCGAATGGCGAGCTGATCCGTCTGGTAAGGCGGTCCCAAACGGAGGTCCGCTCATTTTTGGATCCGCATCAGCTACATCGGTCTCAAAGCTAGGACACGAGAGCTAATCTATTTTCTCGCTTAGGATTTTTCGCAAGTCTCAGCGATTTGCCGCGCAGGAAGTGGCGCCGGAATATCAACCGCTCGCTTGAGCCAACTTTCTCGCCAATAAGGGGTGCAGTAATCCCTTGGACACAAGCGGTGGTAATCCCACAGGCATGTCACTCCTTCAAGAACAATGCAGGGATAGTTCATTTCCAGCATCTTGCCAGTCTTCTCATCCACAATCCGGGATACTCTTCGCAGAACCCTGTAGATGCCACCACAGTGGGTAAGCATTGCGGCATCAAACAGGATGCCACGGTTGCGGTCCTGCTTGTCCAAGGTCGTTATGATTTCCTCTCTGCTTCGTACTTGCACGAGTTCCCCGGGCTGAAGATTGAGCAGTTCCAAGGGGGTCTTTTCTGCTGAGCCTCCGAGGAACGGATAGGTAGGTCGCCGGTGGCGCTTCTCCTGGATTGTATTGAAGAGGCTAAATGTCACAGAACGGAGGATCCTCAGAATGCCGAGCACCACTTCGAGTGCTCGATGCGATCGTGAATCCCCCGCAAGGCCAGTGGCGAGATTGCCAGAACGCAAGTCACGAATGTACTGCCGTGGATCCCATGACCGCATGTAGGAAGTGAAAGTCAGCAACTCCGTGGCCTGGCAGGAATAGAGCGTCTCTCCTTTCGAGGCCGTCCGCGAACTCGCATCCAGGATGCTCGCCACTGTACACAGTCCACTATCTCTTGCTGGGAGGTTACCAATTGGCCGCAAGCTTTCCGGAGACACCAAGTTCTTTGTGGCGCGCTTGAGCCAAGCCTCCTTCCAAAAAATCATGCAGCTGGCCTGGCATCCGCCATGTCTCTCCCCATCACACCGAACACCTTCAAGGAGTACGGCGTTCGTCATCCGGCGAATACTCCAATTTTCGATATTGTCGCAAGTTTTATCGGCACGCCTGTGTACCCGGAATTGTTTGCCACAGTATTGCAGCATCTCCGGCATAAACGGCAAGTTTCCCAGGCGGCCGCGTTCATCAAGGGTCGCCAGGATCTCCTGTTGTGTCCGAACTTCGACCCACTCCCCAGCTTTGAGGCCCAGATGGTTCACACTATCTCGTTTTATCGCTTCGGTATTTCGTCTTATCGTTTCGGTTTTGAATGCTCTCTTTTTCTTCGCTTCGTGCGAAATGCGGCGCAATTCTACGACTGTCCCAACCTTCTCCCAGACAATGAGTTTGCGGCAAAACCGTACAGGCGGTTTGCCGGACATCATCCAGCGCAGCGTCCAAGCGGCCAAACTGCAAACTAGGCGCACACGTGCAATCTGGAATTCTCGCGCGTCGGCGCGGCCCTTGTCGAACGCCCGTCCGAGCAGGTACTCCTTGTTGATGTTGGCCTCTGGCAACGGGTGATACACCACTGCGGAGGGTTCATAACGGAGATGCTTCCCCGCGGAAATCAACCGCCGGCCGAACTCGGTGTCCTCGCGAGTGAGCGGGATAGCGCGGCTGGGGCTCGGTCCCAGATCGGTTCGGAACCCGCCATAGCGTTCAAACACCGACTTTCGAAATGCCATATTGGTGCCGATTGGAGGACAGGGGAGCTCTTTGGCCTCGGACCCAAGGTCAAAACCGGGGAATCCATGGCGTGGGTGCGGACCGTCTATCGATAGCCAGCTGGGAACCGAAGATGGCCACTGCAATACAATGCGCCCTCCGGCGCCGACCCATTTGCTGTCGGACAGCGCCGCCGTCAGGTTCTGTAGCCATGTGGACCCCACCGTCACGTCGTCATCCATAAAGGCCAAGACGTCGCCCCGCGCCTCCCGAATCCCGGCGTTGAGAGCATACGATTTGCCCTGCTGTGGTTCAAACAGGTAGCGGAAGCGACCGGGGTTCCGGCCGCAGAACTCCTTCACCACCTCGCGCGTCTGATCGCGCGAATTGTTGTCCACCACCACAACTTCCCACTCCACCCAGTCGGGGAGCCTCGAGGCTGCGACGCTATCCAGCGCCTTCGCCAAGTCTCGGCAACGGTTATACGTACACAAAATAACGGTAATGTTCACCTGATCTCTAGCCTCCCCAAGGTGCCACAAATTCTACAACCCAGAAGAAGACTCGGGCGGCGATCTGGCTGGAACAGCAAGGATATCGCGGCTGCACGACCATTTAGATTCACGCGCTACGGGGCAACCGAAACAGAGAAACCCCTAAGACAGAGTAAAACGCCGTTTAGAGGCATTTTAGGGACCAAATTCATCTGCATCGTGTCCCCCCTAAATCCTTATACGTAAATGGTTTATTGTATCGTGGAACGGGTATCCCATCCCTGTTACCGACCGCAAAGCATCTGAAGTCCCAACTAAACGGAACAAAACAATCACAGCTCGGCAATACTTTTCCGCATCCGGCTTCGCGGTCGGGGGACTCTTGGCGACGCCTCGTCATAGACATAAGCCCACTGGTGCGTCAGCACTGATGGGTGCCCCGCTGTAATGTCAAAAAGCCAGAAGCGCGTGGTCTTGAGCTGCTCGGCAGCATCACGCACAGTGTCGGGCGCGTCCTCCGAGCACCGAATAAGAACGGGTAACGGCAATGTAGAGACCAATGTCTGATATTCTACATCCGGGAAGGCGAAGAACTGGTGCGCGAGACATTTCAGCGGCTGATCCAGGAGAAGCAACTCGTAACCTATTGGTATGACGGTTTCTTCGCGGCCATGGACACGTTCAAGGACAAGCAAAACCTAGACGAGCTGTATACCAGCGGCAAAGCCGTCCTGGCTGGTTTGGAAGGCTCAGGTGAAGGGAAACGGCGCGCCGCCGGCCGCGTCCGTAGGTTCCGAAAAGAAAGTCCTACCAGAACATGTTTGACTTCAGCGGAAATGGGATTGGGAGGAGGGGATTGGTAAGCTACGGTTTTGAGGTCGAGTTCACCCCCAACTTCCGCAGTCTGTTCATGCAGGAACTGATCCGCCGCGGCGCGATTGGCCCCTCGTTTGTCGTAAGCTTTTCACACAGTGACGCGGACATCGATCGCACTGCCGAAGCAGTTCACAGCGCTCTCTTCGTCTATCGCAAGGCACTCGACGAAGGCATCGAAAAGTATCTGGAAGGTCGTCCGGTAAAGCCGGTCTACGGCAAGTTCAACTAGCGAACGGAACTGGCTCCAACACATGAAAGAAGAACTACAAGAGCTGTACAAATATCGAGAGCTCCTCTACATGATCACGTACCGTGACATCAAGGTCCGGTACAAGCAGTCGATCATGGGTTTTTTCTGGGCCATTCTCATGCCCATTCTTATCGTGATGTCTGGCATCATGGTGCGTTACGCCTATGCCATGGTCGTCCATGCACCGCTTAAAAGGGCCGATATCGCTAGCGTGGCTATTAAGGCCGTCCCGTGGGCGTTCATCGTCTCCAGCATCCGTTTCACAGGCAACAGTCTCACCGGCAATCGTGAACTGGTTGTGAAGATCTATTTCCCCAAGGAAATTTTCCCCATGGCGGCGGTGCTTGCGTGTCTTTTCGATTTCTTCGTCGCCTTTGCCGCTTTGGTGATCTTCCTGGTCTTTATTAAGATTGGCTGGAGCATCTATCTTCTCTGGGTTCCCGTGTTGCTCTGCACCATGGTCCTGTTTTCCATCGGGATTGGCATGATCGTGTCCGCCGCCAGCCTATTTTTCCGCGACGTGAAATACATTGTTGAAGTCTTCCTGACCTTCGGCATCTTCTTCACGCCCGTTTTCTACGACGTGCGCATGTTTGGCGATCGCGGGAAGTGGCTGCTGCTGAATCCTGTGGCTCCGTTGCTCGAGGGACTGAGTGCCTGCATCGCTCATCATGAGTCCCCCGATGTTCATTGGTATTTGTACAGTCTTGCATTCAGCTTGGTTGCCTTCCTGAGTGGATTTGTTTTGTTTAAGCATCTCGAACCCGCTTTCGCGGAGAGCATTTAATGGAAACCTCTCATGTCTGACGTCGCGCTCCGCATGGAGCATGTCTACAAAAAATTCCGCAAGGGAGAGATTTACAACTCCCTGCGCGATCTTCTGCCTGCCATGACCGGCAACCTGTTTCGCGGACGGGAGCTCAATGCCAAAGACAAGCGCGAATTTTGGGCCCTGCAGGACATTTCTTTCGAAGTCAAGCGCGGGGAATCGCTTGGGATTATCGGGCACAACGGCGCCGGAAAGAGTACAGCCCTGAAGATTCTGAGCCGCATCATGAAGCCAACCAAAGGCCTCATGATCGTCAACGGACGTCTTTCCGCCTTGATCGAGGTCACCGCGGGCTTCCACCCGGACCTCACTGGTAAGGAGAATATCTTTCTCCACGGCACGATTCTCGGCATGACCAAGCGCGAGATTCAGTCGAAACTCGACCAGATCATCGCCTTCTCGGGAATTGAAGAATTCATCGACACGCCTGTGAAACGCTACTCCTCCGGTATGTCTGCGCGCCTGGGTTTTTCTGTCGCGGCACACGTCGATCCGGAAGTACTCGTCGTCGATGAAGTCCTCAGCGTGGGGGACTACGTTTTCCAGCAACGCTGTATGGAACGTATTCGCTCGGTCATCAAGGGTGGCACCACCGTGCTCTTCGTCTCTCACAATCTTAAATTGGTCACCGAAATCTGCGAACGCGCGATGCTGCTCAAGCACGGGAAAGTCGTCACCATTGATGAGCCCGATGCCGTCATCCGGAAATACCTGAGCGCCGGCACCGCCGTGGAGATTCCCGAAGAGAACAAACCAGCCTACATTTCCAGCGTAAAGGTTCGCGACCGCGCTGGTGAGCAATCCACCTTTGAGTCTGGACAGACAGCCTGGGTGGACGTTGAAGTTACCGCTCGGGAGGCTCTCGACAGACTGGCCGTAGTTATCGGGTTTACGGACGAAAAGCAGTACATCATTTTCAATACCTCGACCGAGCGTCTTGGCTCCGCCCCGTTTTCCCTGCAACCAGGTGGCACCTACCGCTGCACCTTCGAACTAACTCTTAACATCGCCCACGGCACCTTCCATTTGTTCACCGAGCTTTATCGCTATGACATTCAGAAAAGCTACGGTCGCCGCGAGCCAGCCACCACGATCTTCATCGGCTCCACAATGGCTGTGCGCGGTGCGGTCAATTGTTTTCCACGCCTCGTCGCGTCTGAAACCGTTGCTCCTTCCACCCAGTCCTGCGAAGTCTAACTGCGGAGGATTCTGAACATGGAAACAACCATCGACGAAGTTCAGGTGTGGGACAATTGGAACTCGATGCACCGCCAGGGGAGGCTGGACGAGCCTTCCAAGCGTCGCATGCGTGAAATCCTCGCTTCGGTGGCCGATCTCAAAATTCAGGGCGCGAAGATTCTGGAAGTCGGTTGTGGCACCGGCTGGCTAAGTTCCAAGCTCTGCGAATTTGGCAAGGTGACTGCCGTTGACCTCGGCATGGAAATCATCGAAACCGCCAAAGTGCGCTACCCCGAGATCGATTTCCGCTCGGGTGATATTCACACCCTTGATCTGCCGCTGAATTCTTTTCACGTGATTGTCACCTTGGAAATCTTCTCTCAGGTTCCCGATCAGCTCGCTTTTGTGCGCAGGTTGTCTCAACTTCTCAAGCCGGCCGGATTATTGCTTCTCATCACTCAAAATAAATCTGTATTCGAACGTCGCGCTGACGTCCGTCCCAATGTCGGCTACATCCGTAAGTGGGTGACAATGGAGACGCTCAAACATTTGCTTCGCCCGGAATTCTCCATCCGGCACGCAACTAGCCTCGAGCCGGAAGGTCATCTCGGCCTTCTCCGCGTCATCAACTCACGCAGGCGGAGCGGAGTTGCAGGAAACTGAGAACTGATGGGCGCGCCGCTCGTTTCCGTTGTCATTGTCGTATGTAATGTCGAGCCCTATCTCGGTGAGGCCATCGAGAGCATCGTGAAGCAGTCTTTCACCGGTTTTGAACTGATCGTCCTGGATTTTGGATCGACAGACAAATCAAAGCAGATTGCCGCTGGTTTCGCTGCTACCGATAGCCGGATCCGGCTTCACGAAATTCCGAACTGCAGCCTGGTAGAAGCACGGAATGCGGGTTGTTCTCTCGCTCAAGGAAAATACATCGCGGTCATGGATGCCGATGACGTCTCTCTTTCGAATCGCCTTCAGGGAGAGGTTGATTTCATCGAACAGCACCCACTGGTCGGACTGGTAGGCGGCGCGGCGGAATGGATTGACGCCACGGGCCGCTCCATGTGGGTTTTGAATTTCCCGGCGAGTGATCAGGAGATAAAGGAAGCTCTCCTGACGCACTTTCCATTCTGTCATTCGGCTGTGCTGATGCGGCGCGAACTTTTTCAGCGTGTTGGCGGTTATCGGCCTGTCTTTACTGCCAGCCACGACTACGATCTGTGCTCGCGGATTTCCGAGCACACGCAATGCGCCAACCTCCCACAAATCGTCGTAAACTATCGTGTGCACGGTTCACAAGTATCTCTCAGCAAACGCAAGCAACAGACATTTTGCAAGTTGGCCGCGCAGGTATCCGCCTCATCCAGAACGTCCGGGAACCCCGACCCACTGAACTCGGTCCAGGAGATCACTCCCGAATTGCTGCTCCGGCTCGGAGTTTCCGAAGCTTCCCAACAGGCTGATCTGGCATCGGACTACCAGATATGGATACAGTCCATGTTCAAGGCAGGGGAAGAGTCCGTGGCACTCAAAGCCACGGAAGAAGCGCTGCACTCGAATTGGAGATTCGTGGGCCGCAATCAAATTGCCGATCTGAATTTTACGGCTGCGCGTCTCTATTGGAAGCAGAAACACTTTTTTAAAGGCATGGTCTCCACCATTCGTGCAGTAATATTGCAGCCGGTCCTGGCCAAGCGCCTTGTGGGAGCTGTGCTTCGCCGGCTTCATCTCGTCTGAAAGTGATTCTGCTGTGAAATTCGCAACGAAACGTCTCAACGTATGACGATTCAGATCTCAGTCATTCTTTCTACCTATAACCGCTGTCGCAGCTTGCCTGCAGCATTGGAAAGCGTGGCTGCCCAAGTCGTGCCACCTTCGGTGGAATGGGAAGTCATCGTCGTCGATAATAATTCCCGCGACCAGACGCGTGAAGTCGTCGAAAACTTCTGCCGAAAAAATCCTACAGGACGTTTCCGCTATCTCTTCGAGCCCCGGCAAGGTCTGTCTAACGCGCGTAACGCGGGCATCCGCGAAGCGCGCGGAGAAATCATCGCCTTTATGGATGATGATGTAACCGTCGAGCCGGCGTGGCTGCAAAATCTCACAGCGTCCCTGCACGGCGGGGAATGGGCTGGTGCTGGCGGCCGTATTCTGCCTCCACAGGATTTCAAACCGCCTCGTTGGCTCACGCTCGGCGGCATCATGGATTCGGGCGGCGTACTCGCCCTCTTCGATCTCGGGGACGTGCCCGGCGAGCTGAAAAAAGCTCCCTACGGCACGAACATGGCCTTCCGCAAAAGCATGTTCGATAAATATGGGGGCTTTCGCACGGATCTTGGCCGCTGCGGCGATAGTCTCATCGGCAATGAAGATACCGAATTGGGCGGTCGCTTGATGGCTGGCGGTGAGCACTTGCGCTATGAGCCTTCCGCTGTGGTCCATCACCCGGTACCGAAGGAACGCCTCAATAAGAAATATTTTCTCGCCTGGTGGTTTGCTTATGGGCATGCTCTCGTTCTCGAACGCGGCACACGTCCCGCGATTCTCGGGATTCCCCGCCAATTCATTAGCATTCCGAATCTGGTTGTGCGTTTCCTCTCCGTTCGAACTCTGCGATGGTTGCTCGCTCTGAACCCCCAGCGCCGTTTCTACAATAAGTGTTGGGTCTGGAAGACGGCTGGGGAAATCGTCCAGATCTACCATCGGTCCGTTGAGCCAAAAAGCGCGGTACAGGAGATTCCATCCCGGAATGTGAAACAGAAATAGCGTGCACCGATGAAAGTCACCGTCATTTTGTGTACTTACAATTGTTGCCGAAGTCTAGCTACAGCCCCGGAAAGTGTTGCGGCTTCACAAATGCCTGACTCCGTCGACTGGGAAGTTTTGGTCGTGGACAACAATTCAAGCGACCGGACTCGGGCGGTTGTGGAAGAATTTTGTCGGCAGCATTATTCACGGTTCCCCTATTTATTCGAGCAGCGACAGGGCAAGTCCTACGCGCTCAATACCGGCATCCGCGAGGCACGCGGCGAAATCCTGGCCTTCATGGATGATGACGTGATAGTGGACGCCAAGTGGCTGCAAAATCTCACCGCTGTTTTTCAGAAGGAAGGATGGGCCGGGGCGGGAGGGCGTATTCTGCCGGAACGCACCTTCACGCCGCCCGCTTGGCTCTCTCTTGAAGGCAAATATGCGTTGGCTCCCCTTGCCATCTTCGATCTTGGCGCGCAACCCGGCGAACTTGTCGAAGCTCCTTTCGGCACCAACATGGCTTTTTCGCAAGGAAGTTTTCGAGAAAGTCGGCGGATTCCGCACGGATTTGGGGCCCCGCCCTGGTTCGGAAACGCGCAGTGAGGACACGGAATTTGGCTTTCGGGCATTAGGCGCAGGGCATCGTCATTGGTACGAGCCTTCCGCCATCGTCTATCACTCGCTCCCCGCTCAGCGCCTACAAAAAGAATATTTTCTTGCCTGGTGGTACGACAAAGCGCGAGCAGACATTCGCGCGTTTGGCTTACCGCAGGGAACAAAGCTCCAAATTGCCGGTGTTCCCCTTTACTTCTTCCGCCGGCTTGCCAATTGGACCCTGCAATGGATCACCGCCATCAATCCGGCGCGCCGCTTTTCCTGCAAGCTCAAGGTCTGGATGATACTCGGGGATATTGCTGAGTGCTAGCGGCTTTCAATACGGGCAAAGCATCGAGACGAAAAATGCAATGCTTGAGGGCAGCTTTTTCCACCAGTCCGTGCCCGGTACTGAGTGAGGTAAGAAATTGCCACAAAGTGGAAATATTCACGGAGAGATCGCATAACATAGATGTTCCTTCCGACTGAACTAAGTCCGGGCAAGCGCTTTACTTTCTTCCTTTTCGTGGTAGAGGACTTGCACTCTACCCACAGTCATTAGATGTAGTTGTGTAGTTTGAGCCAGCAAGCTAAGGTACTGGTCTTTGCGGAATTTGCCAAACGTCATGGATCCGATCGCAAGTTGTGCGGCCCAAGAACCCGTCATCTCGGCGTTTACCTGCGGGTACGGGCCTGCAATGCGGACCTTGAATGCGATGGCCGTCGAAATTGCCCCTACAAACATCCCTGTTTTGATCACGGGAGAATGTGGAGCCGGTAAAGATGCCTATGCGCGGCTCATCCATCGTCTTTCTCAAAAGAAAGAAGCGACGCTCCATAAGATTAATTGCGCCACCCTCGAATCAGACGACCTTTTCAACCAGCTTTACGAAGCGACTAGGGAGCGCCGCCCCCAAGATGCCCGGGGGACCATTTATCTGGACAGCGTGCAAGATTTAGATTTGCACTGTCAGCGTGCCTTGCTCTCGTATCTCCCCGACGATGAGGACGCCGGAAGAAGTCTGGGTTTACACTCACGAGTTATTTCCTCCACCAATGGAAGTCTCGAACTCGAAGTTGAAGCCGGTCGATTTCGTCGCGAACTCTATTTCAGGATCAACGGGGTATGTCTTCGCCTGCCGCCCTTGCGGGAACGAAAAGACGATATCCCGGCTCTCATCGAACACTTCTTGAACAAACATGCCAGCGGAAGGAATAAGACCATCCCGTCATTGGACAGTAGCACGCTCGAAATGTTGCTTGCTTATTCCTGGCCAGGCAATATCCGCGAACTGGAAAACCTTGCACTTAAGATGGTGGTCTTCGGAGATGTGCGTGTGGCGCTTGATGAGCTTCAGTCTCGCCATAGTGTGAACCAGAGGCCCCCGCAAAACGTGGGCGTGCCGTCCCTAAAAATGGCGGCACGCGCCGCATCAAAGCAAGCCGAACGCGAGCTGATCATGCAGGCTCTGGAACGCACGCGGTGGAACCGAAAACGGGCCGCGCAGGAATTGAAGATCAGTTATAAGTCATTTCTAAGTAAGCTCAAGTCAATCGAGATATCTCACGGGGGACAAGAGATTTGAGGGAAGAGGAGCGCAGAAATGGACATTAAGGTGCCTATATTGTTAGTGGGTTTTCTCCTGTGGTCACAGGCGTATGCTCAGAACACCCAGAGGCAGGCATCGGCCACGGTACAGGGCCAAAAGACTGAACCTAAAGCGAATACCAGCAATCCAACCACGCCGGCTACTACGGATACAGCATACAGGATTGGACCTCAGGACGTGGTTCAGATCGACGTTTGGAAGGAACCGGAAATTACCCGGACGATCCCAGTCCGTCCGGACGGAAAGATTTCCTTGCCCCTCCTGAACGACGTGCAGGCCTCTGGACTAACCGCCATGCAGCTAGCTGGTGTGATTCGAGATGGCCTGACCAAATATCTCACCAATCCTCAGGTTACGGTAACCGTCACACAGATCAATAGCCGCCGCGTGTTTATTACCGGCGAAGTCTCCAGAGCCGGTGCTATCCCGTTGCTGCCTAATATGACTGCATTACAGGCGCTTTCCAGTGCGGGGGGATTCACTCAATTTGCGAGACCGAAGAACATCTATATTCTTCGAGTCGTCGACGGAAAACAAGTCAAATATCCGTTCAACTACAAGGAAGTCGTAAAGGGCAAATACGAAGAACAAAATATCTTGCTTCAACCCGGCGATGTAATCGTTGTTCCTTAAGGACTTAATATATGAACTGTTATAAGAAGATTCTCGGCGGATGCTTACTTGCATTCTTGTTCTCGTTTTCGTTTGGCGCACAAGCTACCGTCGCCCAGGAGGAGCCACAACCGCCTCCTGATTCTCCGCCGAAGCCCGCAGCGCGCACTTCGCCCATCCCGGTCGTTCTTGCCGGAGAAGAGAACCAGAACCCTAATCAGGATCCCAATGCTCTCCAACCCGATTTCACGCCACTCACTGGGCTCCTGGATGCCACGCTGGGCCTGCCGGAAATCCGGCACAGCTACTGGGTTCCTGGACTTCAGTATGGTGCAAACATTCAATCCAATTCCTTCAGCCAGCCTAATTCCTCTAGTTGGTATGTTGACAACTACCTGATTGGGAACGTGAGTTTGCTGGAGGCCTGGCCGCGCTCCACCCTCGCTGTTAATTATTCCGGTGGCGGATATTTTTCTACCCGCACAGGCGGGGGAGGCAACAGTAACTACCAGCAGTTGGCTCTTTCGCAGACCTATCACGGCGATCGTTGGCTCATACAGATTTCTGACAGCTTTTCCTATTTACCCCAAACTTCCTTCGGTTTTGGCGGAGGCACGAACCTCGGCGCACCGGGAGTGGGAGGTTCCCTCGAGCCCACCACTCCAGGTCTCGGTACTGGCTATATTCCCAATCAAAGCATTTTTGCTGGCGTGGGACCCCGGTACAGTAACGCTGCTGCATTGCAAGCCACCTATTCACTTTCCACGCGAAGTTCCGTTACGGTTTCTGGTGCTTACGGAATATTACATTTCCTGGATCCGGGAAACGTGGACAGCAACTCGATTACTGGCGGGGTTGGTTACAACTATGCGATGAGCAGAGAAGACACCATCGGCCTTGCCTACTACTTCAGCAGCTACCATTACCCGGACAATCCTCAAGCATACGGCAATCATGTCGCCACCATCTCCTACGGACGCAAAATCACCGGGCGCCTTGCATTGCGGCTCTCTGGTGGACCTCAAATCACAACTTTTCGCCTCCCTATTGGTGGAAGTTCCCGCCAGGTTAGTGGTTATATCAATGCGAACCTAACGTATGGCTTGCGTGATGGGAGCATTTCGGCCGGCTACGTGCATTCTCTGAGCGGGGGTAGCGGCGCGCTCATTGGTTCAATGTTGGACCAGGTTAATCTCTCGGTTTCTCGCAGACTGAACAGAGTGTGGACTGGGAATATCAATTTTGGTTATGCCCACAACGGTAATATAACCTCGCTAGCCTTGGCCAATGTCCCCACCTACAACAGTTGGTTCGCCGGGGGCGGGATCGCGCGTCCTATTGGTAGAAATCTGAATATCGCAGCTGCGTACACAGCGAGCATTGGAAGTTCGACCCTGCAGGGGTGCGTTAGCTCCTGCACTAC
>WNFD01002079.1_pt1 | contig 51967 bp, 63 predicted proteins | sample 5400491 | NCBI WGS metagenome assembly WNFD01 (sample SAMN13153343, study PRJNA577476) | soil metagenome | isolation source: 120 cm saprolite under Douglas fir tree site 2 hole 2 replicate 2 | place: USA:California | collected 2015-04-18
TATCGGTGCTAGGTAGTAGGGCGGTTCGTCCCTAGGCTCGGGAGACGAACTCCAGATCTTCGTATTCGTCGATCTGATCGGCCGGGATAAACGAGCGACCGGAAACCATTGGGTCAAGAACCAAGACGCCACCTCCAAATTCCTCCAAATACCAAGCTGATTCAGGGTCGCCGGGTTCACGAGCGACGAGTTCGATCTGCGTCGGGTTTCCGTGGAAGGGCACACGGTCACCCTTTTTTATCTCTTCGCCGGATCGGTACTTTAAGATCATCACGGGATTCATTATCTTGCCATGGATCAGCGCGATTCCACGAGACTCAGACTGGCGGATTACGTGGTGTTACACCTCGTCTGACGGACAACTGGTAGGTAGTTGGAACTGGTCTGCGATATACTTAAAGATGGTGGGCGGGCCGGGTGATCGCTGGCTGAGGCCTGGAACGGCGGCGTGAAGCCGCCGCTACAAGGCTGAAGCGGGAGGAAAGTCCGGACACCGTCCTGAGGCACGTTGACCATTCGCGGTCGTCTTTATTGGCGGCCGCCAAGCGGACGTCTTTAATGGTGACCGCAGAGCGGTCAACGGAACTCTTGACAGGGCGACGCGCCTGATAACGTCAGGGGGCCGGCCACGCAGGGTCTGCTGGAAGGCAGAGTTGCACGCTTCGGCGTGTAGCGTCCCGACCAAGTCGGGATGCGGTGCGGCTGAGCTACGGAAAGTGCCACAGAGAATAGACCGCCGGCGGAGCGCAGCACGGTGGCATCGCGCAGGGAAACCTGCGAGACGTCTTCGCAATGCACGCAACGTTTGGCAAGGGTGAAAAGGTGGGGTAAGAGCCCACCGCTCCGGTGGTAACATCGGAGGCACGGAAAACCCCGCGCGGTGCAAGGCCAAATAGGAGGGGAGAGCCGGCCCGGCTCGAAGAGTCAACGTTCATGAGGCCGACCGCTTCGCGGTCGCCACTCCAATGAACGCGCTCCTTCCGCGGTGGCGCAAGCCATTGCGGACGAAAACCCTCGGGTAGGCTGCTGGAGTCACGGTGCGAATCGTGGCCTAGAGGAATGATCGCCGCAACAAGCGAGCCGTTTCACGGCTTGCGCGTTGCACAGAATCCGGCTTACAGGCTCGCTCGCCAATTTCTTAATGTTTTTGATGGTTTCTTAGCCGTCTAACCGCTGCCTAACCAACTGCCTAACCACGAATCCCCACGACCTTCTTGCCGCGCTGAGCCGCGATTTTGGCTTGTTCTTCGATACCCACGCCGGAGTCCATTTTAGTTTGCACGGCATCACGCGCTGCCGGAACGAACTGTGCGTAATACTCCTCGACAGTCTCAACCGTGTCGGCCAGCATCTTGGCAACCTCGAAGACGCCGATGCCGCGAGTCAGCATGTCGCACGCGAACGTATCGCGGAAGCAGTGCGCCGACCCTTTGACACCCGCTCTGTTGCAAAGTTCAATGACACGACGACTCAGAATGGCGCGGTTAGCGAAGGGTAAGCCGGTCTCGGGATTGAGTAACACGTAGTCCTCGCTGCGAGGTTTCCGTTCGCGGTACAGAGATTCAAGGTCCTCACGTAGTTCCGTCGCCAGCGGGATGATCGCTACCTTGCTGCGCTTTTGGGTCAGTGTCTCGATCTCGCCATTGGCCCCGCGACCGAAGTGAGCGTTCTTCCATTGCAGTCGTACAGCATCCGAAACGCGCAAGCCAGCCCACCGCAGAAGCAACAACGTGGGTGTGTCGTCTATAACCTGCTTGCGCGAATTCTTGTAAACGGTCGCTTTACGAATGGCGGCGAGTTCTTCGCCAGTAAAAGGACGAGCACCATTCTTGGGATTCTCTCCCGGTTTCGATTCGCGAGCCATCGAAATAGGCTTTTCGAACAACATCTTTTGAGCTACGGCAAACGCGAACATGCCGTGGAGAACTGCGATATCCAGGGCCACGCCAGCACCGCCACGAGATTGTTTTTTGGCGACGACGGCTTTGTGACGGACAACCTTGTATTTGGCTATCGCGGCAGGAGTGATATCTGCCAGAGGCGTGCTCTTGTCTTCAAGAAAATTCGTGAAATCGCGAATAGTTACACGATAGCGGTCACGCGTAGATGTGGACATGATGCCTTCTTTGCGCGTTGCCCCGCGCTCTTTGTTGTCCACTTTGCGCTGCATTTCGATCTCGAACGCATCACACAGGTCTTGCCATGTCAACTTGGCTGTTGCCTTACGAGACTGCCCGGTGTAGCCAACGTGATTCGCAAAGAATTTGAACGTTGTCGGGGGCAGGGAATCAGCGAGTTCCGCCCACAAGGGCGATGTTGCACCTTCCAGCGCGGCTCGCTCGACCTTCGCTGTGCGACGTTTAGCAGCACTTTCTTCATCGGCACCGAGCGACAAACGAAACGACTTACCGTCGAGACTGCCGAAAGTCTGATAGGTTACGGCTCCAGTGAATTTATCCGCACCTCCGAGATTCTGACTGTTCCGTCTGCGAACCTTCACTTCACGATAGCCAATTTTAATGACCACGTTTTTGCTCCTTCATAAAGAGTTCGGTACCGCGCCGGATTGCCTCAGCTATCGGTATGCCACGTTCCTCGCAAAACTTTTTCAGTCGTTCGTAACGGCCCTTCTCAAACGTGACGATGATTCTCGGGTTGCCTTTGCGCTTCTTCATTTCACAGATGATATCACCAGATATCATAGCCGTCAAGCCGCGACTTCCGGCAAACGCTCCATCCGGCTCTGCTCGATCTTTTCGACGACCGAGGCGGGGATACGCCAACTCTGACGTTCCTCGCTGTTTTTGCTGGCAGTGTTTAGGACCTTGAACTCGGCTTCGCGCAGAATGTTATAAACCTGCGCGCGTGAAACGTTCCATCGTTCTGCTAGTTGAGAAATGTTGTAGTACGGCTTCTTGATCGCGGTGCGATTCTTCGCGATTATCGCGTTGAGGGCCGCAACGGGAAACCCGAGCATGTCGGCAAATTCAGCGACAGTGAACCGCTCTTGCGTCGGATGGGGCATTGGGCACAACCATATTGATTGAGTTGTGCCATTGGCACTGAAGTTCCCCATTTAGATCGTGCTATGGGCTTCTTGCAGAACGCCAGCCGTAAAGTTTGTGGGATTCCTGCTTCGCACTCTTCCACGACTTTCGCTTTCGCGCGACGGCGACCGTGGTGCTTAGCAGACCCTATTCCTCAGCGGGAGCCGAGGGCATTCAATACACAACTATATTACCACACCTTTATCCTTTTTGCAAGCAGTAAAAACTAGGACTAGCAGCATCCAGAAAGGAGCAGGCCCCTGTGCCTGCCCTCTGTTTATTCCTGGTTCAGCGTCCCGATGTTTTTCGAGTGCTGCTGATCGATGCCGGGATGGCGAACGATTTTTTGATCATTCGAGGCAAGGTGCTTCGCGCGTGCAGAATGCAAGTGTTCTTGATTGAACGCTAGGTCTTTCTTGTCCGACGACAATTTTACGGTTGCCTTCGGATTCTGCTCGGTCGCCGACTTCTTTAGCTGTTCTTCTTTACTCATGTTGTCTCCAAATAACGAACCGGAAGTTTGGAGTCTTCTCGATTCGTTCATCATCCGGTTGAGCCGGGTGAAACTCTTTGTTAGGAACGCTGCTTCAATGCGTAGGGCTGTATTTTCGACAGTAAAGCCTCGAAGATCACCTTGGCGAGTTCGTTGGCCTCTCTGTGAAACATCTCTTCGACCGCGCGCCGAATCTGCTTATCTAATTCGATTTTTTCAAGTGCAGTCAGAAGGACTTCGTTTTCACGCTTCTGAACAAACTCCTTCGCGGCGTGGTCAGCTAAATCGCTGATATGTCTAAGAAACCATTCATCAATGCTCGCAGTCGAAGACTTGAGAGACTCGAAATCGACTTTGAGGTCGGCGAACCGTACTCGCAGTTGAGAAACTTCCTGCTCAAACTTATCGAGACGTGGCGCATCTTCCGGCAATTCCGCTGGATGAGGGTCCACAAAATCTTCAAACGCGTACGTGTGCTTCATACTTATCCTCAAGCCTTCCCGCAAAACAGGAGCGGCTTTCAAAAAATGAATTTCTTGCTGTAACTTCTTCACTTCCACCCTCAACCGAAGAATTTCTTTTGCCTCAGCATGAAACATTGCGTTTAGGATTGGCAAAACCAATCGGCTCCCCGGTGAGGTGGTTCGGAGCCGTCCCCTGAATCACTTCCGAAGAAACGACCCCTGAGCACGGCCCCCCATTCCCTCCGGGCGGGGAGGGAAACTTATAAACTCAAACTCGGAATGCGCGTGTAATCTGACGCGCCTCCAGCAGGTTCGACGACGCGTGGAACCTCGGGCTTCGCAACCGAAGGTGTTGGAGTCTGCACTCGTGGTGTCTGACGCTCCACTTTTCCGAAGAGGATTTCAAACTGAGCGGCTGCACGTTCCTTAATCGATGACTGTTGGCGTTCAACTGCCGCTACTTCGTCGCGGATGGACTGCATCTCCCGCATCAATTCGCTTTCCCGGCGTTTCAAAACCGCCAACTGCTCTTGAAGTTGTTTCTGCCTTTCGATAAGGTCATTGATGTCTCCGGCTGGTTCTGATTCTGGCTCTGGCGCAGAAACATCTTCAATCTGCGCCGCTGCGGCCATCAATAACGCGATTGCCTCGCGCGTATTTTCCAAGTCGATGTCCATCAGCGAACCTGTGAATCACTGCTGAAAAATGAGCCGCCGTGGGAACCACTCTGGCGCGCCCAGGTTCTCGCAGTCCGACGTTCGAGATCACGACGCTGCGCTACCGAATGACGCGGACTTGGCGCGGTGCCAAGTGGGAGACGCGGTTCCCCATTTTCTAAAGGTGCCAGTGTGCTTTCTCCAGCTTTCAACGCACGCTGACGCGCATCGAGGTCTCGAAGTTGAATGACCGTGTGCTTAGTACCCGGAATTGCGTCGATGGGTAACTGCTCTGAACCATCACTCAAAAACACCGGCTCCGGCTCTACGGGCGTTGGGGTTGGAGCGGCTGGCACAGGCGGTGCGCCCCATTGCAATTCGAGCCTTTTTGCGGCGACGAACACATCAACAAGTTTCGGCGTAATCACCTGCAAGCCTGGAAACTTCTCATCGAGGAACTTGAAAAATACGTCGCGATTGAAGTCGTTGTTGAGGAGCACTCGGCCATCGGCTTGGGCCTGCGTCATGTACTCGTTCAACCGCAATTGGCCCGGTAAGTTCTGCTTCTCAACTTCCAATCGAGCCTTTTCACTTCGCTGCTGCTCAGCCACACGCCGCTGAAAGCACTCATTGCAGGAACATGCGTCGTTATGGGGCGGCGGCGCAGGCGCTTCCGCAATGTTGTTTGCTTTCAACCATTCCGAGAAGGCTTTTTGAAAGGCTTCGCCTATTAAAGCGTGCGATTCATCGATCTCGACCGTGTTGTTGCCCACACTACGCGTGACACCTAGAAGCGCGTGATACAGGTTAGAATCGAATTTCTGAATACTTTTGAATTGGTTTACGGTGATTCTCATCAGACCCTCTCTGCGGCCTTTTCGGCGGCGCGATACAGATCGCGAATTTCCTGCAACAGTTCCTTCTTTAGCGTAATGAAATCGCCCTTGTGCTCAACTATGCGCTTGCGCCATTCAGCTTTCTTTTCAGTTTCAACCGTGTAGTTGAGACGACCGCTTCTGTGGTTCAAAGGATGGAAGTTTGCTACGGCCTCAAGGGCCTCGGCCTTGGCCTGCTCTTGAAGACGACGAGCAGCATCATCCTTCTCAGACGCGCGGACTTTCTCTTCGAACGTGCTCGCATTTCGGGCGTCTTCTCGGGTAGTCGGGGTGCTCTGCGCGCGCTTCGTGAGTGCCTTCGGAGCAACCACCCAAACCAATTGGGGCAAGGGACTTTGGCAGTCTGCGACAACTGCTTGATAAAAAGAGTCCGCGATTGCTGCGGCTGTCATTGCATTGGGGCCGGTAAGGACCATACCCTTTGCGATCACCAACGCGTTGAAGTAAAAGCCATTTTTCTTCCCAGCCGCGTCCTCCGCCGTGTGCAACTTCGCGGGCAACAATCGCTTCGCGAGCAAGGTGAGACCGCCGCTGATGTTACGTGGTATTTCTGGTGCTGCCACTGCATTTGATGCTGTACTCATTTTCATTCCCTTGCGTGATTCAGGTTTCACGCGACCTTAAATTCGATTCAGTCTGTAGTCGTCGCACTGCTGGACGCCCCAGCGAGAACACATGTAACGGAAAGCTGCGATGTCATGCTTTACGCAGTGCCGCAGATATTCACCGGTATCGACCGCCGTGACAAAACCCGGTGGCACGATTGTGCGTGGAAGATTTTCGAAACCTGGGTAGCGCGGCATCTGGGACTGACGGACTTGCTTCAAACCATCCTTCAATTCAGCGGCGGTAAAGTTGCTGCTCAAATGTTCCTTCGCCGTCAATCTTTGAAGTTCGTTGCGAATACGCAGCGTCCAGAATTTCAGGTCTCTCTGTTTCACTTTTGCCTCGACCGGCGAGTACTGGCGGGCGGCCAAAATCTTCTCGATCAATTCGATTTTGAGCACATCTTCGGTTGACCAATCGAGTTGGAAACCCGCTGGCGGGTTATCGACCAAAAACTTAAACTTCGCCAGTTCGATTGTGCCGTTGCAAAAGTCTTCGACCATACGGCGGTTGGCGGCGTGATCTTTGATGACGTAGCGGTTGATGATCTCCTGCCACGCAGCCTCATTCGCTGCCGCCTTTTGTTCCGCAGCGTTCTGCTCTACTTGCGCCGCGACCTGCATTCGGTAGTCTATCGGTGTGCTACTCATCGTTTTCTCCATTTTCAGTCGTGGTTGGTTCCGTTGTTGAAGCGACGGCTGGGGCGACCACTCCCATCGTCTTGCGTTTTGCCGACATTCTTTTGGTTGTGAGAATGTGCGCTGCTCCTTTGGAATCGAGCGCCGTTGTTTTGCTACCATGACCGCCGCTTGTGGCGATCACTTTCACATCCAACGAGTCGAGGTCAAAGTAGCGATTGCAAATGACACAGAGTCTTTCATCGCTCATCACATCCCCCGGTCGAAGTCTTTGACCCGACCATAGCTGTCGAAAATGTGGGTCTCCGCTACTTCACGGCGAAGACGTTCAGAAAACTGTTTGACTGCTGCGTCCGTCTTTTGTTGACACGCTTCGCAGCGGTAGTTAATGGCGTATGGATTGTCGAGTGTTCCGAAGCGCGCTCTGGCTTCGCTTTCGAGAAGTTTAAGCGTTGCCTTCCCGCACTGGTTGCACTTCACCGTCACATCGGATGCGCGTGGCTTTGGACCGAACTTCTGGAGGAAAATTCTCACTTGATTGAAGTCGATGAAGATCGGGAGTGCGGTCAAGAAACCGTACTTCGCAAACGTTGCCGTGGCTCTTGCGTGATTCGGTGCACCCGATACATCTCGTGAGAGCACTTGGTTGTAAAATCCAGATTCCTCTTTCAAATAGAACGGGATTTCGACAATCTGGCAATCCACGGTTCCATTGTCACGAAGTTCTTGCAGCACTTCCGCGACGGTGTCCAGCCTATCCGCTTCCGTCGTGCCATCGGTGCCGTCGTTGTAATCGACAATCACGTCGTAAAGGAAGGTGATTTCCTCGTGACGAGCGCGCAACTTCTCCAGTTCCGCTGGGTCAAGCTGGGCGCGGTTAGCGTTCCAGAACTCGTCGAAACTTTTCGGCCGGTCTTCCTCTTCCTTCTTCGCTTCCATTTCCGCGATACGGGTGCGCGCCTTAGCTGAACGGAATTTGCTCGCGCACTTGCCGCACACCAATCGGTCTTTACTTCGTTGGTCAACTACTAGTCCGCGTAGGTGGCCCCATGTCTTGGTCTTTGCAGATTCTGGTTTCTCACACTCAGCGCACACTGGTACGTCATCAACCGTCTGGAGTTGAAGCTGAGCGTCATACCATTGCTGCGTCAATCCGAGGCGTTCCAATTCGCGCAGTCTCGCGAGATCGCTGCGCGAGGGGAGATTTGTCAAGCGTTCCATTTATCGCTCCTGAAACTTCTGAATCTTTCCGTCAACACCCACAATTCCATCCTCGTCCTCGCGGACTTGGATATCGGGCAACGAAGCAAAGCTAGCGTGGGGGCGTAAGATACCTTTACTGTATCTTGCGTTCGAGCCTCCGAAACTTCTTCGCGAGTTTCTTCTTGGCCTTCTTGTCTGCCTTCGTGCTCTTCATGACCTGCTCCTAAAATAAGATTGCCGCCCTGAACTGCGGCGGCTTGTGCTACATATACCCGCTACCTGCGGCGGGGTACCTTTTGAAAATTTTAGGGACGACTCGTGCTAATGAACCCCACCAGGGTCCCATCTGCGTACGAACGCGACGGAGGGGAGAGGACCCGTTGCCAGAAACTCGGACCCACACGAGGCGGACCCGTGGGGGTTCCGGCCCCCCGCCCAAGCCGTACCCCATGCACGTCCTTTACCAAATTTCCTGGGAGGGTTAATGCCTCGAAGAAAATTCCGTTGCTGTTGCCTAAAGCGTTATTGAACTTTCTATGTTACCTGATGAGTAACCGGCGATCATTGCGCGTTGCGAATCCTTGCGCGGAGGGTGACCCTCCGGCTTGCATTGCTTGCGGATATCGGCGCGGATGCTGGCACGCGTAGCTCCGTCAACCTAACTGCGCTGTCTCGCGCCGATACCCACAAGGGCATCGCCCGGTCTTCGGGTCAAAGCGATGCGAACCATACCGGCTGCACTTCCGGAACTGCCTCGGCCTGCCTCCTAATTGCCCGTTCTCGCGCGCTGCGGCCTTTTTAGCCGCTGTCTTGGCTTGTCCCCCTACCAGACCACCACGACGGCCTAGCTCTGCCGCTGCCTTCGATAACGTCGATTCTTGCATGCTCTATGTACTAACCCAAAGCGGCTTGGCCTGTCAAGGCGCGCTAAGTCCTTTGCCTGCAACAAATCGTACCAAAATGTAATTCCGTTACACATTAGTCTTGACAAACCCAAAGCGGTTTGCGATACTAGCTCCATGAGGTAAACGTTCATGGAATACCTTCAAAAACCAGAGGTTATTACTCTTCTCAAGGCGTCATTCGAATATAGCAACTGCGAGGCCCATTTAGCCCTTCTCGCTATGTACGCGACCGGTGCCAGAGTGTCCCAAGTGATCGCGTTAAAAGGCATCGACGTGATTCCTGACCCTTCCACGGGTGGGCATCGCATTCGCATCGGCGCGGCAAAACGCGGAAAGACCCGCACGTACCGCGTCCTGGTCTCGCCCAATCCCGCGCTCGATATGCGCGATCTCGTCGCGCTAGCCCACCAGCGCGGTGCCAGCATGCTCTTCGGCGGTCTCACTCGCCATTACCTGCACGTCCTGATTAAGCGGTGGGCACGCGAAGCCGGTCTCCATGAAAGTATGGTCCACTGCCATACCATCCGCCATTCCAGCGCGATGCGCGTTTACGAGCGGACCCAACGCATCGGCGCGGTGTCTGGCTTTCTAGCTCATAGCGACCCGGCTGCGGCCTACATCTACGTCCAGGAGAACGACGGCCAGCTTGCCGACGACGCGATGGCCGCTGTCTTCGCCCAGCCAAATTCCTGATTAACCCAAGACGGTTTAGCTTCCAACGGCGTGCCGGTCACCCGGTGGGCCGTTTCGCTTTTAGAGGGTGCTACGGCCCCATGTCCTACCCGGTAGCCTCTCTCAACACGTCCCCGGCCAGATCGCGCGTCCTGTCCCGTTTCTGCCTCGGCGCGGCCTATCCTGCGCTGTTTCTTAGACTTAGATCGTGGTCGGTCTTTTCTCGATGACATTTTTCGTCTGTAAGTCTATGATTTTGCAGAATTTACTTGTAATGACTACAAGTTTTCCCTGCGCGCCGAAGATCGGAGCGTGTTAGGGGATTGCCTGACGTTCTGCCGGTCAATTCATTGTGTCATCAAAAGACCGCCTCGGAGATACTAACAGCACTAAACGGACGTTAAGAGGACCAAACTACTCTTAAAATCTCCTCCTTTTCTTCCTCTCCTGTGTATTGTCTCTCTCTCCCCCATTTTTGATGACACAATGAAAGAATCGGTGTTTCCGCGTTTAGCTTCCAGCCGACGCGCGCCGATCACCGCCAGACCATTGTGTCATCAAGTTTCATTGTGTCATCAAGTCGGTCTACTCGTCTTCGTGCAGCACCAATCCCACCATCCGAGTAGCGCGTTTACCGGTAGTCCGACGTTCGTCGAATTCCACCAAGTCGCCCTGGCTCACCAGCCCGCGATATGCGCCGTTCCAGTTCCGTGTCCCGTAACGGTGGTATTCCAAGTTCCGACAGAATTCTCGGTAAGGCATGCGTCCCAGGTGTTGGCGCAACTCGCGAAGCATCTCCTTCTGGAGTCTGCCCTCCGCGTTGTCCGCCTCAATAGGTTCCAAGAACGCCGCCGCCTGATTGCGGTAAGCAACCAGGGCGCACGCGCGTTCTGCACAATCATCGTCCACCACCGAAAGATTTAAGTCGATGGCGAAGAAGAGTGCCAGTTTCAAGACCAAGTTTTGAGATCGCGGGTCCATTCCCTTGATTCGTGTTTCAAACATTTCCGCGTCTTCCAAGGGAAACGTACGTTGGTTTATCGCGCGGTCGATCAACTCGCGGGTCTTCTTCGCGCCGGTCATCGTAGGGTCACGATACAAGTTCGATTCCCTCGGCTTCTCCGGCGACACGACGAAGAACATTCTGTCTTCGATGCCGGACGCAATACCGGCCAGCTTCGGCCAGTAGTGGTTGAAGTTTCTGTCCGTGGTGCACCACAACCAACCAAACGTGTACTCACCGGCATGGAATGTAAAGTTGTCGGCGGTCTTTTTAACGGTGTTGCCAAAGTCTTCGCCGCCGTACCACGACAACAGGTCCGATGAGAAACCGCTGCCATCGATGCCTGCTTTCGAGACCAGCTTGCCCAACTCATCGTTGAACAAGATCGCGCGGATTCCGTTTATGCGCTGCATCTGGATACCGAAGCCCTCCGGGCTACCGGCTTGTCCGATGATTGTTTTCCCATCCGCGTTCTTCATCTCCTTTGAATACTTCCCGCAAATGCCCGCCGCCATCATGTAATCTTGTCCTAACTTGCAGGATGAGGATTTGAAATATTCGCCGAAAGGCGTCACAAGGCCAACGAAAAGATTCATGTCGGTCGGGTGCAACTCGATTTGAACCCGGCGCGATAAATAGTTCATCATCATCTGCATCGCTGGAATGAAGATCAACTCCGCGTACTTCGAGGAAGTCTCAACCGCTGGCTTCACCAGATTCACGTAGATGCTCGTGTCGTTCATCACCCATTGCGGAAACACGGGACGTGCTGCGGCTTCCGACGTATCAATCGCAACGCGGCGGAATCCCTGGCCGTGTGGAATGATGGCGTACGTGATGCCGTTCTCGACCGCCACGTCCGGTGCGTCATCTGCAACCGGCGCAGCCTGCTCATCCGCTTTCTGCGTGAAGAGCAGTGACTTATCCTCGCCTTCCTGATAAATGCAAATGGACTTCGCCATCGCGCGGACCTTTGCATCGTCAATCGGCGCTTCGCACTCCTCGTGAACCTTGCGGAGCAGCGCGGCTTCAATCTCCTCCTGATTCAGTCCGATGTGGCGCATCCTTCCGGCTTCTTTCAACATAAAGCCGTGAATCGAGCCGTGGGGCACCAACCCGCGCTCGTTACGCGAAGTCTCTTTCTCGCCTTTGACGCGAAACTGTTCCAGCGACGGAGTCGTAGCGACCGGCGCAATTACGATGGGAGTGTAGATCGCCCCACTCGGGTGAACGCACTGTGGTCCAAGAACATATCCGCCTGCACTCTTGATCTCGCCGACATGCGCGCCGTTTACATGCATGTTGCCTTGCTTCGAGACGCCTTGAAAGTACACGTGGACGCCACGTGATGTAGACACCTGCAAAGTATTCGGCAACTGCAACCCGTTCGGCATGCCAGCATCGAAGTCGAGCACGGTCAAATTCGAGCGGCCCAGATCGATGCCGTAATTCGCGTTCGGTTTCTTAGTGAAGATCGCGCGCACAACTTCCGGGTCGTTCGTAGAAGAATTGAAGCCATGCGGTGACAGTTCGCTATCCGGTCTCTTGCCGCGCTCTTCTAACGCGAACACGTACCAGCCTTTTTCGACGCAACGAAGCGCAGCCTGCAAGATCGGATTGACCGGTGTCGCTTCGCGGTCTGGCGGCGGCACGATACTTTCAACCGGCACGGTCTTCGCTGGCGGTTGCGTTAACGCCTGGAACGCATCCGGCTTCGACGCATCCTTCCCATCATTTTCCAAAAACGTTCTCGCTTCCGGCGTCCAATTTTTGAGCGGGTGATTCAAGAGCACGTCAAACGAGATGCCTTTATTTCTAGCGATTACATCTTTCGCGTGCGCTACATCGTGGAGCGGGGTTGTGGTTACGCTCATTGTTGACCTCCCACACCGCCCGCTTTCAGCACATCAGTCGTAAATATTTCCGCCTTCTCATCGGGAAGTACCGTGATGCCCTCGGCGTAGCTCAGTTGTCCCGGTCGCGGTTGCTTGTTCGAGACATGGAATAGAATCTGCGCGCCTACAGTCGGCTGCGGTCCACCCACAATTCTATTTGCGTAGAAAAAGTATCGCTCACAGATCACGGCTTCGACCAAAATCGTGCCCATGCCGCGCTCTCTGTTGAATGACGTGATGATTCCTCGTTTCATTGTTCTTCTCCAATTAGTAATTTGCCGTTTTCGGTCGGCTCACCGCACTTCCTTTCCGGCTTCCGCCCACACCGCCTGTACACCGAGGCATTCCGGGCACGAACATCGATTCGCCAGATCGATGTCGCTACTGCAAAATTCTTTTATGCGGCTGCTTCTTTTCTCCTCAGCCTGGAAATGGAAGATCGACGACGGACATCACGGCTTTGACAAAATCACCCATCGACTCCCGTCCCCAATCCTTTTCCCGCAAATGGTGCATCCAGTGATTCAATCCCCGCCACGTCTGCAAGTCCGATAAACGAATCCAGTACGGATATCTGCCGACATAATCGAGGCTCGGGTTATCGGCTGGCTCAAGATTCAAGACCCAATCGCCCCAACGGTCACCGTGTTTGCCGTTGATTTGTAATGCATTCTTCGTTTCAGGCATTGTTCTCCTCACTGCAAAACTATTCTGTACGGTTCCAAAGACCGTTCGGTGCACCCAACTTTTCTCGCGACCGCCAACCATCCGGGTCCGTGTCCCATTCGTCCGTATCGGGCATGCGCGATTTCGTGGAGCACAGTTCCGCGAAACTTATTACGGCTGCTAATTAAACTCGGGTCAATGAGAATGCGTCGGTCCTGAAAAACGCAAATGCCCAACACTCCGAACGATTCGCCGACTAAGTTTCTAGTCCGCACGCCGCTCAAATCTGCGAAGTCAACTCGCCAGTTAGTGAGACCATGCTTATTGAGTAGCTTGCGAGTCGCCATCAATCTCAGCGCCATCAGCGCGCCTTCATCACTCATTGCCATTTTCCAGACCGACCTTTGTATATTTTTCAAAGAATGATGCGATGTCTGTATACCCCAAGCGTCCGGCAACTTGCGGAATCCCGTATACGCCACACAACACGATTCTCGCGTCCAACGCGGTCCCAATTGTTTTACCTGTTCACTTTGCATCTGTAACGTCATCCAAAAACTTTCTTACGACATCTTCGTCATACTTCACGGCTTCTTTGATCGCGCGGCATTGAGCTAATTGTCCCGAGACTTCATCGCTTTGACTCCAATCAATTGGTGCGCCGACCGTCGTTCGCAGATCGCGCATCTCTTGGAGAAGGCCAAGCAATTTCTCTCCCACGGCAGTATCAAGCCTTCCTTTGCCGTTCAACGCCTCGGAAAATTTTCCATCACTGATCGAGATGCCGAAGACTTTCGCAACCTTGATGAAATTGCGACCTGAGCACTGGAGTTCACGCAGCCCCGTTTCAAGTTTGCCTTCGGTTGAATAAGTTGCTGGCATCTTCTCTTCTCGAACAAAGACGTTCATCAAAAATAAACCAAGAAAAAACACGGACCTGACTGAGGTCCGTGAATAAAGTTGTTCATCAAACTCAAAGAAAAATTTTTTGACGAAGGTCCCCGGAATCACTTACGGTTTACCTTCGCCAAAGGAAGCGAAAAAGTTTCGTCTAGTGGATGAGAGCCACGCTAGGTGTGAAGTTACGTTGAAAGGGGCGCTATCTCCCTCTACAAGGAGCGCGAAGCGTACAAGCAGATTTCAATTCGTTGATGGTAAAGGAGTTAGCTTATTTTTACGGGGCCTGCCCGGTTTGCCGTGGGAACGGGGTTTTCCGTCCAAGCGTAGGCCCTTGCGGGCTAACTCAATTTGCTGGATTACGCGGCGGAAATAGTCGGCACTGACCGGCTCAATCGCATTTTGGTTATCTTCCTCATGATCTGCGTCGTGCTCTGAGTTCCAGTGTATGGCTGCGGTCTCCGCAGAGAGACCCATTCTGAAACAATGCTGAATCACGTATGCCCACATCGCTGCGCGACTGAACTGACGACAAGAGCGACACAGGCAGAAATAGTCGTGATACTCACACATGAAGCCTTCCACGCCGCTGCACCCGTCACAATACTCGCAGTGCTTGTTTGCTAGTGGGAAGCGCACGGCCAGGAACTCTTTCAAAGCGACGCGGTCTAACATCCACGGTTCTGGTTCGCGACCGCCATCTCTCAAGGCCTTTATGTTGTGCCCTTGGAAGAACTGGTCGCCGCCGTCAAGCTGCCCACGCAAACGGGCATTGTCGCGCCTTTTGGTTTGTAAATCGCGTTTCATTAAGTTTTCTAAGCCCGGCCCTCCCACAGGATGGAGGGAAGGTGTCATGCGCCTCCCCCACAGGATGGATGGAGGCTGGCACGTGCCTTCTCACCCCGTCCCTTGCAAAGGTTCTGCAAAGGAAGGACGGAAGCAGGCACTCTCCTCTCCCATAGGTTAGGACGGGAGATGTCATGCGCCTTCAAGCCATCCATATACCCCTGCAAAGGTTAGGACGAATGGGGGCACGCGCCTTTGTCTGTCGCTTACCTCTGCAAAGGTAGGACGAGAGCAGGCATTGCGCCCTAAGTGATTACAGAGAAGGCTTTTAAGGGTGGGGCCGCAATTGCGGCAACGCGGCGCGCCCCGGCCTGGGGTGGTTGGACTTGGGAGACGACGCCTTTCTCACTTGGCGTTGGCGTTTAATACTTATATTAAACGTCAGGAGGTATCAGGGGTACGGCCCAAATTATTTCCATGCCGTTCGTTTAGCTGGGCCTGGGCTAAGGTTGTGGTGAAGGTTGAGCCGCTGGCTCCGCTGGTTTAGCCGCTACCGACACAATGCGGAACTTCTCCTCTTTTTGTTTACCCTTTTTATCTTTAAAGCGAAGCCAAATCCGACCACCGTCGATGCTGGCCGGATACTCGCCTGGGTTGAGCATCCACTTCCCTGAAAATTTGTAAATGCGATCACCGATTTCTGCCGTGACGATGGTTATCGTCCCGTAGTCAACACTCGTGTGTGATCGTGCCGAATCATAATCCCCATACGCATTGTGGTGGTGTGTGGACGAGCCGGTGACAACGTCTTTTGAGTTTGATGAAACTACTTTAGCAGTCAGACGGAATTGACGCTCTTTAGCATTCACGGTCATCCCGGTCATCCCGAACAACAACAGCAGTACCACGACATGGTTTTTCATGATTCGCTCCTTCAGGAACCAGATGTCCCCATTTTAGCAAGTTACAGTTTGTCTGTAGGCGACCTGTCTGTAGACGTGTGCGAATCGTTAACCGCAGACTGCTCGGATGCAACAGGTCTTGTTGGCGTTGGGTAAGCGCATGAGGAATCTCCGGGAGAAGCAAGGATTCAGCCAAGAAGCGTTTGCTGACCATTGCGGCCTACATCGCACGGCTGTCAGCCTAATCGAGCGGGGCAAAAGAGTTCCGTCGCTCACAACCTTGCTTACAATTAGCTCTGGCTTTGGAGTATCGGTCAGCGAGCTACTGCGCGGGGTGGACGCAGGGTATAAGCGCAAACCGAATCGTTAGGAATCTCAGATTCTCAATACTCGGCAGTCGGTCGTGGCTCCATCACGAAACTTAGAAGATTTTCAGAAACTGCCCGCACAACAAAACGGGCCAACGCCAGAAGTGAGGTACACGCGGACCCGCCTGTCAGTTGATGAAGACGGCCTTCCCCGGCCAGCCTTCCGGTTTACGCGAGACCCCACCACCTGCCTCCGCGCCGAGACCCGCTGACCCCGGCAGCCATCCCGCGCCGCCGTGATTGACAGAAGGTCGTGATTAGCGAATTCCTTTGAAGAGGTCGCTTGGCCTCACCCGCAGCCCTCTCGTTAATTTTTTGATGTTAATCATGACAGCTCGCCTGCCGCCGCAGCCATTAGGGCTTCTGCGACTTACGTGCTGCCAGAATCTGCTCACGATACTCTGCTCGTGCTTCTGCGACGGCGGCGAGGACTTCCTGCAGTGTCGGCATCTTACCCTCGCGTTGTAGCCGTTCGACCTCGGCCTTGAACTGCGTTGGTCCTATCTTCGGCTCCCTCATGACTTCCACTTGTGCCTCCCTAATTTTCCGACTGGTCTCCCTAAATCTTCCAGAAGCCCAGCCCCAAGTCTCTTTCGTTCCTTCTCGCTCAGTTTTCGAATAGCCTTCGTTAGCAGGGCTCCGATTTCATCCAGCGTCATGGGTTCGCGATTCGAATTGGAAGCCATTCAGTGAATGACCTCACTTTTCGGCGTTTCCTCAATCTCTTTCGGCTCGATGTCCCACACGACCTCGTGACTCAGTATTTGCATCATCCCGGCCATCGACGTATGGAATCCGCCCAGTTCTTCCGAGTCTCCCCACAGAAGGAACAACGTGTGGACCAGCGTGCCCAACTTCATTCTAGGGAGTTCGCGCAGCTCGCAGCCAAGGAAGGTCGCGAGCCTCTTCTCCAAACGTGCGCGAATCTTTTCTGCTGCAAGTTTCTTATCCACGGGTCACCGCCTTCAACCCATGCTCGCGAACTGCCGGCGGATACACGGCGATTACGTTGTCCAACAGTTTGTATCCGCCATTGATGTAGCGAGCTATAGGAACTTCAAGCCGCCGATTATTTCCAGCAATGAGTGACGCGACCCAGGTCCCACTCGGGAATGGCTTCTTACCAAAGCGGTTTAGCCAGTTGGCGTTTCCGCCTGAGCCAGTTGCTTTGAATGTTTTGCCATCGATCTGGTACGCCAGTGGGTCATGTATCGGATCAAGTGGACGCAAACCTAAATAAGTCTGCATCGCAAGTGGCGAGTTGACCCCGTGGTATTCAGCAATGTGACCGCATCGCTCGAAGTTTTCACCGCATTCGATTACAGTCCACGGGATTTCGTCAGGAGAGTCCAGGTCTATCCGACCAGCTTCCTTCCATGCGTATTCACCCGAATGATTCTTCTCGGGATAAAGCACGTGCAGAGTTCTTTGTTCAGGCTCATCATCGTGCGCAGGAATTGTTTCGAAGATATAGGCCCACTCCGCACCGCAGTCAGACTTTTCGTCAGCGACCCAACCCTCTTCATGACGCTGGCCGTGGCAATAGCACTGCGGTCGGCGGTTCAATGGCCGCGCCATGAATTGGTCAATCGTCATGCCGTCAGGACGCGAGCCGACATTTGTATAGCCTGGCTTTAGGTTGAAGTCTTTGTGAACAATCGTGCTCCAGCCACCGGGATGTTTATCGAGCAAGACTTCAAGCATGCCAGCGAGGTCACGCTTGAAATGTCCGCGATACAGTTCGATCAGGGCAACGCCGAGACCGGAACAATAGGAATCCCAATGATGGTAGCGACCAGCAAATGTCCCTTCACCAGTGGAACGGGCGATGATTCCGTTTGTGCTCATGCCGACACCGCCAGCCCTGCTTGTTTGGCTCCGAAATATATCGCTTCGACATATCTCGGTTCACAGACAACCGCACCGCCGAACGTCAGTGTATTTTCATCACCGACGTTTTCATCGAGCCACAGTTGACCGGTTTGGGAGACGGGGCGAATCAGGAAGAGAGACCCACAGTTTTCAAAAATCAGGTCTGTTGGTGAGCTACCAGAAGCGGCAAAAGAATCGTTATGCGAAGACATCATTGGCTCCTAGTGGAGAAAGATGCCTTCGAAAGTTTGGGAGAGGACTAAGGTGGTTTTTGCCCCTACAGGCCGTATCCCTTCTTTCGAAGGATGGCACCGTGGCGTTTTTTCTCGCTCGGTTGCTGGAGCGCTAATTGCACGCTCTCTCTTGATACACGTAAAAGTATACCACACTTGGTGATATGTGGTCCCGGAAATTGTTCGACGGTGGCGTGGCGCGACGGCTATTACTGGAACCGAAAGAACGGTACGAATCGTGCGAGGACAAGCGCGAGTTCGCTTGAACTTCTCAAGCGAGACTGGGAACAGTTCGAACGGCGGAGAAAACGATGAGAGCGGCGCTCATCACCTGATCAGAACCGGCAAGTCTACTCGGTCGAAGGAGCCGACGCCGTCATCTAATCAGCCGAACTTGCTCTGCGGTATCCTTCTTAGGGGTGACGCGTCATACCCCATTCCGGTGCCAAAGGCACCGCTCCCCTCGCGCTCTGAGTTGACCAGGCAGGGGAGGGCTTGGCCGGGCGTCAGTCGCCCAACCTGTAGCCGCGACCGTGCGGGATGAGCAGCACTCCCGAATCGCTTTCAAAGCGACCCAACAATAGCCGGTATGGTTTTGGTCGAGGTGGGCCGTAAGCCAACCCCTGATATTTGAGGTCAAGACCTGACTTCATGAATGCTGGAGATGCTGTCTCTGACTTAAAGGGGCCGTTGAACACAATGAGAGCGAAATTATTCTCCTGCTTTGAGCGGTCAATAAGGACCACAGCGAAGTCTTCCACGCCGTCGCCATTGAAGTCGCCAGTCGCAGTGTACGGATGGTAGTCCGGCACCGGTTTCCAGGCCCCACCCCACCCGGCTTTCGTCTGCTTAATGTCGTCCGCGCAGTCGCAGTCTTCGTCGGTGGCGACACGGTATTCCGGGTGGTGGGCCAGCCAGTTTTGGAGGACCTTTTGCTCCTGCGCTGTCAATGCGTGCCCGCTAAAGGCTGGCACACTCAACACCAGGCAGACCATCAGAAGAAACGTGCATCTGGTAACCAAGGTTCCTCTCTTTGCCCGCTCCAAACGCGGGCCTTGCTTTTGCCAAGCTACTTGCTGCAACAAGACGACTTTCCACCTCCATAGGGAGAGGGGCCGCCTCCTCCAACAGCAGGAAGCGTAGTACCTCTTCCTTTACGTTGAACGTGGATGTGGGGACCACTTGACTGGTCTGAGGGGAAGAGAAGCTCATCGCGTGTGTAGCCCGCGCCGCAGCCTTTTGCGCAACATAACAGTTTTTGGGGATCGTCGGGATAATGGATATCAGCGGCATTGCGGCCCCAGTGCTGCGTACCCTGCGGATGTCTTGGGTTCTGTTCGTAAGTAGACGTTATTAGTAACGGCTTGCCATAGCAATTAGCCATGCATGTCAGCAAATCACGCAGAAAGCCATCTGCGCGTGGAATGCCGGGCTTGTAGCTCAACGGGTCTGGAGGCATATTGTTGTACGGAGGAAACGCGTGCCCATTAGCATCACCGCCGTCCAGTCCCCATGGGTCAGTTCCGTTCACTGGGCTATTCCAAACATAAACATAAAAGTTTACGCCCGCGTCAAATCTTACCGAGTCTTCGCTCAAGAATCTTCCTGTGCTTGGATCGACGTGGCGTGCCCTGAAGTAGTAGAGATTCGTTTCGCTATCGAACTCGCGGGCCGTGTATTGGAAGGGATTCACGAGCGAACCGGACGAACCCGTTTGCTTGCCGAAGGAATCGAACGTGTATGTTTGCGCCAACGAGCCTGCGCCGTTGCTCAACGACGTGATCGAACCAAGGCCATCGGCCTGGTAGTAGCTGGTCGTGGCGCTGCGCAGCATCGCCAATGGCTCGTCGATGTTTTGCGTGTCTTCATAGCGAGCAATGGCTGCGCCGGAGGAGTTTGTCTCTTCAACGAGGTTGTTGCCGTCGTAAGCGTAGATACTCGTCGCCGTGGACGAGGATTTGTAGATGCGCCGTCCGAAGGGATCGTATTTGAAGCTGACCGTGCCGCCGCTGCCAGGGAGAGTTACACTGGTTAGGCGATTCTCGAAGTCCCAGGTGTACTGCGTTGTGCCTGTGCTGTCGGTTTTGCTTGTAGTGTTGCCGTTGGAGTCATCCTTGTTAGGTCATCCAGACTACGACAGACTTGATTACCTGCCACTGATCCCCCTGCTTGCGAAGAAATACGAAATACCCCGTGCCGCTCTTCCACCCCCGTCGGTTCCCCAAATAGGCCACTGCTTCGTCACCTTTGGAGCTAAAGCCAACCCGAGAGAACGTAATGATTCCTGAAGAACCCGGATATTTGTCGTAGAACAAATCCCAGCCGCAACGTCGTCCTGCATCGCAATTGTCCCAGAGCCTGTCCAACTCCTTCTGGGTTACCAAAACATATGACGCAGGGAATCGTTCCTTTCTTTCTAACATCCATGACCGAATATTTTTTGACTTGAAATTCAGGATGGCATCTGTAGACGCAGAGGGAAACTCGCGCTTGAGCTGCCTGAGCACATCCTCGCGCAGCAACTCCCTATCCTCATCTACGGCTGTTCCCGATGTTATGATCACTGAGCCAGCTCCCAAGTCGAAATGCTCAATCAAACGAGAATAAATTGCATATTCCTTCGCTGTTATTTCTCCTTCGCATTTTGCAGTGAAGCATCCAAGCAAAATCCCAAGTATCAGAACTGAATTGACAACAATGCGCTTGCCGCTAAGGAAGAAATGTAGCATCAACTCTTCTCCTTTTCCCTGCAACCTCAACCAATAGGGACACCTTTCCCCTTCTTGCATCCAAAGCACGCCTCCTCTATTGGGTACGCCTCGTCATCGGACCCTCCTGTGAGATGGACGGCTTCGTGAGCTACCGTAGAAGCGAGCCTGCAACAAACCCAAGGGAGAAAAGCGGCTGGCCCGATTCCAATTTCGTGACGAAGTCGCAAGTGGTAGGAAGCGGGGCCGACGCCTCCACAGTCTTTCTTGCCCGGCTTATACACAAACGTTGCACTTTCAATGGCGTCTGCGATCTTGCGCCCGCTCGGTCCAGCGCAGCAGCTCTGGCGTAGTGTTTGCAATGCATCGTTAATGGCAGCCCTCATCATCGCATCGAGAGCGCCGGGGAACCCTTTCAACTGATAGAGTCCGGTTGGATCGGTTAGATTCAGTCCGTTGTTGCCAACGTAGCGGTAGTAATTTGCTCCACCCTTATACCCGATTGGATCTTCGCTGACGAAGCGCCCAACGTTCGGATCGTAATATCGCGCCCTGTAGAAGTAGAGGCTTGTCTCCCCGTCGAACTCGCGGCCTGTATACTGGAACGGATTCGTCAGAGAGCCAGAGGACGCGGTTTGTTTGCCGAAAGCGTCGAACGTGTACGTCTGAGCGAGCGAACCTGCTGCGTTCGACAGCGATGTGACGGAGCCGAGGCCGTCTGCATGGTAGTAGCTTGTCGCCGAACTGCGGAGCATCGCAATAGGCTCGTCGAGCCTATCTGCCGTCTGCGTGTACCTCGCGACTACTGCGCCCGCTGCGTTGGTCTCTTCAATGAGGTTGTCATCGTCGTACACGTAGATGGACGTACCGTTGGAGGAGGACTTGTAGATTCTTCTGCCGAAGGGATCATATTTGAAGCTCACGGTCCCGCCACTGCCGGGCAGCGTGACGCTGCTCAGTCGGTTCTCGAAGTCCCACGTGTAACTCGTCGTGTTCGACCCAACCACTTTGGTTAGAGTGTTGCCGTTGTTGTCGTACGTGTACGTCGTGCCGGGTATCGACGTTAACTCGTTCGATGCGTTGTTGCTGTACGGTGAAACGCCCAGGGACGACAGCCGATTACCCACCGGATCGTAGGTGTAACTCTCTGTCGTGTTCACTCCCTGTGTGACCTGGGTCAGCTCGTAAATCGGATCGTAGGTGTAATTCGAGGTGACCGCCGCCAACTGGTCCGTCTTCGACCTGCGATTTCCGGCGTTGTCCACTGTATAGCTCGCGCCGTCCAGAGTGGTCGAGCCGCTTTGGTGCAGCACGCTGAGCAGTCGCGACAGATTGTCGTACGCATAGATGGACTTCAGCCCGTTCGGGCGCGTCATCTGCGTGCGACGACTCAGCGCGTCGTAAGTGAAGCCGAAATTCCCCGTGGCCGTGAACGCCGCTGGCGGCGTGAGCGTCTGCAAACGGTTCAGCGTGTCGTAGACGTAACCAGTCGCGCCATTCTCTGGATCGGTGAAGCTCGTGCGGTTCGACGCCGCGTCGTAGGAGTAACTCGCCGTGAAATTCCGCCCCGTCAGGAACGTATATTGAGTGGTCGCTTGCGTGAGCCGCCCCATGTTGTCAAACGTGAACTGGTAGGTGCCGGTGGGGTCGCTCACCTGGATCAAGCGCGAGTCGTTGTCGTAGGTGTAATTCACGGCCGTATTATCAGGATAGGCCTTCTGCAGCAGCCGGTTCAACTGGTCGTAAGTGTAGGTGATGGTCTGGTTCTTCCGGTCAGTCTTGCCAGTCAAATTGTTGTCGGCATCGTATCCATAGGTCTCGATGTACCCAGATGGGAACGTCGTCTTCGTGACGCGCCCAAAAGCATCATAGTTAAACGAAGTCGTGCGGCTGTTTGCGTCCTGAATGCTTGTTAGGTTGCTTTCCGTGTCATAGCCGTACGTCGTCACATTTCCCGGCGTCGCCGCATCCGTCACCGTCGTCAGCCGGTCGGCGTCGTCGTACGCATACGTCGTTACCTTGCCGTTCTGATCCGTCACACTAGTACGCCGTCCGCGATAATCGTACGCAAATTGTGTCGTCGTCGTGTCGGGATAAGTAATTTTCGTCAGCCGGTCCATCGAATCATAGGTGAACGTGGTCTGATGGCTCAACGCGTCCGTGACAGAAGTGCGGTTCCCGTGCGCATCGTAACCGTACGTCGTCACGTTGTTCTGCGGGTCCGTGATGGTGTTAATCAGTCCGGTCGGAAAATACGTCAGCGTGGTCACGTTGTTCAGCGGGTCCTTGATCGTCAGCAATTCTCCCAGAGTGTTGTACGTGAACGTCGTCACACTCGCCGCCGTGCTGCCATTGGGCGCGGGCGTCGTCACGGTCAGCAAGTTCCCGTGGGAATCATAAGTGTTCGTCGTCACGTTCCCCAGCGGGTCGGTCGTCGTCAATATCTCGCCAAAGCTGTTGTACGTGTACGACGTGAGCGCGTTCACGCCTCCGCCGATGGGCTTCGAGACCGACAGGAGATTGTTCGACGTGTCGTACGTGTTTGTCGTCACGTAGCCCAGCGCATCCGTCGCAGTGAGAATGTTCCCTTTGGTATCGTAGGTGTAGGCGATGTTCCCCCGCGACGTGCAGGTCGAACACCCCGACCCTTGCGTGTTCGTGAGTGACCACAGCCCGCCGATCACTTGCGAGCCGTAACTCGTGGTATTGCCGAGCGAGTCCGTCAGTTGCGCGCTTGCAGTAATGTTGAACCACGGAGCCCATCTTGTCTGTCCTGCCACCGTCACGCTAACCGGGCCAGTCGTTGTTCCCGACGGCACTGTGGCGACGATTTGCGTATCGCTCCAACTGGTGACCGTCGCCGCTGTCGGCGCGCCCCAGAAGTTTACCAAGCTGTTGCTTTGCGTCGCCCCGAACCCAGCGCCCGTAATTGTCACAGACGTGTTTACTGGACCCAGGGTCGGCGTCATCGAGTTCACGGAGAGCGATTCGATCAGTGTGAACTGCACGCTGTTGCTGACGATTCCGTCCACCGTCACAGTGAGCGGTCCGGTGGTATTCCCCGAAGGGACTTGCACGGCGATTTGCGTGTCACTCCAGGAAGAATAGCCAGCGCTGGTCACCGCCGCTCCGTTGAACTTCACCTGGCTGGTGCCCTGACTTGGCCCGAACCCCGTGCCGTTCACCCGAATCAAGCCGGACAGCGGTGCTTGGGATGGCGACAACGAACTAATCAACGGACTGATGACGTTGAAGTAGACATTCGTGTTGCTCTGCGCCGAATTCACCGTCACCTTGACTGGTCCTGGTCCTGAGGGTGCTGTGTTCGGCACCGTGGCCACGATCTGCGTCGCGCTCCAATTCGTCACTGAGGCCGCTTGCACGCCATTGAAACTCACGGTGCTGGTCCCCTGGCTCGCGCCAAAGTTCGAACCGCTAATCGTCACCGATGTGCCGAACCCTCCCAAATCGGGCGACACACCGGAAACAAATGGGGTCGTTCCCACCGTCACCGATACGTTGTCGAATGTGGCCGTAGCAAGCGACGAAGTGCTCGTATGGTTGCTGACCGCGAGGCCGACGTACACGCTTTGTGCCATGCTGATCGTCTGACTTGAGCCGAGCTGGGTCCAGGTCACACCATCAGGGGAAGCATATCCTGTAAATAGGTTCCCGCTTCTTGACAGTTTTATCCAGTAGGGCAGAACCACGTTCATATAATTCTGGTAAGAGCTGGTTGCTCCAGTGCTCGTGCGCTGCATCAGGTAGATGTAGGACTGATACCATGCCACGAAGACATAAGTGGCCCCTGCGTTCAATGTTTCTCGGATCATCACTCCTGCTTCCGGGCCGTTGTTCGGCAGAGTCACAACTCGCGCCACAATGGTCCCGTCCCCGGATAACGGCTGGTAGATAAAATGCACGCCATCAACCGTGGTAGTGAAGGTTCCAAGACCGGCACCCTGTACGGTGAACGTCCCGCTTGCGTAGGTTCCGGTTCCAGCAACTCCTACCAAGCCTACGTCCTGGTCAAGCCAGGGGACCGGCAGCGGCTGCGTGGTCACGGTGAAGAGGATCGGGTTGCTGTTGTCCAAGCTCGGGGCAACGGAAACCACGAGCGGCCCCGAGGTCGCTCCTGAGGGGATCGTGATGATGATCGACGTGCTGGTCCAGTAGCTAACCGTCACCGGAACGTCGTTCAAGGTCACCAAACTCGCGCCCTGCGAGGCCCCAAATCCTGTCCCCGTAATCACCACCTGGCTGCCTACAGAGCCGGTGGTAGCAGATACGTTGGTAATGACAGGCGCGGGAGCCGAAGTCGAACTGATGGAAACATTGTCGAACGTTGCTGTCGCTAGAGAGGCGGTGGTGCGATTGGTCACCGCCAGGCCAACATAAAGGTTCGTGGCCATGCTCACGGTCTGGCTGGACCCGAGTTGCACCCAGTTTATTCCGTCCGGCGAGCCATAACTCGTGAAGATGTTCCCGCTCCGGTTGAGCTTCACCCAGTACGGTACCGCGCCTCCACCCAAGGTCTGATAACTTGTGCTCGCTCCAGTTGTCGTGCGCTCGGTCATCCACAATTGCGAGGAATACTGAAACGCAAATGCATGATTCGCGCCGGAGTCCAGCGTTTCTCTGAACATTACTCCGGCTTGTTGCGCCCCGCCGCCTTGCGTGCTCACCACTCGCGCAACAATTGTGCCGTCACCCGAGAATGGCTGATACGCGAAATGAATTCCATCAGCCGTGACAGAAAACGTGCCCTGCCCTGCTCCTTTCACAGTGAACGTGTCGTTCGCAAAAGTTCCGCTTCCACTTACACCGACTAAACCCAAGTCCTGATCCAGCCACGAACTGGGCAACGGCTGCGTAGTCACCGCGAAATTGACGGGATTGCTGGTGTTCATGCTGGGGGCAACGGAAACCGCCAACGGTCCAGAAGTCGCGCCCGATGGGATCGTGATGCTGATTGACGTGCCGCTCCACACGTTCATCGTTACGAGCGCGCCGTTCAAAGTGACCAAACCTGCGGTCCCAAACCCCGTGCCCGAAATGACCACCTGACTTCCCACCGATCCGGTCGTGGCCGAAACGCCCGTAATGGCAGGGGCGGGAGCCGCAGAGGAGCTAACCGATACGTTGTCGAACGTAGCCGTGGCGAGAGCGGACGTATTGCGGCTGCTGACGGCCAGACCAATGTACACGTTCGATGCCATAGTCACGGTTTGGCTCGATCCGAGCTGTGCCCAATTCACCCCATCAGGGGAACCATAGCTATTGAAGGAGTTCCCGCTGCGCGTCAGTTTTATCCAGTACGCCAGCGACACGCTGGAGAAAGACTGGTAGGAACTGCTTCCTCCTGTACTCGTGCGCTCCGTCATGTACAGGGTAGCGCCCGACGAACGGTAAAATAAGTAAGCATGCTTTGCCCCTGGGTCTAGGGTCTCGCGAACCATGACTCCGGCTTGAACGTCGGTACTCCCCTGCTGGGTGACCACACGGGCCACAATTGTCCCGTCACCTGATAAAGATTGAGAGGCGAAATTGATCCCATCTGTACTGGTGAGAAATGTCCCCAGCCCTGCTCCCTTAACAGTGAAGGTTCCGTTTGCGAAGGTTCCACTTCCTGCCAATCCTACCGATCCTATGTCTCCGTCAGACCAGCCTGAAGGAAGTGGTGTGACTGTAAAAGTCGCGCTGGTCGCGTTCTGGCCGTTCACCGTCACCGAAAATGGTCCTGACGATGCCCCGGACGGCACGAGAACGTCAACTACAGTGTCGGTCCAGCCCACGGACATTGCGGCAGTCCCGTTGAGCGACACGGTGCTATTGCCCTGTGAAGCGCCAAAGTTCGTTCCATTCAGCCCGACTACCGTGCCAACCGGCCCAGAAGTTGTCGAGATACTCGTAATCGTCGGAGCCTGGGCATCGGCTCGGCCACAACAGAAAAACACCAAGCAAACCGCCGTGATCGGGATCAGCTTCCATCTTTTCATCTTCACAGTGATTCTCCAGAACGCGCACTTGACTATGGACTCTGCTTTCGGGATGGATAACCGAAAGGGAAGCGACTACTGGTAAGTGACCGTGATAGCGTTAACGCCTCCGGCCTGCGAGCCGGTCCGTCCGCGCCCGCTGTTGTCGTAGGTATGCGACTCAAGAATCTTGCCGTTAGAGTCTGTCACTGATGTGATTCGAGATTGTGAATCGTATGCGAATGTCAGTGTCGTCAAATCGGGATTAGTCACCTGGCTCAGACGGTTCTGAGCATCGTAGGCGTAGGTCAGGGAAATCCCAACACTCGATGAAACACCAGTGACCAGATAGCTGGAAGGGCTCTGGTAAGTGAAGGTAAGAGTCCGCGAGGCCGGATCGGTAACGGTATAGAGGCGATTCAATCCGTCGTATACCAGTTGCGTTGTATTGCCATTCCGGTCGATGATGGCGATCAGCGATCCGCTCGTGTAGTTGAACCGTCTCTGCTCGCCGTTCTGAAAAGTAAGCGTCCAGTAGTTACTGCCTTGAACTAGCGTCGCAGTGGCATTCGCTGGAGCGACCGGAACGTAAGTTCCTGCGCTGAATCCAAAAGACCAGAAACCGCCGTCGCTCCGCGCATACTTGATGTAATTATCGCTGCCCACGAACACGCGCTCTTCATAAGTGGACCGCCAATTCGGTCCGAACAGGCCAACCTGAAATGCGGTCTGAGTAGACGGCCACATGCTGTTCCAGGTTCTGACGAGCGTTAGTCCACCCCCTAGGCCAGGAATCTTTACATCCGTTTGATTGATATCCGTGTTACCCGTGACCAAATTAATCGGCAATGAGGCTTTAGGATTCTTACAATCGGAACACCCTGGCGGCGGAGCACAGTTGGTGTTCATCATTTGGCAAGTAACCAGCCACGGACCCGTGACTCCGCAACCAAACGCTCCGTTCGGAGGAGGGTTTAGCATGTAGTTCCATCCGCTGGTCCACCATCCTGCACAGCCGCCGCTTTGGGCTTGTGCATTCACACTCAACGTACCGACTGTGAGAGCAAGCACACATAGTTCGAACAGAATTTTCTTAATCACGATGACCTCCATACCGAGTGGACCGTTGAATTGACCAAAGCCAGCCGCAAAACTTGCTGTCGGCAAGCCTCTGCTACGGTTTCGTCCCAGGGATCACGCAGCACCGAGAGAAGCAGTACGCAAACACACCCCTCCGTCTTCTGCGAGAAACAGGGAATCAAGGCCCGCAGATTTTCAGCGAGGCTATCACTTCTGATATAACTTAAAGTATTTGTCAATATAGCGTTCGATATAATCTGTGAATAATCTGTGAATAAACTGCGTTCGAACAGATCGCATCACGATGCCGGGCACGACCGATTGCTCGCAGCGCATCGTGAAAACATTCGGCGGATTCGTGCTAAACGAAGACGCGAAGGGAGCAGAGCAGCGGGGAGGAAAGAGCAAACTCAGCGAATCGGGAGTGCGAGATGGGGTATTAACGTTGGCAGAGGTTTAACCATTGCCATGCGCCATTTTCCGAACCATGTGCAAGAGCAGTTTCCTATCGTCGCCGTCCATCTTTGCGAGAAGCCGAATCAACTTCCCAAGGTAGCGAGCGTCTTTACCACGACCGCCCCACATTTGCGGCCCATCACCATGCGAGGTCAATTCGGGGCGAGGCTCAGGCGGTTTATCGCCATCATAGAAAAGCTGGTACATCGGAATCTCTAAGCCCCGTGCCATCTTTTCCAGCGATTCGATGGACGGAACCGTATGCCCGTTCTCGACGCGAGAAATGTAAGGGCGCATCATGCCTGTCCGCTTTTCGATGTCCCCTTGAGAGAGGTTTTTTGCTTCGCGTAATTCTCTTAGGCGGTCGCCGATAATCACGGAGGTTCTCCTCCATTGGTAGGAAGAAGGGGCACGCTCGATTCATCCCACTGCGTCATTTCCCTCTCAAAGGAAGGAGGCTGAAGGAAGGGGAGGTGCCCCCAGACCTGCCTTATAACGCGCAGCGCACCGTCCGTCAAGCAAAGGCCGTACCGAATTCGGAATCAAACCACATCCTTGCGACGAGTCTTCTGCCACATCCTATCGGAGACGATTGCTGTCAGCGCCAAAATGCAAATCATCCAGCCTGTCCACTCAGCGGACGGAATGAAATCGGGCGCTACATTGAACGAAGAGTGAAACAGCGCAGCACTAAGAATCGTCTTGCCACAGCGATTGTAGGCCCACGTCATAATGATGGAGACAGGAACCAAGACAAAAACTCGCGCATGGAGATATGCTGCGACTGTCGAGCCTGCGTACCCATTGAAATCGAGTGGCGCGTGCCACATCGCCCACGGGAAACAAACCAGTAGGCTTGCTACTAGTGGGTTGAAACGCTCTTGCAGACGAGGCAGGAGGAAGCCCCGCCATCCCGGCTCTTCAGACACACCACCGCCGACGAAAAAAGCATAGCCGAACTCCACAACCACCAATAGAAAGTAAGACAGCCCAGAACCAACCGCTTTGGGTTGATGCACTCCACCACCCTGTATTCGCGTGGCCGTTGCCGTAAAAAGCACAGGAAATAGAAACACCGCGACTACGTGCCAGACCACTGGCCTTGGCACTAAAAGCGTCCGCATTGTGGCGCGTATCCCGCCATCACGTGAAAAAGCAGTTGAGACGATCCAAGCTGGAATGGCTGATGGCAAGAGGAGCAGTAATTTTGCTCCGTGCGAGAGCCGGAGTTCATCCCATAAGCTCACGTGACCTAATAGGACGGCCCAGCAGAGGAGCAAGGCCAAACTGAAACAAACGAAGCGAGAGAATAACTTGGAACCAGGGACACGAATGCCTCGGTAGGAGAGCAAAATGGCTGCAACGCTGGGACCAAAAGTTCCGATGATTAGCAGATCGCCGAGTTGCTCATATCTGCGGGAAGTCAAGAGCACAGGAATCCACACGCTCCAGGTCAGAGCGAATGACAGGATCAGGTAGGCAAAGCATTCTCTCGTCGAAGACGTATGGATATACGTCAAGAACCGGCGCATGGTATGCGGACTCTAACGCAATTCAACTTTGTCCATCGAAGTCTACCGCTCTGCTGCTGTGAAAATCTTCCCACCCGCACCGCGCATTGCTATTCTTTTTCAAGTGCTGCATCCACAGTGGCCGTTGCTCCTGCACCCACCGTCAAGGTTCTTTCCCAAGTTTTGAAGCCTGGCTTTCCCAGCCTAATCTTGTGGTCGCCCACAGCAAGTCGCAGTGAAGAGGGAGTGCTCCCCATAAACTTCTCGTCCACCGTGATTTCTGCCCCCTCGGGCGTGGACTTGATATCTACTGTCGAGATTGCTGCGTCCGCTCCATTCCCGTTTTGTGCCGCCGTTGCGCCATTTGTCGGCTGAACGGGTGCGGCACCTGTTTCAGGATTGACTGCTGTTTGCGCAGTAAACCTCTTTGGGTCGAGTGGAATATCCCCGTTAATATAAGCGGTAATCTCGGTTCCTTTTGGAATCGTGATGTCCTTCCCGTGCATGAACAGAAACAGCGGAGCGGCGGGAAAGAAGACGATAGCGGTTCCGATAATCGCGCCGGTCATTGCTCCGGTGTGGCCTCCGCCTTGTGTTTCTTTGACAGCCCGCAATGGTGCCTTCTCTCCATCTGCAAGTCGCACATCGTCTATGTTTACGTTGAGCTTGCCGCCCCGAGCCATTCGACGCTTGTGCTGAGCCTCGGTTATCGTCGCCAGAGCGAGCCCACCACGTGGAATCACGATCACGTCCTTCACTTTAACGTCTTCAAGCACGTCGAAATCCACTCTGTCACCCGTGGTAGCATCCGCCGAAGACAGATTTCTCGTGAGTCGAAGTTTAATTGGGGTGCCATCCCCCAAGCCGAACGCCAACGGCTGTTTGAGCGGTGCAGCCTCGGGCTTTTGAGCAGGCTGCTGATCCTTGGCATCCTGTTTTGATTGCGCAGCAGACTGCAAACTGTTCGAAAAAAGCAGTAATGCTGAAAGAACAAATGAGCAAGCAACTCTCACGGGCTGGACCTCCGTTCGTGGCTGTTGCGGGGATTAACTGCACCTACAATCTACCCAAAGTAGGAGAGTGTCAAGGACTGACGTACCGCATCCTGAATATGATGGACTCACTGCATCCAACGAAACTGAACGGGAGATTCGCTCTTCAGCTTCTTGACGCGCTCCAATACCTCTTCGCCTGTCAGGATTCCTTTCTCCGCCAGCAACTCTAAGATCGCTTCAGTCAAGAACATATTGTAGTACGCCACTTCCTGAATCGTTGTCGTCACCTTGCCAGTCTTTTCGTCTTGCTTCATTGTGGCCCCCCCCCCAAAAACAACTTGACATCAAGTACCTACGTGAGATATGTAGGCCGCAGTAAACACGTCCTCCATGCTGTTGTCAAGGAGACCTCCAGTGAAACCCAGCCATTCGTCATTTGTTGTCCAACCTAGTCGCTCGTCCCTCTTGGTGTGGATGTTGCTCTGTCTCGTCGTGGCGTTAACGTTGGCGTTGCTAATCTTCCAACCTGCGCTGGCTCAGAAGAGGCTCAACGCAGCGGAGGCGAAAGATCACGTCGGCGAAACAGCAGCGGCCCGCCCCTTGAGCGGACCTGTATCCGCTCCTGCGCCCCAAGCTACTCCTCTAACCCAAGACAGCACTCAGAAGAAGGCGATCAAAGTGTGGGTGAATACCAATAGCGGTATTTACCACTGTCCTGGAAGTCGTTGGTACGGGAAAACGAAGCAAGGCAAATATATGAGTGAGTGTGAAGCACTGAAAGCCGGTTATAGGGCTGCCTATTACCGTCCCTGCGGGTCGGACTGCAAGTAAGCACATGATGGGGAATCTGGCAACGACAAGGATGGAGGGCCTTATGACTATCTGGCGACCAGCATTTTTGTCCTGGGCTGGATTTCTTCTGCTTACGCTGGTTGCGTGTAGCCCAGCGGCCCGGCAGCGAGCCGGATCGGTCGCTCGCGGTGCAGCGGCGGGTGCGGCTGGAGCATCAGCCCTACGCTCTCTGCCGCTCGGATTTGACGGCCAATCAAGGTTCCGAGCGAGCAGGCCGTGAGGCTCCATCTGAGCTACGGGTGCGCTGGTCTAACTGCCTCGCAGTATCAACGGACGCAATTTCTCTGTCAACCGAAATATATTGTTTATATGAAGTTAGAGCGAAAGTGCCGTTCGTCCTCAATCCCAATAATTCGCTTTTGTCAACTGGGGTGCCTGTGCATCGCTTCGGAAATCTCTGCAAGACTTTATCCGCGCCCTATGTGATAGCCTAAAGGCCCCTTCCTTCTACCAATCAATCCATTGAGAGGTAGAAATGAACAAGGCGCTTGAAACGATTCGAGGCAGTTGGATAACCAGAGACCACGAAATTGCAGAAGCGAATCGCGAATACCTCCGCACCGTCATCGACCAAATCCCCGCCGACCTACAGGAGAAATTTCTTAATGTGCTTGATTGGGCAGAACGCACCGAGAAATGGACTGACATTATCATCGACGGAGCGTGCAAAGACTCAGACCGACGCATGAACGAAATCATTTTCTTGGAAGCCCAAATAAAGATTCTCATTCAAGCGATTCGTGTAACCAAAGACGCGGATTCGATACGAAGCTTGCGAGCAGTCACCAGAGAAACGATTGAGCAAATGCAAGAACGTAAGCGCCAAGAGGAATTGAAACGATTGCAAGCGGAGGCGGCTTCGTTCATACCACCTTTGATGTGTTCGGTATACTAGCTTCATTATCGTCGGTGTATACTCGCCCAGAAAAGCGCAATATATTGTGGCTTCTTATGCACAACCGCGACCTGTAGACATATGGGCTTGACCAAGTGCAAGAGGGGGCGTATGCTCTTTCGCAAGTAGGAGGCAGAAAGATGCGATCCCCACTCGATGCTGGAAAAATTCAGCGGACTCTTGAATTAGCAAGGAACGCTGTGAACACAGGCAAGCCAGACAGCGCGATTGAACTTGTCAGTTCGTTAGGACTTGACGGTGAACAAGAGGGCTTCGAACGATTCTGGGCAGATTCGCGGCTCATTTTGGCCGAGGCGTACATGGCGAAGCGGGACGGGGTCGCCGAGACATTCTTCGAAGAGGCTCTAGCGTCTATCACTAGCCTGCCTGAGAGGGACCCGCTACTGGAACAACGAGCTAATGAACACTATGCGGACTATCTTTCTAATTTTGTAGGGTGTCGATCAAAGGCTCGACCGAGGTACGACCTAGCCAAGCAACTCGCCGTCGAGAATCAATTGGACGAAGATATCGCTCGCATTCAGTTGAAGATCGAATTGCTGGAACTGACAATCGATACTCATGTGGAACTGGAGAATTTTCGAGTGTTCAAAGGTGTGGCCGAACGCGGCGGATTCAGACATCAAGATCAACTTGCCGCATGGATGCAGTACAAGGGAACTCTCCCCGAAGCTTTTCGAGGATTGAAATTCGCCAGAAAGAAAAATGAAGTGTCGCCACAATACTTTATTTCGCTTCTCGAATCTGTCAAAGTAAAGTCGAAATGAGGCCCAGGCAGAATCCGTGGCTCAAGCGAATCTCAAATTCTGTTGGTGAAGCTGACTATCAAAAAGCAATCGAGATACTTATCCGAACGTTTCGCACCCCTGAGCAATCCCTTGATTCACTCAGCAAACATTTAGGCATCGATGAGATTGTACGAGAGCCTCTTCCATTTGAAGGAGGCGTATATGAGCTAGATGGAAAACGCCTGATAAAGCTAAATTCACTGGCTGTTCCTCGTCGGCAGGCTTTTTCTTTGGCGCATGAATTGAGCCATTTAATTCTCGAACGCAACCTAGGAGCCGCTGTGTCATGCGTTGAGGATGAAGCTCTTGAGTACGCCTGTGATAAGGTAGCATCCGAATTGCTGATGCCCGCGGGAAAAGTTGTCGGGTTTGCCGACGCGCTAGGACAACAATCGCCGGAGAAATTGAGCACCGTCGCTAACCATTTTGGCGTTTCCCTTCAAACCGCTGCCCAGAGACTTTATGACCTTGGATTGTGGAAATGGGGTACAGGGATGTGGAAGTGCTCGCCGGAAGCGCGCGAAATGTGGTTTGTTGGAAAGAAGCCGTGGAACACGGAGAGGCCATCTTTCTCCGCCTTCGGGTTGGCTATTGAATCCAAAACACCCGTGTGCACCAAGGAGCGCTTTTCAAAAGGTTCTTATACTGAACTTGTTGCTCTGAAAGCACATCATATAGGCAAGAACTTCGTTGTGGCGATTGTCGCAGCCGCCATCAACCCAAAACTCTGATGCTTTCCAGTTCACAGGTCCGACTATATCAGGCTTCATTTGCGTGCTCTTTGACCACGCTGCGAGCATCTTTGTCATCCCGCAGTCCAACGAACTTCGAATGCCTAAGCCGATCTGCCTCTGTCACTCTAGGAACTCAATCTGAGCAACGGCCTCCGGGCGAAGCCAGACGCATTCCTTCATTTTCTCGGCGGTCAATTCGTCGCCCCATCGAGACTTGTGCGTGTCTGGCAGATTGGCGAACGGCATCGTGGGCGAGACCAGATGACGGATTTTCTCGAAGACCTGCCGACGTGACGCCGGAACAAAGCCGTTGCGAACGCGAGCGACGTACATCAAATCTTTGCCTTGATAGTAGCCAACGATCAGCGAGTCGAAGCCGTGCGGCCCCGGAATGTAGCCGCCAATAACCAATTCCTGCCCTCGATTCACCCGGCATTTCACCCAGGAGCCTGTGCGCTTCCCAGGCTCATACAAGCTGTCCTTGCGTTTCCCGATAACGCCTTCAAGCTGTTGCTGGCGCACGGCGACAAGCATGTCGTTAGCTGAGGCTTCGAATTGCTCGGCAATGCGAAGGCGCGGTGAACTCAGGTTCAAAAGAGACTTCATGAGTTTGCGGCGTTCGCTGAGGGGCAGTCCGGTGAGATCGCGGTCGTTGCAAATGAGAACGTCGAAGATGAAATAGTGAATACGGGATGCTTCGCTACGGAAGTTTTGAAGCAAGTTGAAATTGGGTCGGCCTGATTCGTCGAGAGCGACGATCTCGCCATCTACGACCGTACCTTCGGGGAGTTCGGCAAGGGCCTCGACGATCAGTGGGTAGTGGTGATCGAAGGATTTTCGCCGCCGAGAAAACAGGGCAACACGGCCATCAGATTTGACGGCGACAGCGCGGTAGCCGTCGAGTTTAATTTCGTAGAGCCATCCCGGCCCGTCCATCAGCTTTGGGACGGGCGCACAGTCCATTGGTTCAATGAACTCGGCTTTCCTCGTTGGCAGCGACGTAATTCTTGCCTTCATCTTGGTAGAATACGAGCGCCATGCCACTCGATGAAATAGGCCGTAGATACGCTGACAGCATTTATCAGCGGCGTCTGCACGAACTTTCTGGCAACGAAGAACAGGAAATCAACCAACTTCGCAATCGGCATGCGAGCCAGGGCAGCATCCTGTCGGGAAACTATATTAACGATCACTTCAATCTGTTGCTGGCACCCGTCGATATGTTGGCTCAAGCCAAATCAGATGGCCTCGTCAAAGCGTTTGAGAGGTCTGGCCTTCCTTTTGACGAAGCGGCATTTCAGGTTGTGAGAGGAGAAGTGGTTGGCTTTTGCCATTCGCAGCAACACAACATCATCGGCTCCATGAATCAAGTAGTCCGCCAGACTTTTGGCGAGAATACTCCGGCAGGGACGTTCGATGCAGTGTCGAATCAAATCGTCTCTCGAATCGATGCAATGATTTCTCGATTAGTCTGCGATCTCGCGATTAAACGGGACGAAACATTCCTAGACAACGGAAGAACAAAGAAGGCATATGCCGCAGGGCTCGGTAAAGAATGGGACGCTTTTATTTGCCACGCTAGTGAGGACAAAGCGGATTTCGTTGACCTGTTTGCGCGACAACTCCGCGACTCTGGCCTAACGGTCTGGTATGACGCCTTTTCATTGAAGGTGGGTGATAGCCTTCGACGGAAGATTGATGAAGGCTTGGCAAAATCGCGTTATGGGATCGTGGTGCTTAGTAAGCACTTCTTCTCCAAAGAATGGCCGCAGAATGAGTTAGACGGATTGATGAGTCGGGAGATAGCCGGTACGAAAGTTATTCTACCGATATGGCACAAAATCACAGTGGAGGAGATTCGAGCGAAATCACCGATCCTCGCCGGGCGCGTAGCCGCTAAGTCTCAACATGGCGTGGAGAAAGTCATATCAGAAGTACGGGGAGCGATGGGTTTGTAAATATGGCGGAATCCGGTCAGGAAAACAGATCGCCGATCACGTTAGCAGAGCGATTTGACCGCTACCGGGCTGCTGTGCAACAAGTCGTTGAACGTGGTATTGAGCATCCTTCTTACGAATTGAAGCGTACGGTTACGATCTCCAAAGAAAATCTCCCTGACCGGCTCGACTTCATAAAGCTCATCCAAGGTCTCGCAAACGCCCACATCGCTGAGGAGCGATTTATCGTCGTCGGTGCAGACCAAAAAGAACGTAAGTTTTACAAGGTCGAGAATTGCGACGAATTTGATCCAGCGAAATTGTCGCAGGTTCTTGCCAAATACCTCGATCCTCAGCCTCGTCTAGAAGTCTTTAACAATATGCGGACTGATGGCGATCAACCCTACGTGCTCATAGTGATTGGCCCCGATCAGCCTCGACCCATCGTCGCTATAACGGAAGGCAAATCGGAAAAGCGAGTTCATTTTGGAGTGGGGAATATTTGGATTAAGAAAGACACGAGTCTTCAACTGGCAACCCGCGCTGATCTCGACCAGATGTACGAAACCTATATCAAGCGCCGGGTGGACGAGGAGGCCGAAACCAGAGCGCGAAGGAGATTCGAACACTTTCGCGACCAATTCGGATCGTCACTCGTATTGGCTCCTGCCATAGCTTCCGTGCCGAGTTCAGACCTGATTGTTGGAGATAGAGGCCGCCTAATTAAGTTTGCGGAAGCAACGATATCTGCCGGGAACTCCACGAATTTCAAAATGTTCGTTGAAATGACTCGGGAGCGCCTAATCGAAAAATGGAATCCTATCGAGTCGCTAGGGACATTGGATGTCGAAACTTGGAACAAGAAACGCACCGAAATCTATCAGGATGAGTTTGTTCCCGCGTTAGATTCAATGGTCGATTTAGGATTGCAGGTCGTTAAGTACGACGCATCGTCTGAGTGGTTTGGAATCGTCATAAATCAATTGAGAGAGGCGTTCGAAGCGTGCCGTCGTGTCGATTGGCAGACAGCAAATATCGTTGCCGCAAAACCTGGCATTCCATCGTTCGCACGTCCCGCCTACGATGTATATGTCGCGATTAGGGCGTTGGCAACCTATGCGGCTATGCGCGAGAGATTCCGATTCCTGAAGGAAATTCTTCCGCACTACACACCTTTCGTCACTCCAGATGGTTGGTCACAGGTATCTGTCCCTCTGTTGTTCTGGCCATTTTCTGGAGTGACCGGACTACCAGATATGCGTCAAGGAGGACGGAATAAATCCTTTTGGGATGCGCATATTCATGGCGCGTGGGGCCAATTCTTCGGAAGCGAAGACAAATTTCTTTCCGCAGCGGCACAGCTTGAATTTATTCTCGAATTAAACTCTTACATCTTTGAGGGCGTAAGGATTCCCGAAGTCCAGGAATTTCGAGAGACGCTTGGCAATATCTATTTCGCATACCTTCCCGACTTCTGGACAAGCCGTTTGGACCCTGTGGTCCCGATAGCTGAACGGTTCTACGACATCCTCAGTCAAAGCGATGAATTCCCGCCAGAGTTCGTCATTGATAAGAAAGCGATGGATTTGATTTTCAAGAAAAAGGCTGCGCAAGATCGCCTTCTTTTTCTTGGCTGCTTTTTGGCACACCTAAAATCGTCGCAAGCGAAAATGATGATGGAGCAACATCGTTTTCCGTTCATGTTTGACTGGCAGGGACGGCTGAAGGCGATTGTAGACAGATGCAATCAGGCCAAAGCAGCAACGCAAACCAAAAAGTGAAATGTTTTGTCAAACGAGGTTGGAGGCAGCGGCGGGACTCGAACCCGCTAAGGTCGGTTTTGCAGACCGACGCCTCGACCGCTTCGGCATCGCCACTTATAATCTCACCAAATTGTAAGGAGTAGACTCGCAAAAGCACTTATGGACGAAGCAAAAATCAAAGCACGAATCGATGAACTCTTGAAAACGCCGGGTCGAGGAATGGGCACCGAGGCCGATCTGGCCGGTGAACTGTATCAAGGGACTCTGACCATGCTCCAACTAACGCATGGTGAGAATAGCCCTCAGATGTCAGCCTTCAAAGACCTGATCGCCTCACATCAAAAGTCCAAGCAGGCCCCCTACCGAATCTGGGCGGAAATTGCGATGAGTGCACAGGGGGTGCTTAGGAGTTTGGCGCAGGAAGTGGATAAAGGGCTGGTAGGCAACCTGCGCCGGGAGATCACCGGAGAAGTTCTCGGGGACCTTCTACAATTGGCAAAGGCAACGCTCGACCAAGGGACTGAGAGCAGCAAAAACGTCGCGGCGGTGCTGGCGGCGGCAGCATTTGAAGATACGATTCGGCGGCTAGGCGCAATCTATTGCGGTATTCAAACACGAGTGGCACTTCCAGATATCCTAACCCAACTGAAGAATGCGAACATACTGAAAGGCTCTCAGGTCGGAGTAGTGCAGTCCCATTTCCAGTTTCGGAATGATGCGCTCCACGCGGATTGGAGCAAGATCGATACCGTCGCGGTCGGCACGGTGATCTCATTGGTTCAAGAGCTTCTCTTGAAGCACTTTTCGTAGGGCCGCACGGCGACTCAGATGACTGCCTAACCAGTGCCTAACCAAATTGCCGCCTTCGATGACGCTTCAAAGTGTTATAGATGTCAAAATCGCGTTGATAACACGCAACTTATTGATTTCACGTCTCTGTTTTCAGAATCCGGCTTACAGGCCCGTCCGCCATTATCTCTTTTGTTCTCAGATGTTTTCATTGAATCCTCCGGCCCGTTGCGGGCGACTGTGCAATAATCGTGCAATGATTCTTCTCGATGCCCTCGTCGTTTTCCATCAAGCGGCGAGCGCGGTCGCGCAGTTCCTTCACGAACGGAGCGTAGTGCCGTTCGATGGTATCGACAGTATCCCCTAACAGCTTGGCGACATCGTAGGGCGTTGCTCCACGCGCGAGCAGATCGACGGCGAACGTGTCGCGGAAACGATGCGGGTGCGCGTCAGGGACTCCAGCACGCTTGCCGAGCGCGAGCATTCGCTGATAGAGCCGAGGCCGCGTCATCGGCGAGCCTTTCGCACGGTTGCCGGGATTCATCAAAATGCGCTCGTCCGGTTGCGGCTTTCGGCGGTCGCGTTCGGCTTCGAGCGCGAAAAGCAATTCTTGAGGGATGGGCAGCACGACGCGCTTCTTCCTCTTCATCGTCAGGCGGTTGATCTCCTGAGCGCTGAAGTCGATCTCATCGAATGTGAGACGCACGGCATCGGAGCCGCGCAGTCCTGTCCAGCGCAGCAGTAGAAATGCGAGCATGTCAGGTCCAGCAGCTTCGCGCAATTTCGTGAGCTGCTCGCCGCGAAATGGCTGTGCGCCGTTTTCCGCTGAGTCGCCAGGGCGTCCCTCAAATTGCACGGGATTCTTGACAACCATCTCGCACTCGACGGCAACGGCAAAAACGCGATGAAGTATCGCCACGTCGAGTGACAGGCCGCGACCGCCGCGCGAGAATTTCTTCTCCTGAATCTTTGCAAGTCGCCAGACTTTGAAGCGCTCGATGAAAGCGCGATTCATCGACGCGAGATCGGAAACGCCGGATTCTTCGAGAAACGCATTGAACGCACGCAACGATTGCTCGTATCGCGTGCTAGTGGACTCAGCCAGCTTGCCGAGCAGGATGCGCTGCTGCATCTTCGTCTTGAACGCGGTTTCGAGATCGTTCCACGTCGCGGCTGGCGCAATCGGCTCAGGCTCGCTGTAGTTCGCGACACTCGCAAGCGCCGCGAACGTGCGAGGCGGCAAGAGCTTTTTCAGTTCGGGCCATCGCAGAGAAGTCTGCCCCTCGGACAAAGCTCGCTCGACATGATCGACAGTGACGCGGGCAGCGTCTTTGTTCGCAGTGCCAAGCGGGAGCCGCAAGAATTTACCTGCGACTGTCCCGTGCATCCAGTACCTCGCGTCTCTCAGTTTTGCAATCATGGCTTTGCCTTTCTTGTGCGCCTGCACGCTGATACTTGATGCGTTACTGCGTGAAGAATGGTTTCCGCCAAGGCTCGCAAACGTAACTGCTCACGATCTACGCCGAAAAACACGCCAATCCAATCGCAATGCTGGCAGCGAACGACAGCGGTGCGAGTTTTGCGAACGTAGGCGCTCATCGCACACCGCCGCGCGACCATTCAGTTTGTTGCAGTGATAAAGTACGGGTAGGTTCTTGCATGGAGATAATCCCTCCGTGTCTGGACTTAGGGGCGCGTTCGCTGTTTCCGCAGCGGCGCGTCCCGACTACTGAAGCAATTTTTTCCTTGCGTATTCTGAGACGGACAGCCCGGCTTTCTTCGCGGCGGCAGAGAGCTTGCGATACTCCTCTTGCGTGACTCGATGGGCGAGCAGCTTTGACAATCTCTCTGACGCTCGTTTCGGCGGTCTGCCACGTTTCATACATATTATTGTCTAACATAAAATGGCTGATGTAAAGCGGGAAGATGGTTCATCGAAACACCCGCATACTGCTTTCCTCGATGCGGGACACGACAGCAGCGGGAATGAGCTTCTTGCCGCGATGGCCGGGAGCGGCGAAGTCTACGATCTTCTCGCCGCGAATCAGGTTATAGACGTGCGCGCGCGAGCATCGCCAACGAGCGGCAAGCTCAGGAATGCTGAAGAACGGCGGCCCTGTTGCTGTCTCTGATTTGATTTTCGTCCCGTCGCGCATGGAAACCTCGTTCACTACTTGCGCGGCGAGGACTTTGATAGCTTGGTGTCCTACAAGCGGGTGGTTTGATTCGCCGATACTGGCGGCTGGAAACTGATCCCAGATGCTTCGAGAACCAAATAAATACCTCCGAGCGTTGCCACAGCTCGTGCTCGTAAGCACTCCAGCAGCCCTAAGTTTTTTCGCTCTCTATTCGCCTAAGTTAAGCTCCGTTCAGCACGAAAATTGCACGTTCTCGAAACAACGCGAGCATTGCTCACTGTAAGTTGTTGATAACACTATGCTTACTAGCGAGCGAGCCAGTAAGTAGAATTCTGGCCAGCCGCGATGGTCCTTGAAATTCAAAGCGCTGACCACGACACCTCGCGAGATCGTCGCGCCACCGAGCGCCTACGTCGCGGCGTTGAGCGTCGTAGCGAGAGAGATCGTCGCGCCTACGTGGGCGCGTCCTTTGTGAGCGCGGGGCACCCTGATTCGTTGCTCCGGCGTTGTTTCCAGGGCCACTCACACAGGGTTTGCGGGGTTGACAGTCATTTTCGTAAAACCTCTCATAGAGATTTATAGCTAAATAGTTCTTGAAAAGAGCCTCTAACCCTGCAAACCCTGTTTGCTCGTTACGAGCGATACTGAGCATGAGTGATAATCCCCGCTTCTTTCTTCTCGATGTTTTCGAGCCGTAGCTTCCACGCTGGCTGTAAGTCGATGCCTGCGTACCTGCGCTCGGCGGCTGGCTTCTTGATGCTGTATTTCTCCATCATCTCTTTGAGCTTGCGGAAAAATTTCGTTTCAGACAGCGGCCTTTCGCCGCCTTCTTTGTCCCACAAGTAGTATCCCTTGTAGAGTGGACGCGGTAGAGTGTCGTATTCGCTTCCCAAGTCGCAGCACTCTTCGACGAATCTGCACACACGGTCTGCGGCAGTTTTCCAAGCGTTGCGAGTTTCGTTCACTGTCTGCGGCAGCTCGCCAAGTCCTTCCGAGTACCAGTGGCTCGCTTCATCGCACAGAAGAGCCATTATGCTTTCTTTCTCCGAGAGCAATTTAGCGGGAAGTTCCTTGTCGAGATTCTCGACTCGCGGCCCAAACTTAATCGGAATGACGCGCCCCCAAACGTCATCGCCAGTCCCGCCGATTTCAAGCTCATGGTTCGTATCTGCGAAGAGCTTATGCGTCGCCGAGAAAGTGAAAGGCAATTCGTACTTCCTGACGGCGCGAATAAGCGCGTCGCCGGGAGTGATGCGCTTTAGCGTAGCTTCGTCGAGCCGCTGCCCCTCGCGTGTCTCGCTCGTTTGCACGAATCGCTTGCCGCACAAGTCGGCGAGATCGGAAAGCGCCCCTGCGTCCTGCTTCGCGTGAGCCATTAAACTGTCGGCCATGATGAGCGTCGAATACTCGTTGAAGAGATGCTGAGAGAAAAGATTCAGCAGCGTTGTTTTTCCAGTGTTCGTTTCTCCGTGGCAGAAGAACGTCACTTTTTCGCTCGTGTGTCCTGTCAGTGCATAGCCGAGAGCACGCAGCATCAAAGGCAGTTGCTTCACGCCGACAGCCTGCTGAACAAAGCTCGTGAACGTCGCGCAAGTTCCGTTCCGTTTGTAATTGCAATCTATGAGTCGAGTGATCTTGTCGGCGGGGTCGTGCTGCGAGAGCGCGAGCGTCCGAAGATTCAGCGTTCCGTTTTTGAAGTTGAGCAAGTCGCGGTTCGCGTCTAGTTCCGTTGGCAGCACGGCTCGCTGGTCGCGAGCTTCTAGAATCGCGTTCGAGATAGCGCCGCTGTTGAGGCTTGTCCTCGCCCACTTTTGCGCGTCCGCATCGTCTTTATCGACTGCTTCTTTATAGAATCGCTTGATCGTCTCGCGCATCTGTTCGCGGATTTTATTTTTCTCATCGAGCAGCCATCGAGCGCCGTCCCACAGCAGCCATTTCTTGAATTGTGGGACGTAGAGAATTTCCGAGCCGTAGACTGCAAGTAAGCGGTCGGCGTTCCCCGCGTCGTTGTGCTTGAAGTAAAGCAGGCTGCCGTTTCTCTCTGGCAATCCTGGCGGGTAGGAGTCGATGAGATGCTCGATTCTCTTTTGCACCCTCCGTGCATCAAACTCCCCTTCCGTGGGGAGCAGTTCATAGTTTTCCCGTGCCCATTCAATCCCGGCCTTGATCGTGAGATCGCGGCTCCACTGATTTGCCCAGAGCCGTCCGACTTCCGACATGAGCGCGTTATAGCGTTGGCCGATTGGAATTTTTGCTCTCGCTGCACCGTTCGCTTGTGCTCTTTTCGATGCTCTAGGTTTGCGAGTCATCTGCGCTTGCAGCCAGTCGAGTAGGTCATCCGGCATCGGCAGAATCGAATTGTCCTCAACGACGGTATATGGCTCTTTCGTTTCCGGGTGAATGCTGCCTATCGTGCAGACGTATTCATTCTTTACGCGAAGGCTGAACCACCCGCCCGTCTTTGATTCTGCGATGTTGTTCTCAAAAGACATCGTGCGCGGCGTCTGCAAAAAATAAATATGTCCGCGCTCCGTACCGTTGCGCCGCGAGCTTCGGACTACCAATGTCTTGGGGAACTTTTTACCCGTTTCACTTTCATACGCGGCGCGAATATCGCGCGCTCCATCCTTGTCGAGAAAGAGCAAACCACCTTTTTCCTGACGCGCATAGACGCAGACGTTCGCGTTCGGTTCACGGCCCGCCCATTGGTGAATCTGGTCAAGACTGGAAGATGCCATCTCTAGCGGCTGCGGGCAGAGCTTCATGTGAACGGTTTTCCCGTCGATCTTCTTTCCCCTGTATTCCCCTGTTGCGTCGTGCGGGAAGCATGGAGCAATCTTCCATCCCCTGCCCTTTGCAAGCGGAATAGCGATAGACTCGAAAAATGTCGGCGCGCTCACTCTGCACCGCCTTGCGCCGCTGGTGCAGTCGCGCTCTCAGGTTCCCAAAGTTCTACATACACGCGGCCTGAACCATGATCTAGGAAGGCATAGACGTAGAGTTTCGTATCGTCCGGCTCAATCTGGTTTCCGTTTATCTCGTGGAGTAGTAGAACGGCCTCGATGATTGTGATGTCGAGCAGGGAGCAGATTTTTTCGAGCAAGATGAATTGACCGTCACTGTCCGTATCGCTCTTCGTCCTGAGAATGTCGAGCACAGCGAGCTTGTCACACTCGCGCTTTTCGATCTCCGCTCGTTTTGCGCGCTCGATGAGTTTGCTCATTGTGCGCTCGCGTTGCTTAGGAGTCTGCGCCGCGAGACGGTCGGCTAGTTGCTCGCCCTGCGGCGTGAGTCTGATGAATGTTTCCGACTTCGCTGGCGCGCACCGCACATTGGAATCCGGCTCGGCCAGTCTCTTTTCGGAAAAAGCGCGCGGTCGCCATCCTAACTTCCGGCAAGCCGCTTTCATGCGCTCACCCCGGCAAGCTCGGCCTGGCTTGGCACTTCGAGGCCAGTCCGGTCCTTTGGATGTTTGCCTTCATAGGGCTGCATCGACCGCCACCAGTTCACAAACGTTGGGATGGTGTGGACCTTGGGCTCTTTGTCGAGCGTCCGTGCCGCGTGAACGTAACTGTGGATTGAACGGCCAGACGTTGACGTGCAGGGACTCCATGCGGGGGCATGGCACTTAGGGCACGGTATTGAATAGCGCGAACGCATCTTGTCTATAGCAACTTTATAGCACAACGGCGTCCACTTGAGAAGCCCCATGTGAAAATTGTTACTCGTAGTACTTTCGTTTAGTACTAGGGTACGAAGAAACTGCATTCCTGCTCTTTACAAAAACTTAGCAGGGAGTTTAGAATCAACTCGTCTATAGCATGTTTTTAACAGGGAGGCACTGTGAGTAAAAAACCGATCAAGAAGAATGAAGGCCGCGAACTGCAAAAAACGCGCGAGAGCATCGGTGTTTCTCAAACTGACTTGGCGCGCCGCGCCGGTGTTTCTCAGATGTTGGTTTCTTCGATTGAAGCAGGGAAGCGCCCGTTCACCGTTAATTCCAGGGAAAAAATTTACAGCGCGCTGGCCGCACTCGGGCGCGAGATTGCGCAAACAATTCATTCGCCGACGAACGCCGAGACTGTGCAGGAACTTCGCGCGCGCTATCTCGGCATCAAAGGCCCGAAGCTCGGCGTCGAGGACATTCCCCGCCTCATCGAAGCTCTCGACATGATTCTTGTTGAGCGCAACGCCGAACGCAGCAAAAGGATTCATTTCGAGCAGTACAGCTCGCCGGAAGGCCGCGACATAATCGCCGACAAGATGAACGAATACATCGAGCAACTCAAGTCGCAGATACTCAGCGACACGGAGCAGCGCGTTCGCGATCACATGCTGATTGCCGACTTGAAGAGGCTTTGCGGAATCCGCACGGAAGCTATCGTGCGACAAGAGGAAGCCGACGCGCTGCAAAGCGAGATCGAGCAGCGCGGGCTTTCCAAGGATGATGACGAATGACTCAGCGCGAGCGCTATCTCGAAGAGATTCGTGACGAGGTTAAGCGTTCCATTGCGAAGGCCAAGAGCGGCGAGCTTCCGATGCCCGACACTGGCGCTCTCGGAATCTTTGACTTCGTTCCTGAGATCGTGCGGCCAGCAGCGCAGCAAGTTTTAATCGTATCGAAAGTGAAGATCGGCAACGGCTGGATAAACTGAGATGAAGAAACGCGACAAAGAACGAGCGCAAGAGAAAGCAGCGCGCACAGAGCCGTATCAGCAAGGCGGCTGTACGGGCAAGGGATGGGTACCGGGAATTAGCGGCAACCCTAAGGGCAGAGCGCGGACAAGCAAACTCTCAGCGGCGATTCGCGCGAAGCTCGACAGCATACTCCCCGGCGACCCGAACGAAAGAACTATCGCAATGGCGCTCGCCGACCAAGTAGCAGACATGGCGTTGTCGGGCGACTTAGAGGCGATTAAGTATTTGAATGACCGCGCAGAGGGCAAAGCGTTCCAGGCGATAGCGAACTTCGACGGAGGGAGTCTTGAGAAGCAAGTCGCGTCGATGACTACTGAGGAGATGCAGAGCCGCGTCGTTGAACTCATGTCGAAGATGCAAGAGGACGGCAGGGCAGTCTAGTGAAAGCAGCGAAGATAAACGTCGAGCGCTTGACCGCTGAAGATCGGCGCGAACTGGAATTGCTTTTGCAGGCGCTTGATTTGCCGAAACTGGCGCGCGCATCAAAGTCAGAGCCTTCCGATTTGCCTTACTCGCGGCAACTTGCAGAAATAATCGAAGCCAGTCGCAAACGGCACGCGAGCATGACGCCCGAAGAGCTTGCGGCGGATAAAGCAGAACGAGAGCGCGACGAGGATGAGTTATTGGAATGGCGCGATGGTCGCGGAAAGAACGTCAATCTTTCGTCTCCACTGCTCTCTGAAATGGTTGAAGCACATTGCCGACTCGCACGCTGGCGTCACGAGCAGCGCAACGCCGCGAAAGCCGATCTCGATGACGAATGGCGCTCGATGCAGCGGCGCAGAGCAGAGCAAGCGAACACTCCGCGTCCTGCTGTTGATTACATGCGCGACACGCCGAGGCCGCAACGGGTTGAAACGTATGCGCCACCAGAGCGAAGCGCGGAGCCGCAACCACTAGCGCAAGCGGCAGAGCACGCCGACTACGTTGATCTTCCGCTGACAGAGCGTGCCGCTGCTCGTCTTGCGCGCAAGGGCGAAACCGTTCTCGAAAGTCTCGACGGCATCGACAAGCGCGAAAGAGCTTGGCGTGAGGCTCACGCGATTGGCGGGGGTTGGGGAACGTAAAAAAAGGAGAGACGGAAATGCAGGCAACTTATCAGGAAAAAAAGGAAATCGTTTTGCGAGTGCAGAAGCTCGACAGTATGGGCCGCACCGCTGAGGTTCGTTTGGCAATGGAGAAGAACGACCCTCCCAGGATGCCGAAGCTCGGTGAAGCGACAACGGCGGTGCATGAGATGGTCACGGAGAATTGCGGCGAATATCCGAAGGCGATGTATCGCTTGGCTCTCAAGAATGGTCTACCAGCCGGAGACATAAAAGATAAGGACTACCCACTCCCCTTCGATCTCGCGGCGCAGCTTGGGCTAACTGAGCTTGGCTTCAAAGTCATAGGCCGCAACAAAGATTCGCTCGGCAACGTCGTCGTGCGATTGCCTTACATCACGCGGCTTGTCGGCGCGCTGCGCGACGATCTCACGGTGGACATCGAATCAGCGAAAGCCGAAGAGGAAAAACTTCGCAAGCTCGGATGGGTGACTGCGCCGCATTTGATAAAGGGATTGCCAACTCCGCCAGCGGAGCAGGACTTCGACCCTCTGCCGGATGATGACCCGAAACCGAACGGCAACGGGCGCACGGGAAAAGCGGCATGAGCGAAAACGAACAATTCGTCACTCGGGGCAGGGAGTTTGTAAAAACTCACCCGGATTATTTTGACGTGCTCAACGACGCCGAGGCGCGGCTCAAAAACGTCAGCGGCCCGACTCTGCCGGAAGATGCCGCCGACGAAATCAAAAAGCTGGCGCGGCCCGACATCGCGTATTACTTGGCGTTGCCGGAAAACCAGCCAGAAGCTCAAGTGCTCTTGAGCATGAAAGGCGAGCGAGCGCGTGACAAGATTCGCCGTCTTGCTTCGCGGCTCGAACGACACGGCACTTTCCGCGCGGTCACATCGAAACCGGACGAAGTGGAAGCGTACCTTGCGCAGCGGCGCGAAGATCGGCGAACTGGAAAGCGTAGGCGGTGAGCGATGCCAACGACAGTCATAAACTCCAACGCCACAACGCAGATCAAACTTAGCGGTGGGCGCATCTGGAACGTGATTGTCAGCGACCCCGGCGCTACTTGGGTTATGGCCATCAAGGACGGGCCGGACAGCGCGGGGAACCTTCGGACGCTAATCAACGCGGCGAAAATTTCCGCCGGCCAGCCGTTCTCGGATGCGGTTTCGCCGCTTTGTTTTCGAGACGGAATACAGATCGTCACGTCCGGCACGACTCCGGGCGAAATCGACGTGCAGTGGGACTAGGGAGGTAGAACGATGGCGGTGAAAATCACTCCGCAATACATGGAAGCAGCGCGGCGCTTCCATGACAATCATCCTGACGAGGAAGCGGCGACGCATCGCGCGTTTCTCGGCGGCCTGGGTTTGAGCGAGGAAGCGCAAGCGGAAATCGTGAAGCGCAACGCACCAGAGCTTGCTCATCATCCGCAGATTGGGCAGATCGGCGCGCAGCCGAAGAGCGAGCACGCGAAAGCCGTCGCTGCGTTGCACGACAAAGAGCAGAGCGGCGGCGAAAGCGAGAACGGAGAGACTGATAAATATCTCGGCTCTCGCTCGAAGCGAAAGGGCGGCATGCCGATCGGTTTGCTTGCCGTAGGGAAAGGCGGCTACTGATGGGCGGCTTCTCTAGCATGCAGTTCCCGGCGCTCGACATTAAGCAGCCCGAGTCTCCTATACAGCAGCTCGGCGGCGTGCTCGCGCTCAAGAATCAAGTCCAGCAAGGTCAAATGGGCGAGATTCAGCTACAGCAGGCGCGGCAGAATCAGCAGAGCCAGCAGACGCTCATGCGCTTGTACGCGCAAAACAACGGCGACTTGGACAAGACGTACAGCGACGCCGCATCTTCCGGCCAAGTCACGCCAGAGCATTTGATGGCGTTCAAGAATCAGATCATCACGGCAAAGACGCAGCTTGCGACACTGCAAGAGAAAGACCTTGCGAATTTGGGGAAGATGCACGATCTCGCGTTCAACGAAATCGAATCGTTCAAAGCACTGCCGATAGAGCAGCGCACGCCGGACGCGCTCAAAGCGGCGGCTGGCAGGCTCAATGCTGGCGGCGTGGACGTTTCCAAGGTCATGCCGCAGTTGCAAAGCCTGGCGAGTGACCCATCAGACGCGAACATCAAGAACGTCGAGCTAGGGCTGAATACCGAGAAATGGCTCAAGACGCAAGAAGATCAGCAGCGGCTCGGCTCGATGCCCACAGTCGCGCAAGCACAACAGAAGAACGCCGCAGAGCTTGACAAGGCGATGAACGAGAGCGCTGCGTCTCACGTTGCGTTGCTTTCGATGCCGACTCCCGAAGAGGCTAAGACGGCGCGCGCAGCGAGCTTGCTCAAGACGCAGGTGGAAACAGCGGCATCGCAAGCGGCAACTGCAAAAACCAGAGCGGAGACGGCACTTATTGGAACGAATCCAGTTATCGCTTTCGACCCGCAAGCTGGCCAGCGCGTGCTGACCACCATGCCGCAAGCGCAAGCGAAAGGCTTCACGAATCCCATCAAGGCATCCGAGACGGACATCCAAAAAGAGACGGACGCGACCAAACAATTCAATGATGTGCAGATGAACATTTCCCGGTTTCGCAACGCCATCGTTAAACTCGGCAGTCCTGCCGACACGCACACGACGGAGATCGCTCACATTCTCTCGGAAGGGAAATTCGACGCTGGCCATCTTGCGAACCTGCTTCCTGGCGCGAGTCTTTCGGCTGAGATCGTCAATCAGAAACAGATCGCTGCTGACTGGAACAATCTCACCGAAGCGGAGCAAGACGCCGTGACGGGCTACTTGCGCGCGAAGGGCAGTGTCATTGCTTTCCAGAAAGCGCTCACGCAGAGCGGGCGCACGTCGAAAGAAGCGCTCGCCATCGAGATGCAGAATCTTCCGTCTCCGCTCGAAGCATCAGGACCGGCACTCAAGCAGATGGATGCGTTCCAAGAGAACATCGACACGGCCAGCAAAGGCTTGACGCGCGTGCCGTGGCTGCCGTCTCCCTCTGACGTGCGCACGACAATCGAGAACGAAGAGGCGAGCAAGTCGGCGCAGGGACAAGCAGCGACGCAGCATTTCCGCGATTATCAAGCGGCGCAAACCGGCCAGTACCGCAACGAAAAAGGCTTGGCGATGAAGCTCGGGCAGGAAGCCTACGCCAACGGGCGTTACATCGGGACAGTCAGCAAGCTGTATTCGAATGGGACGTATGACGTGAAACCGGAGTGAGCGTGGCGGCGCTCGCCCGGTGAACGGAGCGGATTACAGGGTAGGGCGAGAGGGGACGATGCCTCGCAAAACTATAAATGACAAAACTTTTTTGAAACGAGCGGCTAGGATGTCGAGTCAGTTTTCACCCCTAGTTGATTTGCGATGGCCTGATACTCACTCTGCACCTGATGTGCAGAGAGTAGACGGGCAACCTTCGGGTCGTCGTCGGCCAAAAGGCCGTGCCTTTTGAGGTTTTCTTCTATGACTCCGATGTGTGCATACAACCGAGAAAACATTTGCTTCATCAAATCGTGCTCTTGTTTCGTCATGGTTTTTCTCCTTTTCAGGAACTCGCTAGGCTACTGACGATGCAAGGTTTTTGCAATGCTCAGATGTGAGGCATCATGAAGAAAAACACTCTTGTACTTTTGGCCGTCGTTCTCATTCTCGGAGTGCTCTTCGCGGCGGCCCAGACGAACACGTTTTGCGCGAACAATCTCGCTTGCACGGTTACAGCGCCGTGGAGTTTCACCAGCCCGACAGTCAACGGCGTCTCTGTCCCGTCTCCGAATTATCCTTCGCAGATCGTGTTCAACACCGCATCGGCATCAACGAACGCGAGCATCAGCGCCGTGACGATGGCGACAGCAAGCGGGAGCGGCAACACGTACCGTTTCAGTCTTTACATTGACCAGACGGTTGCAGGGACAAGCTGTTCAGGCACAACGACGATCACGCCGAATCTCATCTTTACTGACCCGAACGCATCGAGCGGTTTTCCAACGGGATTGAGCAACGCTCTCATCGGCGGGAACGGCGCGCCGGGTTACATCAGCGGCACAATCGGCGCGGCGTGGACTTTTGAATTTCGCGCGAAGGCTTCGAGCGTCGTTCAATACTCCGTGACCTACTCGGCAGGCGGAAGCTGCGCTCCAGGCCCGTCCTACCAGATATATCCGGTGCTTGTGCAGCTACAATGAGCGCCTACGCCCGTGGTACAGCGGCCAGTTCGGTTTTGGATACAGTCAACGCGGATAACAATTTGGAATGCATCGCGCGAGGCTAATCTCTGGATATGGCCTCGCATACGCAAACCTGGGTAAAAGTTAACGTTCCCGTGGACCGTCGCATCCAAGGGCTTGTAGCAGCTCTCAGTTTGTTTCCATCGTTGGAGACGATTGAAAGCTGTGAAGGGGACGAGAATCGTGGCGCGTGGGTCTGCTTTCGGTACGGAGCCTACTGGAAACATCCGTGGCATGATCTTGCCGATTTTGTGTTAGGGTACATGGCACCGCGATTGTCCGAGATGGTTGGAGACGATGCCAATCTGCGGATTCAAACGAAACCCAGTGGAAATGTATTCGGAGAACTTTCCGTTCGCCCGGAGGCCATCCCAAGTGTCGAGATGGCCGTCAGGCAATTAGTCCGAGACTTTAGCGCCGACCGACGCCATAGCTCGGAGTGTTGCGATGGCAAGTCTGGCACATCGCTTTGACGTTGCTGAGTACGTACGGTCCACCAGCGGTGATGCGATGAATCTCCCATTCACCGCGCAGCACCGCTGAGCACCGTCCGTTGTGGTTGGAGCAGGTGGTCATTGTGCATTCACAACGTCCACCTGCCCGACTATATACATCATCCCTAAAAGCCATTTGGCCTCACCCCCTTCCGGCTTTTCGATTTAACTCCAACCTCACGCCATTCCAACCCAAAACTGCGAGTCGGAAACTGGTAGAGACACAGCTTCAATTTGACAATGGGGAAGCTAACGGCTAGGATGGTGGTGTTAGACCAATCTTTGCCGAGCTTCAAAGCGCTAACCCGGTTCCCGCCGGGTTTTTGCTTTTCAGCCCACTATCGCTAAATTTATCGGTTGTAGATGAACTGCGCTGGGCCACAGAGCCTTCGGCTGCTGGCTAGCACGTCCCCCGGGGCTGGCGTTACGCTCTCTCCCGGGCAACCAAAAACATTTTACCACGAATAAGACACGTCAACCATCTTCCAGATGGGTGTTGTCTTAGCTCCATAATTCTGTCACCCCTTAACGGCAACGTGAAAATGTCACCCTATGAACAGGGAGACATTTGCATTGAGCCAGAAAGAGCTACAACGAGTGGCGGTGATTTCCAGATGCGTGAAGGGGGAGTTGGC
>WNFD01001020.1_pt1 | contig 51945 bp, 57 predicted proteins | sample 5400491 | NCBI WGS metagenome assembly WNFD01 (sample SAMN13153343, study PRJNA577476) | soil metagenome | isolation source: 120 cm saprolite under Douglas fir tree site 2 hole 2 replicate 2 | place: USA:California | collected 2015-04-18
ACCGGCGGAGCGGCCGTTCGGGCCCAAATGGTCGTATGGGCCGCAGCGGATCGGGCCATCCGGGCCCACTTGGTCCTTACCCGGCCCGGCTACCCCGACGGCTCGGGATCGGCAGCGAGTTCGTGACGCTCGGGCCACCGGCCGAGCGGCCGTTCGGGCCCAAATGGTCGTATGGGCCGCAGCGGATCGGGCCATCCGGGCCCACTTGGTCCTTACCCGGCCCGGCTACCCCGACGGGCTCGGGATCGGAAGCGAGTTCGTGATGCTCGGAGCCACGAAACCGAACACGAAGATCGCGATCACCAGCATGATGCCGATCGCGGCGGCGGTGGCGCCCGTGATGATTCCTGCGAGCGCTCTGCCCCCGCCACCGAGCGCGCCCTGGCTGGCCGAGATCCGGCTTCTCGCGACGAAACCGAGCGCGACCGCCACGATGCCGAGGGGAATCACGACCACCTCGCCGAGCCCGCAGCAGCATGCCAGCGGCATCGCGGAGAGCGAGATGATGCCCAGCACCATCGCCGGCGTCGCGCCCGACGCCTCCGGAACCCCTCCGTAAGGCGACATGTAGGGCGGCGGGGCTCCATAGCCGGTCTGGTACTGCTGCGGAGGGGGCGGGGGGCTACCGGGCGGCGGCAGGTTTCCTCTGGGTGGCTCAGTCATCCGCGGGAAAACGTTTGCGCAACCAGGCGACGATGTCCTGCAGCGGCGTGCCCGGAGTGAATATCTCCTCCACCCCGCGCTTCTTCAACGCCGCGATGTCGTCGTCCGGGATGATGCCGCCGCCGAAGACGACAATATCGGTCGCCTTGCGGCGCTTGAGCTCCTCCACGACCGCCGGGAAAAGTGTCATGTGCGCGCCGGAGTGGATCGAAAGCCCGATCACCTGCGCGTCCTCCTGCAGCGCCGCGTCGACCACCATCTCAGGCGTCTGGCGCAGGCCGGTGTAGATCACCTCGTAGCCCGCGTCGCGCAGCGCGCGGGCGACCACTTTGACACCGCGGTCGTGTCCATCGAGCCCGACCTTGGCGACGACGATGCGCACCGGCCGCACCGCGGTCGGGCTCACTAGACGACCGCCGTTTCGGTGTACGTGCCGAACACCTCGATCATCGCCTGCATGATCTCGCCCTCGGTCGCGTACGCGCGCACCGCGTCGAGGATGTAGGGCATCAGGTTGTCGGTGCCCGCCGCTGCCTTGCGCAGCCGATTCAGTGCATTCGAAGCTTTCGCCTGGTCGCGCTTCGCCCGCACCTCGCGGACCCGCTCCGCCTGCTGGGTCTCCAGCGCCGGGTCGATGCGCAGGATGTCGATCGGCGGCTCGTCGTCGACAGTGAACTCGTTGACGCCGACCACCAGGCGCCGCCTCTGTTCCAGCTCCTGCTGGTAGCGGAACGCCGCGTCGGCGATCTCCTTCTGGAAGAAGCCGGCCTCGATCGCGGGGATCACGCCGCCCAGCTCGTCGATGCGCTTGAAGTACGCCTCAGCCTGCCGCTCCATCTCGTCGGTCAACGCTTCGATGAAGTAGCTGCCGCCCAGCGGGTCGATCGTGTTGGCGACGCCCGTCTCGTAGGCGAGCAGCTGCTGCGTGCGCAGCGCGAGCCGCGCCGCCTTGTCGGTGGGCAGAGCCAGGACCTCGTCCATCGCGTTGGTGTGCAGCGACTGCGTCCCACCGAGGACCGCGGCCAGCGCCTCGATCGCCGTGCGCGCGATGTTCAGCTCCGGCTGCTGCGCGGTCAGCGAGACACCCGCGGTCTGCGTGTGGAAACGAAGCTTCCACGACCGCTCCTGCTGCGCGCCGTATCGCTCGCGCATCCAGCGCGCCCAGATCCGGCGCGCGGCGCGAAACTTGGCGATCTCCTCGAAGAAGTCGATGTGCGCGTCGAAGAAGAACGACAGCCGTGACGCGAAGTCGTCGATGTGCATGCCCCGCTCGAGGCACGCATCGACGTAGGCCATTCCGTCGGCCAGCGTGAACGCCAGCTCCTGCGCGGCGGTCGAACCCGCCTCGCGGATGTGATAGCCGGAGATCGAGATCGTGTTCCATTTCGGCACCTCGGCGGCGCAGTACTCGATCGAGTCGACGACCAATCGCATCGAGGGCGCGGGCGGAAAGATGAATTCCTTCTGCGCGATGAACTCTTTCAGGATGTCGTTCTGCAGCGTCCCGCCGAGCTTCGAGGCGGGCACGCCCTGCTTCTCGGCGACCGCGATGTACATGCACAGGAGGATCGCGGCCGGGGAGTTGATCGTCATCGACGTCGTGATGTCACCCAGCGGGATGCCTTCGAAAAGCGTCTCCATGTCGGCCAGCGAGTCGATGGCGACACCGCAATGCCCCACCTCGCCGCGACTCGTCGGCGCGTCCGAGTCCTGGCCCATCAGGGTCGGCATGTCGAAGGCGACCGAGAGCCCGGTCTGGCCGTTCGCCAGCAGGTACTTGTAGCGCCGGTTGGTCTCCTCGGCCGTCGCGAATCCAGAGAACTGGCGCATCGTCCACAGGCGGCCCCGGTAGCCGCTGGGATGGATGCCGCGCGTGTAGGGGAACTGGCCGGGGTACTCCTCGGCGCCTCGCGGCAGGTCTTCCGACGTGTAGAGGGGCTGGAGGGGTACGCCCGAGATGGTCGACGTCTCGACGCCGTCCTCGCGGACGGAGCTCGACTCGAACTCCTCCCGCCACAGCTGCTTGGGGTCGCGTGCCCGGACTTTCACCTCAGCTCAATTATCGGTTCGCGTCCGGAGTATCTCTTCCGCAGTTCGGTACGGGGTCCCGTCCCGGAGCAAACGCTCGGCAAGGGCCGGGTCCTCCTCCAGGGCCCGGCGAGCCCTCTGTCGAGCCAGCTCGGCGGCCACCTCGGCCGTCTCGTCCCTGAGCCGCCTGCCCGCCAGCTCCGCCGCCCGCCCGCTCGCCTCCAGGTGACTGCGGTGGGCGAGGATCGCCTCCCAGAGCTCCCTGACCCCCTCCTGCCTGGTGGCGACGGTGGCGACGATGGGCGGCTTCCAGGAACCCTTCGGAGCCATGTTCAGCATGGTTCGCAGCTCGGCGACGACCCGGCCGTGACCGTCGATGTCGGCCTTGTTGACGGCGAACACATCGGCGATCTCCAGGATGCCGGCCTTGATCATCTGCACGCTGTCGCCGAGGTTGGGCGTCAGCACGACGACCGTGGTATCCGCCACCGCCGCCACCTCGAGCTCTGACTGGCCCACGCCGACCGTCTCCACGATCACCTGGTCGAAGCCGAACGCGCCGAGGAGGCGGATCGCCTCCCGGGTCGCCAGCGACAATCCGCCGAGGTGACCGCGCGCGCCCATGCTCCGGATGAACACCTTCGGATCCAGGGCGTGGCGCTGCATTCGGATCCGGTCGCCGAGGATCGCTCCCCCCGTGAACGGCGAGTTGGGGTCGGTGGCCAGCACGGCGACCGATTGCTGCTGAGAGCGGAGCAGGGTCACCAGGGCGTCGACCAGCGTCGACTTGCCCGTGCCCGGTGCGCCCGTGAAACCAACGACGCCTGGCATTCGCTTCGAGTCGCGCAGTGACTCCTCGAGCGCCCTGATGGATGGATCGCGACGCTCGACCAGGCTGATCGCCCTGGCCAGGGCGCGCACGTCGCCGGATCGGAAACTCTTTGCTAGCTCTGGGTCGGTCAGGTCGTTACTCGCCCAACCAGCGTAGGGCGAAGTCGTGTCCAAGCACCACGACGATGCCGTAGGTCTGCTGGCCGGGCGAAGGTGCCGGATTGGTCGGCGTTGCCGCCACGATGCTTCCACCGAAGAAGTTCTGCAGCCACTTCGTGGTGAGCGGGAACTTGCCGCCGGAGTAGTCGAGGATCATCGTCTGCGACGACGGCCGGTGCGCGACCGGGTCGGCCAGTTGAAGGCCGGTCGGGTCGAGCATCGTGGTGACCCACCCGTCCAGACCCGACAAGTTGTTCGCGCCGTTGGCGAACTGGACCGGCGCCTTCTCGCCCAGCGTCCCGGGGTCGATGAAGACCGAGCCCAGCCACTTGTGGATCATTCCGTAGGTCTGGTCGTATGCACAGAGCTGCGACGTGTTCGGGCCGAGACCGCAGTCGCCGTAGTCGACCACGTTGCCCTGGGCCGCGCCCGACGGCGCGGTGATGGCCAGCCGGATGATCGAGCTGTCCGGCAGGTTCTTGCCCCAGTCGTAGATCGCCTTCATGTCCGACACGGACATGTCCGTGTGGATGTTCTTCTGCAGCGCGTCGAGCAGCTGCGGCGCTTTCGCGAAGCCGTTCACGGTGGTCGCTTTCTTCTTGATCGCCTGCATGATGTCCTGCTGCCGCTTCGCACGCCCGAAGTCGGACGACTGCTGCAGCTCGACCGCATGCCGCGAGCGCGCGATCTGCAGCGCCTGCTCTCCGTTGAGGTGCTGGCAGCCGGCCCTGTAGTGGATGCCGCCGCGGATGTATCCGTTGTAGTAGTCGGGGTACTCGTAGTCGTCGAGGTTCGTGGTCAGGCACACGTCGACGCCGCCGAGCGCGTTGACCATGTCGCGAAACGCGACGAAATCGACTGCGATGTAGCGGTCGAAGGTCAGGCCGGTCACCTTGCTTACCTCATGCTCCGCCGCGAGCCCGCCGCCGTTTGCTCCGGTGTACTGCGACGCGACGCAGCAGATGATGTTCGTGTACGGCACCTCATACGCCGCGTTGATCTTCTGTGTCCAGATCCGGTTGGGGTTGGACTGCAGGTTCATGTGCACGGTGAGGTCGCGTGGAATCGAGACCATCATCACGCGGCCGGTCGTGGGATCGATCGACACGGCCATGATCGAGTCGGTCAGGTAAGGCGCGTCGTTCTGCTCACCGCCCATGCCGAGCAGCAGGATGTTCACCTGCTGTCCGTGCTTCAGCTTGTACGCAATGGTGCCCTGGGCCGGCTCGACCGCCTGCACGACCTCGCCGATCGGGTTGATGTGATGACCTGTCGTGGCCGCAACGAAATCGTCGAAGCGCTTGTACGTGAGCGTAGCGCCGGCGATCACGGCAAGGAGCAAGACGCCGGCGATCGCCGCAGGAACCGACCTGGTCAGGCGGTAGAAGACGCGGTAGCGGGATCGCCTGGCCCGTTTTGGCCTGGCCCGGAACATGAGCACCGGGATTTTAACAACGGCGCCTGGGAATTTTGGGTTACGGCGTCGGCGAGGCGATCGTGTTGTTCAGCGAACCCAGGTAGATGTAACCGAAGAATGCGCCTACGCCGGCCACGAACCCGATGATCCCGAGAATGAGCCCGACGAGAGCCAGCGTCCCTCCGCCGAGCGCGCCTCCGCTGGTCGAGATCCTCTGCCGCGAGATGAACCCCATGATCGCGGCCGTCGGCCCGAGGACGATGCCCAGGCAGACGATCGAGCACACGATCGAGATGATGCCGATGACCAGCGACGCGATCGCGAGGCCGTCGGTCCGCTGCCCCGCGTATCCCATTCCACCTGGCGCGAATCCGCCGGGAGGCGGCGGCGGCACGTAGCCCCCGCCGGGAGGCGGCGGCGCATAACCACCGCCGGGTGGCGGCGGCGGCACGAAGCCTCCCCCCGGAGGAGGTGGCGGCGGTGGCGGTGGCGCGAACCCACCACCCGGCGGCGGTGGAGGAGGCGGCGGCGAGCCCTGACCGGGAGGAGGCGGCGGAGGCGGCGGGGGCAAATCCGACATTGCGTTTCCTCCTTAAGTCTTGGCCGGCGTCGATGAACCTAGCTCGTAACTTCGGATGATCCACGCCTGCATCGCCAGCGCGTAGGCGCTGGTGAAGACCACGCCGACGATGCACACAACGCTTCCCAGCTGGCCGATCAGGCCGGCGGCGATCAGCATAAGGCCCGCAATCAGCGTGTTGATGATCGAGGCGCGCATCCGGCGCACGATCTCGCCGACGTGCAGCCCGGCCTCGATGCCGCCATGGTCGACCGCCAGCACGATCGACGGCATGGCGAACGTGAGCGCGAGCGAGCCCAGCGTCACGATGCTGAAGGTGAGGAGCAGGAGGCCGACGCCCAACGCCACCAGCCCGGGGTTGGGCGAGTCGTGGCCCTGCTGCGAGAGGATCAAGATCGCAGGGACGTAGAGCACCAGCCCGACCACCGCCAGCGCGAGGTAGTAAACGAGGTACACGACGAACAGCCGGAACCCAGGGCCCAGGTAGTCGAAGTTCGCCGGCGGCAGCTTCTCCTCACCGGCCCGCAACCGGTGAATCGCGGCGAGCATCCATCCGAGGCCGTTGATCCCACCGACGATCGGGATCAGGAGGATGAGGCCCATGATCGCCACCTTGGTGAGCCAGTCCGGGTCACGGAACGGCCAGACGAACGCGTCGGTCATGCGCTCCATCGAGCTAGGTCGGGGGTGGCCCGAAATTGGCCACGAGCAGCAGGACGACCCAGATCAGCGTCACCGCGGCCCCGACCGCGGTGGCCGCCGCGCCGACGACCCAACCGGTGACGGCTGTGCCGTGGCCGCCGAGCAATCCGTTCGATTCCGCGATCCGGTTCAGGGCGGACCTACCCAGGAAATAGGCGATCGGTCCGAGCACGAGGGTTGGCACGCCGAGCCAGAAAGCGAGCACCAATCCGCTCCCCGACGCCGCCCAGTAGCCGAAGCTGCCGATCAAAAGGCCCGTGAGCCCGAGCAGCACGCCGAGGAGAGAAAGGGCAAGGGACGCGACCGCCCGGCCCTCAGTGCGACCCGTCTGAGGCGCGGGCGCGGGATAGACCGGTCGGCCGTAGTAGGGCGAGATGGCGTGCGGCGGCACCGGCGGAGGTGGTGGTGGCGGCAGCGGTGGCGGCGGTGGGACCGGTCTCTGAGGCTCCGCGCTCAACGCAGCAGCGCCCGGGCGATCACCACGCGCTGGATCTGGTTTGTGCCCTCGTAGATCTGGGTGATCTTGGCGTCTCGCATCATCCGCTCCACAGGGTAATCGCTGATGTACCCGTAGCCCCCGAGCAGCTGTACGCAGTCGGTGGTCACTCGCATCGCCATGTCGGAGGCGAAGAGCTTCGCCATGGCCGCGATCTTTGTCAGGTCGGTGGCTTTGCTGTCGACCTTGGTGGCGGCCTGGAACACGAGGTGTCGAGCGGCCTCGATCTGCGTCGCGATGTCGGCGAGCATGAACTGGATGCCCTGGAAGCTCGCGATCGCCTGGCCGAACTGCTTGCGCTCCTTGACGTAGTTCAATGCGTAGGCGAACGCGCCCTCGGCGATGCCCAGCGCCTGCGCGCCGATGCCCGGTCGGGACCGGTCCAGCACCGCGAGCGCGAGCTTGAAGCCCGCCCCCTCATCGCCAAGGCGGTTGGCCGCCGGCACCTTCACGTCCTCGAGCACGATCTGCGCGGTGGGCGAGCCGCGGATGCCGAGCTTGCGCTCGAGCTTCTCGACTTTCCACGGGCTCGTCTCGCGCTCGAGCACGAAGGCCGCGATGCCGCGGTGATCGTCGCTGGCGTTCGTCTGCGCGAAGACGACCAGCGTCCCCGCGATGCTGCCGTGCGTGATGAACTGCTTGGTTCCGTTCAGCACGTACTCGTTCCCGTGCTTCTTGGCGCGCGTGGTCATCGCTCCCGCGTCGGACCCGCTGCCCGGCTCGGAGAGCGCGTACGCCGCAACTTTCTCTCCCGCCGCAAGCGGCGGGCACAGGCGCTTCTTCTGCTCCTCGGTCCCCGCGACCAGGATCGGGTATGAGCCAAGCGCCTGCACGGCAAGGATCAGCGAAGAGCTCGCGCACGCCTTGGCGATCTCCTCGATGCCCATGCAGATCGTGACGCTCGAGCCGGAGATGCCGCCGTACTCCTCCGGGAACGGAATGCCGAGGATTCCGTTTTCCGCGAACAGCTTCTCGATGTCCTTTGGATACTCGGCGCTCTGGTCGATCTCGGCCGCGCGCGGGGCGACGCGATCCTGGACCAGCTCGCGGATCGTGTCCCTGATGGCGACCTGCTCGGCGGTGAACTCGAAGTCCATGTGAGCTGGATTATCCGGCCTTCAACAAATCCCGGGCGATCACGATCCGCTGCACCTGGTTGGAACCCTCGTAGATCTGCAGCGCTTTCGCGTCGCGGACGTGTCGCTCGAATGGGCTTCCGGCGCGGGTTCCGTCATCGCCCGCGATCTGCAACGCGTCGAGCGCAACCTGCATCGCGGTGTCCGTGCAGTGCAGCTTCGCCATCGATGCTTGACGCGTGAAAGGCCGGCCGCGGCTGCACAGCCAGGCGGCCTGGTACGCCAGCAGGCGGGCCGACTCGACGCGCGTCGCCATGTCGGCGAGCGAGAAGTCGTCGCCCTGTTCATGGCCTCGTTCTCGCATCAGCGCGCGTGCCTCGTCGACGCCGGCCTGCGCGATGCCGAGCGCCTGGCCCGAGATCCCGATGCGCCCGGAATCGAGCGCGCGCATCGCGACGGCGAACCCCTGTCCCTCCGCGCCGAGTCGGTTGGCCTCCGGCACGCTGACGTCCTCGAGCACGAGCTCGCCCGTCGGCGAGCCGTGCAGGCCCATCTTGTCGAACACCTGGCCGACCCGGACACCGGCGCTGTCTTGGGGCACGAGGAACGCGCTGATGCCGGCCGCCTTGTCCTCGGGCCCGGTCCGCGCAAACACCACGTACATGCCGGCGCGGCCGATGTTGGTGATGAATGCTTTCGTGCCGTTGAGGACGTAGCCGCCGCCGTTGCGGCGCGCGGTCGTCGTGAGGGAGGCCGCGTCGGAGCCCGAGGCCGGCTCGGTCAGCGCGAAGGCTCCCAGCAGCTCGCCGGACGCCAGTCGCGGCAGCCAGCGCCTCTTCTGCTCCTCGCTGCCGAAGAGCAGGATCGGCTCCGTGCCGACGCTCGTGTGGACGTCGACGATCACCGCTGTGGAGGCGCAGGCCTGGGCCAGCTCCTCGATGCAGATCGCGAAGGCGACCGCGTCGAGGCCGGCGCCGCCGTATTCGCGGGGGATCAGGACCCCCATGAGGCCGGCTTCGGCGGCCGCCCGCACCGCCTCGTCGGGGAAGCGGTGGTCGCGATCGACCTCGGCCGCAAGCGGGAGGGCCACCCCCTGCGCGAGTTCGCGCACGGCGGCCCGAAAGCTTGCGTGCTCGGGCGCGAGTTCGAGATCCAACTCAGGCGTTAACTAGAATAGTGGGCTTGACAATGGACGCAGGGCCGCGCTACCTCGAGGGGACGACTGTGGGAAGCGGCCGGGACATTATTGGCGTTCGCCGAGATCGCATCGCGGACATCATCAGCACCGGGCGCGAGATCATCGCGCGGGGGAAGGGGGAAAAGATCCTCCCCGACACCATCACCGGCGCCACAGCCGCCCTTCTCGTCACGATCGCCGGATATGGAGAGCCCCTGTCGGAGGGGCAGTGGCGCGAGCTCGCCGGCGTGGTCGGCGGGATCATGCGCGACAGTACTTACGCCGACCTGGCCAGGCTCCGGACGCTCATCACGCAGGAGCAGTTCCTGAACGTGGCCCGCAACCAGGGTTACGCCCGCTTCATTCGCCGCCTCGACGACGGGAGATGGGTCTGCGAGCTGACCCCGAAACTTGAAGATCTTCCGGACGAGTAACAAGGCGGGCGGCGCTGTAGCCGGAGCCCTGCGCTCGCGAGTCTTTCGCATCTTCTTTGCCGCCGTCTTCGCTTTCGCGGTGCTGAGCCCCGCCGCCGTGGTGTTCGCCGTCGTCTGGACGGCGCCGCCGATCACGACAGGCAGCGCGGTCGCGGCCGACCTGCCGCCTGGACGCCAGCTGCCCGCGCCCGACGTGCAGCCGACCAGCCTGCCGGATCCGGCGTTCAACGTCTACGCCAACACGCTCTCCGGGACGGTGCCGTGTCCGCTCTGCCAGCTGCCGCCCCGGGTGTACGTGCCGAACAGCACAGCGGGCACGGTCGACGTCATCGACCCGCGCACTTTTAGCGTGATCGACCACTACAACGTCGGCTTCATCCCCCACCACATCGCTCCCGCGTGGGACATGAGCACGCTCTATGTGGACAACGAGGGGTCGAGCAGCCTGACCACGATCGACATCCACACCGGAAAGCCAACGGGCACGGTCTCGATCCCCTTCCCCTACAACCTCTACTTCACCCCTGACGGGACGAAAGCGGTGGACGTCGTCGAACGGCTGAACCGGATCGAGTTTCGGGACTGGCGCCACGGTTGGGGGCTCCTGGGTGCGGTGGCGATTCCGTGGTCGGGGGCCGACCACCTGGACTTCAGCGCCGATGGGAGCTACCTGATGATCTCGACCGAATACACGGGAGAGCTCGTCAAGGTGGATGTCGTCAACATGCGATACGCCGGCGCGGTCCGGGTCGGCGGCCTGCCGATCGACGTCAAGCTCTCGCCGGACGGCAGCGTCTTCTACGTGACGAACCAGGGCCGCATGGGCGTGTCGGTCGTCGACCCGGTCGCCATGAAGGAGGTCCAGTTCATCCCGACGGGCCGGGGCGCGCATGGGCTGCAGGTCTCGCGCGACACGAAGTTGCTCTACGTGTCGAACCGCCTCGAGGGATCGGTCTCGGTGATCGACTTCGCAAGCCGCAGCGTGGTCGCGAAGTGGCACATCCCCGGTGGTGGAAGCCCGGACATGCTGCAGCTCAACCCGCAGGGCACGCAGCTGTGGGCATCGGGGCGGTACAACAGGACCGTCTACGTGTTCGACACGTTGACCGGTGAGGTGATCGCAAAGATCCCCGTCGGTTCAGAGGACCACGGCCTCACCTACTTCCCGAACGTCGGGCGATACAGCCTGGGCCACAACGGGGTCTACCGCTAGGCGAGCGCTCCCCGAACCTGCATCACGACTGCATCGGGGGTTCGATAGACATCCCCGGCGGTGAACCGAAGCAGTCGAAAGCCGGCGCCGACGACGCCGTTCTGACGCCGATTGTCCTCCACAAGTCTCTCGCGATGGTTCGCGCCGTCGAACTCGATCGCCAGGCGTTGGCGTCGATACAGCAAGTCTGCGCGACCCAGGAAGTTGCCTTGCTCGTCGTGGATCGGAGCCTGAACCTCGGGGCGCGGAAGTCGCGCTTGCACCAAGAGCATCCGCAATCGAGTCTCCATCGGCGACTCAGCTTTCGGCTCAGCGAGCCCAATCACTCGCCGAAGCCGGGCAACGCCCTTGGTTCCCGCGTGTCGCTCGACGTACGTACGCAGTTCGGCGAGTGTGACTAACCCGGCATGAAGAAACAGGTCCGCGGCCACGACGCCTTCCGCGAGGGGATCTCTGCCTCCGAGGTCGACCAGTGTGCGAAAAGGTGAGGTGGCGGGCAAGCCGCGGCGCGACACGATGTCCCGACTGTCAAGTGGTGCGCGCCGGACGGATGCGCCTGATCGGTGCCCGCTCCCGAGAAGTTCCGGAATCGTGACCTCAATCGGCTCGCACGGAGGCACGTCGAGACCATGCAGCCAGGCTGCGGTTCGGCCGGAGAACGCAGCGCCGGTTGGCAATCGCCGGGCGACCGCGGTGAGCTTCACCAGCGAGCTTTCCTTCAAACCCACCCAGCGATAGACTCCAGCGCCCAGCGGGCGGTAGCGCGAGCTGCGCAGCTGACCTCGCGTCACTCCAAACCGAAGGGCCTCTGCGCCGTTGAACGGTGCAGAGCGCAGTTCCATAGGCACCCATCTCACCGGATGAGAGTTGCAATTCAATCGATGCAAGACAACCCTGCCCATTAACGCCAGCCATTTGAGGCCGAATGGCTGTGTCCTCTCGAACGGCACGACCAAATGGGCCCAAATGGGCCGGGTTCAGGCGCCCAGCAGCCTCGCGATCAGCATCCGTTGGACCTCGGAAGTCCCCTCCCCGATCTCGTTGACCTTCACGTCCCGCCAGTACCTCGCCACGGGGTAGTCCTCCATGAACCCATAACCCCCGTGGATCTGCACCGCGTTGTCCGCCGCCCGCTTCGAAGCCTCCGACGCATACAGCTTCGACATCGCCGCGAGCATCCGCACCTCGTCGGTCGTCTGCGCCCCGGCGTGGTCGTAGGCCATCGCGGCGCGATAGACCATCGTGCGCGCGACCTCCGTTTCCATCGCCATGTCCGCGAGCTTGAACTGAATCGCCTGGTGCTTCGAGATGGGCACCCCGAACGTCCGCCTCTCCTTCGCGTACGCGAGCGCCGCGTCGAGGCACGCCTGCCCTACTCCGACTGAGAGTGCGGCTATCGCGATGCGCCCGCCCGTGAGCGTGTGCAGGAACTGCCGGTAGCCGCCACCGCGAGGCCCGAGCATGTTCTCCGCCGGCACCTCGCAGTCCTCGAAGCTCAGAGGATGCGTGTCCGATGAGTGCCAGCCCAGCTTTCGATACGACTCGAGCACGTGATATCCCGGGGTCCCGGTCGGAACCATCAGCGCGCTTATTTCGGCGTCCTTGCCAGACCGACCCGTGACCGCGGTGATGGTCACGCCGGACGAGATCTCGGTGCCGCAGTTGGTGATGAACTGCTTCGCGCCGTTGATCACCCACTTTCCGTCGCGCTGCTCGGCGCGCGTCTTGGTCGCGCCCGCGTCGGATCCGGCCTCCGGCTCCGTCAGGCCAAACGACCACAGCTTCCGGCCCGCAAGGAGGTCCGGCAGCCACCGCTCCTTCTGCTCTTTGCTGCCGAACTCGTAGATCGGTGACGAGCCCAGGCACACCGCGGCCTCGAGCGTGATCCCGACACCTGCGTCGGCCCGTGAGATCTCCTCGATCGCGATGCACAGCGACAGAAAGTCACCGCCGGCGCCCCCCATATCTTCGGGATACGGGAGGCCGAACAGACCGAGCTCGCCCATCTGGCGGACGACGTCGTAACCGAACCTGTGCTCGCGGTCGAGCTCCTCTGCCGCCGGCGCAACGACCTCCCGCGCGAAGTCGCGACACGTGTCGCGGATCGCCTCCTGCTCCTGTGTCAGTGCAAAATCCATCGCAACAATCCTTGCACGTGAAGAGCGACGACCTCTACTTCGAGGGCATCCGGATCGCGGGCGCCATCAAGGACCTCGACGGCCCTAACGTCAACCCGCTCTGCCGCTCACGCCTGTACACGCACGGACGGCGCGTCGAGCGATCGCTCGTGCTCCTGCACGGGTTCACGAACTGCCCCCAGCAGTTCGACGCGCTGGGCAATCAGTTCTACGAGCGGGGATGGAACGTGTTCATCCCGCGCTACCCGCGACACGGTTACACCGACCGCCTCAACACCACCATCGCCGAGCTGCGCTCCGATCATCTGCTCGCAGTCGCGAATCGCGCCGCCGAGGCCGGCTCGGCGCTGGGCGAGCGCCTCACCGTCGCGGGCCTCTCGCTCGGCGGCATCCTCACCGGTGTGGTGGCGCAGAACCGCGAGGACGTCCGCCGAGCCGTTCTGATCGCGCCCATGCTCGGCCTCAGGCCGATCCCCGGACCTGCGCTCAGCGTGCTCACCCAGGTCGCGAAGCGGATGCCGAACCTCTACGTGTGGTGGAACCGGCGCGAGAAGGACAGGATCGGCCCGCCCTACGGCTACCCGCGATTCTCCACTCACGCGTACGCGGCCCTCTTCGAGACCGGCCGGCTGCTGATCGCCGCCGCACGAAAGTCGGCCCCCAGGTCTCGCTCCATCGCTGTCGTGACGAACGCCGCGGAGCCAAGGCTCGACAACCGATTCACCTATCGGCTGGTCGAGTCGTGGCGCGCGCACGGCGCGAGTGTCGAGACCTATGAGTTCCCCGCCTCGGACCGCCTGCCCCACGACCTCATCGACCCCGGCAACCCGGCCCAGAACAACGAGCTTGTCTATCCGACCGTGACCCGCCTGATCGAAGGAGGCTAGAGCGCGCGCGACATCTCGTGCTCGAGCTCGCCCGGTCTGACCTCCTGTTTCGCGCCGGTGGACACAAACCCCAGGCGAAGGTAGAGGTGCTCGGCCCTGGCGTTCAGGTCGGTGACCCACAGGACCATCGTGCGATAGCCCTCAGTCCTTGCCCACTCGAGCACGGTTTTCACCAGAGCCTCGCCGACCCCCTTCCGTCGGTACCTCGGGTCGACCCACATCGCTGTCATCGCGGCGGCCCCGTTTACGTCGGAGTCGCCGCCGCTCACGGTTCCGGCAACGACGCCGTCGACCTCGACGACGAAGCGCGCCCGATCGGTCAAACGACGCCGCCACGGCGCGTCGTCGAGCAGGGCCTCGTCGGCGTACTTCGACCCAAATGCGTACGGCGCTTCTTTGAGCGCGTCAAGCCGCACGCGGCGGTAGAGCTGCCAGTCCTCCGGTGTCAGCCGGCGAACGCTAATTGCCGAGGACGAACACCTTGAGCGCCCAGCTGATGAGCAGCGCGACCAACGCCCCGGCGCCCACGCCCTGCCACTGCGCCCGGCTCAGCCGCGGCACCCACGTCCGTCCCGTGATCGCCCCGCCCACCATGGCGCCGACGGTCACGATCGTGCCCGCGAAGAGCACGGGGCCGAACGGGTACAGCCGCACCGCGTCGGAGATGTCGCCGCGCCACATGTACGCGAACGAGCGCGTGCCGCCGCAGAAGGGGCAAGGGTGGCCCGTCCAGTAGTAGAAGGGGCAGGGCGGGGCGCCCAGATGGGCCGCCTGTATGAGCCAGTAGATCCGCGTGTAGGCAAGCCATAGGACCAGCGCACCCGCGACCGCCAGGTCGCGCATCCGTTCCGCCGTGACGGCGCGGGTCATTCCGATCGGCAGCACGCTCATCGCAGCATGCCGACGATGTCGTCCGTCGTCTCGGCCACTGGAACCCCCGCCTTGCGAAAGGCCTCCTCTTTGCTCTTTGCCGTCCCGCGGTTGCCGGAGATGATTGCGCCAGCATGACCCATGCGCTTGCCCTCCGGCGCGGTGCGTCCGGAGATGAACGCCACCGCCTTGAGCCGCGACCCCCGCGCGAGGAGCTCGGCCGCCTGCTCCTCGTCGCTGCCGCCGATCTCACCGATGATCACCACCTGCTTCGTCGCTTCATCCTTCTCGAACATCTCCAGCACGTCTCGGAACGTGAGGCCCAATACGGGATCGCCGCCGATGCCAACGATCGTCGACTGGCCCATCCCCGCCGCCGACAGCGCCGAACCCACCTCATAGGTCAGGGTGCCGCTGCGCGAGACGAGCCCGATCGACCCGGGAGCCGTGATGCGCTGCGGGATGATGCCGATCTTGGCCTGGCCGGGCGTGATGAGCCCCGGGCAGTTCGCCCCGAGGAGGCGCGCCGCCGGGTAGCTCCGAAGGAAGTCCTTGACCCGAATCATGTCCTGGATCGGGATGCCCTCGGTGATGCAGACGATCAGCGTGATGCCGGCCGCGGCCGCCTCCATGATCGCGTCAGCCGCGAACGGGGCCGGCACGAAGATGCCCGACGCGGTCGCGCCCGTCGCCTGGACTGCGTCCGCCACCGTGTTGAAAACCGGCACACCGAGATGCGTGGTGCCGCCCTTGCCGGGGCTCGTGCCGCCGACCACCCTGGTTCCGATCGACTGCATCTGCTCGGTGTGAAAGCCGCCCTCGCGCCCGGTGATGCCCTGCACGATCACTCTTGTGGTGGCGTCAAGGAGAATGCTCACGCAGCCCCTCCCCGGGCCTTCGGGCCGGACCTCCCCACAACTGGGGAGGACAGCTCGACGATCTTCTGCGCCGCCTCCCACGCGTTGACCCCCGGCTCGATGCCGTTGCGCTTCAGGATCTCGCGGCCTTCTTCCTGGTTCGTGCCGCTCAGTCGCACCACGAGGGGGAGCTTCATCTTCAGGTTGTCGCGCGCGGTGACGACGCCCTTCGCGACCTCGTCGCCGCGCGTGATGCCGCCGAAAACGTTGATCAGCACGCCCTTGACCCGCGGGTTCATCAGGATCACGGCCAGCGCGTTCTCGACCACCTCGGCCTTCGCGCCGCCACCGATGTCGCAGAAGTTGGCCGCCGCGCCTCCGGCGCGCTGGACCAGGTCGAGGGTGCTCATGCAAAGCCCGGCGCCGTTGCCGACGATGCCGATGTCGCCATCGAGCGAGACGTACGTAAGGCCGCGTTTTTTGGCCTCCACCTCATACGGATCGCCCTCGATCACGGCGCCATATCGCTGCTCGAGGTCCTTGTGCCGCCAGGCGGCGTTGTCGTCGATCTCGAGCTTGGCGTCGCCGGCAACGACTTCGCCCGACCTGGTCACCACGAGCGGGTTGATCTCGGCGGTCAGCGCGTCGTAATCGGGGATCGCCCGGTAAAGCTTCTTGATCAGCGCGCCGATCGGCCTGGCCAGCTGGCCGAGGCCGGCGTCGTAGACGAGCTGCGTCAGCTCGAAATCGAGAGGCCCTCGCCATGGGTTCGGATAAAGCCGCGCGATCGACTCAGGCGACTCCTCCGCGACTTGCTCGATGTCCATGCCGCCCTTCGCGGACAGCATCAGGATGTTGGCCCGCGCGTCGCGGTCCACCGTGAAGCCGAGGTAGATCTCGCGTTCGATATCGAGCGCGGCCTCGCAATAGACGAGAGGCACCTTGAACCCCTTGATGTCCATGCCGATGATCTGCTCGGCCGCCTGCCGGGCATCGTCAGGCGTCTTCGCAAGCTTGATCCCGCCGGCCTTGCCCCGACCCCCGACCGGCACCTGGGCCTTCACCGCGACCGGGCCGAGCCTGGAAGCCGCGGCGGCCGCCTCGTCGGGGGTGCGGGCGACCAGGCCGGGCGGGATGGCGATGCCAAGCGAGGCGAGAACTTCCTTGGCCTGGTACTCGAGAAGCTTCAAGAGTGTCGGTTAACTCTACTAGCGCAGGCTGAGTCGCCAGTCATTGCTCAGCGCCCAGTGGCCCTTCGGATACTCGAACTCGCACTCGCCGAGAAGCTCGAATCCGAGCCTGCGGCAGATGGAGTTCGAAGGGCCGTTGTCGATTGAGGGAAACGCGTGCATGGCCTCATTGCGTCCGGTCGCCCGCGCGATTCCTATTGCCATGCTGGTCGCCTGCGACGCAACTCCGCGACCTTGAAACTCGGGCAAGGTGCCCCACCCGGTCTCGTACACCGTCGTGCCTCTCCAGTCTCGTTCCCAGAAACCGACACTCCCGGCGGGCTTTCCATCGACGAGCACCTTGAACATGCTGACCGCCTCGGACTGGGCCGCCGCGTAGCGCTGCAGGCGCTTCTCCAGCTGCGCTGGAGATTCCGGTCCGCCCAGGTGCTCGGTCATCTCGAGAGAGTTGAGCGCTGCGAGAAGCGGCATGTCGTCCTCGGTCCAGGGCTGAAGCTGGATCAAAGGGGGATGTTGCCGTGCCACCTCGGGTTGCGCCTTCGTTCCTTGCGCATCGCGATGCGGAGCGCGCGAATCAGCTCGCCCCGAGTCCGGCCGGGCTCGATTACGTCGTCGATGTAGCCACGCTCGGCCGCGATGTACGGGTTGGCGTAGCGCTCGGTGTAGTCGCTCACGAGCTCGCTCCGCTGCGCCGTGCCGGCGGCCAGCTCGCGCCGGAACAGGATGTTGACCGCGCCTTCCGGGCCCATCACGGCGATCTCCGCCGTCGGCCACGCCACGTTGAAGTCCGCACGGATGTGCTTGGAGCACATGACGCAGTAGGCTCCTCCGTACGCCTTGCGCGTGATCACGGTCAGCTTCGGAACGGTCGCCTCGCTGAACGCGTAGAGCAGTTTCGCACCGTGCCGGATGATGCCGCCGTACTCCTGCGCCGTTCCCGGGAGGAAGCCCGGCACGTCGACGAAGGTCACCAGCGGGATGTTGAACGCATCGCAGAAGCGGACGAATCGTGCCGCCTTGTCCGAAGCGTTGATGTCGAGCGCGCCGGCCATGACCTTGGGCTGGTTGGCCACGACGCCGACGGGATTGCCGTCGAGGTGCGCAAACCCGACCACGATGTTCATCGCGTAGAAGGGCTGGACCTCGAAGAACTCTGCCCCGTCGACGACCATCCCGATCACGTCCTTGATGTCGTAGGGCTCCTTCGGGTTGTCGGGGATGATCGTGGCGAGCCCGGGAGCGGCGCGTTCGGGATCGTCCGTGGCCGGCGCGGCGGGCGGCTTTTCCTCGCAGCTCTGCGGGATGAACTTGAACAGCTTGCGCACCTGCGCGAAGCACTCCTCCTCGCTCTCAGCGAGGAAGTGGGCGACTCCCGACTTCACGTTGTGGACCTCGGCCCCGCCAAGCGAGTCGAACGTGACGTCCTCGCCGGTGGTGACGCGCACCACCTCAGGACCGGTGATGAACATGTAGCCGACGCCGTGGACCATGAAGGTGAAATCCGTGATCGCAGGCGAGTAGACGGCGCCTCCCGTGCACGGACCGAGGATCAGGCTCAGCTGCGGGATGAGGCCGCTGGCCTCGACGTTGCGCCAGAAGATCTCGGCGTAACCCGCGAGGGAGACGACACCTTCCTGGATTCGCGCGCCGCCGGAGTCGTTGATGCCGATGATCGGGATGCGGTTGCTCACGGCGAGGTCCATGACCTTGATCACCTTCCCGGCGAACACCTCGCCGAGCGAGCCGCCGAACACGCTCGCGTCGTGGCTGAACAGCATGACGTCGCGTCCGTCGATCCTCGCCATGCCGGTGACCACGCCATCGCCGGGCACTCCGTCGACGTGCCTGGCGAAAAGGTCGAGCTCTTCAAACGAGTTGCGGTCGACGAGTCTAGCGATGCGCTCGCGAGCGGTGAGCTTGCCCTTCGCGTGCTGGCGGTTGAACGCCTCGGCGTCGCCGTGGCCCGCCTCGTACTTCCGCTGGCGGAGCTGGTTGAGGGGGTCGACCTTGGGCCGCTGGCTCATGCCGCCTCCCCAGGGCGGTATTCGCCGAACACCTTCCGCAGCACGCCGCAGCATTCGCCAATCGTCATGTAGCCGGCGAGCGCGGCTTTCAGGACCGGCATGAGGTTGTCGGTGCCCCGCGCGGCCCTCTCGATCGCGGCGAGGTGGCCGTCGACCACCGACTTCGAGCGGCGTGCGCGCAGCTTCTTCAAGGCGCGTGACTGCGCGAGCTGATGCCGCGGGCTGACCTTCGTGATCTCGACCGGGCGGAACTCGGTATCGGTGTAGCGATTGACTCCCACGACGACCCGCTCGCCAGACTCGATCCGCAGCTGCATCCGATACGCGCTGTCCGCGATGCGCCGCTGGGTCCAGCCCGACTCGATGCACGCAACGGCGCCGCCCAGCTCGTCGATCTCGGCCATGATCGCGAGCGCCTCCTCCTCGACGCGGTCGGTCAGGTTCTCGACGTAGTAAGAGCCGCCCAGAGGGTCGGCCACGTAGGGCACGGCCGACTCGAAACCGATCACCTGCTGGGTGCGCAGCGCGATCTCGGCGGCGCTCTGCGACGGCAGTCCCAGCGCCTCGTCGTACCCGTTGGTGTGCAGCGACTGAGTCCCGCCGAGGACAGCGCTCATCGCCTCGAGGGTCGTCCGCACAACGTTGTTCAGCGGCTGCTGGGCGGTCAGCGTCACACCACCGGTCTGGGTGTGAAAACGCAGCGCCTGCGATCGCTCGTCCGTGGCGTGGAAGCGATCGCGCATGATGCGGGCCCACATCCGGCGCGCGGCCCGGAACTTGGCGACCTCCTCGAAGAAGTCCATATGACAGGCAAAGAAAAAGGAGACACGAGGCGCGAGGTCATCCGCAGCCAGGCCTGCGACCTGCGCCGCCTCCACGTAGGCGATCGCGTTGCTCAGCGTCAGGGCGATCTCCTCCGCCGCGGTCGAACCGGCCTCCCGGATGTGATAGCCCGAGATCGAGATGGTGTTCCAGTTGGGCAGGTTCTTCGCGCAGTAGGCAAAGAGATCGGTGATCAGCCGCATCGAGGGTTTGGGCGGAAAGATGTAGGTCCCCCGCGCGGCGTACTCCTTGAGGATGTCGTTCTGCACGGTGCCGGTGATCTTCTCGGGCGGGCATCCCTGCTTCTCGGCGACGAGCTGGTAGAGCAGGAGGAGCATCGAAGCCGTGGCGTTGATCGTCATCGAGGTCGACACCCCCTCCAGCGGGATGTCCTCGAGCAGGATCTCCATGTCCTCGAGCGAGTCGATCGCCACGCCCACCTTGCCGACCTCGCCGTTGGCCATGGGGTCGTCGGAGTCGTAGCCGATCTGCGTCGGTAGGTCGAAGGCCACGGAAAGGCCTGTCTGACCCTGGTCGAGCAGGAATTTGTAGCGCTTGTTCGACTCGACGGCGGTGCCAAAGCCCGCGTACTGGCGCATCGTCCAGAGGCGGCCGCGATACATGTCCTTGTGGATGCCGCGGGTGAAGGGGAACTTGCCAGGCGGCGGCTCGTCCGCATGTCGGTCGGCCGCTGAATAAACAGGCTTCAGCGGCAGGCCGCTGTCGTTCCTGACCTCACTCACGTTTCGACGAACTCCGTCAGCACACCGCCCACGCTTTTCGGATGGATGAACGCGATCGGCACGCCGTGCAGCCCGATGCGCGGCTCGGTGTCGATTAGCTCGAGGCCCGCAGCCGCCGCGTCGGACAACGCTTTCCTGATGTCAGGCACTGCGTACGCGACGTGATGCAGGCCCGGCCCGCGATCGGCCAGGAACTTGGTGAGCGGAGTGTCCGGCCGTGTCGGCGCGATGAGCTCGAGCTCAGCCGTCCCGAGGTCGAGAAACGCACCCTCGATGCCCTCGACTGTCGCGCGGTGGGTGACCCGCGCGCCAAAGATCGATGTGTACAGCGCGATGCCTTCGTCCAGGTTGGCAACCGCGACGCCGACGTGGTGGATCTTCACTTCTCGTATCTGTACCAGCCTTCGCCGGTCTTTCGCCCGAGCGTGCCCGCCTTCACCTTGGCCTCGAGCTGCGGAGACGGCCGGTAGCGCTCGTCGCCGGTGACGCGGAACATGTGGAGGCGGGCGTTGTAGGTCACGTCCAGGCCGCTGAAGTCGCCGAGGCGGAACGGCCCCATCGGCCAGTTGAGCCCTTTTTCCACGGCGGTGTCGATGTCCTCGAACGAGGCCACACCGGCGTCCAGGAGCCGGTAAGCCTCCTGGGTCGCGGCGTGGAGGATCCGATTGACGATGAAGCCGTCGATCTCCTTGTTGAGCAGCACAGGCGTCCTGCCCATCGCAAGGGCGAGCTCCATGGCCTTGTTTGTCGCTTTGTCCGAGGTTTGCGGACCGCGGACGATCTCCACCAGGTCCATCACCAGCACCGGGTAGAAGAAGTGCATGTTCAGGCATCTGGTCGGGTGCGATGTGACGTCGGCGAGGTTGCTGATTCTGATGGTGGACGAGTTGCTGGCCAGCACCGCATCGGGCGGCGCGATGCCATCGAGCTCGGTGAAGATCGCCTGCTTCACGTCGAGGTCCTCGAACACCGCCTCGATCACGAAGTCCGCGTCGCGGGCCGCCCGCGCGAGGTCGGTCGTCCCCTGAACGCGGTCGAGCGCCCTGTCGGCGTCGCGCTGGGTCAGCCTGCCTTTCTCCACCCGGCGCTGGAGATGGCCGCGGTTTGATTCCCGGGCCCATTGCAGCTGCGCCTCGTCCTTGTCCTGGAGCACGACGTCAATGCCGTGCAGCGCCGCCTGCTGAGCGATCTGGGCGCCCATGCTGCCGGCGCCGATGACGGCGAGCCTCATTGCATTCAACAGGTCACATCCTTATCGGGCTAGCCCGTGACGGAGAAAATTCGCGTCACCGTGTTAACGGTCGCGATGTTGCCGAGGAGGCCATCGATGCGCAGCTTGCCACGCAGCAGCTTCAGGGCCACGCCCCGTCCCGTCTCGTCGTAGTAGACCGGCATTCCGAACAGCCCGATTTTCAGGTTGCTCAGGTTCATGACCGTTTCGGCCTCGGCGCGGATCGTGATGTCCCGCTTTGGCTTGAGGCCGTTGTGGACGACCAGCGCGCCGCGCTGGAACTCGAGGGTCACGCCCTCGTCGATGTCGGTGACCCAGATCCCGACGCGCGCCTCGAGCTCATCGAAATCTCTTCGCTTGGCGGGGCTGTTCTCGATGTTGGCGTCGATCAGCCCGCCGAGCATCGACGCGAACGCGCTCGGTTCCTGGTCTGCAAACGCGACTGACCTGTCCGTCTTCAGCTTTCGTCGGGCCATTCGACCGGGACCCGCGTCGTGCACTCGGTCATCTCTTGGGAAGCCTTCGTGTAACGGACGATGGTGGGCAGATCGCCCTTCATCTTGAGCTTGCCCTGCAGGATGCCCTTGGTCGCGTCGAGCTCTTTCGTCGCCACCTGCTTCCAGCGCGTGTACGGCGCCGTGATCACGAAGTCGCATTTCTGCGCGTCCGCCGCGCTGCCGACCGTGATGTCGCGCGCCGCGCCGTCGAAGAGGTCCATGACGATGCCCGTCGACTCGGGAAAGTTCTTGTCGGGCTCCGCCTCGACCACCAGGCCGACGGTCCACTTCCACCCCTTGGCCGCCGATTTGTAGACGCTCGAGGCGTTGACCTCGTCCTTGAACTGCCTGGCCCACTCGCTGGAGAAAGCCTTGACCGCCATCGCAACCTCCTGACGTGAAAGGAAAGGCTCCGGCGAGAACTCTACCTAGCCGACGAAGTCCCCGAGGGCGACCCGCCCCGGCCGGATGACCCGGCAGTACATCCCCATGCACTTGTCGTGGCGCTCCACAAGCAGGTCGAGCAGCCTGGGACTTGTCTCAGTCGCGTCCGGGTCGTGGTTGACCACGACGCACCGGACGCAGCGCTCGATCACCTCGAGCTCAGCCTCCCCCGCACGAATCCGCCGGCCGAGCCACCGCACCTCCGCCTCCGGTTCCAGGCCGTCCACGTAGAGGTTGGCGCGAAAGCGCCGGCGGTCGACCGGGATCCCGGCCTCGAGCGCGAACGCCTCGACGGATGCCAGGTTGACGATCAGCACCGGCGCGTCGTCGAAGTTCGCCCCGGCTTGCTTGCGGACGTTGACGATCCGTCGCGACTCGCCGAGCAGCGTGCTCAGGGCGCCGTCGAGGCCTGAGCTCGCTCCGTCGGGGGACGTCACCTCGAGCTTGCCGTCGACGAGGCGGGCCCGATACCTCATCAGCCCCGAGTGCTGCTTGATGTTGAAGAACTTGCCGACCCGAGGCTCGGTGCCGTCGATGAACGCCCAGTGGCGGTCGCCCTCGAGCCCGAGCTCGGTGACCATGCACGAATCCAGGTGCTCGCCGGCCATCGACTTCACGGGGTATCGCCAGATCTCGACGACCGACGCCACGCTCGACCGCCGGTTCAGGCTTCGAGCGTGAAGCGGAGCGTGCTCTGGCCGATGGCGATGGTGTCGCCGTCCGACAGCTGCTTCTCGATCACCGGCTCGCCGTTGACAAGCGTCCCGTTGGTGCTGCCGAGGTCGCTGATCCAGAAGGAGCCGGTGCGGACCTCGATCCGCCCATGGTGGCCCGACGTTGCCGGGTCGCCCACCACCACGTCGTTGTCCGGGGCGCGGCCGATGGTGACCATCTGGCTTGGCAGCGCGACGATCCTGCCGGCAAACGGGCCCGACTCGAACGTGAGGAGCGCCGCGAACTCGGTGCCCTCGGCGACCTGTTCGGGTGGCATCGCCTGGAGCGACACCGTCCGCCGCGGGTCGGCGTTCGGGTCGGTCTGCCGCCACGCCGGGATGACCGAGGTCGCCTCTTCGAACGACCCCGACTCGGCAGGCGTCCCGTTGTCGCGCGACGCCGCCGGCGAGTTGGTCGGCCATGCCACGAGCGTGGAGCTGACGTCCGGTGCAGGCTGGGCGGAATGCTCGGCGCTCGCGGGCGCTGGCTCCGGCATCGACTCCGCCTGCACGTCCGGATCATGCACGGGCTCCGGTTCCACAACCGGCTCGGGCTCCGCCGCGATGACCTCGGGCGCGGGCTCGTCCCACGTCGGAACAGAAGGCTCGGTCGTCGCCACCGTCGGCACGTCCTCGGGCTGCGTCTCCGCGGCCTCGGTCCCTTCCGCGGGCTCGTCCCAGGTGGGAACCGACGGCTCGGTCGCGGCCATGGTCGGCTCCGGCTCGGGTGCTTCTGGCTCCTGCGCCGTCTCGGCCATGACGGGCTCCGGCTCGGGCAGGACCGCCACGGGTTCGGGCTCGGGTTCGGGCTCGGGTCGAGCCTCGGCAACGAGCGGCTCGGGCTCTGGTTCGGGCTCAGGAGCAGGTTCGGTCTCGGTCTCGCCTGGCACTGGCAGGTCTGGCAGCGCCTCCGGCTCGACGATCGGCGCCTCCGCCGTCGCGAAGTCAGGCACCACCGGCTGGATCACCTCTGGCTCGATCACCTCTGGCTCGAGCCGCGGTGCCGAGGAAGCGCTCGTACCAGGCCGCGATTCGGCGCAGCCGCTCCACGCGCCGGTCGGGGCGTCCGTTGCGTGACAGGTCGTGCGATTCCTCAGGGAACCGGACGAGCTCGACCGTCTTGCCGAGCAACCGCATCGCGCCGAACAGCTCCTCGGACTGCGACATGGCGCATCGAAGGTCCATCTCGCCCGCTGTCAGGAGCAGCGGCGTGCGGATGTTCTGCACGTAGCGGATCGGCGATCGGCGCCACAGCTCGTCGAGGTCCGGCCACGGCGGCGGGCCAAGCTGGAGCGTGCCCCACAGCACGATGTCGTGCTGGGAGTACTCGCTGACGAGGTTGGAGATCGAGCGCATCGCCACCGCGGCCGAGAACCGATTGGTCTGGCCGATGATCCAGTTGGTCATGAACCCGCCGTACGAACCACCGCCGACTCCCAGCCTGCTGGTGTCGATGTAGCCCGTGCGCTCGATGAGCTGATCGAGCGAGCTCATCAGGTCCTGGTAGTCCTTGCCCCCCCAGTCGCGCACGACCTCGCGCCGGAAGCGCTCGCCGTAACCGTCCGAGCCGCGCGGGTTCATGTAGAAGACGACGTAACCCATCCCGGCGAGGACCTGGAGCTCGTGGAAGAAGCTCCATCCATACTGGGCGTGAGGGCCGCCGTGGATCTCCATCACGGTCGGGTAGACGCGACTTGGGTCGTGGTCGGGCGGCTTGAGGACCCAGCCCTCCAGCTTCCATCCGTCGGCCGCGGTGAAGTACTCCTGCTGCGGTTGGGCGACGTAGCGGTCGCGGAGCCAAGGGTTGGAGTCCGTGATCCGCGCCTCCCCGCCGTGGGTGAGCACGTAGACCTCGCCGGGACTCGACGCGTCCGAGGCCGCGATCACGACCACGCCCGACGCCAGGTCGAAGTCGTAGATGCGGCGCTGGCCGCCCACCTCTTCGCGGACGTTGCCGTCGAGGTCGACCGAGTTGACGGTCGTCACTCCGGGCCCGCTCGCGACGAAGTAGATGCGGTCGCCCTCGCTCGACCAGCAGACCCTTGTCGCATGGCCGGCGCGCATGTCGTTGATCACGCTGTCGTTGACCGCCAGGTCGAAGTTCGCAGTCAGACAGCGCGGCCCGCCACCGGACAGCGACACGACCCATATCCGCTCCAGGAGGCCTACGTCGAGACCGTTCGGGGCGATGAAGGCGATCCGGTCCCCCTTCGGCGACCAGATTGGTGAGCTGAGGTAGAAGCCGCCACCCAGACGCGTCAAATTGGCTTCGAGGTCGACCATGTAGAGGTTCAGCTCGCGCTGCAGGTCGGCGCCCGGCTCGGCGTTGCCCGCGATGACGAGCCGATTCCCGTCCGCGGACCAGTCGTAATCGGTCACGTCCCACGAGCCACTGGTCAGCTGTTTGGGGTCGCCACCCGTGGCCGGGACCACGAAAAGGTGGTGATAGCGCCCGTCGACGTATCCGAAGCCGTCGTGCTTGTAGTCGAGCCGGCTCACCACGCGCGCCACCGGGGCGCGGCGCACCTGCTCTCGACCCTCGGGCGTTCGCGGATCTTCGACCACGGCCTCCGGGTCCGAGACGACCACCCCGACATATGCAAGTCGCGTGCCGTCCGGGGACCAGGAAGCCCCGGACACGCCGTCCGGCACCGAGCTCAGTTGCTGCGCCGGGCCGCCGGCGGACAGGTCCAGGACAAAGAGCTGGTCGGCAGGGCCGACACGGCTGATGAACGCCACCTTGCGACCGTCGGGCGACCACTCGGGCGAGTGGTCGCGCAGCGCGCCCGCTGACGGCGCGAGCGGCTCGGGCTCGAGGAGGCCGCGCAACACGATCCGGCTCCGGTTCTGCCTGGAGGTCGCGTCGGCCCAGCCAACCTGATAGGCGACCCGCTCGCCGTCAGGGCTCAGGCGGACGTGGTCGATCCAGCGGAATCGGTAGAGGTCTTCGGGCGTGATCGGTCCAGCCATGCCGACCCGAGGATGCTACCAGCAGAGGCGAATCTTTCAGCGGACGCGTAGAAAGGCGGCCAGTCTCCGAAGGTCCTTGCATCTTCGCGCCTAGGCGGCCGGGCGCCTTCGGCGCTGAAGCCTGGCCGCCTACGACTGGTAAAGAAAACGACATGAACGGGTGTTACAACTTGTCGCAGTGACTCGGCGAGGAGCGGCGCTATACGGATTCGGCTGGGGCTGCGTGGCCGGCGTCGCCCTGGTCGCGCTCATGTATCTGGCAGGCCCCTTGCTCGGCCTCCGGCCCCTCACCCAGCTCCTGAACGAGCCGCTGCTCTCGCTCATGCCGGGATTCGTGTTCGGGTTCCTGATCGACACCCTCCAGCACGCGGGCAAGGTGGTCGAGGAGTTCGGCCTGATCGTCGCTATGGTCGTCGCGCTAGGCGTCCTCGGCGCGGCCAATTTCGTGGCCAGCCTCCGGTGGACCACGCAGTATCTCCCCTTCGCGTTCTCCGCCCTGGGCTGGGCGGTGGTCGTGGGCATCCTTCTTCCAATCGGCGGGGCGGGGGTTCTCGGTCTCAACGACGGCCCCGCGACGCCGCTGATGTGGGCCGCCCTCTTTGCGATCTACGCTGTCGTGCTCCAGTTCGGCGCCCAGCCATCGCCCGGCGTCGACGCCGGCCGGCGCCGCCTCGTGAGCACGGTCCCCATGGCGATCGTTGGGTTCAGCGTCCTGGCGCTGGCCTACCGCCTGCTCCCGGACTGGTACCAGGCCGTGTTCAGGGCGCCGGAGACAGGGCTGCGCGGCATCTCGCCGGCCATCACGCCGGTGAACAACTTCTACGTGGTCTCCAAGAACTTCGCCGACCCGACCGTCGACGGCCAGACCTGGAAGCTCAGGGTCGGCGGAATGGCAGGCTCACCGCGCAGCCTCACGCTGCCCGAGCTTCGGGCGCTGCCGGCGACGACCGAGTTCGTCACCCTCGCGTGCATCAGCAACAACGTGGGCGGCGACCTGATGAGCACCGGCTCATTCACCGGGGTGCCCCTGCGCGACCTGGTCGCTTCGGTCGCGCCCCAGCCCCAGGCCGGCTGGGTGGCGTTCCGAGCGCGCGACGGCTACACGGAAAGCTTGCCGCTGAATCTCATCCAGGGCTCGCCGGAGATCATGGTCGCGTACGACCTCGACGGCTCCGCGCTGCCGACGCAGCACGGCTATCCCGCGCGGATGGTCATCCCGGGCCACTACGGCATGAAGGGACCCAAGTGGCTCGACGCCATCGACCTGGTCAACCACGAGACAGGGGGTTACTGGGAGCAGCAGGGCTGGGACCACAACGCGATCGTGAAGACGACCTCGCGCCTGGACGCGCCACGCGACGGCGACATCATCAAGCTGGGCGTGATCGACGTCGGCGGCGTTGCGTTCGCGGGGACGCGGGGCATCAGCAAGGTCGAGTACACGATCGACGGCGGCGCGAACTGGATCACGGCGCCTTTCGACCGGCCGCTGTCGAACCTGACGTGGGTCCTCTGGCGCGCGACGTGGACGCCATCGGCCGAGGGAGCGTACCGGCTGATGGTCAGGGCGACCGACGGATCAGGGACCCTGCAGGACTCCAACGGGGCAGGGAGCTATCCGAGCGGTGCGAGCGGATACCACACGATCCAGGTGAACGTCAGCCGCTGATCGCGCCACCGGTCATTCGACCATTCGGGCACATTTGGTCGTAGGCACGCGATGGTCCAGCCATTTGGACCCAAATGGCTGCAGCCTAACGAGAGCGGTTGAGCAGCTCACCGACGATCTCTCGATCATGCGTGAGCGAGGCGAAGTGGCCCTCGTGGTGCCACACGCGAAGGTCGACGTTCCGCAATTTCGCCACGACGCGGCGGGCGGCTGAGAGAGGCGCGTTCTTGTCGTCGTCGCCGTGCCACCAGGTCACCGACGTCTGGACGTCGCTCGGGTCGAACTCCCACTCGCGGTGCATGGCCAGCGATTCATCCGCCCAACCCTCGGCGCCCTGGCGCAGGCTCTCGGCGATGTTCTCGCTCGACATCCGCTGCCATACCAGGTTGGACATGATCGCCCGGTCGGTCGGCGGCGCGTCGCTGAGCACTCCCTGCATGCCCTCCTCGCTGAGCAGTCGCTCGCGCACCTCGACCAGGAACTCGTGCAGCGGCTCCCAGCCCTGCTCCGCCAGCGCGTAACCGCGCGCGTTGACACCGACAAGGTGCGCCACCTCTTCGGGAACGAGCGGCGTCCCTCCCACCACGACGGTCGCCGCTGAGACGCGATCCGGGTACCGCGCCGCCAGCGCCAGCACATGGGGCCCGCCGCCGCTCGTGCCCATCGTGGGCACGCGATCCAGGCCGAGCGCGTCGAGGAGCTCGATGTAGTCGTCGGCGACATCCGAGATGCCGCGCCCCGGCTTGCGAGTCGAGCGGCCGTAGCCTGGCCGGTCGGCCATCAGGTACCTCGCGCCAAGGTCGCGCTGGACGCTCGGGTCCGGGTTGCGCTGCAGGCGGCAGCTCGGCGTGCCCTGGATGCGGAACAACGGAGTTCCATCCGGGTCGCCCCACCACCGCCAGGCGAGCTCGCGCCCGTCGCGCAATGTCAGCATGCCGTCTTCGAAAGCCAGGCCGTCGTCCGTCTGTCGCAGTTGTTTCATTTCATCGCCCAGAACGACTTGAATCCATCCACCCCGAGACGCAACAGTCCGTGCTTGCGCAGCATCTTGAGAATCCGCCCCTGCTTCTCCCACTTCGACGCCCCGTCGACGCGGAAGAACTCGTCCAGCGCGCGGTCGATCAGCCGCAGGTCTTCGCCCAGGAGCTGCGGATTGTGCTCGAGCAGCGGCACCGCCTTGTCGTACTTCTTCATGTCGGCCATGACCCAGGAGTGGTCGAGGCGGCCCTTGTACTCGGCCAGCCGTCGCTCGGAAAAGTCCCCCGCCTCCTTGCAGTGGACGACGGTCTCGCCCGCCAACCGTCCCGACTCCATCGCCAGGTTGGAGCCTTCGCGATGCACCGGGTTCGACAGCATGGCGGCGTCGCCGCATACGAGGAAGCCGGCGCCGTAGACCTTGGGGATGCCCCTGTATCCACCCTCGGGGATGAGGTGGGCGAGGTACTCGACCGTTTCAGCGCCGCGCAGCAGCGGTTTCACGGCCGGATGCTTCTTGAAGTGCTCGATCAGGTCGTTGGGCGTGCGCAGCGTCTTGTTGAACTCGCTGAGCAGCGCCCCTCCGCCGACTGACAGCGTGTCGCGGTTGGTGTAGATGAACATGAACCCCGACATCCCCATCGTCGCGTCGCCGAAGCACTCGATCGTGCAGCCTTCGCCCGACTCGCAGTTGAAGCGCTCCTCGATGAGACCCGGGTCGAGCTGCATGATCTCTTTGACCGCCATCGCAACCTCGTTCGGGCGCAGCTTGCGGCGGAGCGGCTTGCCGTTGATCACGGTGTTCTCGAGCAGCCCCGTACCGAGGCCGATGCCTTCGCAGATGATCGTCACGTCGGCGTACAGGTCGTCACCACGTCCGGTGCCGACGCCGACGACGCGACCGTTCTTGACGATCAGGCGTTCGACCACCGTTTCCGGCACGACCATCGCGCCTGCCTTCTCGGCCTGCTGAGCGAACCACGGATCGAAGCGCGCGCGCAGGATGGAGTAGGAGTGCGGATGCTTGCGGTTGCGCAGGTTCTTGTAGTCGATGCCAATCGCGGCCTCGGGCGTCATGAGCCACCGGCGCTCCTCGATGATCGGGCGCTCGAGCGGGGCCTGTTTCCACTCGTCGCCTACGATCTCTTCGAGGTAGTGGTTGTAGAAGATGCCGCCCATGATGTTCTTGGCCCCGGGCTTCGGCCCGCGCTCGAGCACAGCGACCTGTAGCCCCGCCTTCGCCATGGTGATCGCGGCCGCATTGCCCGCGAACCCCGCGCCCACGACGACTGCGTCGAATTTCTCCTCGTCAGCCACTCCAGCAAATTGAAGCTCATTGGGCTGACCGGCGGCGCGGGGACGGGCAAGACGACTGTGGCGGACATGTTTCGCGAACTTGGTGCGACGGTGGTCGACGCGGACGAGGCGACGCATGCGGTCTACGCGCCGGGGACGCCGGGCTTCGAGGCGGTGCTTCGCGAATTTGGGCCGGAGTACGTGCGCGGCGGCGAGATCGACCGGGCCAGGTTGGGCGATCTGGTTTTCAAGGATCGCGGCGCTCGGGAGCGCCTCAACGCGATCGTCCATCCCCTCGTCCGGCAGTGGATGGCCGGTCGCACCGCGGACGCCTTCGACCGCGGCGCGCTGGTCGTGATCCAGGACGTTCCGCTCCTCTACGAGAATGGGCTCCAGGGACTGTTCGAGTCCGTGGTGCTCGTCTACGCCACGCCCGCCACCCAGGTCGCGCGGCTCGTCGAAGGCCGCGGGCTGTCGCAGGACCGCGCGAGCTCGATTCTGGCGTCACAGATGCCCATCGACGAGAAGAGGGAGCTGGCCGATTTCGTCATCGACAACGGCGGCGCGCGCGAGGAGACGCGCCGGCAGGTGGGTGAGATCTGGCCGCGCCTCTCTAAGTAGCGCCCTCGATGCCGATCTCGCGCAGGATCTCGTCGTTGTGCTCGCCGAGACCTGGAGCCCGACCCCGGCGCGCTCGCTCGAACAATCGGCGTGCAGCGATCTGCGGGTGCGCCGGGACCTCGTCGAGGTCGAGGACCGGCTCGCAGCACACGTCGAGGTTCGAGAGAATCGCCTCCCACTCGCCGCGCGACTTTGTCTCGAAGATCAGCTCCACCGCACGCTGCTCCTCAGGCGACGTGGAGTACTGCGCCTCGACCAGGTCGGGGCGCCCAAGTGCCTGGCATAGCGTCGACCAGAATTTCGGCTCCAACGCAGCCACGCTGAAGAACCGGCCGTCCTTGCACTCGTAGACCCGGTAGCACGCGTAGCGGCCGGCGAGGCGTTGGTCGCCACGGCGGACCGGTGGCGGGCCGGCAGTGTGCTCGGCAAAGACGAGGGTGAGCCACCGGAACGCGCCGTCCGTCATCGAAACGTCGAGCCAGCTGCCTTCCCCGCGGCGCTGGACCTGGTTGAGCGCCGCAAGAATCTCGACCGCGGCCTGCATGCCACCGCCGCCGATGTCCGCGACCTGCACGGACAGCGGGACAGGCGGCCCATCACGATCGCCATTGAGTCCAAGACCGCCGGCGATCGCCATGTAGTTCAGGTCGTGCCCGGCGCGTTGGGCAAAGGGACCGTCCTGGCCGTAGCCGGTGATCGAGCACATGACAAGGCGCGGGTTGCGCGCGTGCAGGACATCCCAGCCCAGGCCCAGACGCGCCATCACCCCGGGTCGGTTGCCTTCGACCAGCACGTCCGCCTTGTCGACGAGGTTGAGCAGCACGTCGCGACCGGCGTCGGTTTTCAAGTTCAACGTGATGCTTCGCTTGCCGCCATTGATGGCGTTGAAGAGCGCGCTCTGCCCGTCCACCAGCGGCGGCGTCCAGCGCATGTAATCGCCGGCGCCGGGCTCCTCGACCTTGATCACGTCCGCGCCCATGTCGGCCAGGAGGAGCGTGCAGTACGCGCCGGGCAGCAGCCTCGTGAGGTCGAGCACCCGGATGCCTGTCAGGGGCATTTCGAGCTCCATTGTGGCTTCGCCCTACGTTTGTAGGAGACTTTCGGCAGTCTTTGGTGCGTTAATACGGCATGGAAGAGACCCGTTCCAGCATGCGCTCCAGCAACTCCTATCTCGGCGAGATGATGATCAAGGTCCCGGCGCCGTTTGCCGGGCTCTCCGATCTCGGGTTCACGGTCCAGTACCGAGCCCAGGGCTTCAACGAGCCGCAGCGCGACGTGCCGCTGCTGTTCGAGGGGCCGCAGCCTCCGATGCGCCGGCTCGCCGACGTCCTCCAGCTGCTCAGCGGATCGCATCCGGGGACCTACACCTGGACCGATCCGGTGATGCTCAGCGACGAGGTCGTGGTGCTCGCCTTTCGCGATTGCAGCGTCGCCGGCCAGACGCTTTCCGACGGGGCGCCCATCGGGGACTACGTGATGAACCTGGTCCGGCCAGTGGTGTTCACCTTCCTCCGCGACTGCGCGGAGGTTGCGCATCTACGGCTCTCCGACGTGATCGAGATGCGCCTCAGCGCCGAGCGAAAGTCCATCGCCGAGTTCGCACTGCCGGTGCGGGACATCGTGCAGCCGAACGGTGAGCGTCTGCTCTGGGGTCTTTCGGCCTAGCGCGCCGAGGTTGCCACGCTGCTGGCCCGAGCGCTGCTCGACGACGAGATGGTCGGCGTCGTCACCGCGCCGGGCGCCACGTTGGCGAAATACAGGGCAAGCGGCACCACGACCATGCCCAGGATGACGGTCAGCACGAACGTGACCGCCCCCCACTCTCCACGCAGCACACCCCAGTTCACGAGTCGTCGATTCTAACCGCGGCTAGAAATCGTCGTCGCCCGAGCCGGCGCCTTCCTCTTCCTTCTTCTTGCGCTGGTTCAGGAGTCGGATGAAGTCCTGCGCCCGCGCGAGCGCTTTCCAACGCTCCGGGAAGAAGTCTTGAACCAGGATCTGGCGGTCCGGCTGCTGGTAGACGGTGACGCACCATTTGTTGAGGGTGCGCGAGACTTCGACCTCGAAGTCCTTCTCCGCGGTCTCATACCGAACAACTTTGTCGTCGTCGAATCTTTTTCGTCCTGAAACAGCCATAGGTAAATCACTCGGGCGGGGAATCGGCTCATTGAGCGTCTTCTGATTATAGGGCCGGGTTGGAAGGAGCCCGAGGCGGGGTTTCGAGCATCTCCCGAAGCAGGGGCGCAAGCTCCTCCCGGAGCCCCTCCCGCTTCATCGCCAGCATCAGGTTGGCCCTCAGATACCCCGGGACGGTCCCGGTGTCGTAGTAGTCCCCCTCGAACTCGTAGGCCACCACCGGGTGACTGCGGAGGGCCCGTTTGATGGCGTCGGTGAGCTGGATCTCCTTGCCTGTCCCCGGCTCGGCATGGTCGAGCTCAGCGAACACGGCCGGGGCCAGGATGTAGCGGCCGAGGATGGCCAGGTCCGAGGGCTCTGTGCCCGGCTCCGGCTTCTCGACCATGTCGCTCACCTCGTGGATCCGGCCCTTGCTCCCATTGGTGACCACCACCCCATAGCGTCCGATCTCGCTCCGCGGGAAGCGGCGGACGGCGAGGACGGTGGCACCGGTCTTGCTGTGGACCTCAATCAGCTGCTTGAGGCAGGGTTCGCCGCCGAGGATCACGTCGTCGGCCAGCAGGACGGCGCAGGCCTCGCCCTCGACCAGCATCCGCGCCGTCCACACCGCGTGGCCCAACCCGAGGGGCTCCTTCTGCTGGACATACGTGATGACAAGCTGGTTGCTCAGCTCGTCGACCTCGCTGAGGATGTGCAGCAGGTCGCTCTTGCCGCGCTCTTCGAGATAGTGCTCGAGCTCCAGCGAGCGGTCGAAGTGGTCGACGATGGCTCGCTTGCCGCCGCCGGTGACCATGATCACCTGCTGGATCCCGCTGGCGATGGCTTCCTCTACGCCGTACTGGATGGTCGGCTTGTCGACCAGGGGCAGCATCTCTTTCGGCTGCGCCTTGGTCACGGGCAAGAAGCGCGTGCCGAGACCGGCGGCCGGAAAGATCGCCTTGCGTACGGCCGGATGCGTCATTGAGCACAATCTATCCGTTGGACACGATCGAAGGTATCCAGCCCGGCATGGAAGGACGCCTCGAGCGCGTGGTGGACGGCGACCTCCTCACTCACCACGTCGGTGGCAGGGGTACGTTTGCGACACCCGCAATGATCGGCCTCATGGAGATCACGAGTCATCGCTCCATAGAACGCCTGCTGCCGGAAGGTCACACGTCCGTCGGCTATGAAGTCCATGTGCGGCACCTCGCGCCGAGCGCTCCGGGGAGCACCATCGTCGTGACCACGCGGCTCACCGAGGTAAAGGGCAACAAGCTGTATTTCGACGTCGAATGCCATGAGGGCGACACGCTGCTCGGCTCTGGAACCCACAAGCGGGCCATCGTCCCCGCGACGTTCTAGCCATGCAGTACTGGGAAGTCGTCACGCGGTCGTTTCGGATCAGCTGGAACCGCAAATACCTCTGGCTGATCGCGCTGTTCGCGGGCGAGGGCGGTGGCGGCGGGTACAACTTCAACTTCTCTCCCCCTTCGTCAACCGGCCCTCGGGGATCATCGGTCGGCGGCTCAGAGCAAGTGAATGGCACTGTCGACTACGCGGCCACCCAGCACCACGTCACGACCTGGCTGAGCGATCACATCGGGCTGATCGTCGCGCTGCTGATCATGTGGCTCTTGTTCGTCATCGCCTTCTTCATCCTCGCGGCCGTTTGCGAGGGAGCGACCGTGCGAGCCTCCGCCGAGCACGACGCCGACCGGCCGTTCGGGCTCCGCCTGGCCTGGCGTGTCGGTGTCGCGACGATGTGGGTCATCGTCCGCTTCCGCCTGCTGATCATCGCGCTCGGGCTGCCGGTCACGATCGCGGCCATCGGGCTCGGCGTCGGGATCGTGCTCTCGTTCGTGAACAACAACTTCGCCGCCGGGTTTGGGCTGATCGGGCTCGCGGTGTTGCTCGCGATCCTGGCGATCCCTTACGCGATCTATCTCTTCTTCCTCGACCGCCTTGGCTCCCGCGCCTTGGTGCTCGAGCAGCTTGGCGCCAGGGCGGCCATCGTCCGTGCGCACAGACTGCTCCGCAAGCGCCTCGGCCGGACTCTGCTCGTGTGGCTCATCGGGATCGCGATCGGCATCGCCATCGGCATCGGGCTCGCGTGCATCTTCGCCGTCATGTCCCTTCCATTTGCCTTGATCGGCGTCGTCGCGTACTCGAGCAATTCCGCTGCCGCCGTTCCGATCCTCGTGCTCGCGTTTCTCATCCTGCTTCCGATCTCGTTGATCGTCGCGGGGTACTTCTCCGCGCAGGGTTCGACCTACTGGACGGTTGCATTCAGGCGGCTCGACCTGGACCTGCCTCCGCCTTCCTATCCCGAGTACCAGCCGCTGCCGCAGCCGCCCCCCACCACCACATGAGCGACGAGCTGGATCACGTCTCTCCGCGGGAGAGCTCGCGGGTCAAAGCGCGGGACAAGAAGATCCGCGGCCCGAAGGTCGTGTCGGTGAATCCCGGGTTGAAGAAGCTGGCCCAGCACCTGGCCGAGAAGCGCACCAGGAAGAAGAAGACAGAGCCCAAGACGCGGCGACGCGAGTAGGCTGAGGCAATTCCGTCCACGAACAAAACGGGGGTTAGACGATGAAGGCCTACGTCCTGATCAACGCGTCGCCGGGACGAGCCCTTGAGGTGGCCAAGAAGATGGAAGGCGTGAGCGGCATCTCGGCGGCTGACGCCATCACCGGCGAGTACGACGTGATCGCGGTGTGCGAGGCCCCCGACGTGAACTCGATCGGCTCGTTGATCGTCGACAAGATCCAGAAGATCGACGGCGTCTTCAAGACGATCACTTGCCTGGCGGTGAAATAGCGCGGGTGAGGACAGTCGTCCTCCCCCGCGGGACCCCCTCCTCTCCACAGGTACGCCCGGTGACTTATAGGAAGTGGACGCCAGGGGACGGCCGGAATGAATCCGGCCTTACTGCAACGTTTGTCATTTGCCTGGCGGTGAAGTAGCGAGGGGCGTCTCGACCAGCGCCGCGGCGACCTCCGGAAGTCGAGCCAGCCACTGCGCGAGGGCCGGAATCTCCTGCTCGAAGCTGCCGACCGACGGCGACCACGTGAGCTCGCGCCGCGAGTACGAATCGTCGAAGTAGTGCGGCTTGCCGATCACGTCGACGCCGAAGATCCCCGGCCAGACCGCCGCGCCGGGCGGCGTGAGCGTTTCGACGCCGAGTGCGCGCAGGTACGCGAGGTCGTATGGAATCGAGGCCACCTCCGCGGCGAACCCAACCGAGCGCGCGGCGGAGATGAGCAGCTCGCGCCACGAAGAGTCGAAACCTCCAACCAGGTAGCGATGCCCCGGCCGGCCACGATCTGACGCGGCAAGGCAGGCGCGACCCACATCTTCAGCCGACACGAAGGTCTGCTTCGCCCGTCCGCCTCCCGGCAGCCACACGCGTCCGTGCACCGCCGCCGCCATCAACCGCGGGAGGATCCAGTCCTCGCCCTCGCCGAAGACGCGCGCAGGCCGGACTATGACCACCTCGACGTCGCCGGCCGCGCTCAGCAGCCACTCCTCTTCGTAGAGCTTCAACCGTTCATACGCGTGAGCCGGCTTGAGCCTGGCCTTTTCGTTGACGCGCGCGAAGTGGTCGGGACCGTAGACATCGGCGGTCGAAACGTGAACGAGGCGACGGACGCGTGCTTTGCGGGACGCGTCGACGATTCTCTCCAGAAGATGCGGCGTGGATTTTCGATAGTGCAGACGGCGCGCGGGCGAAACCGTCTGCGCGCAGAAGACCACGACCTCGATGCCGGCGATCGCATCCGACAGGGTCTCGTCGTCAGTGTCCGCGTTCAGCTCGATGACGGGTACGTCGGCCGCCAGCGCGCGCGACACGTGGCGCCCCAGAAACTCGCCGGCCCCTATGACGAGATGCAAAACTGTCGAATTCTAGGATCTCGGGCGCCACGGTCGACTCGACCTCAAACGACCGTTTGCGCCAAACGCGCGTAATTCCGCGTCGTCAAAGGCGCGTTTTGCGCCAAAAGCGCCGAATCGGGTTCGTCAGGGCCGGCGCCGGTTCAGCGACGTGGTGATCGCCGCACGTACTCTGTCCACCATGCTCGTCACCCGGCGGCTCAGCTCCCACCACGCCGGGACGTCCGGCATGATCGGCGGTCCGATCGAAACCTCGACCCGGCTGAATGGCCGCAGCGTGTCGGTGCCGCGGACGGCCACAGGGCTGACCGGCACGCCGGCCTGCAGCGCGAAGTAACCGATGCCGTCCTTCAGGGGGCGGAGCGCGCGGCCGCGCGAGTAACGCCCCTCGGGAAACATGAGGAGCACGCCTCCGCGCTCCAGCACCTGGTAGACGGTGCGCAGCCCCTGCTCGTCCAGCTCGCCTTTGTTCGGCGAGATGGGGAACACGCCGATGAGCGGCAGGAGCCTTCGTTTCCACGCCCGGTTGAACACTGTCTCGCGCTTGGCCATGGTGTAGATCAGAGGGCTCTCGGGATAGAACGGGATGATGAACGCCGGGTCGAACCAGGCCTGGTGGTTGGCGGCGATGATGTACGGCGGCTTCGGAATGTTCTCGAGGCCGGTCACCGTGACCCGGAAGAGGTGGGTGACGATCCATCTCACCAGCCGCCGGATGAATGTGTAGAAGCGGGACGGGTCCTGCGGCGTCGGATGGACAAGCGGGTCGAGCGGGGCATCGACGAGCGCCCGGTACTCGGGACTTTTGTAGCGGCTCGAGTCGCTACCGGTCGAGGAACTGGTTGAGGACGCGGTTGAACTCCTCTGGCCGCTCAGCCTGTGGCGTGTGGCCTGCGCCTTCGATCACGGCGAGCCTGGACCGCTCGATCATGGAATGAGCGCGCGCCGCATGTGCGAGCGGGAACAGTGGGTCGTCCGCGCCCCAGATCAGCTGGACCGGGATCTTCAGCTCGTTCAATCGCCGCGTGACATCGTGATGGCCGCCGGCGAGCAGAGCCTTCGGGTTGACCAGCGACCGGACAGTCGAGAGGTACGCGTTGCGAAAACCTTCCGCCGCGTACATCTCGCGCAGGTTCTCCAGGTAGTCGTCGTCCATCGCCCGCTCCATGTCGGCGCTGACTCCCGCATAGCGCGCGGCAACGCGGCGGACCATGGAGGGTGAGGCCCAGCGGAGAGCGTCGCGCGTGAGCCGCATCACCGCCTCGCCCACGCGGGGAATCGAAACGAGCCCGTATGCGACCTGTGGCATGCGGACGTTCGGCATGCCGAGCCCGAGCGTGTTGACGAGGACGAGCTTGCGCACGATGCGCGGCTGCTCGAGCGCTACCTCGAGCGCGATGCGCCCGCCCAATGACGCGCCGACCAGCGTCGCGGAACGAATGCCTCGGTCTTCGAGGTAGCGCTCGACGAAGCGCGCGAAGTAAGGGATGTTGTAGCGGGCTCGTGGTTTTTCGGTGCGGCCGTACCCGGGCAGGTCGGGCGCGAACACGCGGTGCCGCGCCGCCGTGGTCTCCATGTTGTACCGCCATTCCATGTAACCGGACGACCCGAGTCCGTGGATGAAGACGACAGGTGAGCCTCGACCGCCGTGTGTGTGATGCACCCGGATCCGGCCGACTTCGATGAAACCGGAGCGCAGCATCTTCGAGGTCCTACGAGGTGCGCCAATCACTGGCTCGGAAGCATACGGGCGGGGGTCGGAAGCGCCGCCACGTTCGCGCCGGTGGTGAACTGAGCCGTCTTCGATCCTTTGATCACCGTGACCGTGCCCGGGCCCGCGGCGCGCCAACCTCGCTGCTCGGTCCACGCTGCCGCCGTCCGTTCGTCGATGCCGAGCAGCGTCACGTCAGGCAGCTCGCGCTGGGCGGACTCGATCCAACGATGTCCGAACGTGTCGTAGTGCGGGAGCACCGCCGTGCCCGGGACCACACCGAGCGCCTCGTTGGGCCGGCGGTCGAAGCGGTTGGGCCACGTGGCTCGGATCAGGGTGTGGCTGCAGAGCGCCATCGCGCCGGCTGAAGAGCCGGCGAGAGACGCCCCACCCCGCCAGGCCTCGAAGATCGCCCCCCAGACACGTGAGCCGCGAAGCACCTGCGCTACAAGCCCAGGGTCGCCGCCGACCAGGTAGAAGAAACCTCCGGTGCGGGCGACCTCCGCGAGCTCTCTGGAATTCGCGTCGGTGCGCTTGAGCACCGGGAGCTCGCGCAGCTCGAGGCCCAGCTGACCGAACCATCGGGTCGCGTGCTCGACCGCCTGCTCGGGTCCCTGTCGCGCAGCCGCGGTCGGGACGACGAACGCCGGACCGGGCCTGGCCGCAGCGACGAGCATCCGGTCCTGCTCCTCGTTGCCCGGATGGAATTCGTCGCCGCCGACCAGAGCCAGCAAACCGGGTGATTCAGGCACGTCCGTAGGATATGGCGGTGTCTGTTCGCGTAAGGATCGCGCCGAGCCCGACGGGCTTCGCCCACCTCGGCACCGCCAGCACCGCCCTCTACAACGTCCTCTTCGCTCGCCAGCAAGGCGGCCCCTTCGTCCTTCGCATCGATGACACCGACGCGGAGCGCAACCGGCCCGAGTACGAGGCCCTGATCTACGAGAGCCTGCACTGGCTGGGCCTCGACTGGAACGAGGGGCCGGACAAGGGCGGCCCGTACCAGCCCTACCGGCAGTCGGAACGCCTCGACCTCTACCGCGACCAGGCCGCGCGCCTGATCAAGGAAGGCAAAGCCTACCGCTGCTACTGCACGCCCGAGGAGCTCGAGGCGGAGCGCAAGCAGGCCCAGCTGGAGAAGCGTGCGTACAGGTACTCGCGCCGCTGCCTGACCAACCCTCCGTCGGACCGCAGCGTTTTTGCGGTTCGATTCAAAGTTCCCGGGGGCGAGGTCCACTTCGTCGACATGATCCGCGGCGAGATGAAGTTCGACGCTGACCTGATCGGCGACTTCATCATCATGAAGTCGGACGGCTTTCCCACCTATCAGTTCGCGAGCCCGGTCGACGATGCGGTGATGAAGATCACGCACGTGATCCGGGGCGAGGAGCACCTCTCGAACACGCCTTACCAGCTGATGCTCGTCGACGCGCTCGGCTACGAGCGGCCCCTGGCCTACGCGCACATGCCGCTGATCCTCGCCCCCGACGGGACGAAGATGTCCAAGCGCAAGCACCCGGAGATGAACCTCGCGCTCTACCGCGAGCAGGGCTACCTACCCGAAGCCCTGTTGAACTATCTGGCGCTGCTTGGGTGGAACCCGGGCACGTCGCAGGAGATCTTCACCTTCGAAGAGCTGGTCCACGCGTTTTCCTTCAACCGCGTCCAGCACGCAGGCGCGCGGTTCGACTGGGAGAAGCTCAACTGGATCGACGGCGAGTACATCCGCAGGCTGAGCGACGACGAGCTCGCGGAACGTCTCCGGCCCTTCGTCCCGAAGCTCGATGAAGAAACGATCCGGCGCGCCGCGCCCGCGCTCCAGACGCGCATGCACAAGCTCGCGCAAGCGGTCGACTACCTCGACTACCTGTGGACCGATCCTCTGGCGCCCTCTCTCGATGAAGAGACCGCGAGTCGAGTGCGGAACGCGATCGAAGCCTTGAGGGATGTCGCCTGGAAACCCGAGACGATCGAAGCCGCGCTGGAGAAGGCCGTCGCCGAGTCAGGTGTCGGCAAGGGCAAGTTCTACACGCCGCTGCGCGACATCATCACCGGCAAGAAGGTCTCTCTGCCGATCCACTACACGCTGGCGCTCCTGCCCAAAGACGTCGCCCTGGCTCGTCTCCAGCGTGCGGTCGACTGAGCCGTGCCGCTCTCCATCGTCATCGACCTCAACCCCAACATCGCGAGGCTCGGGCCGTTCCTGCTCACGTGGCACGGTGTCTTCTCGGTGCTCGGCATCATCGCGGCCGCGCGCCTGGGTTTCTGGCTGCTCGAGAAAGACGGAGTCGACCTCAAAGGAAGCGGCGACGGGCTCGCGTGGATGGTGGTGCTCGGGCTGGTCGGCGCTCGTCTGCTTTATGTATGGGAGAACTTCCGGCTCTTTGCCGGGAGCCAGATCCTGCGCGTGTTCGCCCTCAACGAAGGCGGCATCAGCCAGTGGGGCGGCCTGTTCGGCGCGATGCTGGGCGCGTACATCTGGGCGCGGCGGTCGAGGTTCTCGTACTGGAAGGTCATCGACGCAGGCGGCGCGGCGACGATGATCGGGCTGACGATCGGCCGGATCGGCGACATCATCAACGGCGAGCACCACGGCACTCCGACCACGGTTCCCTGGGGAGTGCAGTACGTCAACCCCAACACCCTCGGCGAGCCGAGCAAGGTCGTCCATCCCGAGGTCGCCTACGAGATGGTGCTGTGCCTTTTGATCCTCGGCGCGCTGCTGCCGTTCCACCGGCGCCTCAAGGCCCGCCTTCCCGACGGCGCGCTCGGCCTGATCTACTTCGTGCTGTACGGCACCGGCCGCTTCTTCCTCAGCTTCTTCCGAACCGACCCCGGTGTATTCCTCGGCCTGCGCCAGGCGCAGATAGCGTCGCTGGTCGTGGTCTTTGTCGCGCTGGTCGCGATACCGGTTCTTCTCCGGCGAGCTCTAGAAGCTGCTGCGCCAATGCCGGCGACTCCGGCTCGTGTCGAAAGTACACGTGAACCTCTCGATGCGACGCCACCGCCGACCGCACCTCGGCTGTCCAAGCGACAAAGGAAGCGCCGGCGTAACCGCGCCGCAACCGAAAGTAAGCGACCGAGCTGACCTCGACTTGGGGCGCGCGCGGCCATTTCTCTTCGTCGGTGACCACCAGCGCGCTGTCGTGGGCGCGGAGCACGCCGTACGTCTCATCGTCGAACCAGGACACGTGGCGAAACTCGACCGCCGCCCTTCGTGAAAGAGCCGTGAGCAGCGAATCGAGGAGCGCGACATTCTTCTGGCGGGTCGGCGGGAACTGAAGAAGGACCGGGCCCAGCCGGTCGCCGAGGACGGCGATGCGCTCGGTGAAGATCCGCGCCAGGCCTACCTTGTCAAACGCTTCGGCCGAATACGTGAGGCCGCGGTTCGCCTTCATGCAGAAGCGAAAGCCCGGCGGAGTGTCCGCGGCCCACTTGAGAAGCGTCGATTCCGGCGGCGTGCGGTAGAAGCTGCCGTTCAGCTCGACCCCGTTGAGCCTCTGCGCGTAGTAGGCGAGCATCTTCGAGCCCGAGAGCGTCGCCGGGTAGAACGCGCCCTTCCACGTCGAGTAGCTGAAGCCGGACGTCCCGGCAAAGAGCATCTACGGGCTAGACCGGAACTTCGGTCTTGTTGCGCATCACACGCTCGTGCAGCTGGCCGCAAGCGGCGTCTGCCTCGCGGCCGCGCGTGTCGCGCACCGTCACGTTCAGCCCCTGCGCCTCGACCATCTGCTTGAAGGCGCGGATCGAAGCGCGGTCCGGCGCGTGGTACGGCGTGTCGTCGACGGGGTTGAACGGAATGAGGTTCACGTGCGCAAGCTTTCGTTTGAGCAGCGCGCCGAGCTCCTTCGCGTCGCGTTCGGTGTCGTTGACGCCCGCCAGCATCACCCACTCATAGCTCACGCGCCGACCTGTCGTTTCGGCGTAGGCCTGCGACGCGTCGACCAGATCGCGCACCGGGTACTTGCGGTTGATCGGCACCAACACGTCGCGCAGCTCATCGCGCGCCGCGTGGAGGGAGATGGCCAGGGTGACTGGAATCTTCTCCTCGCCGAGCTGCGCGATGCGCGGGATGAGACCGCTCGTCGAAACGACGATCCGACGGGGGCTGATGCCGAGCAGCTCCGGGTCGGCGAGATTGCGGACCGAGTCGACCACCGCCCGATAGTTCGCCATCGGCTCGCCCATGCCCATGAAGACGACATGGGAGAGACGTCGTCCCTCGGCCGCGAGCAGGCGCTGGGCGTCGACCGCCTGCTCGACGATCTCGTGCGCCTTCAGGTTGCGACCGAACGGAAACTTGCCCGTGGCGCAGAACGGGCACCCGATTGGACACCCCGCTTGCGAGGAGATGCAAAGCGTCGAGCGGTCCGTGTATCGCATCACCACCGCTTCGACCGAGTGGCCGCCGTCCAGCTCGAACAGCGTCTTGGTGGTCAGCCCGTCGTCCGCCTCCAGGACGGCGATCGGACGCAGAGACGTTGCTCGAAAGTCTCTTTCCAGCGCGACCCGCAGTTCCTTCGGGAGGTCACGCATCGCCTCGAAGCTCGTCGCTCCGCGCGCGAGCCAATCCCAGACCTGCTTGCGCCGGTACGCAGGGGCGTCATTCCCGGCGAGCCAGGCTTCGAAGTCCGCCGCGGACAGCGACGCAATCGGCGGCCGGGGATCGATCACCCGCCTAGAGTACCGACCGCCTCGTAAACCTCTCCTTCCTCGCGTGCGACACCATCGTCGACGAGCTTGCGCAGATGCGCGCGCAGCGTCATCTCCGCCGCGACCATCAGCCTCTCGTCGAGCTCCCCGTACACCCGGCCGGTCAGGTCGGACGCGGTTCCGCGACCGCGGCGCAACTCGGCCAGGACCTGCGCCTCGCGCTCGAGACGGTGTCGGCGGTATTCGTCGATCTTGCCCATCGCGTCCTTGACGGGATCCCAGTGGCCTGGAAACAGGATCATGGGCTTCAGCTCGGCAATGCGATCCAGCGAATGGAGATAAGCGGCGACGTCGCCTTCCGGGTAGGTGACCATCGAGCTGCCCTGGCCCAGCACGAGGTCGCCGGTGAAAAGCATGCGGGCTTCCGCGATCCAGAAGGAGAGATGGTCCGCGCTGTGACCAGGGGTGTAGATGGCGGCGATGTTCGTGCTGCCCACGCGCACGATGTCGTTGTCGCCGAGCTCGGGATAACGGCGCACTGAAGCGCGGTGGGGCTGGGCAAATCGCTCTGCCAGCGGCAGGTGGTCGGGGTGACCGTGGGTGACGAGGACCACGCCGACTGTTCGGCCGGCGAGACGGCGGTTGAGCGCCGCGAGGTGCCTGTCGTCGTCCGGGCCCGGATCGATCACCGCCACCACCGGACCCGCGTCGACGATCCATGTGTTGGTCCCCGGCCCGGTGTATGGACCGGGGTTGGGAGCGACGACTCGCGCGACGGACGTCAACGCGACTTGTACGCCGGCAAGTAGATGTCGATTCCGTCGGGCGGGCTCGTATCGAGCCAGCCGTCGAGTTGAGTGTCGACGATCAGGCGCAGGAGCGGTTCGCCGAGCTCGGGCACGGAGGGTTGCTGCCGGTCGCCGGTGACGGCGATGTGGACCTTCCACCACGATCCGACCGGCTCGGCGGCGATGCTCAGCGAGTCGCCGAGCCAACCTCTCGCTCGGGTGAAAGCCTCGACCAGGATCGGTTCCGAGCCGACGACCGCCGCCTCAGGCGGCAGGTCGCGCACGGCCGAGGGAAGCGCCAGGTTGAGCATGGCACCCAGCACGACGCCCCGCGCGTGGTCCTTCGGTTCGATCGCCGCCGCCTCGAGGCCGGCCGCCCGCCGGCCCACCTCCTGTGCCTGCTCGAACACGCCCTCGAGAAGCTCCGGCCGTCCGAATGCGGCCTGCCTCGCCGATTCCTGGAGCGCGAGCACCGACGAGCGCAGCTTGTGACCCAGGCGGCCGACCACGTGGTCGCGCTGGTCGTCCACAAGCTTCTGTCCCATCTCTGCCGCCTTGCGCGCGGCCCGCAGCCCACCGCTCTCCGCCCAGCCGACCAGGCGACCGTTCAGCATGAGCGCCTCCCACGGCCCGCCGGGCGGCGGGAACTCGACATCGGCGGGACCGTGACGCGCGTGGTCGGGCACGGATTCCATGCCGCCGCCGACGCGAACCCAGGATGGCGCGGCGTCCATAACGTCCTTAACGGAAAGTCAGGTGCGAATCCGTGCCGGGACTGTGAATCTGAAGGTGGTGCCGCGCTTGTCACTCGCGGCGACCCAGATCCGGCCGCCAAACGAGCGCTCGACCACCAGGCGGCAGAGGTAGAGACCCAGCCCGAGCCCGCCCTGCGACCGGCTTCGACCGGCGGGGCCCGTCTTCTCGAACACGGTGTCGAGCGTGGCCGCCGGCAGGCCCTGCCCGTTGTCAGCGACCGAGACCTCGAGCCATCCCCGCTGGACCTGGCGAGCCTCGACATGCACGGACTTCGTCGTGTACTCGAGCGCGTTGCCAAGCAGGTTTGTCAGCACCTGGCTGAGGTGGGCCGGCTCGCAGAACGCCGGGGGCAGGTCCTCGGGCAGGTTGACCTCCACCGCGGCGGTGCGTTCCGCGTAGCGGTGCTGCAGCACAGCGATCACTCCGGTGAGAGTCGAGTCGAGATCGACGGGCTCGGGGCGCGGCTCGAAGTGCTTGGTCTCGAGCTTGGCGATGATCAGCTGGCTCTCGACGAGGCTGAGCAGCCGGTCGGACGACTCGTAGGCCTCCTGGAGCAGCGTCCGGCGTCCGGTGGAGTCGATCGTCTCGTCCCACTGCATGATCCCGGCGAGGGTGTTCTTCATCGCCGCCGCGGGGCTGCGGACCTCATGCCCGATCGCCCGCAGCATCAGGTCCTTCGCCTCCAGGGCCTGGCGCTGCGCCGTCACGTCTTCGTGCAGCGTCAGCACTCCGGCCGGTTCGCCTTCGAGTCCGGGGATGACGACGCGCCGCACGTGGACGGTGCGGTCTGGGTCCTTCATGCGGAGCTCGATCGTCCCGTCGGTCTCGCCGTCCTCCGCCAGGGTCGCGCCGGCCGCGGCGTAGATCTCGTCGGGCTTGCGCCCAGGCATCTCCGAAGCCTGGAGGCTGTAGATCGCCTCGATCTCGGGGTTGGCGTAGACGATGCGGCCGGCCGCGTCCTCCAGCATCACACCCACCGGCGAGTGGCGGAGGATCGCGTTCATCATCCGGCGCTCGCGGTCAAGGGCGTCGACGAGCTCGAGCTGGCCGAGCAGCACGGCCGCCTGGCCGGCGAGCACGGCGGCGAGCCTTCGCGTCTCCGCTCCGCCCACGGTCATGCGCGCCACGAGCAACCCGGCGAACCGGCCCTCGACCTGGATCGGGATGGCGAACGCGTCCTGCGGCGCCCCGACCAGGTCGAGCAGGGCACGCAGCCGGCGTCCGCCTGCTGATGCGGTGAGGGCGCGGAGAAGCTGCGCGCTGTCGCTGACGGGGACCTTCGGCGACGGCTCGTCGTCGTCCGATCGCCTGACCAGCTCTCCGTCCTCGAGCAGCCAGAGCTCGCCCTGCGACCCGGCGAGCGCGCGGTTGACGAGCCGGGCCATCTCGGAGCGCGCGCGGTCAGGCTCGGTGGGCGTCAGCTCGGTGAAGGCCGCGACAGCCTCGAGGGTCCGGATCCGGCCGCGGGTCTCGGCCACCAGCCGGGCGTTCTCGATCGCGACGGCGGCGTGGCGAGCGAAGTCGAGCGCGGCGGTGCCGGGCTCGGCGACGAGGGTCGAGGCGTGGACCGCGCCGATCGCGCCCACGAGACGGTCCCCATACCAGAGCGGGACAAGGTTCCAGGCGTAGTCGTGAGCTGTTCCGTTGACGATGCCCGTGGGCGCCACGCGGTCGTCGGCGCTGAGCCCGGCCCACGCCAGCACCTCTTCGGCGGCGGTGTCGCCGCTGGCCCGCGTCGCGGTCACACGACCCTCGGTGTCGAAGGCCCAGCAGACCGCGCCCGCGCACTCGAGCATCGTCCGGGCCTGGTCGGCGATGTTGGCGACCACGCTCATCAACTCATGGCCGGCCAGGGCGGCGAGCTCCTGGATGCGCACCGACTGGGCGAGGGCGAGCTCGTTGGTGTGGTGGAGACGCATCGTGCGGAGCGCGATGCCGACCACGGGCATCGCCGCCTCGAGCAGCTTCAGGTGGGTGGCCTGGAATCGGCCGTCGTCGTTCCGCATCGCCACCACGCCGGCGACCACGCGGTCGTTCTGCGTGATGGGCGCCCAGACGACGTGGCTTGGCGAGCGCGTGAAGACGTAGCTGCCCACCGGTCCGCTCAAGTCGGCCGGATCGTGCGCGACAGCGTCCTGCACCGCCGGACCCGCTTCGATCATCCGCCTGAAGAACGGCGCGCCTTCAATGGCCACAGGGCCCATCGGCGCCGCGGACTCGCCGTGCTGCGCGGTGAATCCGGCCACCAGGCCGGCGACGTCGACGTACGCGAGCACCATGTGCGTGGAGCCGAGATACTCGCCCGCGACCGAGAAGACGGCGTCTGCGAGCTGGCGTTCGTCAGAGGCTTCTGCGACGCCGAGCTCGAGCAGGTGGAGCGCTTCGAGTCTCGCCCGCTCGGTCTGTGCCTGGGCGAAGTGGTCGGCGTTGGCCAGGGCCAGGCTTACGTGCGCGGCCACGTCCTGCAGCAGCTTGACGTGCCAGTCGTCGAAGGTCCCTTCCGTGTACGACTGAAGGGAGAGCATCGCCGTGATCAGTTCACCGCTCAGCACCGGCACCCACACGAAGGAGCGCGACACCCTTCGGCGGTCGGACGGAGGGCCGGAGACGAAGATGGCGGCGCCCTGGCCTACGGTCCAGACCTCGCGCTCCAGCTCCTTGCCCTCGAAGGTGCGCGCCCATGGCGACTTGCGCACCAGCACCGGCTTGCCGGTCTCGTACGCCTCGCGAGACGGTCCGGTGACTGCGAGCGCGACCGGCGGCACGACCTCCTCCACCCCACCGACGTACTGGTAGCCCTCGGCCACCGGCCCCTCGTCGGACTGAGTGATGGTGGCGAGGATGAAGCCGTCGAAGCTCAGGAATGCCGCGAGCTCCTCGCGCAGCGTGCGCATGATCGACCACCTGTCGAGGCTCGACGCCAGGCGCCGGCCGATCGAGTTCACGACCTCGAGCCGGCGGCGCTGATCCTCGATCGCCTCGTAGCTGCGCGCGTTGCGGAGGGCGAGCGTGACTTCGTCGGAGACCAGCGCCAGGAAGGCGGCGGTCGAGTCCTCGTAGGAGTAAGGGCGGACGCACCTGATCCCGAGAGCGCCCCGCGCGACACCTCCCTCCTTGAGTGGGACCCAAAGCGAGGACTCGGGCTCGTACACGATCACCGGCTTGTTGTCCGCCACGACGTTGCGCGCGGTCGCCGCCAGTGGCGATCGCGGAGGCAGCCAGCGCGCGCTCGGCACGGAATCGCCCTCGACCCGCACGAGCCTGGCGCGCTCGGCCCCGTCCTGTTGGGTCACCATCTCCAGCTGGTCGACCGGCAGCAGCTCGCGCAGCGTGTCGTACAGGCCGGTCAGCACGCTGGTCTCGTCAAGCGTCGACGTCATGGCGCGGGCGATGCTGTTCAGCGCCTCGAGCCGCCGGGCCTGGTTCCGGGTCAGCTCGTTGAGGGAGGCGTTGGCGAGAAGGATGCCGAGCCTGCGATGAACCTCCTCGAGGAAGGCGACCTCCTCGGGAAGGACGCGGCGCTTGCGGTTGGTGTGGTAGATGATGCTGCCGATCAGCTCCGCCTGGTGCATCACCGGCACCCAGATGGCGAGCCGGCTCTTGACCATGATGCCCGGCCCCTTGCCGCTCATCAGCCGCTCCGACTCGACCGGCAGGACGGTCGTCTTCGGATTGGCGAACTGACGCGCGAACATCGACTCACGCAACGGCCGGCGCCGGACGTCCTGGAGCACGCCGGCGTCGATCGGCAGGGAGTGGAACCAGCCTTCGCGCTCGAGGATCTGGAGGTTGATGGCGTTGTAGCCGAACCGGCCCTGCAGGCCGCGGTAAAGGACCTGGACGATGTCGGCCTCGGTGACGCAGGTGCTCAGCTCCTGGACCAGGGCGCTCGCCGACGGGCCCTGGGTCTTTCCGTGGGCACGCGGGCGCGTGGCGGGAATGGGCCGGACGGGAGCGCGCTTCACCGGCGCAGCCGGGACGTGAGACCGAGTGTTACGCCGGGCTTGCGCCATTGCCACGGATATACTGCGCCACAAGCGCGATGCCGTTCACACCGCCCAAGCCGATCGCGCCGACTCCCGAAGAGCTGAGGGGGTCAACCGTGCTCGTAGTCGACGACGAGAGAGCCTGGCGGGTGATCCTCGAAACCGACCTGAAGATGCTTGGCTACAAAGTGTCGATGGCCGAAGACGCCGACCAGGCGCTCATCAGGGCCCAGGCCGACAAGCCCGAGGTCGCGATCATCGACCTGATGCTGCCCGAACCGATGGACGGCTGGGGCTTGCTGAACGAGCTGCGCTCCCGCGGGCAGAAGGTGCCGGTCATCTTCTACACCGCCTACCCGGTCTTCCCGTCCGGGACCGACGACCCGGACGTGGTCGGCTACATGAGCAAAGCCGTCGACCGGGCAGACCTCTACGCGCTGCTCCCGGTCGCCATCCGGCGCTCTAGAGAGCGCCGAAACTCAGACTCTTGAGGTTTCTACCAGCTCCAGTCGAGGCTGGTCACAGCGTCGACCCACGTCGCGCCTGCGGCGAGGGCAAGAGTACCGAGCACGACCAGTGCGAAGACCACTCCCTGGACCTTGAGTCGCCACGTCATCCCCAAATTACCCCTTTGTTTTTCCAATTCCTGCCAGGTCCGGCAGCAAGTATGCCGGGGACCAGCCGAATTTGATTGTTCTACTGTAGTCAATAATCGTTAAAAATAGTGTAGACGTGGTCTTGGAAAATCCCAGCAGACGACGGCAAACAAGCGGGAACAGGCGTGAGGTCCGCCTACCTCCGCTGCCCCCGGGGCTGGAGGTCTACCGCCCCGCCGACGTGCTGGGATCCTCGGTCCTCGTGGTGGAGGACGAGGCCGCCATGCTCCAGCAGCTCCGGATCGACCTACAGGACCTCGGTTACCGGCCGTCGGTAGCCGCCTCGGCGCCAGAGGCGCGCGAGCTCCTCGAGCACGAGCGCGTGGCGGCGGTCCTGCTCGACCTGGTGCTGGACGAGCACGAAGACTCCGGCTTCGAGCTGCTGACCTGGATCCGCCAGCACCACCCCGGCCTTCCCGTCATCGTGCTGTCGGCGGCGCAGGTGAACTCGGCCTCCATCCGACGCGCTTACGAGCTCGGCGCGAGCTCCTACTTCGTCAAAGGCAACGTGCCGATGGCCCACATCTACTCCGACCTGGCCGCCCGCCTCGTCGAGCGCGGCACGGGCCGGCCCGGGAGCTACCGGTTCGGCCGCCTGGAGTTCGATCCCACGCGGAGGATCGTGCGGTTGGGCGAGCGCGATGCACGGCTGACTCAGCAGCAGGCCGCGCTGATCCTCTTCCTGGCCCAGGGCTCCAAGCCCGCCACGGCCCGCGATCTCATCGAGGCCGGACTGTTCCGCAACAACGCCGCCCACTCGACGGTCCACTCCGCGCTCCTCACGCTGCGCCGCCGCCTCGATGAGCTCGAGCCCGGACTCGGCGCGACCTTTGTCCATGCGTCGGCCCGTGGCTACAGCCTGGTCTCGATCCATGACTGAAGAAAAAACACCCCTGCCGAGCAAGTCGGTGCTCGACGACGTGGTCGACCTCCGACGGTACTTCCACAAGCACCCCGAGGTCAGCTTCAGCGAGCACGAAACCACGCGCTACCTCAAAGAGCGCCTGCGCGAGATGGGGCTTGACCTCGAGACGTCTCCGACGGAGACCGGCGCCGTCGCCCTGCTCGACACCGGGCGTCCTGGCAAGACGGTGATGCTGCGCGCCGACATCGACGCGCTGCCGATTCAAGAAGAGTCGGGCGTCGACTTCCACTCTCGGATCGACGGGCGCATGCACGCATGCGGCCACGACGCGCACATGGCGATCATGATGGGCGTCGCTCGTACGCTGATCGACCGCATCTGGGACGTCGGCGGCAAGTACCTCTTTGTGTTCCAGCCGGCGGAGGAGATCGTCGAGGGCGCCAAGGCGATGATCGCGCACGGGCTGCTCGAGGACCATCGCCCTGACTCGGTGATCGGGCTGCACATCGTGAGCTTTCTGGAATCAGGCACGGTGATCTCGAGGCCGGGGCTCCTGTGGGCGGGGTCGGATGCGTTCGACGTCCGGTTCTCGGGACCGGGCGGGCACGGCGGGATGATGGGCAGGCGCGGCAACGTGCTTGCCGCGCAGGCTTTTTTCGTGGAGCGGCTGCACACGGTCGTCGAAGGCCTCGAGGAGGAAGGCGTGCAGTGCCACACGACGGTCGGCAACATCAGCAGCGACGGGGCGTGGAACATCGTGCCGCGCGGCGTCCTCGTCCAGGGCAGCGTGCGTACATTCAACGCTGATCTCCGTGAGCAGGCATTGGACCGCTTGCACGACCTGCTGCGCGAGACGCAGAGCGAGTTCGAGGTGACGAGCTCGCTCGACCTGGTGCACGGCACGGTGCCGCTGATGAACGAGCCGAATGTGACGCGCACCGTCCTCGAGGTCGGTCAGGAGCTCATCGGCGATCACGCGAGCCTGCTCGGACGGCCATTGACAGTCAGCGACGACTTCGCCGAGTTCCTGACCCGGATCCCCGGCTGCTACTTCATGCTCGGCGCGAGGCCGGACGGAGAGCATCCGCCGGCACACCACTCGCCGGGGTTCCGAATTGACGAAGCCGCGCTGCCGGTGGGCGTCAAGGTGCTCGCGGGAGCAGCTGCCCGACTAGCTTCGAGCTAGGTTGCTCTGGCTCTTTGCGATCGTCGCCGGCCTGGTCTTCGGGCTGGTCACCGGGGGCAAGATCACCAACCTCGCGAGGCTGCGATTTCGCTGGCCGTGGGTGATCCTCGTCGCGATCGCGGCCAGGGCCGCGGTGGTGCTGACCCCTTTGAGTCGAGTCGAGGGCGCGCAATACGTGTTCGTCATCGCGATCGCCGCGATCGTGGCCTGGACGATCGCGCATTTCAATCGCCTGCCCGGGGTCTGGCTGGTCACAGCCGGCACATTGCTGAACCTCCTCGTGATCGTGGCCAACGGCGCGCGCATGCCGGTCGCGCCGGAGCTGGCCGTATCCCTGGCCAGGCACGGCACCATCGGGCCCTACACGGTGATGGGACCGGATACCAACCTGAACCTGCTGGGGGACTGGATCGCGCTGTACCCGGTGCCCGAGGTGTACAGCATCGGCGACGTCGTGATCGCCCTCGGCCTTGCTGTCGTGGTGTTCCTGGCCGTCCGAAACCCTAACCCGTATAGTGAGACGACCCCGCCGTGATCATCTTCTGGATCTTCACGATCTTCGTCGGCGCCACCGCGTTTTCATTCGCGGATATCGCGCTGCAGCTGCATCGC
>WNFD01001274.1_pt1 | contig 51901 bp, 60 predicted proteins | sample 5400491 | NCBI WGS metagenome assembly WNFD01 (sample SAMN13153343, study PRJNA577476) | soil metagenome | isolation source: 120 cm saprolite under Douglas fir tree site 2 hole 2 replicate 2 | place: USA:California | collected 2015-04-18
CTCGAGCGGGCCCTCGCCCACGATGACCACGAGCGGCTCGGGCCGGATGTCCCGCCACGAGGCCGCCGCCTCGAGCAGCGTGCCGAACCCCTTCTGCGCCGCCAGCCGGCCAACCGCGAGCACCATGGGCCGGCCCGGCTCAACGTCGTCAGGCAGCGGCCGGGCCACAGACGTTTCCGCGGAAACGCCCGCCGCTGAAACGGCCGCCGCGGGGACCACGGCGCGGCTGACGCGGCGGGCACCCGCGGCGCGCATGCGCTCCTCCAGGTCCGCCGTGACGCCGAGCACCGAATCCGCGCGGCGGGCGACGGTCAGCTCGAGCACGCGGTAGATCGCGCCGGTGAGGCCGCCCGCGGCCGGGGCGTTGTGCACGGTGACGACAAGCGCGGGCCGGGAATCGTAGACGGTGGGCCGGACGAACGCCAGCGCGACCGCGGCGAGCGCGCCGGCCCGCAGCCCGTGCGCGTGCACCACGTCGGGCCGCCAGGCGGCGGTCAGCCGGCGCAGCCGCGCGATCGCCCGCAGGTCGTGGCGCACCCGCGGCCGGTCTGCCATCTCGACCGGCGTGAAGGCGGCGACGCTGCTGAACCCGAAGTCACGGTCGGTCTGCGCCGGGCCGAACACCTCGGCCGCCACGCCCCGCGCCGCGCAGCCGGCCGCGAGCATCCGGACGTGCCGGGCGGTGCCGCCGGTGCTGGTGCCGAGCACGAACGCGACCTTCATGACCGCAGTACCCGGCCAAGGACGGCGCGCAGGTCTCCCCCGTCGGCCACCGCCACCACCGCGGTAAAGGCCACCAGCACGGCCGCGCTGGCCAGCAGCGTGACGGCCACGTTGGGCAGGAAGCCGCTCACCCGGACGCCGACGGCCACGCCCAGCCCGGCCGCGGCCCCGGCCAGTGCGCCGGCCAGCCCGGCGAGCGCGGCGCGCGCCCACCCGCGCAGCGCAGCCGGCCCGCGGAACCGGCGGACCAGGATGAGCAGCGCGACGCCGGAGCCGGTCAGCCCGATGGTGGTGCCCGCCCCGAGCCACGGCACCACCGCCGATCGCGGCGCGAACGGCACAATCAGCAGGTCCGCCACGATGACCAGCAGCCAGCCGCCGCTGACCGCCAGGGCCGAAGCCCGGCTCCGCCCGTCGGCGTAAAGCACCCGGGACAGGTTCGCCGTCAGGCCGTACCCGGCGAGTCCCGGCGCGAACGCGGCCAGCGCGATCGCCAGCTGCCTGGCGTCCGCCGCCTGGCCGACGTGGGACTGGAACACGCGCGCCAGCGGGATGCACGTGCCCGCCATGCCGGCCACTCCCAGCCAGGACGCCACCGTGACCGCGCGGGTGGACGTGGCACTCGTGGCGTCGAAGCTGCCGGAACGCGCGGATAGCTCGGGGAAGGCGCTGGTCGCGATCGGTACGGCCAGCACCGCGTAGGGCACGAAGAAGACCGCCCACGCGAAGCTGTAGAGCACCAGCGCGCCGCTGCCACCGCGGGAGTTGGCCAGCACGATCACCACCGCCACCGAGGCGTCCTGCGCGATCAGCGTCGCGACGCCGGCGGCGGCCAGCGCACGGACCCGCGCGCCGATCCCGGCCGGGAACCGCAGCACGGGCCGAAGCCGCAGCCGCAGCCGGGCGGTCGGGATAAGCGGGGTCGCGACCAGCGCCGCTACCCCGGCGGTGGTCCCGGCGGCCAGGACGACCCAGGCCACGGTGGGCACCGGCCGGGTCATGTCCTGGTAGCCGTTGCCGACCACGCCGAACAAGAAGTAGGCGCCGATGACGACCAGGCTGGAGAGCACCGGCGCCAGCGCGGGCGCGGCGAACCTGCGGTGCGCCTGCAGGATGCCGTACAGCACCACGGCCAGGCCGTAGAGCAGGATCTGCGGCGCGAACACCACCAGCATCCGCGCGCCGATGGCGACCATGCTGGCCCGCGGGCATCCGGGGGTCGCGCCGAGCAGCAGTGACACCAGTGGCCGCGCGATGACCGCGACCACGGCGCTGACCGGGACGAGCAGCAGCACGGTCCAGCTGAGCAGCGCGGCGGAGGTCTGCCGCGCCTGCTCCCGGTCCGCGGCGCCCGGATCGGCCTGGGCCGGGCCGGCCAGCGCGGGACCGGCCAACACGGGCACGACGACCGCGGTGAGGGCGCCGCCCATCACGATGTCATAGATGATGTTCGGCACCATGTTCGCCGTGGTGTACGCGGTGCCCAGGCACGAAGCCTGGACCGTGTGCGCGAACACGACCTGGCGGCCGAACCCGATCACCCGCGCCAGCATCGTGATCGCGCCGATCAGCACCGCCGCCCGGCCGATCCCCCCGCCCCGTCGCCGAGCACGCCCCCGCTCGGCCACGGGCGCGGTCACTCTTCCGGCGTCAGGTCGGGATTTTCCGCCGAACGGGTGTTAGTGCCAGCCCCGGCGAACCGGATCGTGTCCCGCCGCTGCGCCGGGATCACCAGGGCGGGGACCTGGCGCCGGGGCCTGCGGCCGAGCATGTCCAGCCAGTGCAGCGCCGGGGTGCGCTCGATCACCTTGGTGAAGCTGACCTTCTCGCTCGCCGCGGTCAGCCCGGCGATCACGGCGAGCAGCGAGATCCGGGCCGGCCGGGACAGGCCGGCGGCCGAAGCCCCGAGCATCGCGCCGAGGGCGTTCGCGCCGGCGTCGCCGAGCATGGCCCGCTCGCTCAGGTCCTCGGGCAGCAGTGCCAGCGCTGCCGCTAGAGGCGCCGCGACGCCTTCCTGCCCGGCCGCGCCGATCAGGGCGCCTGAAGCGACGGCGACCTTGATGGCCCGGCCTGGCCGCAGATCGAACAGGTTGAGCAGGTTCGCGCCGCCAGCGACCAGGCCGGCGTTGAGGACGACGTCGGCAGGCGACCCTCCGGCCAGCGCGGCGCTGACGATCCCGGTGGCGCCGATGCCGCCCAGCTTCACCGCCCCCGTGGTCACCTCACCGTGCCGCAGCGCGCCGAGGTGGCCGCGGAACCCGCGCCTGTCCCCCGAGCCGGCCAGGTCGTCATAGGCCCCGAACGCCGCCGCGCCCGCTCCGCCGATGGCGAGGGCCGCCGTCCAGCGCCAACTAGCCCGGCGCCGGCCCGCTGCCCCGGTCATCGACGCCAGGCCGGCCTGGGCCAGCACGCCGGCAATGGCGCCCGCCGCGACGGCGGGTCCCTCGAGCAGGGTGACCGGTTCGCCCCGGTGGTTGGTGCGGGACCACGTTTTGGGGCCGCCCGGCGGACGCCGGTTCATTGCGGAGTACGCGAGCCTGGCCGCGCCCGCCGCGGTCGCGCCTGCTGTGTATCCCGCTCGCCTCCGGGGCCCCACCCACCTCCCCATTCCCCCTTCACTGCGCCGCCTTCCTTCGTCGCTCGTTCCTCGCTCCTCAGTCCAGGCGGCGCCGCGCCCCTTCGGCTCGCTCATTACTTGACCTTCTTCTTCGTCGACGACGTGGACGTCGCGCTCGGGGACGCGGTCGGGGTGGGCCCGGGACTCGGGGCGACGGCGGTCGCGCCGTTGGCCGTGAACCCGTAGCTGCCCGCCTTGCCGCCGCCGAGCAGGATGGCGAGCGCCTGGATGGCCACGGTCTGCCCGGACACCAGGTCGGCGTCATCGACCGTGGACACCTGGTTGGACACGTTGTTCGATCGCAGGACCGCGATCGGGCTGCCCGCGCCCGAGCCGGACGACGAGCCCGCGACCACGGTGGCCGAACACTTGGCCGCCAGCTCCTGGACCAGGGGGACGAGCACCTGGTCAAGCAGGTCCGCGCTGCCGTCAGACGGCGCGTTCTGCGGTGTCACGACGATGGCGAGCGTCGCCGGCGTGGCCGGCTGCCCGGTGGTGCTCAGGAACTGGGACGCGGCGTAGGCCTGGAGCATCGTCCCGGCGTTGGTGCCCTGATTGCTGCCGGCCGACTGGATGGCGGACGACTTCAGTGACTTGGTCAGGATCTCGCTCGCGATCACCTGCGTGGCCTGCTGCTGGTAGGTCGCGCTGGTGTCCAGCGTGATGCCGGTCGTCTGCGCCACATCCGAGGTGGTCTGATTCAGGCTGTCCTGCGTCGTGCCGCTGGTGTCGAAGAACTTCGGCTGCAGGTTGATCTGCCCGGTGACGGTGGCCCCCGCGTCGATGGCGGCGGTGCTGATCCCGCTGACGACCGAGGGCTGGGCGCCCGGCTCGGTGACGATCAGCAGCCGCTGGCCGGGCAGCAGGTCGCGCAGCACCGCGGGCTCGACCGTCTGGGCGTACGCCTCGCCCTCGCTGGCCTGCGCCTGGGCCGTGATCAGCTGACTGCGCGCCTGGTCATATTCGGTCTGCAGCTTCGCGGTTGTCCGGTTCAGGATGTTATACGTGGGTCCTTGCAGCTCGGTGGAGCCAAGGACGATCCCGATCGCCAGCGCGAGGAACACCGCCACGATGGAGACCAGGTGGTAGCGAAAATCAATCACTAGAGTTTTCCGGTCAGCCAGTAGGTAAAGGAACGCCAGGTCGCGTCGACGTACCTGGCCAGGATGGGGCTAGCGGGCGAGAACACCACGGCGACGAACACGGTCACCGCCGCGGCGAGCACCAGCACGAGCAGCGACCAGCCGGAGATCCGGCTGTGGTACAGCTGGTGGACGCCCCGGGCGTTGACCAGCTTCCCCGCGACCCGCAGGTGCGTGATGAACGTGCTCGACATCCCCGGCCTGCCCTTGTCGAGGAACTCTTCGAGCGTATGGTGCGTGCCTACCACCGCGATCAGGCTGGCCCCCTTGGCGTCGGCGACGAGCAGGGCGACGTCCTCGCTCGTCCCTGGGGCGGGGATGGTGATGGCGTCCAGGCCGAGCTCACGGACCCGGGCCAGCCCGGGCGCGCGGCCATCCGGGTAGGCGTGCACCACGAGTTCCGCCCCGCAGCACAGCGCCTCGTCGGACACCGAGTCCATGTCACCGAAGATGGCGTCGGGCTGGTAGCCGGCCTCGATCAGCGCGTCCGCGCCGCCGTCTACGGCCACCATCACCGGCTTGTACTCGCGGATGTAGGGCCGGAGGGCGGCGAGGTCCTCCCGGTAGTGATAGCCGCGCACCACGACCAGGACATGCCGGCCGTTCATGTCCGTTTCCATGTCGGGCGCCGGGATGCCGTGCGTGAGCAGTTCGTGCTCGCGCCTGAGGAACTCAAGGGTGTTCGCGGCGAACGACTCGATCTGGACCCCGACCATGGCCCTGGCCTCGGTCATCGCCGCCTGGACCAGGTCCTCGGTCAGCGGCGTGCCCTTGGCGACGACCGTATCGCCGAGGTAGAGGGTCTCCTGGTCGAGCCGGACCACCGCACCGTCGGTGACCCGGACGAGCACGTCCTGCCCGACCCCGTCGACGACCGGGATGCCCGCATCGAGCAGCAATTGGGGGCCGAGGTTGGGATAACGCCCGGTGATGCTGACCGAGACGTTCACGACGGCCGCGACCTTGCGCCGGATAAGATCCTCGGCGCTGACCCGGTCAAGGTCCGAATGGTCGATGATGGCGATCTCGCCCGGGTTCAGGCGCTTGGTGATGTTCTTCGTCGTGCGGTCCACGCGCGCGACGGCCACGATGCCGGGCGGCTCCCCAGCCTTACCCCGCAATAGCAGCGGAATCCTCACGGACGGCACCTTCATCGAGTTCCATCCTGCCAGAGCAGTAACGCGCCAATGGCCATGTTGGCGATTACGGCGTGTCATGGGTTTGGCGACTGAACGTCACCAGCGCTCGCGCGCGGTGTGCGCAAGGTACCAGCCGAACCTGAAACTTGCCTGTGAAGAGGAATAGCGGGCGGCGCCGGAGGCAGATGCCGGACCGCGAACCCAAAACCCGCCGGGGGCCGAGGGCTTTGCGCGGTCCGGGGAGGTCGGTCAGGTAGTGTTGAAACCGTGACCAAGGGGGCGCGCTTTACCGAGGCCGAGGCGGAAGCGCAGGTCCACGGTATCTGCTTCAAGACGGGGCCGCCGGAACGTGTGGGCGTCGAACTCGAGTGGCTAGTGCGCGATCGGCGCGATCCCGCGCTGCCGGTGCAGGCGGAACAGGTAGCCGCCACCCTAGCTGGCTTCGGCCACTCGGACGACGAGGGCTACTCAGGACAAGCACCTCAGTCCGTTCGGTATCAATTTCCTTCTCTTCCTTCTGGTGCCTCGCTCACGGTAGAGCCTGGCGGGCAGCTTGAGCTCAGCTCGGCGCCCGCCGACACGCTCGGTGAGCTTCTTGAGGTGACCGGGCGTGACCTGGCCGCGTTGCGTGACGCGGCCGCGGCGGCCGGCCTCGAGCTTTGCGGCTACGGCCTCGACCCGCTGCGTCCGCCCCGGCGTTTGCTCGATCTTCCGCGGTACGCCGCGATGGAGAAATTCTTCGACCGTGAGGGCCCGTGGGGCCGCCAGATGATGTGCGGCACCGCGTCTGTCCAGGTGTGCGTGGACGCCGGCGACGACAGCGCGGGCCCGTCCGGATACCGTGAGCGCTGGCGGCTGCTGCACGCGATCGGGCCGGTGCTGGTGGCCGCGTTCGCCAACTCACCGCTGCGGGACGGGAAGCCGACCGGCTGGCGTTCGGCACGGCAGCAGGTGTGGGCGAACATGGACCCGGGCCGGACCCGGGCGCCCACCCCTCCGGCGGCCGACGGCGATCCGCGCGATTCGTGGGCCGCCTACGCGCTGGACGCCGAGCTCATGTGCGTGCGCGAACCCGAGTCGCAGGACTGGACCGCGCCGCCCGGGGTGACCTTTCGCGACTGGCTGCGTGACGGCGGTTCGGGCTCGCTGCGGGCGCCGACCGCCCAGGACCTGGACTACCACCTGTCCACGCTGTTCCCGCCGGTCCGCCCGCGCGGGCACATGGAGCTGCGCATGATCGACGCGCAGCCCGGCGACGGCTGGATCGTGCCCGCAGCCGTCGTCACCGCCCTGGCCGGTGACGAGCGCGCCGCCGACGCCGCGCTGGCCGCCGCCGAGCCGGTCTGGGACGGGTCTGGAGGCACCCAGGAGCCGTGGCTGCGGGCGGCCAGGTCTGGTCCGGCCGACCCGCTCATCAGCCAGGCCAGCAAGCAGTGCTTCGAGGCCGCCGACGCGGCGCTGGCCAGGTCGGGCGCGCCCGCCCCGATAAGGCAGGCGGTCGCCGACTTCACCGAGCGCTACGTGCTGAAAGACCAATGTCCCGCCGACGACCAACTAGCCAACTAGATGGAGTCATATGACGGAGTCACAGCTCGACCCGGAAACCCTGCGCGGGGTCATCGCGCGGGAACTGACCGGCGCGCGGCAGCGGACCTCGCTGCTTACCGACAGCGTGGACGAGGCCGACCTGGTTAGACAGCACTCGCCGCTGATGTCCCCGCTGGTCTGGGACCTCGCGCACATCGCCAACCAGGAAGAGCTCTGGCTGCTGCGCGAGGTCGGCGGCCGCGAGCCGCTGCACCCGGAGATCGACCCGCTGTATGACGCGTTCGAGCACCCGCGCGCCGAACGCCCGACGCTGCCGCTGCTGCCGCCGGCCGAGGCGCGGGCCTACGGCCATGAGGTGCGCGGCCGAGTCCTTGACCTGCTCGACCGTGCCCCCTTCACCGGGACGCGGCTGCTCGGCGACGGGTTCGCGTTCGGGATGATCGCCCAGCACGAGGTGCAGCACGACGAGACGATGCTGATCACCCACCAGATCCGGGCCGGGGCGCCGGTGCTGACCGCGCCCTCCCCCGGGCCGGCGTCCGCCGACGCGTTCCGGCTGCCGGCCGAGGTGCTCGTGTCCGGCGGCCCGTTCACCATGGGCACTTCCACCGAGCCCTGGGCGCTGGACAACGAGCGGCCCGCGCACACCGTGGACGTGGCGCCCTTCTTCCTCGACACCACCCCGGTGACCTGCGGCGCCTACGCCGAGTTCATCGCCGACGGCGGGTACGACGACCCGCGCTGGTGGGCGCGGGCCGGCTGGGAGCACCGGCAGAAGGCCGGGCTGACGGCGCCGCTGTACTGGCGCCGGGACGGCGGGCAGTGGACCCGCCGCGTGTTCGGCAGGCCGGAGCCTGTGCTGCCGGAAGAGCCCGTGCTGCACGTGTGCTGGTACGAGGCCGACGCGTACGCCCGCTGGGCGGGCCGCAGGCTGCCGACCGAGGCCGAGTGGGAGAAGGCGGCCAGGTTCGATCCCGCTACCGGCCTGACCCGCAGGTACCCGTGGGGGAACACTGACCCCGAGGCGTCGCTCGCCAACCTCGGCCAGGCCTTCCTGCGCCCCGCGCCCGCTGGCTCCTACCCCGAGGGGGCGGCGCCCTGCGGGGCCAGGCAGCTGATCGGGGACGTCTGGGAGTGGACGAGCTCGGACTTCCTGCCGTACCCGGGCTTTAAGGCCTGGCCGTACCGGGAGTACTCGGAGGTGTTCTTCGGCCCGGAGTGCAAGGTGCTGCGCGGCGGGTCGTTCGCGGTGAGCCCGGTGGCCTGCCGGGGCACCTTCCGCAACTGGGACTACCCGATCAGGCGGCAGATCTTCTCGGGATTCAGGACCGCCCGCAGTGCTCGCACGGAGACCGCCTGATGTGCCGGCACCTGGCCTACCTCGGACCGCCCGCCTCATCGATCCGCCGCACGGCCTGTACACGCAGGCCTGGGCGCCACGCCGGCAGCGGTACGGGACGGTGAACGCGGATGGGTTCGGGGTCGGCTGGTACGCGCCGGGCGACCCGGACCCGGCCAGGTACCGGCGTTCGGTTCCCATCTGGGGGGACGAGTCCTTCGCCGACGTCGCCCGGGTGACCACGGCGGGCGCGCTGCTCGCCGCGGTGCGCTGCGCGACGGCGGGCACCGACCTGGGCACCGCCTCGGTCGCGCCGTTCGCGTCAGGACCGTGGCTGTTCAGCCACAACGGGGTGCTGGACGGGTGGCCACGGTCCGCCGCCGGGCTGGCCGCGACCCTGCCCGCCGATTCGCTGCTGGGGTTGGAGGCGCGGGTGGATTCGGCCCTGCTGTGGGCGCTGGTCCGGCACCGGCTGCAGCGCGGCCTGGCCCCGGAGGATGCGCTCGCGGACACGGTCGGCGTGCTGCGCACGGCCGGCCTGACCGGCCGGTTCAATTTCCTGCTGACCGACGGGCAGGTGATCGCGGCCACGGCGGCGGGCGACACCGTGTGGTACCGCTCCGGGCCCGCCGTCTCCGGGCCCGCCGTCGTGGTCGCCTCGGAGCCGGGAGACGACGAGCCGGGCTGGACCGAGGTACCCAACGACTCGGTCGTCACCGCGACGCCGCAGCAGGTCAGCGTGGCTCAGCTAGCCGCGCCGGATAGTCACGCCAACCAGAACCACAACACCCTGGACGGAAGGATCGCGCTCCGATGACCTCCCTCGACCGACGGCTGCCGCCTGGTTTCCTCAAGGAAGCCCTGCGCGCGGATGCGCTCAGCGGGCTTACCTCGGAACCGAAGTCGCTGCCGCCCAAGTGGTTCTACGACGCGCAGGGCAGCGCGCTGTTCGACAAGATCACCGAACTGTCCGAGTACTACCCGACCCGCGCCGAACGAGAGATCCTGCGCGCCACCGCGCCCGGGATCGCCGGGCAGACTCGGGCGCAGACCCTGATCGAGCTCGGCTCGGGGTCCTCGGACAAGACCAGGCTGCTGCTCGACGCGCTGCAGGCCGCGGGCACGCTGCGCTGTTATGTTCCGGTGGACGTCAGCGAGCCGGCCCTGGTCGCCGCGGGCAAGGCGCTGTCCGCCGAGTACCCGGGGCTCGACGTGCGGGCGGTGGTGTCCGACTTCGAGGAGCGCCTCGGATTTCCCGCAGACGGCGACGCGCCCGCGCCCCGGCTGGTCGCCTTCCTCGGTAGCACGATCGGGAACCTGGAGCCGGAGCAGCGGGCGGCCTTCCTGACCCGGGTCCGCGCCCGGCTGCGGCCGGGTGACTTCTTCCTGCTCGGCACCGACCTGGTCAAGGACCCGGCCACGCTGGTCGCCGCGTACGACGATGCGTCGGGGATCACCGCCGACTTCAACAAGAACGTGCTCGCGGTGCTGAACGCCGAACTCGGCGCCGACTTCGACCTGGACGCGTTCGAGCACGTCGCGGTGTGGGACGCCGACGCCGAGTGGATCGAGATGCGGCTGCGCTCGCTGACCGCGCAGACGGTCCGCCTGCCGGCCATCGGGATCACCGTGGACTTCGCCGAGGACGAGGAGATGCGCACCGAGGTGTCGGCCAAGTTCCGCCGGGCGGGCGTGTCGGCTGAGCTGGCCGCCGCGGGATTCACGATGCGTTCGTGGTGGACGGATGCCGAGGCGCAGTTCGGGCTGTCGCTGTCCGTCCCGGCCTGAGCCGCGCGGCGCGCCTGCGGTTAGCCGCGCCGGGCGGGGCCGCCGATGCGCTCCTGCAGGCGGACCGTCACGCTGTCGCCGGCTTCCTTGCCGATGACCTTGCGGATGTCGGCCTTGACCGGGAGCTTGTGGGTGCCGTCGCCGAGCGCCATGAACGAGCTCCGGAACGGATGGCCGTCAATGGTCCCCCGCACCTTGACCAGGCCCCTGGTGCCGAAGAACTCCACCGACTCCGGCCAGGTCAGGTAGGTCCAGCCGCCCTTCTCCTGGCTCTGCTGCAGGGTGGCGGTGAATTCCTTGTTCATGGTCGGCCTCCTTCATGTCCCAGCCTGCCGTAGTCCGGGCTCTGCAGGTAAGACCGCGGCCCGCAGCGAAACTCATCGCACCTGCGCGCCCTCATCCGACCCATGAATGTGACAACGTAATGGCTATATATCTGGGTAGGTTGCCACATTCTTGGAATTCGTCGTGGTGTGCTAGCGGCGGGTGATGCTGGACAGCACACGAAGAGGTGATCTGGACATGGGCTCGTACGAAACCACGATCGACACGCTCGCCGGGGAGCTCTCGCGGATCGAGGCGGTCTTCCGCGGCCTGACGGACCGGGAATGGGCCACCACCACGCAACTGGTCCCGGTTGACCCGGACCTGCCGCACTGGACGGTGTTCGAGCTGGCCGGGCACTTTGACATCTCGATCGGCCTGACCCGGATGCTGATCGAGGGCTGCGGCGACCAGCAGCCGGCCCGCGACCGGACCAGCTTCTTCATCAACCCGCGCTCCGAGACAGGCCCCGCCGTCTACTCCTACGCCTACACCACGGTGCAGGGAAAGACGCCCGCGGACATGCCCGACGTCCTGGCCGGGACGTTCGGCAAGACCATCGAGGAGTGCCGCGCGGTGCCCGCCGACCTGGTCGGGCCCGGATACTTCGCGCCCATGCAGGTGGACGAGTTCGTGGCCAGCCGGATCGTCGAGGCCGTGGTCCACGGCCTGGACCTGACCCTGGCGCTGGGCCGGGACCCCATCGCCTCACCCGGGGGGCTCGCGCTGACCGCATCGATTCTCGACGACCTACTGGCGCGGCGCACCCTGGGCCGCCGCCCCGCCGACCTGGCCGATGACCTCGCCTGGGTCCTGGCCGCCTCAGGCCGCGCGGAGCACGCCGACACCCGCCTGCCACTGATCGGGTAACGACGGGGATACCGGACCGCTCTCCTGCGTCCCGTTTCTGGCCGCGCGGTAGCCGAGCAGCGCCGCGAGCCCGAGCGCGCTGCGGGGGGCGTAGGCGATGCGCCACAGTCCGCCGTGCGCGGCCGCGCGGGCCTCGTCTTGCCAGGGATGCGCCTGCGCCGGACCGCCGCCGCTGGTGTGCAGGTCATGGACGAGCAGGGCTGCCATCAGCGTCTTGGTGGTAGCGGGCTCGAAGACCTCGACGCCGAACCGGTGTGCGCCGGCGTACGCGGCCGCCAGGACCCGGTTCTTCATGACCGACCGCGTGCGCGTCGGCGGGGCGACGTTCAGCGACACAGTCGTCCCGCCGTCACGGGCGACCGTGGCGCGCCAGCGCTGCAGGCGCTTGGCGAGGGCGTAGTTCGGCCCCTGCTGCGGCACGAGGCCTTCGCAGATGCCGGGATCGGCACCGGGCGGGTAGCCGCAGCGCAGCAGCCGACCGCCGGACAGCGTCCGCAGCGGCCATTCGCCGAGCTTCGCCGCCCGGGACCGGGCCGCGTAGGCGCGGACCGCCTGGGCGACCGCGTCGGCCGGGACGGCGAACACGTCGGTGGGCGTCGCGAGGAACGCGAGCGCGACGTCGCGGCGCTCGGCCAGCAGGCGCACTGTCAGCGCGTCGACGGCGCTGGAGACGCGGACGTTGGCCGCGCCGTCGGCGTAGACGTAGTTGCCCAGCACCAGCGGGCCGTCGAGGGCGGCCAGCCAGTCGGCGACCGCAGGGACGTCACCGGCCAGATCCAAGCCCGCGCGCTGCGCGAGGTCCTCGCCGCCCTCAGGCTCCAGCGCGTCCTCGCCTGGCTTGTCGTGAGCGACCGGGACGATCAGGGTGCCCCCGCTGCGCCGCGCTGTTTCCAGCACCCGCTCCCAGATGACCGGACGCGGCAGGTCAACCCCGATCACCCGGACACCCCAGTTCAGCAGCACCGGCAGCGGCCCCACTTCGGCGCCCGCCCCGAGCACCACGACCGTGCGGCCGGACAGGGCGAGCCACTCGGGACGCGCGGCGACCGTCCGGACGGCGTCCGCGCATGACGGCTCGATGACGCCTTCGGTGACCCACGCCTCCAGTCTGCGGAGCAAGGCATTTCGGGTCAGCCGCTCGCCGCGGTAGGGCACCGACAGCTCGGTTTCCGCCGTCCCTTCGCCTGCCACCGTGACCGTGGCAATCGAGCTCCGCGCAGGTGCCGAGACCACCGCATCGAGCCCGGTCTCCTCGCCGCCCGGGCCGACGACGCGCATCCTGCGCTGCAGCGACGCCAGCCCGTCACGGGCCACCGACACCGCGGCCTGCCTCGAGGTCAGCCCCGCCTCGATCAGCCTGCGGAAATGCGCCAGATAGCCCGCGCGCCAGTTGGCTTCCCGCCCGGCCTCGAGCGCCCCGGCGGGGTCGACCCGGGCCAGCGCATCGGCGACGACGGCCTTGCCCAGCGCCGAGGTACTCCGGCGGCCGTCCGCCGAGACGGGAAAGGCCACCCCGCCCGGCTCGTCACTGCTCATCCCGCTCCTGCCATCACGAGAACATCATGGCGCGCGGATTATGATCCGTGCGAGGTCGAGAACAGGCCGGCCGCTCCGACTTCGTGGTGAGAGCGCGCCGACGGGGCGCACGAAACGTGGAGGAACACCGGTGAAGTACTTGATGCTCATCTACGGCAACCAGGAGAAGTGGGCCTCGATCCCGGCCGACGAGTGGCCGGAGGCCATCGCCAGGCAGGACGCGTTCAACCGCAAGTACCAGGAGACCGGCGAGCTGATCGGCGCTTACGGGCTGGCCGATATGGTCAAGGCCAAGCTGGTACGCAGGCAGAACGGGCAGCCGGCCGTGACCGACGGGCCCTACCTGGAGACCAAGGAGTACATCGCCAGCGTCTACCTGCTCGACTGCGAGAGCGAAGAGCGCGCGCAGCAGATCGCGGCGGACATGCCCTGGGCGGACGTCGATCCGGTGGAGCTCTGGCCGATCATGCACGAGGCCAAGCCAGACCTTTGACATTCCTCCCCGCCCTAAAGGACAGGGATTCCAGCCCTCACGGGTTGGGGTTCCTGTTTCACCGGCGACCGCGCCCGGGTTGCCCCGGCCCGTCTTACACCGCCTCCGCAGGCATCGGCACCGTTGTCGGCGCCTGCCGCCAGCCCGGCGGCAAGGATGTTCTTGGCGGCGTTGCAGTCCCGGTCGTGCCGGGTGCCGCAGCCGGGGCACGTCCAGTGGCGTGTCCCGAGGCTCAGCGAGGCGGCCTCTACGACCTGCTGGAACTCACCGCCCCGGCCGGATCTAACCCGTTCACCACGCTCAACCGCGCCGTGGCCGTGGCCATGGTGCACGGACCGGAGGCCGGCCTGGAAGTCCTCGCGGCGCTGGCGGCCGACAAGCGGATGGCGGGGCATCACCGGCTGCTCGCTGCCCGGGCGCACCTGCACGAACTGGCCGGCGACACCGACGAGGCGGCCGCCGGTTACTTCCAGGCGGCGCGGCGCGCGACCAGCGTGCCTGAGCGCCGCTACCTGGCCCTTCAGGCCGCGCGACTGACGCGGTAAGGACCGCTACTCGACCGGGTCGCTGACACCCCGGCGCGGGGCCAGCGTCCGCAGTAGGTGACTGAACCCCCGCGGCGCGCGCGCCTGGCGGCGGGCCGATGTCTGCACGGTGATGTCGCTGGCCTGCACGACCGGACAGCCTGCCTCGGTCGCGGCGGCGAGCAGGGCGTGATCTTCGGCCGTACGCAGCGGCCTGAATCCGCCGGCGGCCAGGTAGGCCGAAGCCCGGAGGCCGAGGTTCGCGCCGTGCACGTGCGGGTGCGGCCCCGCGCCGAACTCGTAGAGGGCATCGAACGCGGCCGGCACATGCGGCGGATGCCCGTCCCAGTCGGCGACTTCGACGGTCCCCAGAACGACATCCCAGCCCCGGTCGGCGTACCTGAGCTGGCGCCGCAGCCAGCCGGGCGGCACGGTGGTGTCGGCGTCGGTGGTGGCCAGCCAGACCCGGGCCGGGTCGGAGGGCGCCGTCAGCCGCAGCAGTTCGGTCATGCCGGCCGCCCGCGCGGCGCCGACGTTGCGAGCACTAATGCTGATCACGCGGGCTCCGCAGGCCTGCGCGGTGGCAGCCGTCTTGTCGGTGCAGGTATCGGCGACCACGAGTACATGTACCGGCGTGCTGACGGCGCGGGCGGCCCGCCGCAGCGCCGCCAGGCAGGCGGGCAGCAGCGCTTCCTCGTTGTGGGCGGGCACGACCACACCAGCCGCCTCGATGGCTGCCGACCCGGTCACACCAGGCCCGTCGCCTGGGCCACCGACGCCGGCGCGCCGTCGGTGCGGATGTACACCTCCGCCAGGAAGTCGGGCTCCTCATGGCGGACCAGCCGGGCCAGGCCGGGGCGGGCCGCGAGGACACGGTGGACGTCGTCGCCGGACCGGGGATAGTCGGCCACCGGGTGCCGCCAGTGCACGGCGAGCAACGTCCCTTGCGGCTCCAGGGCGGCGACTGCGCAATCCAGGACCTGCTCCAGGTCCCGGTCCCCGAAGTAGTACAAGATCTCGGAGAACACGATGAGGTCGAAGCGGCCAGACGGCCATTGCCCGGGGATATCGCGCCGCTCGACGCGGACGGGGCACAGGTCCCTGGTGCGCTGGGCGGCGGCGCTGACGGCGCCCGCGGCGACGTCGCACGACAAGAGCGCGTCGCAGCGCCGGGCGAGCAGGTGGGTGAGCACGCCGATGGAGCACCCGGGCTCGAAGGCGCTGCGGTACCGCGCGGCCGGGAGCTGCGCCAGGGTGACCGCGTATTTGCGCTGCTCATACCAGCGTTCCTCGAATCCCCAGGGATCGCTCGCGGCGGCGTACATGGCGTCGAAGTAACCGGCTCCCAGCGTGACCGGGTTCGTCATCGCAGCAGCACCTCGTGCCGCCGGGTGAAGTGCGCCACGATGGCCGGCGGAAGCACCGGTCCCGCGGCGGCCTCGCGGTCGGTGAGCTGGCTGGTGAACGCCTCGATGGCCGATCGCTTCCTGGCCGCGGCCTCGGCAGAGAGCGGGATCCGGCAGGCCCGGTGCCACGGCACCCGTCGGTCACCGGGTTTCGCCCAGTGCCACATCCAGATCGGGTAGCTCAGCAGGTCCAGGCCAGCGTGCCCGGCGGCTCGCCGCGCCGCGCGTCCCGCGGCCTCGTGATCAGCGTGGGCGTCCGCTTCCCACGGCGCGAGGCAGACCCGGAATCCGGCGCACTGTTCGCGCAGGACGACGGCCAGTTCGTTCTCGCGGGCGGCGAGTCCGGTGTCGGGGAACCGCAGCCTTGTCACTTCAATGTCGGGAACGCCCAGCACCTGAAGCGCGTCCGCTGACTCCGCGATCCGCGTCCGCGCGATCACCTCAGGATCGGCGCCCGGGTGCGACGCCTTGCCGTCGGTGACGGCGATCAGGCGCAGCCGCGCTCCGGCGGCGGCCAGGATGGCCATCGTCCCCCCGGCGCCGAGCACCTCGTCGTCGGGATGGGCGGCGATCACGACGACGCTGGGCCAGGCTCCCGGGTCGGTGGCCGGCAGGTGCCGCAGCTCGAGCCATGAGTCCCAGGCATCCTCCGGCGTGCCCGGCCGGTCGATGCGGTTCGGCGTGAGCCGGCTCACGCTCTGCTGATTAACCACGGGGCTGGTTCACCACGTGGTACCGCTGCTGGCCACGAGCGCGCCGAGTTCGGCCAGGTCACGCTCAGCGTGATGCTGTCGCAGGTACACGGTGAGGTCCGCGACCCGGCGCGAGTGCGCCGCGTCGTGGCTCAGCGGCCCGGCCCCGAGCGCGCGGCCTACCCGGTGCATGACCTCGGTGGCCGTAGCCTCGACCAGCGCGCGCACCCGGAGGGCACGCAGGCGGCCTCCGTTCTCGCGGTCGTCCGGATCGGCGTCGATCTCGTCCGCGGCCGCGTCCAGCGCCGCCTTCGCGGTGCGCAGGGCGATGTCGACCGCGCCGAGGTGGGCCAGGGCGTGCGGGCCGAGGTCGCGCTCGGCCGCGGCGGCGAGGAGCGTCTTGCCCACGCCCCGCGCCCCGCCGTACCAGCACGCGGCGACCCCGGCGCCGCCGTGCGCGAAGCCCGGCCGATCGATGTAGCGGCCCGGCCCGCCGACCGGCTCCCCCGGGATGCCGGTGAAGTCGACGTCCAGCGTGTCGCTGGCGGCCATGCCGGTCGCGGGCCAGGTCCCCGGGACGGGGGAAAGATCGCGCGCGCTGACCGCGAACAAGCGGTTGCCGTCAGGCGCCGTCGCGGTCACCAGCGCATCCGTGCAGGAACGCGCCCCCGAGCAGTACTGCTTCGTGCCGTCTAGCAGCCAGTCGCCGCCGCTCTTGCTCGCCGTCAGCCCGGGGCCGGGAGGCTGCGCGGCCCAGACTCCCCAGCGGCTCCCGGCCGGCGGCGGTCCGGCGCCGAGTTCGGCGAGGATCGCCAGGGCATCGGCGTGTCCCTCGGCGAGCCGGGCCAGACAGAGGTCTGCCCCGGCCAGTTCGGCGAGGACCGCCCAGCGCTCGCGCGTCCGGCCGCCGCCGGGCAGCGGCAGGTTCAGCCACCCCGACTCGACCGCGTCGGCGAAGGCCCCGGCGACCGCGGCGCCTGACCAGGATCCGGCCCCGTCATCACCGGTCAGCGGATCCGGGACAGCCAGCGGATCAACGGAATTGATCATCTCCACCCCCTCGTGGGCTCCTTCGCTGCCCGCCACCGGGCCGCGCAAACCCCGGTGAGCGGTAACGGTGGCCGGGCGCGCACCACAGTTCGGTCCGGTCACGTTTAGTCATGCCGTTTAGTCATGCCGGCCGCGGGAAGCCCGGTGCGACATGCAGCTGATTTCCCGCCTTGAGCAGAACTCGCGCCTTGATGGTGTCGTCTCCGCAGGCCAGCGCGTAGCCCGGATGATCCGGCCGGGCAAGGTACGCGACGGGCTGCACGGGGTCTGGCTTGGGCACCCGCTGCATCCGCTGCTAGTCCAGGCCACCGTCGGAGCGTGGCTGTCGGCGAGCTTCCTGGACTTCACCGGCGGCGATGAGAGGGCGGCCCGGCAGCTAGTCACCGCCGGGCTCGCCACGGCGGTCCCAGCCGCAGGCAAAGGCTACTAGAGTCGCGCGTGGGCGGGACCGACCCGCGCCCGCGGACGGTCCGGGCGGAAGGCTGATGGGGGATGCGGCCCGGCCGAACCCATCGCGCAGCAGGGCCGCCCAGACCGTGACCTCGGCGGCGCTGCCCGGCCGGCAGGCAGGATCTTTCGCGGTCAGTCGCATCACGAAAGCGCTCACGTCGGCTGTTATCGACGGGGGCAGGGCCGGGAGCGGACGATCCCGGTGGGCCAGTGCCACTTCCAGGGCCGTGCCCGTGAAGGGTGGCGCGCCGGCTGGGCATTCGTACGCCACCATCCCCAGCGCGTAAATGTCGCTGGCCGACGTGGCCTGCTGCCCTGACACTCGCTCAGGCGCCAGGTAACCCGGCGTGCCGACCAGCTCCCCCGTGGCCGTGACCGGCACCGAACCGACCGTGTGGGCGATGCCGAAATCCGTGATCTTCACGATGCCGCCGGGAGCGAGCAAGACGTTGGCCGGCTTGATGTCGCGGTGGATCAGCTCTTGCGCGTGCGCGGCCTGCAGGCCGGCCGCGGCCTGCGCGATGATATCCATGGTCCGCGTGGCGTCCAGCGGGCCGTCGGCCAGCACGGCCTCCAGGGAAGGCCCGTCGACCAGCTCCATCACCAGGTAGGGCGGATGCTCGTCAGCGGGCTCGCCATAGTCATAGACCCGCGCGATGTTGTCGTGAGACAAGGCTCCGGCGTGCCGCGCCTCAGCCTGGAACCTGGCCAGCGCTTTGCCCCGCTGGGCGTGACAGGGATGCAGCAGCTTGACCGCGACCGGCCGGGACAGGACGGTATCCGTCGCGCGCCACACCTCGCTATATCCGCCGGTGCCGATCTGCTGATCCAGCACGTAACGGCTACCGAGGACCGCGCCAGCCAGGGCCATCAGCGCCGCTTACCCGCGGCGCCTGGCTTTAATCACCGATGTCGCCTGGCGATGCTGGCATGATCGTAGGCATGACGGTCGTGAGGATCAACGCGATTACCGTGCCCGCCGACAGCGGCGACGAGCTCGCCCGCAGGTTCGCCGCCCGGGCCGGCGCGGTGGATAACCAGGACGGCTTCGAGGGCTTCGAGCTGCTCAAGCCGACGGACGGGCGTACCACCTGGCTGGTGGTGACCAGGTGGCGGGATGAAGCGGCGTTCGAGGCGTGGATGCACTCCCCCGCGTTCGGGCACGGGCACCGGTCAGCCGCCGAGCGGGCGGGCGGCGAGGCGCCTCCCCCGGTGGGCGTCGGCAGCGAGCTATGGTCATACGAGGTCGCCGGCGGATCGTCCCGCTGAGAGGCGGCCTCTTGACCCGGCTGCCCGCGGAGGCGTAAATCCGGAGCGAACATTCCGTACGCCGCCGGGATCGGCTAGACATGAGGGATGGAACTGGTCGGTCGCCGCCGGGAGATCGCCGAGTTCGAAAGGCTGCTCGGTCAAGCTCAGGACGGCCATGGCGGCCTGCTCGTGGTGACCGGACCCCCGGGTTCGGGTAAGACCGCGCTGATCGATGCCGCCGGCGATGAGGCCCGCCGCCGACGCTTCGCCGTAGTGCGGGGCACCCCGGCCCCGGGCCAGCCGCCGCGGCTGGTATGGGCGCGGCTGCTGCGCGATCTGGATGCCGCCGAGTCACTGGTCGCGGCGGTCATGGCGGCGGATACAGCGCTGGACCTCGATGCCGCGATCCGCGTGCTTGTCACCGGGGGCCCCCGCCTGGTCCTCATCGACGACATCGACCGCAGTGCCGACGCCGCCGACCCGCTGGCGGTCGTCGCGGCGCGAGCCGCGGGCACGAGGACGGCTGTGATCGTCACGGCGACCCGCTCGCTCGGGCTCGGGCCCGAGATCGTGCTGCGGCCCCTTCCCGCAGCCGATATCGCGGCTATCGCGGGCCCGCTTGATCCCGGCGCCTGCCGTGTGTTGTGGCGGGCATCGCAGGGATGGCCGGGACCGGCGTTGAGGCTCGCGGCCGAACTGGCCGGGGCCAGCGACGACCCGGTCGTCCATCTTGCGCTGCACCGCGCATCGGAGGCTGCCTTCCTCGAGGTGGACTTCACGCTCGTCACACTGCTCGAAGCGGCGCTGGCACGGCGGGTGGAGGATGCCACCCGGGCCCGGCTGCTGGCCCGGCTGGCCCGTGAGCTGCTCGGCGACGCCTCGGCGGGGGCCCGCCGACGGGTCCTGATCGATGAGGCCAGCGCGCTCGCTTACGCGTCCGGCAGCGACCAGGCGCTCGGCGAGGTTCTGGACGCCCGCCTGCACGCCCTGTGGGATCCGGCGGGCGCGCACGACCGGCTGGCCGCCGCAGCCGAGATCATCCGCCTGGCCCAGGCGTCCGGGGACGGCGTGCGCGAGCGTCGGGGCCTGTTCTGGCGATTCGCCGCTTTGATGGAACTCGCGCGCATCGGCGAAGCCGAGTCAGCACTCGCCGCCTACCAGCGGGCAGCAACCGCGGCCGGCGACCCCGAGGCCAGCGCCGTGGTCACCGCGCGCCAGGCCATGCTGGCGGCGATACGCGGCCATTTCGGCGAAGCCCGGCGGCTCACCGGCGAGTTCGCGGTGACGGGCGAGCGGATCGGGCTGGCCGACACCGGCCGCCTGGCCAGGACCCTGTACGCGGCAATCGCGGTCGAGCAGGGCACCCTCGGCACGATCCCGGGCTCGGCCGAGGACCTCTTTGCCTTCGCCCGCGCCCAGCTCGGACACCTGTATGAGGCCACCGCGGCATTCGTGCTCGCGCTGTCCGGGCGCGAGCGGGAAGCCGCCGCCGAGCTTGACCGCGTCCTGCCCCGTGCGCTGGCGGCGTCGGGCCCCCGCTGGCTGGCCGCAATGGCCGAGCTGGCGGTGGTCGCCGCCGTCTGCCACGACACAGCCGCCGCCCGAGCCGTCTACGAGGCCATGCTCCCCTACCGGGGACGGCTGGTCGTCCGGGGCGGGGCCAACGCCTCGCTCGGACCCGTGTCACGATTCCTGGGGCTGCTCGCCGTGGAACTCGGTGCGCTCGACGATGCCGTCGCGCTGCTGGAGGATGCCGCCGGACTCGAGGAGGAGATAGGCGCCCTGCCCGGCCTGGCCAACACGCTGGTCTTGCTCGCGTCGGCCTGCCAGCGCCGGGGTTCGCCTGCCGACGCGGCTCGCGCCGCCGGGTACCGCCGCCGGGCCCGGACCATAGCTGACCGGCTCGAGCTCACGCTGCTGGCCGAACGGTTCACCAGCAAGACGGACGAATGGAGACTGCGACGCGACGGTGAGGACTGGGTGCTCGAGGCCGGCGATGAGCATGTCCGGTTCCGAGACAGCCGGGGGCTGCACTACCTCCGGTCCTTGCTTGCCGCGCCCGGCCAGGAGATACCGGCGCTGGACCTGGTCGCCGGCGGGGCTGGCCTGGCCGCGGCCCCGGCGGACCCGGTGCTCGACGCGCAGGCCCAGGCCGCCTACCGGCGCCGCCTGGCTCAGCTCGAGGCCGCGCTCGACGCCGCCGACCGGGCCGGCGACCGCGGGCGCGCGGCACGAGCCGAGGCCGAGCGGGAAGCGCTGGTCGCCGAGCTGCGTCGGGCCACCGGCCTCGGTGGCCGGCACCGGGTCCTTTCCGCCGATGCCGAACGGGCCCGGGTCAACGTCACCCGGACCCTGCGGGCCACCATCGAGCGCATCCTGCTCAGCGCACCCCGGGCCGGCGCTCACCTTCAGTGCTCGGTCCACACCGGCCGTGCCTGCCGGTATCAGCCGGAACCGGGCGGGCCGACCCGCTGGCAGACCTGACCGTACGGATTGTTCGCTCCGGATTTACGCCATCGGGGTATGACACAGACTCAGATCGCCACACACCGGTTCGCCGGGCTGGCCGCCGACTTCACCGGCACCGACGATCACCGGCCTCCCCTCGTCCTGCTGCACGGGCTCAGCTTCGACCGCACCATGTGGCGGCCCGCACTCGCCGAGCTGGAGCAGATCGACCCCTGCCGCCGGGTCCTGGCCCTTGACCTGCCTGGCCATGGCGAGAGCCGCGATGCGCGGGCCCGGGACCCGGAAGACGTGATGCGCGCCGTGCACGCGGCGATCACCGAGGCTGGGCTCCATGCGCCGGTAGTCGTCGGGCACTCGATGGGTGCGATTCTGGCCACCTTCTACACGGCGAGCTTCGCGTGCTCGGGCGTGGTCAACGTCGACCAGACCCTGCACGTGGAGCCGTTCCTGCAGGTCGTCCAGGGGCTCGCCGACCAGCTCCGCGGACCGGACTTCGCCACGGTGTGGGCCAGGTTCCAGGCCAGCATGCACCCCGAACTGCTTCCCCCCGAGGCGCAGGAACTCGTCCGCACCACGAGCAGGCCCGACCAGGACCTTATCGTCGGCTACTGGTCGAGGGCCCTGGACAACCCCCCTCGATGATGGTCAGCCAGCTAGCCACCGCGATCAGCGCGATACGCGCCGCTGCCATCCCCTACACGATCATCGCCGGCGATCAGGGTGACGACACGTTCCGTGCCTGGATCGCCGCCTTCCTGCCCCAGGCCACGCTCACAGTGTGGCCAGCCTGCGGTCACTTTCCCCACCTGGCGCAGCCGGCCGCGTTCGCACGGATCCTCGCTAGCCAAGAATGCTCACCAAGTGGCGGCACGCCAGCCTGAATTCACGCGGGCTGACTGCACTGCTCGCTTAGCCGACCGTGGCGCCGAACCGCCGCAACAGGGCGCTCTTGATCGCCGGCCGTGACCCGAACACCAGCAGGAACAGCGCCTCGCGGGCGAGCCGCTGAGCGTGTTGATCCACCATGATCGACTGGCTTCCGTCCTGTACCGTCAGGGCTGCGGCGGCCCGGACGGCCAGTTCCGAGGCCGCCGCGCGGGCCTCCGCCATCACGGTGGCATCGGTGGCGATCGCGTCGTCGAGCCGCTCCCGGCACGCGGCCAGCTCATCGTCGAGCGGCCCGGGACCAAGCAGCCGACCGCACCGGCGGGCCACGCCGAGCGCGAGCGACCCGTTGATGCGCATCCGGTCGGGACGCAGGCTCACCGCCGGATCGAAAGGCGCCCGGCCGACCAGGCGCTCCCCCGGAACCGCGACGCCGTCCAAGCCGAGCCGGACCGTGACGCTCGCGTTGACCGCGGCGAGCCGCTGGCGGGTCACGGTGAGCCCGGGCTGAGCGGCGGCGTCCAGGATCAGCGTCACGATGCTGTCGTCCGGTCCGCGGGCCTCGACGAGCAGCAGGTCCACCAGTCCCCACCCGGTCACCCACGACGCCTCGCCGTCCAGCCGCCACCCGCCGTCAGTCGGCCGCGCGCGCAGCCGCGGCGGCCCGGGGAGCAGGCCGGTGAGCGCGATGCCGCCGCGCAGCTTGCCCTGGCAGACGGGCCCGAGCCACTGGTCACGCAACGCGGCGGGCGTGCCCTCGGCGGCCAGCGCCATGACCACCCCGCGGTTCTGCATCCAGACGAACGTAGTCGTCAGGCAGCCGCTGGCCAGTTCCTCCACCACCGCGCAGGTGGCGTCCAGGTCCAGGCCGAGGCCGCCGGCCTGCACCGGAGCGGCCGCCCCGTACAGGCCTTCCGCCGCGAGCGCGTCAAGGTGCGCGACGGGGAGCACGTCCAGGCCGTCGACCCGCATCGCCTCGGGGAACAGCACGTCATCGGCGAGCCTGCGCGCGGCCGCGAGGACCCCGGCCGCCGTCGGCAGCCGTGACGTCGTCACCCAGCTCCCGGGCCGGATCCCACCGTTCTTTGGGGTTCTTGGGACCACGCCGCCGCGAGCTTGTCCATCACCGCGTCCAGGCTCGCGTCGGTGACCTGCCGGGCCGGGTCGGCCAGGTACCACTCCACGATCTCGCGGGCGCCCTGCTCGAACGGAATCGTGGCCCGCCAGCCGGGCACGACGCTGCGCACCTTGGCGTTGTCGAACACCATCGAGTGCGCCTTGTCGCCCAGCAGCCCCGCGCCCCAGTCCGGGTCGGCGGCCGCGATCGCGTCCGACGGCACGTGCACCAGGCGCGCCGTCACCCCCAGCGCCGCCGCGAGAGCGTCCGCGATCTGGTTCCAGGTGAGCACGTCGTCGGAGGTGATCTGGATGGCCTCGCCGAGAGTCCGCGGGTGCCCGAGAAGCGGGACGAACGCGCGCGCGAAGTCGTCGTGGTGGGTCAGCGTCCACAGCGACGTCCCGTCGCCGTGGACGATGACGGGCTTGCCCGCGAGCATCCGGCCCAGCACCGTCCACTTGCCTTCAAACGGCACCGTGGTCTGGTCGTAGGTGTGCGACGGCCGCACGATGGTGGCCGGGAACCCCTGCTCCCGGTAGGCGGCGACGAGCAGGTCCTCGCAGGCGATCTTGTCGCGCGAGTACTGCCAGAACGGGTTGCGCAGCGGCGTGGACTCGGTGACCGGCATCCGTGCCGGCGGCGTCTGGTAGGCCGACGCCGAGCTGATGAAGACGTAGTGCCCGGTGCGCCCGCGGAACAGCTCGAGGTCGGTGCGGACGTGCTCGGGGGTGAAGGCGACCCAGTCGGCCACGGCATCAAATTCAAGATCTTTAATTTCATCCCGAACGGACCGCGGTTCCCGTATGTCGCCCCGCAGCATCGTCACCCCGGGCGGGAGCGGCCGGTCGGTGCTCCGTCCCCGGTTCAGCACGAACAGCTCGATGCCGCTGTCGACCGCCACCCGCGAGCAGGCCGAGCTGATGACCCCGCTCCCCCCGATGAACAACACCCTGAGCTTTGCCATGCTCCTACGCTAGTCCCCTGCCCCGGCCGGCGCTGATCAGGATCAATGCGGCGAGGGGTGCCGGGGCTGGTAGATCGGGAACTCGCTGCCGTCTGGCAGGCGGATCGCGGCCAGCAGGCCCCAGCCCTGATCGGAGACGTCCTGCGCGACCTCCACTCCCCTGGCCATTAGGTCGGCCAGCGTGGCGCGGATGTCATCACACATCAGGTAGAGCTGGTGGCGGCTCTCTCCTTCGGCGGGATGAACCGCGAGCTCAGCGGGAGGCAGGGCGAAGATAGGCCAGCCGCCCCCCGCGTCTACCGAGGACAGGCCGAGCACGTCCGCGAAGAAGTCGCGGACCTTCTCCGCCTCGGGCGAGAACACGATCGCATGCACCCCGGTGATCACGCCTCGATCCTAGCCATCCCGCGCGGGAACGAAGCGGGCTCCTTACGCCCGGCTGGATCCTCGAGTAACTTGAGGCCATGCAGAACCGGAACGGATGCGCGCGGCGAGCGCGGCCACGAGCGATGGGTGCTCACTGACATGCACGTGGTCGGCATGGTGCTGCACCCCGAGCGTGACTGCAGCGGAGCGGTCGGGTCCATCCTGGACTGGGCGGCACGCCGGAATATCGAGGTCCTCGGCATCGATACCGAGATGCGCAGGATAGCCTGCACCGCCGAGGCGGTTACCGCCGAGGAACTCCGTAAGCGGGCGGACCTGGTCGTCAGCCTGGGCGGCGACGGCACGATGCTGCGCGCCATGCGGCTCGCTGACGGGCAGCGTTCCCCGGTCCTCGGGGTGAACCTGGGCAAGCTGGGATTCCTGGCCGAAGTCGACGTACCCGATCTAGCCGACGCGCTGTCCGCGATCGATAACCACGAATTCACCACCGAACCGCGCCTAGCCGTCGACGCCGTCATCGGAGGCCAGCTGATTACCGCGTTCAACGACATCGCGTTCGTCCGGTATCCCGGGCAAAAGACAGCCGCCATCGCCGTGGAGGCCGCGGGCCACCGGTTCGTCAGCTATGCCGCCGACGCGATCGTCGTCGCGACGCCGGCCGGATCGACCGCGTACAGCTTCTCCGCGGGCGGACCCATCGTGAGTCCCTCGGTGGAAGCTCTCCTCGTCACGCCCGCCGCGCCTCATTCGGCCTACAACCGCGGGCTGGTCGTCTCGGTCGATGACCAGCTGAGCCTGGATATCCTGCCCGGCAGCGGCCGGCTCGCCGTCGAGGCCGACGGCAACCTCGCCGCGAACGTCGAACCCGGCGACCGGATCGAACTGCAACCGCGCCCCGGCGCCGCCCACGTCGTCCGCCTGGGCTACACCACGTTCTACGAACGGGTCAGGCGCAAGTTGCGGCTGACCGACTCCGCCGAGATCGCCGTCGGCTGGCCACAGCCGCGTGACGAGCGCTAACTGGCCCGCAGCATGGTGCGGGTCTGCGGCCGCCCGGCCATGGCGCGCGGAGCGCGCGGGGCCGGGCATAGACCGGAGTACCGGCCGTGGCCGGGGGCGCCCACCGACTCCGACCGCGAACCGCCGTAGGCGCCCGCCACCGCCCTGCGCGCCCAGCGCATCCGGGTGACCGCGGTCTCGGGGTGCTCGCCATACTCCTGCGCGACCCGGGCCGCACAGCCCAGATCGCCGAGCGCGCGGGTAGCCGCGGCGACCGCCTGCTTGACCTGCATGGCGGTTGGCTCATCGGAGCGCTGCAGCGCGGAGGCGAAAAGCGCGTCGGCCCGGGCGGCGCTAACGTTCAAGTCATTGGGCACGGACCGCATTGTGGGCCTCCTGGACTGCTGGCTACCCGGAGGGGCCGGGCATCCCCGGCTGCCCGGCCGGCCACTCATGCGGTCGGCCGGGAAGCCCGCACCTACGTCAGGCCGTAGGTGCCCCTCAGCAGTCTCGGAGGGCCGGACGGCACCTGTGATACACCTGCGTCCGGATTAGTTGGCCCCGATGCTCACATCCCGGGCATGGACAGGAACTCGAGCACTTCGATAGAGCCGCCCATCTCCAGATGGGGGTGCCCGTCCAGGACGCTGGTCAGCGCGTCCGCGGATTCCGCCTGCAGGATTGAGAAGCCGGTGACGTGCCCGGAAGACCCTCCCGCGGATCCGGCGCCGATGTACGCGGCATCGGCAAGCGGAGCTCCTAGGTCCACGATGGCGTCCCCGGCCTTGGCGGCCCACGCCATCCAGGCGTCCATGCCCGCCTGGGCTTGCTCCGCACTGGCGCCAACCATCTGATCCGCGGCCGACACATCCGACCGGTACAGAACCATGAATTTGTTCATCTCGTCCGCTCCCCATTGAGTATGTCGAACACCTGAACGAGAACCTACCAGCCAGCTCGCCAGCAAGTCAACGCGAGACTACGATCAGCGCCATGCCTGATTTCCGCAAGTCACCGCCCGAGCTTATCGCGCGGTTTGACGAGTTGGTCCCGCTCGCAGGCGACGCTGACAGGAAGCTGATGTTCGGTTACCCGGTTTGCGTGTTGCGCGGGAACATGTTCATGGGGCTGCACGCGGACTCCCTCTTCCTGCGCCTTGGCGACGCGGACCGGGCCGAGTTCCTCAGCCGCTACGACGCCAGCCTGTTCGAGCCCATGCCGGGGCGCCCGATGAAGGAGTATGTCGTCGTGCCGCCCTCCGTCGTCCAAGATGACGCCATCGACGAATGGGTGCGCAGGTCACGGGCCCGGGCCGAGCAACTTCCGGCCAAGAAACCGAAGAAAAAGAGCTGAGCGCGCGCGGTACCTATCTGCTCAGTGCCTGCGCGGCGCGCTCGACGATGGCACCCAGATCATCACGGCAGGCCTCCCGGTAGAGCGGGCCCAGGCCGTCGGCCAGCAGCAGGCTCACCATCGCGACGCCCTGGACCGGGACCGGCCCGGGCTCGAGCAGGCGCCCGGCCAGCTCAGCCAGCTCGGACGCCGACTGACTGATCCGCACCTGGGAGATGGGGACACGCGGCTGACGCGCGACCGGGGCCGATGGATGCGCGGCCATAGGCAGCACGCGGCTGGCCCCTGACCGGGTGCGGGCGTCCGCGTCCGGCCACCCGGCCGCCGCCAGGATCCCCCGCAGGCTCGCGGTTAGGTCGCGACGGTACTCCATGGCGGTGAGCCGCATGGCCCGGGCCGCCAGGGTGGCGTTCGCCTCCGGCGGCACGCCGTCGGCCAGCTGGCGGTCAAGGCCCGCCGCCAGGCCTCGCGCCAGCATCCGGTGCCAGGGCCGCAGCCGCCGGAGGCTCAGGCGACCGAGATCGTCGTCAAGCAGGACATGCATCGTGCGCCACCACCTACAGTGTGACCTGTAAACTCATTATACTAGTCATGAATGACCTGTAAAGAGCTTTATAGGGTCACGTCGAGGGAGTCCGCGGTCTCACGGCATGAGCCCGTCGAGCGCGAAAGGTGGTGATCATGACGGCTAGCCTGATCGGCATGACGTTGCCGTCGTGGGCGTCCCATCTCGAGCACAAGCTGGCGCCGCCACCGCTACTGCTCGTGCAGGCGTTCGTCAACACCCTCGACCTGGACCTGGGTACCGACGTGCTCGCCCACGCCGACCAGGCCCGGGCGTGGCTGGCCGACGCCGGCCTGCGCAACCCGGACCGGCTGGACCCGGGGCAGCCGGATCCGGACTTCGCCGCGGATCTCCAGCTGGCCCGCGAGGTCAGGCAGGGCCTTCGGGCCATGATCGCGCACAACACCGACGGCAAGCCGCTCACCGAAGCAGAGCTGCGGCCCCTGGAGCAGGTCACGAACCAAGCCCAGCCTCGGCTGGAGGTGACCGCCGACGGTCAGGTCAGGCTGGGCGCGACGGCCCCGGCTCAGCGTGTGGCCGATGGCCTGGCCGGGCTGCTGCTGACCATCCGCGACGCGCAGGCCGACGGCAGCTGGGCCCGGCTGAAGCTATGCGGCAACCCGGACTGCCTCTGGGCGTTCTACGACCGCTCGCACAGCCGCCGGGGCGCCTGGTGCGAGATGGCCTCATGCGGGAACCGGCTCAAGAACCGGAACCTCCGCGCCCGCCGCGCCCAGGCCAGCTACGTCCAGCCGGGCTGAGGCCAAGGGCCGATGATGATGACGGGAGTCAGTCGACTACTGCCCCAGCGGTGATGTTGACCTCGGTCGCGGTCATGGTCCTGGCCCAGTCGGAGGCGAGGAACACTGCGACGTTGGCGACCTCGTCGAGGGTGGGCCGACGGTGCAGCATTGTGACGGCCGCGTCGGGGTCAACGTCGTCGTGGCGGAGCTGATCATGCGGACTTCGGGGACGCTCACCTTCGTGGCCCGCGCCGGGGGCGGCGCCGGGTGACCCGGGGGACAGCAGCCAGGCGACACGGATGCCATGCGGGCCGAGCTCGCACGCCAGTTGCCGGCAGAGGCCGGCCAGCGCCGTCCACGCGACGTGGGCGCCGCCCAGCGATGGGATCGCCTCCCGGCCGCCCGCCATGACCAAAATGACGCCGGAGCCGCGGTGCTTCATGTGCCGTGCGACGGCGGTCGCGGTAACGAACTGGGTGGTAACGGCCTTAGTGACCGGGCGTATGAAGTCCTCATACGGCATGTCAAGCAGGGGTGTGCCCTGGACATCATCGTTCGAGGTGGCGTTGAAGGCGATGTCGATGCCGCCGGCAGCATCGGCCACGGCGGACGCGTGCTTTTCAACCGCTGCCCGGTCAAGCGCGTCGACCTGCGCGACCTCCGCCGTGCCGCCGGTGCTGCGGATCGTCTGGGCCACCTCGTCGAGGGCCTTTATGGTGCGGCCGGCGAGGAACACCTGGGCGCCCTCGCGGGCGTAGGCTCGTGCCACCGCAGAGCCGATCGCGCCGCCCCCGCCGTAGATGATTGCGGTCTTCGTCTCGAGCAGCATCATGTCCTCCTCTGTGATTGATACGTTCCGGGATCGCCCTTCGTCATCCAGATGCTCCGTCGATGGTGCCAGCCATCCGTTGCGGACTGTCTGTGGCCTTCAGCTGGAATCCCCGCCCCTAAGGGCAGCGGAGGACGTCAACAACGCGCCTCCTCACGCTTTGCGGCGACTGCCAGGTGCAGACTCCACATTGCGGGGGGCGGCTGTCGGTCGGCTGCCGGTCAGCTGGCGGTGTGGCCTTGGGGGCCGGCGGCCATCCTGCCGCCGCCTGTGGATGGCTGCGTTATCTCAGACCAGCAGGGGTTCGGCTTGCTCAGGGTTCAACTGGCGGCCTTTTTGGAATTCGGCGGCGAAGGTCGCTTCATCCAAGGCACGCCGTATCGCGGCGGTGATGCGGTAGACGTCGCCAGTTTCGTCGGGCGGCATGCCTGCGCCGGGCGGGCGTCGGACCGTGTCCGCTACTCCGAGCAACTGGGCGGCGCGGTCAGGCTGGCCGGCCAGTGCTTGTGCGCCGGCCAGGCCGGTGAGCGCTTGTGCCATGGCCCGCGGGTCACCAAGTTTCCGTGCGGCGGTGAGACACTCCAGGTGCAATCTGCGCGCGGTCGCCGGGTCACCGCGTTGCTCGGCGATGAAGCCGAGTTCGGACAGGGAGATCGTGCGCGCCGTGTCAGGTTCAGAGCCGATCCGCCGACTCGATTGCAACACGTTGCGCATGTGGTTTTCGGCGACATCGAGCTTGCCTTCGCGGCGGGCGGTCAGACCGAGTCCTATCTCGGCGAAGACCTGCCCGGGCTGGTAGCTCTGCTCGGTCGCCAGGCGCGTAGCCCGTTCGAGGAGCTCTCGAGCCTGGGCCAGGTCACCGGAGTGCAGCGCGCTCCGGCCCAGCCACGACAGCGCATCGGCGGCCTGTGGCCACAGGCTAAGGTCTTCGGCCATGCGCAGACCGTCTCGGTGCAGCCGGCTGGCCTGCCTGTAGTCCCCGGTTGCCGCCTTTGTTGCGCCGAGCCATTCGGTGGCTTGCAGCTGCCCCCATCGGTCACCGAGCTCACGGAATATCGCCAAGCTCTGCTGGGCGTCACGTTGCACGGCGGCAAGGTCGCCTCGGACCATCGCCTGCTTGGCCCGGGTGCTCAGCGCCGCGGCGATTCCCCACCGGTCCCCGATCGCCTGGAAGCCTGCAAGCGCCCGGCCGACCATCGCCTCGCCCGCAGATGGGTCACCGAAATCCGATGCGACGAAGCCCTGGAACCATTCCGCTGCTGCCCGCATGCGGGGCTCGTCGATTCCGCCGAGAGCCAGCGGGGCGGTGGCGTGCTCGCCGGTGAGTATCGCGAAACCGGCCTGCCAGGCCATGGCTGTGGCCTCCGCGCTGGCGGATCCCTGGCCGAGGGCAAGGGCCCCGCCCAGCGCGCGCCGCGCCTCCCTCAGCCGACCGCGCAGGAACCAGTACCATGCTAGTGCGTTGACTATCCGGATAGCGGCGGAGGCGTCGTTGTCCTGGATCGCGGAATCGAGCGAGCTGCGCAGGTTCGCGGTCTCGACGTCTAGGCGCCGGAGCCAGTGCCGCTGGTCGTGGCCGCGAAGGTGCGGCGCGGCGCGTTCGGCGAGGTCGGTGTAGTACTGCCGGTGCCGCAACCGCAGCTGGCCGAACTCTCCTGCCTGATGGAGGCGCTGCAGGCCGTATGCGGCGATGGTCTCCAGCAATCGGTAGCGCGGGCCTTCCGGCCCGTCCACGACTACGACGAGGGAGCGATCCACCAGCTTGGCTACCAGGTCGAGGACAGCTAGGCGGTCCTCGGCGCAGATCGCCTCCGCGGCTTGCAGGCTGAAGCCGTCCGCGGCCACGGCTAGCCGCCGCAGCACGAGGCGCTCCGGCTCGGTGAGCAGGTCCCAGCTCCAGTCGATGACGCCCCATAGTGTCTGCTGCCGCGCCGGGGCGTCGCGGCGCCCGGTGACCAGCAGCCCGAACCGGTCGTCGATCCTAGCGAGGAGCTCGCGCACACCGAGCGTCCGTACGCGGGTCGCCGCCAGCTCCAAGGCCAGCGGAATCCCGTCGAGCCGCCGGCAGAGGGCCGCGACGTCCTGGGCGTTGTCCTCGTCGAGGCAGAAACCGGGTACGGACGCACTGGCGCGCGCGACAAACAACTGCACTGCGCTGAACTCTCCCAAGACGGCGGGTTCCATGCTGGCCGTCGGGTCGGGCAGCTCCAGCGGAGATACTGGCCAGACGCATTCACCGGCCAGCGCGAGCGGCTCCCGGCTGGTCACCAGGACGCGCAGCTCAGGAGCGGTTCGCAAGAGCCGCGCAGTCAATCTGGCGGCCTGTTCGATCAGGTGCTCGCAATTGTCCAGGACCAGAAGCATCCGGCTGGTGCGGAGCGCTTCGGCGAGATGATCGGCCGGGTCCACAGAGGTGTCCTCCCTGATGCCCAAGACGGTCATGACCAAGTCTGCGGGCGAGCCTGTGCCGCCCAGTCCGGGCGCATCCAGTTCGACCAGCCAGACACCGTCGGGAAAGGCGCCTGCCGACTGGGTCGCCGTTTCCAGGGCGAGCCGTGTCTTGCCCACCCCGCCAGGCCCGGTGAGAGTCACCAGCCGGCGTGCGCGCAACAGCGTCCGTAGTTCGGCTACCGCCGCCGCCCGGCCGACCACGTCGGTGAGCGAGGCGGGCATATTGGTGCGGGGGCGTGCCGCCAGGGTCGGCGGCGCCGGCACGCTCAGCAGGCCTGGGGCCTGTTCGAGAATCGCCTGGTGGAGGGCGGCCAGGTCGGGCCCGGGATCCAGGCCCAGTTCGTCGGCCAGCCGACTGCGCAGCTCACGGAAGCTGTCCACCGCCTCGCCCTGCCGGCCGGCCCGGTAGAGGGCGAGCATGTGCCCGGCGCGCAGCCGCTCCCGCAGCGGATGTCGAGCTACTAGGTCGCCGAGCTCCCCGGCCAGCAGGCTATGCTCGCCTAGCGCCAACCGGGCCTCGGCCTGGTCCTCCAACGCGACCAGCCGCTGCTCCTCTAGCCGCGCAATCGCCAGCTGAGCGAAGGCCGCGTCGCCGAAGTCCGCCAGCGGCGGACCCCGCCACAGGGCCAGGGCATCGGCCAGCAGTGCGGCCTTGCCCCGGGGATCCTTGCTCGCACGGGCCTGACCGGTCAGGGCCGCGAACCGGCGCTCGTCCACCGCGTCGCCCTCGACCCGGAGCAGGTAACCCGGCGGCCGGAATTCCACCAGCTCACGACTGCCCCGCTCGGCGTTCTCCAGTGCCTGCCGCAGCCTGCTGACCTTTGACTGCAAGGCACCCGCTGGATTGACGGGAGGCTCGTCGCCCCACAGATCGTCAATCAGCCGGTCCGCCGATACCGGCCGCCCGTGGTGGAGGATGAGATCGGCGAGGAGCGCGCGGACCTTGGCTTCGGGAACCGCGACCGGCCTGCCATCCCGGGTCCACACAGCCAGGATCCCGAGCACTCCGAAACGCACCGGGTCAGGATAACGCGGCGATCCGCAGTTGATCGTTGATCAAGCCTGGCTGTTACGTGGAAAGGGGTCAGCCGCGGGCCGCCTGGCGCTCGCGGGCCGCCATGGCCAGGAGTTCCTCGGCGTGCGCCTGGCCGAACTCGGACTCCTCCAGGCCGCCCAGCATCCGGGACAGCTCGCGGGCCCGGCCCTGCTGACCCAGCCGGACCACGCCGCTCGCGGTGACGAGGCCGTCGCCCGACTTCTCCACCACCAGGTGGTTGTCGGCGAACGCCGCGACCTGCGGCAGGTGGGTGACCACGATCACCTGCGAGGAGCGGGCCAGCCGCGCCAGCCGGCGGCCGATCTCCACCGCTGCCTTGCCGCCGACCCCGGCGTCCACCTCGTCGAACACGAACGTCGGCACCGGGTCCGCGCCGGCGAAGACCACCTCGATGGCCAGCATGACGCGGGAAAGCTCACCACCGGAGGCGCCCTTGTTCAGCGGCAGGGGCGGCGCCCCCGGGTGGGCCGCGAGCCTGATCTCCACGTCGTCGGCCCCGTAGGGGCCGGGCGCGTCCAGTTCGCTAACCGCGGCGGTGAGCGATGCGTGCGGCATGGCCAGCGCGGTCAGCTCGGCGGTCACCTCCGACGCGAACCGCTCCGCCGCCGCCGAACGCAGCGCGGTCAGCTGCCCGGCCCGCGATGCCAACTCAGCGCGCAATGATGACTCCTCCGCGGCCAGCGCCGCGATCTTGTCGTCGTCGCCCTCGAGTTCGGCTAGCCGCGACCCGGCCTGCTTGGCCCAGTCGAGCACGGCGGCCACATCCCCGGAGGCCGCCCCGTAGGCCCGGATCAGCCGGCCGAGCGCCGCCCGGCGCTCCTGCACCGCGGCGAGCCGGGCCGGGTCCGAGTCCAGCGATTCGGTGTAGGATGCGAGCTCTCCGGCCACATCGGAAACCAGGTAGGTGGCCTCGGACAGCCGGTTCGCGAGCCCGGCCAGCACGGCGTCATGTGCGCGGACCGCTTCCAGCGCGCGCCCCGCGGCCCCGAGCAAGGTGACCGCGTCCGAGCCATCAACCGAGGCCGCGGCCGGGTCGCCGAGCAGCGCCTCATGTGCCGTGGTGGCCGCCGCGTGCAGCGCGTCGGCGTTGGCGAGTTTCTCCTCCTCGGCGATCAGCGCGGTGTCCTCGCCGGCTACGGGAGACACCGCCTCGACCTCGGCCAGGCCGAACCGCAGCGCATCCGTCTCCGCCGGTAGTCGGAGAGGGCGGCGGCTAGCTCCGGGCCGGCGAACCTGTCCAGCGCTTCCCGCTGCCGCCCGGGCTTGAGCAGCTGCTGCTGCGACTGCCCGTGCACCGCCACCAGGTCATCGGCCAGCACCTGGAGCAGGGACACCGGGACCGAATGTCCGCCCGCGAACGCCCGCGACCGGCCTTCGGTCGACACCGACCGGCTGAGCACGAGCGTGGACCCGTTGTCGTCGAGGTCTCCCCCGGCCTCCTCGACCTCACGCGCCACCTTGGCGGAGACCAGCAGCCGCCCCTCCACCGAGGCCCGCGCCGCGCCTGGCCGCACCCGCGCCGGGTCGGCCCGGCCGCCGAACAGCAGCCCGAGCGCCGTCACGACCATGGTCTTCCCGGCGCCGGTCTCTCCGGTCAGCGCGGTGAACCCGGCCGAAAGCTCAAGCACCGCATCGTCGATGACGCCGAGGCCGGTGATCCGGACTTCCTCAAGCATGCTCGCCTGCGTCCTCCTAGGTACGGCCGCGCCAGCCCGCCACGGGCAGGCCGAACTTGACCACCAGCCGGTCCGTGAAGCTGCCGCCGCGGGCGCCCGGCGCATGCAGTCGTGCGAGCAGGACCGGCAGCGCCCCTCGGCGGACCTCCACGCGGGCCCCGGGTGGCAGATCGACCTTACGCCGACCATCGCACCACAAAACCGCCCCCGATGTCTCGGACGCCACGATCAGCTCGACCGCCAGGACCGATCGCGGCGATACCACCATCGGCGGGGCGAACAGCGCGTGCGCGCTGATCGGCACCATAAGCAGCGCTTCCACCTCGGGCCACACCACGGGGCCGCCCGCGGAGAACGCGTAGGCGGTCGAGCCGGTGGGGGTCGAGCACACCACCCCGTCGCAGCCCCAGCGGGACAGCGGGCGGCCGTCGACCTCGGTGATCACCTCGATCATCCGCTCCCGGGCCGCCTTCTCCACCGTGGCCTCGTTCAGCGCCCACGTGGACGCAGTCTCCGAGCCGTCGCTGCGCACGGTCACGTCGATCGTCATCCGTTCCTCGACCACGTACTCCCGCGCCACCACCCGGTCGACCGTATCGGCCAGCCCGTCCGGCTCCGCCTCGGCCAGGAACCCGACGTGGCCAAGGTTCACCCCGATCAGGGGCACCCCGGCCGGACGGGACAGTTCGGCTGCGCGCAGCAGGCTGCCGTCGCCGCCCAGGACGATGACGAGCTCGGCGCCCTGGGCCGCGTCGGCGCCGGTCGGCACCTCCTCCGCGCCCGGGGAGCTGAACTCGCCCGCGAGGGTGCGGACGGCGATGCCGGCGGCGGTCAGCCGCTCGGCCACGAACCGGGCGCTGCGCAGCGCGTTCTCCCGCCCGGTGTGCGCCGTCACGAGCACCGTCCGCTGTCCCACTAGCTGGGTCCCTCCTCGATTGCCCGCTCCAGCTGATCTTCGTCGAGCGGCGGCGCACCCCGGCGCAGCCACAGGAAATATTCCACGTTCCCCGCGGGCCCGGGCAGCGGGCTCGCCGTAACCCCCTGGACGCCGAGGCCGAGCTGGCCAGCCGCTTCGGTGACCCGTTGTACGGCGGCCGAACGATCCGAGGTGTCACGCACCACGCCACCCGCACCTACCCGGCCCTTACCCACCTCGAACTGGGGCTTCACCAGCAGCACGAAATCCGCGTCCGGGCTGGCGCAGGCCACGAGGGCCGGGAGCACCAGGGTGAGCGAGATGAACGAGAGGTCGGCCACCACGAGCTCAGGCACCGGGCTTACCCGGTCCAGGGTGCGCACGTTGACCCGGTCCAGCACGGTAACCCGGGGGTCGGTGCGCAGCGACCAGGCCAGCTGGCCGTAACCCACGTCGGCCGCCACGACGTGTGCGGCGCCCGCCCGCAGCAGCACGTCGGTGAACCCCCCGCTGGACGCCCCGGCGTCCAGGCACGGCCGTCCCTCGACGACGAGGCCCATGGGCACGAAGACCGCAAGTGCCCCGGCCAGCTTGTGCCCGCCACGCGAGACGTAACCGGGCTCCCGTGTGTCAGCAATAGTGATCGGGGCGTCCCTGGTCACCTGGGTGGCGGGCTTGGCTGCCCGCTGCCCAGCCACCGCCACCAGCCCGGCGGCCACCAGTTCGGCCGCCTGCTCCCGCGACCTGGCCAGGCCGCGCCTGACCAGCTCGGCGTCGAGCCTCACCCGCGTTGCGGTCAAGGCCGGCCCTGGGCCAGATCCGGCCGCTCCGTGCCCTCGTTGAGTTCGCCCAGGATGTCCCTGAGCCGCCCGTGCACCTCCTCGAGGACGGCGACGTGCTCGTCGGCCGGCTTGCCCGGCAGGCGGCTCAGCCCGGCCACGGCATCATCGACCCGCGGGTCGCCCGTGGGCGGCAGTTCGGCCGCCGGCAGCGGCGTTTCACCGTCCGCTGGTGCACGCGCCCCGGTCCGTTCGGCATAAGTCTTTTGATCGTTATCCTCAGTACCGTGCTCTGGGTATTCCTCATCCATGTGCGCTACCCTCCGCGTGGAACGCTACCGTCCGATGTTGACTAGAGCGAGGCGCGCATGGCTTCACTTGAGGAGTGCCGCGAGGCGCTGCAGACTCTCACGGGCCGACTGGGCGAGATGAACCCGAAAGACAGGTCCAGCTTCTTCAGCAACCGCTCGTTCAGCTGCCATGTGACCGATCTCGGCGTGACGTTCGTGACCACGATCACCGATCAGGGCGCCGAGCCGGTGAAGGAGGCGGCGCCGGACGAGCCGCCGGCCGACATCAGGCTGACCGCGAGCAGCGACGACGTGATCGCGCTGGCCGCCACGCCGGCCAACATCGCCCGGATGTGGCTCGCCGGCCGGGTCAAGGTCCAGGCCAGCATGCGTGACCTGCTCGCGCTCCGCCGCCTTTTGTAACGGGGCCGCCTGCTGTTACGGAGCCGCGGCCGGTCATGGGTCCGCGTGCTGAGGGTTCCCATTACCTATATGTTATCGAGCCATGGGAGAGCTGATCCTGCTCAGGCACGGCGAGACCGAGTGGAGCCTGGCCGGTAAGCACACCGGGCGGACAGATATCCCGCTCACCCCGCGCGGCGAGGCGGCCGCCGCGGCGCTGGCCCCGCTGCTGGCCCGGCGCGACATCGTGGCCGCCTTCACCAGCCCCGCCCAGCGGGCGGCCAGGACCGCCGCCCTGGCGGGGCTGGCCGACGCGAAACCGGACCCTGACCTGTGGGAATGGGACTACGGCGGCTACGAGGGCATGACCACGCCGCAGATCCAGGAAACGCGGCCCGGCTGGTACCTGTGGCGCGACGGCGTGATCCCCGGGGACGCCGAACATCCCGGCGAGACCGTGGCCGAGGTGGGGAACCGGGTCGACCGGGTGCTGGCCCGGGTGGCGCCCCTGCTGGCCGACGGGGACGTCGCGCTGGTCGCGCACGGTCACGTGCTGCGCGTGCTCACCGCGCGCTACCTGCGGCTCGAGCCGAGCGGCGGGCGGATGTTCCGGCTGGATACCGGGACGGTCAGCACGCTCGGCACCGAGCACGCCGAGCCGGTCATCACGTCCTGGAACGTCCCGCCGTCGCCTTAGCAGTTTCGCCGTGGTGCGCGCGGGCTCAGCCGAAGCTGACCCGCTCGAGCCAGAAATCGAGCAGGTCCGCGTCACCGAAGAGCTGGATGCCCTCGCCGCTGGCGGGGCGCCGCTTGTAGATGAGCAGCAGCAGGTCGGTCAGCGGGGCGCGGACGGCGACCGCGGCCTTCTCGTGCGCGCGGCGCCACGTGATCGCGTCGCCGGTCAGGTCGACCACCCATTCCGCCGCGGCCTGCGGCTCGGTGTCGGTCGCGTGGAAGTGCAGGGTGCGCCCGGGGCCGAGCAGCTCGCGCATCTGCGGGTGGACCTCGAAGTGCATGGGCAGCGAGCCGAGCTCCATCCACTCATCGATAGCGCCGAGGGCCACGTCGGTGTCAGCCTTACTTCGCGCCGATGGCCAGCGTCGCGTCTGCCCGGTGGATGAGGGTTTCATGCGTGAAGCGGCGGGCGTAGAAGTCCGTGGTCCCGCCGGGGACCGGCGTCCACAGCGGCGTGCCAGGCCCGGCCTCGCGCAGGGCCTGCGCGAGCCGCGCGGCGTCTTCGGCCAGCCAGGGGCCGACCACGGCGGGATCCTCGTCGGTGAAGGCGGAGAGGTCGCGGAAGTCTTCAGGGAATTCCTGCATCGTCCTGGCCTGGACGACCGTCGTGGCCCAGCGCTGGGCACCGCCGAGGTGACGGAGCAGCTGGCCGGCGTTCCAGCCCGGGCAGGAGGGCACCGGCACGGTCAGGTCCGCGCCGGTGATCGTCGAGATCAGCAGGCCGGTCTGCGCGGTGATCTCGTCGCAGTAGCGGTCGTAGGTCAAGGTCATGATGTCACGGTAGTGCGCCGCGCAGGGCTCCCTAAGGCATCCTGGGCGGGTCGGGTCTCTTCGCGCAGCCAAGTCAGGTACGCGGTCGACCCCGCCACGAAGGGCAGCGCGACGATCTCAGGCTCGTCGTAGCTGTGCCGTTCGGTGATGAAGGCGGCGAGCTCGTCGTAGCGGTCGGCCGGGAGCTTGAGCAGCACGAGCCATTCCTCGGTCCGCTCGAGAGCGCCGTCCCACCAGTACATCGACGCCACCGGGCCGGCCACCTGCGCGCACGCGGCCAGCCTGGCTTCGACCGCGGCGCGGGAGAGTTCCATCGCCTCGGCCCGCGAATCGGTCGTCGTCTGCACCTGGAGGTACTGCACCTCAAGGTCCGCCATGGCACATGATGGTACGCGCACCAACCCTAGTACGCTGTGCTGCGCGCCGCCGAGGCCGCAACGGGGTCGGCCGGGACCGGGAGGAGCGCGGATTGGAACTGGTGCATTCCGGGAAAGTCCGGGAGCTCTACGCCGATGGCGACGACATCATCATGGTCGCCTCCGACCGGGTGAGCGTCTATGACGTGGTGCTGCCCACGCCGATCCCGGGCAAGGGCCGGGTGCTGACCCAGCTCTCGCTGTGGTGGTTCGGGCAGCTCAGCGACGTGATTCCCAACCACGTGATCTCCGGCACCGACGTTCCCGAGCAGTGGGCGGGCCGGGCCATCAGGTGCCGCCGGCTGCGGATGCTCCCGGTGGAATGCATCGCCCGCGGCTACCTGGCCGGACTGGGGCTCGCGTCCTATAACGAAACCGGCACGATCTCGGGCGTGCGGCTGCCGCCCGGCCTCGGCGAGGGCTCGCGGCTGCCCGAACCCGTCTTCACCCCCACCACCAAGGCGGCGGCCGGCCATGACGAGCCGATGACCAGGGCCGACGTGGCGGCGCTGGTCGGCGAGACGATGGCAGCCGAACTCGAGCGGGCCACCCTCGAGGTCTACCGGCGGGGCGCCGAGCTGGCCGCCTCGCGCGGCATTATCATCGCGGACACCAAACTTGAGTTCGGCCTGGTCCCGGACGGGACGCTGCTGCTGGCCGACGAGGTGCTCACGCCCGACTCATCCCGGTTCTGGCTGGCCGCGGAGTGGCAGCCGGGGCGCCCGCAGCGCTCGCTGGACAAGCAGTTCCTGCGGGACTGGTCGTCCGGCCTCGACTGGGATCGCCGGCCGCCGGGCCCGGCCATCCCGCCCGACGTCATGGCGGCGACCCAGGCGCGCTACCAGGAGCTTTATGCGCGGGTAACCGGCCTTTGAGTGACCCCGCCCTCGTCGTTCGCGCCCGCAGGCTGCGGGCGGCCCGCGGAGTGGTGACTGTCAAGATCATGTCCCAGCGGTTGACCACCTGCCCTGCAAAGATGGCGGACTCGGCCGCCAGCTAGCTGGTCTGCTCCTTGGCTGGCTGAGCTTCCGCGTCGCGTTGACAGGACTGGCAGCTAGCTGATGGTTACTTGGAGGCCAGGTCGGCGGGGGCTATGCTCGTGATCAGGTGCGCCGGGAAGCCTGGTCGGCACGACGTTCGTGACTTTCGAATTCGTCCACCAGGAGCGCACCATGACTACGCAGAACATACCCGCCGACACCTCCCCCGCCACGAGCACAGCCACACCGGCAGGCCCTGCGCCTGTGCCCGCACCGCCGAGTTGGGCTTGGCGGCGGGGCGCTCTGATCCTTGCTGGCGCCGCGCAGCTGATCACCATTTCGGCGCTGAATAGCGCCGATCCGCTGGCCGTGACGTGGGCGTCGCTGTTGCTGGCCATCGCTCCCGCACCGCTGGCCGCGGCGGCTGCGTTCGCCCCGGCCCCGGTGAACAGGCTGGCTGCCGTCATCGGAGTGCTGGTATTGGTCGCGGGTATTGCGGGCGCGATCGTGCACACTGGGCTGTTCTTCGTCCCGGCGCTGGTGGTGCTGGCCGTCGGAGGTGTGAAGCTGTGGCGCGAGCAGTCCTGACCCGGGCGGGAGGAGAGATGACTCGCTACCTGACCAGGGACCGCATCGCGATCCTGGCCGCGGTGGCGGCGCCGCTGGCGGTGGCGGCGGTGCTGCTGCTGCCGTTCCGCGCGAGCTGGTCGAACACCAACGTGGCCCTGCTGCTGGTCGTGGTGGTGGTGGTGGGGGTGGCGGCGATCGGGAACCGCGTCGCTGGCGGCCTGGCAGCGGTGTCGGCAGCTGTCTGGTTCGATTTCTTCTTCACCCTGCCGTATTACCGGTTCACGATCCGCAGCTCGGCGGATGTCACGACGGCCGTCCTGCTGTTGCTCACCGGCCTGGCCGTGTCCCAGCTCGCGGCCCGCGCCCGGCGGCTGAAGGTCATTGCGGTCACTGATGCGGGTTACCTCACGCAGATCCACGAGACTGCTTCGCTGGCGAAGTCCGCCACGGGCCCGGATGTCGTGGTCAATCACGTCAAGGAGCAGCTCGTCGGCCTGCTGGATCTGGAAGGAGCGCGCTTCGAGTACGGATCCCTGCTCGGCCACCCGCCGCGCCTGGAGCCAGACGGGACCGTGACCGTGGGCCGCTCCCGGCGGGACGTTGAGCCGTCGGGCCTGCCCGCGGAGGAGATCGAGCTGCGCACCTTCGGCAACGGCCAGTATTTCGGCCGGTTCATGCTCAAGGCCAACCCGGGCTCGAAGCCGTCGCTGCAGGCGCGGCTGGTCGCCGTCACGCTGGCCGATCAGGCCGGACGCACGTTCGGTGCCAGTCAGACCGGGCGGAGCGCGTCCTGACGGGCCACCCAGGCGACCGAAGGCGGCAGACGTGTGTCTCATGCCGTCGCGTGGCGGCTGAACCGCGCGGTATTACCGCACCGACTGGATCCATCAAGCCAGGCCGCAGCACCCGATGATGTCCTCCCCCGTGGCGGCGGCCGTGTTCGTGGCAGCTGCCGCGCTCAGCCTTGGTGCCAGCGCAGTCCTCGTCGTCCGGCTGGAACGGCTGGGCGCCCGGCTGGGCCTGTCAGAAGCGCTCCTGGGCCTGGTCGCGGCGCTGGCGGCGGATACTCCGGAGGTCACCTCGGCGGTGACCGCGCTGGCGCACGGCCAGCATGATGTCGGTACCGGCGTGGTCCTGGGCTCCAACGTATTCAACCTGGCCGCCCTGATCGGGCTGGGTGCCGTTGTCGCTGGGGGCATCAAACTGCATCGCCGGGTCGTCATCTTCGAGGGCATCGTAGCGCTGTGGATAGCAGCCCTCAGCATCGCCGCCGTGATCAGCCTGATCACGCCGGTTGCCGCCCTGGCCCTCGCCCTGGCCGTGCTGGCACCCTACGTGTACGTCTCAGCCGTGCACCCCTCCGGCCGCTCCGCCCTCCCGCTCCCGGCACGGCTGCGATCCTGGCTCGCCGAGGCAGTCGCGGAAGAAGAACAGGAGCTGTCCGACGCCATCCACCCCGAAAGGGGCGGCCCGCGAGACGCTGCCATCGCCGTCCTCGCGCTGGCCGTCGTCGTCGCGGCCAGCGCGGCCATGGAGCGTACCGCATCCACGCTCGGCGCCCGCTGGGCCGTGCCCGGCGTGATCACCGGCGCCATCGTCCTGGCCGCGGTAACCAGCATGCCTAACGCCGTCGCAGCCGTCTTCCTCGCCCGCCGGGGACGGGCCTCGGCCACGCTCAGCGAAGCCTTCAACAGCAACACCCTCAACGTCCTGGCCGGGCTGCTCATCCCCGCCGTGATCATCGCCAGCCCCGGCCTCGGAGGCGCCCTGCGGATTGCCATCTGGTACGGCGTCCTCACCGTCGCCACCATCGCCCTGGCCCTGGCCGGCCGTGGGCTCAACCGCCGCAGCGGCGCACTGATCATCGCCGCCTACCTCGTCTTCGCCGTCACCGTCATAGTCAAAGCGATCGGGCCGCCTTTGTAGAAGATCATTTCGGGCAACGCAACACCCAGTGCCCATGGCCGTGGAAGCTGCAAGGACGCCGCGCTCCGCACGGCCCGCACGCCGGCGCCGGTGACCTGTACGCCCTCATCCCGAACCTGTGGGCGGCCGCTAGCGCGAACTGCCCGGCGCCCGCCCCCAGGTCCACTACGCCGGAGTTCGCGTCCAGGCCCTGCGCCGCGAAGGCATCCAGGTCCTCGGCCGGATCGGGATAGCCCTGCTTCCGGCCGTAGCCAGCCACGAAGGCCGGATCGAGGTGTTCGGGTCCAGCGTGCGCCAGTTCGTCGATCATCCATGACTCAGCCACGAGGCCATTGTCCCCAGCACGGCAACTCGTTTCTCGTCCCCCGAGCCCGTAGCACCCGATACACCATTACCGTATAATCCATTTCCGTGATATCCGAAAATGGACTACCTGCTGCGGTGCTCGCCTTGCAGCGGGCCACGCATCGCACGCTGCACGTGCTGAGCACCGCGCTGGCTGACCTGAAGCTGTCTGGAGCCGAGATCAACGCGCTCGCGAACCTCGGTAACGGCGGGACCCTCAACGTCCGCCAGCTCAGTGAGCGGACCGGCACCCGGGCCAGCACCCTCACCGGCCTCCTCGACCGGCTGGAGAACCGCGGCTACCTCACCAGGGAGCTAGATCCTGCCGACCGTCGCTCGTTCCGGCTGCCGCTGACTGAGACGGGCCAGGCCGTGGCCACGCGGGTGCTCGCCGTGGTCACGGACCTGGAGCACCACGCGCTCTCCCGCCTGTCCGCCACACAGATCGCTGGCTACCACGCCGTCATCACCGCCTTGCAGGAGGCCTCCTGATGCCCCATGACGAGATTCCGGTGCCCCATCACGGGGCTCCGGTGCCGCACCACGAGGGTCCGGTCGCCGCGCACGGCTCAGCCGATGCGGAACTGGCCGCGATCTTGCCCAGAATCACCGGCCCCAGCGGGCAGTTCCGACACCGGCAGCACATCAACCTGGCCTTCCTGGCCATACGGCGCTACGGCATGCCAGAGGCCACCGCCACGATCTGCGACTGGATCCGGCACATCGCCGCCTATGAGCGCGCCCCGCAGAAGTATCACCACACGGTCTCCCGGGCCTGGGTGGAGCTCGTCGCTCACCACGTCGACGCCGACCCAGAGTGCGCCGACTTCGACATCTTCGCCGGGCGCAACCCCGCGCTGCTTGACAAGCGCCTGCTCAGCAGGCACTACCGCTCATCGACGCTGGCCGCCGGCCCGGCCCGCCGGAGCTGGGTCGAACCCGACCTTCTCCCGTTCCCCTGGTCCGCTCAGGACAGCAGGGCCGGCTGATCGATAACCCACCGCCAGCTGCCGTCCGGCTGGTGGCGGGCCACCTCAACCGTGGCGCCGCCGCCGGGCAGCCGTGTCGAGGTGAGCGCCAAGTCGCCGTGCCTGATGGCGGGAGACTGGCCCGCCGAGGAGAACGTAGGCCGGTCTGCCAGCAGTTCGGTGTACACCATGCGGATTTCCTCGTGCCCGGTGGCCAGCCGCCCCGGCGGGAGGGCCAGCACCGCCTCGGGCTCGTACAGCGCGACCAGCCCCTCGACGTCCCCCGCGTTGGCCCGCTCCAGGAAGAACCGGCCGAGATCCTCCGGCTGCATTGCGGATGCTGGTGCCCGGCTCACTGTCATGAGTCTCGCCGCCGATCCGGTCCGTACTTCGCTGCGCGAGGATCATCTCACCGGGGTCTGTCATTCCGGCGGCCCCAGCGGAGCGAGCGAGCGATCCGGCTTACAAGCTTTAGCTGGTCAGCACCACGATGGCCACGAACACGATTTGCTACACGGTTATCGTCGCCATCTGACGGCTGACCTGGACCTTCCTGGTTCGCGCCCGAGGATGCGCCGCCCGGCGATGCGGGGCCCGGCTGCGCGGGGGCCGGCGGTGCGGGTTCGACGCGAAGGGAGCCGTTCGCCTCGCTGGCCCGGTTCGGTATCGGCGGCTTTGAGTGGAGCCCGGTTTGCCAGGTCCGCGACGAAATCACCTGGGTCGGAGTGTCATTGCTGCGCTCTGGCCGCATGGATCTGCTCGTCAGCCGGTCAAGAAGCTGCTGCGCGGTGGGCCGGCTCTGCGGGTCCTTGGCCAGGGCGGCCTCCACTAGCGGCCGCAGCGACTCAGGTACCGCGGCGATGTCGGGGTCGCCGTACATGATCTGGTACAAGATGGCATGCGGGGTCTTCCCGGCGCCGAACGGCGGCCGCCCGGTAGCCGCGTACGCCACCGTCACCCCCCAGGCGAAGATGTCAGCCGCCGGGCCGGGGCGCCCGCTGATCTGCTCCGGCGCCATGAAACCCATCGAGCCGACCATCATGCCCGTCTTGGTCATGGCGGTCGTATCCTGCCTGCGGGCGATGCCGAAATCGATGACCTTCGGGCCGGCGTCGGTCAGGATGATGTTGGAAGGCTTGAGGTCCCGGTGCATGATTCCGGCCGCGTGGATCTCGGTCAGCGCCTCCGCCAGCCCGGCCGCCAGGCCGTACAGCATGTCGGGGCCAACCAATCCGTACGTGTCGATGTGCTCGGCCAGCGAAGGACCCTCGGCGTATTCGGTGACTACGAACGGGCGGGACGACTGGGAGTCAGCCTCGATCACCCGTACCGTGCACTCGCCCTTGACCCGCACCAGCGCGGCCACCTCGCGGCCGAATCGCTGGCGGAATTCCTGGTCACCAGCCAGGTCAGGGCGCAGCACCTTTATCGCGACCTGGCTGCCGTCCCAGGCCACGCCGAGATAGACCACCCCCATGCCGCCCGAGCCCAACCTGGCGGTCAGCCGATAGTGCCCGATCCGCATAGGGTCATCGGCACGAAGCGGCGTGCGAGCCAAAGAATCCTCCTCCTCAAAGGTCAATGGTGGCGTCCAGGCAGGTCAGCGCACAACCGTCCACCCGCCATTTTCCTACGGCAGGACGACGAACTGCTGGCCGGCCTGAGTCTCGATGGAGCCGATGCCAGTGACGGCCGAACCGGACGAGGCCAGCGCGGTGATCTTGTGACTTCCGCCTTCGCCAAGGCCGCTGACCTGGGCTGGCGTCCAGGTCGTTCCGGTGGCTGAGGTCCACGTCACAGCGGTCTGCTGGCCCGGTTCGCCGTACTGGCCCGCGGCGGTGAAGCCGCCGGAATCGGCGGTCAGCGCGGTGATGACCGGGTTCGGGCCCGGCGAACTGAACCGCACCTGCTGCCAGCTGGCGCCGCCATCGGCGGACAGTTCGGCGAACAGCACGGCGCCGCCCGCCTTGGTCGCCTGGCCCAGGGCGACCACGCGATCCCCGTTGATCGCCACCTGCTGGAGCACGGCGGAAGAGGCTCCGGGCGGCAGCGCCAGGACGATCGTGGTCCACAGCCGGCCGTTGGTCGTGGTCCACACCGCCGGATGGTTGCAGTGTGAGCCCGCCGACACGAACCCGTGCGGGTCGGCGGCGACCGCGAGGACCTGGGTCGAGCCGCTCGTCACGTTCATGTCCTGGGCCTGGGTCCAGGAGGTCAGGTTCCGCGACCACCAGACGTCCGCCACGCTCGCGCTATCCGGCCCGGCTGGTCTCCCGACGACGGAGTACCCAGCCGGACCCGCGGCCGCCGCGACGGCCGAGACCGCGCCCAGGTCCTTCTCGAGGGCCCCGCCGGCCCGCTGCCAGGTTGTGCCGTCAGCCGAGGTGAGCACCGGGCCGGGCACACCCACCGCGAGCCAGCCGGATGATCCGTAGGTCACGCTGGTCAGCGCGGCCAGGCCCGGGTAGGCGGAGACCAGCGGCAGCGAGGAGACCAGGGTCCAGGTCCCACCGGATGTACTCCGCCAGACCGCCGGGTAGCCGTCCGCGCTGCCCACTGCGACGATGGTGCCGTCCGGGGCGACGGCGGTGCTTATTCATCGCGAGTTCCGGGACGATGCTGCCCTGGACCGAGACCGGGCGCACGCGGCCGGTCGTGGTCGCCTCGAGGAACACCGACTGCTGGCTGATCGTGCTGCCATGGGTGGCGCCGACCGCGACCACGGTGCCGCCCGGGGCGACGGTGACGCTTGTCACCGACTCGCGGGCGGCCGGGCCGAGCGAGCCCGTCGGCTGCCAGGTGCCGCCGGTGCCGGTGCTGGTGTACGCCACGTTGTGCCCGGTCGAGGTCTGGCCGGCCACGACGAAGCCGTCATTGGTGCCCTTGACCACGCCGGGACTCCAGCCCGCCGCCCCGCCGATCGTTCCGGCGTACTGCCACGCCAGTCCGTTCGGCGAAAAATAAGCCACGCCGTATGCGGCGCGGGCAGGGCGGCGAACCCTCGCCGGGTCACGGCAGCGGCCTGCGGCGCAACGGGCGGCGGCGCGCCGGGCGGCGCAGTCGGTGGCGCGACTGGTTCGCGTCGGGCCACCGAGCCGGACTCCGGCAGGTCTGCGTACAGCGGGGCGAGATCGCCGTAGGTGACCGCCTCGGATGCGAGCCCCATGCGTTCGAGGTACTCCTCCATCTTCAGGCGGCCCTCGTCTAGGGCAGCGCGCAGCCGGTCGATGACCTCCTGCCGGTCGGCATCGGAGGCCCGAGCCGGTGAACGCGGCAGCGGACGCGGCCCCCGGGTTCATCTGGCGGCTGCAGACCGAAGACGGCAACGCGACCGCAGTGCAGGCGTTCCAATGGGACCAGGCCGGCAGCGCCGGCGTCCTGGTCAACATGTCGGTCTGGGAGTCGGTCGAGGCGCTCGCCGCGTACGTCTACTCCGACGCGCACCGGCAGGTCCTCAGGCGGCGCCGCCAGTGGTTCGAGCGGATGGCCGAAGCGTACGCAGCGCTGTGGTGGATACCGCGCGGCCATACCCCGACGACCGATGAGGCTGAGGAGCGGGTGCTGCATCTGCGGGAGTTCGGGCCTACGCCCTATGCGTTCACGCTCAGGGAGCACTTCCCGCCGCCGGACGTAGCCGACTTCGGACTGATCCGCAGTCCGGAAGAATGGACATGTCCCGCCTAGTGAACTTAGCTGCGCTGACCTGCTCGTCCGGGTGCCGGCCGGAATTTGAATTCGGGCCTTTATCCTTTATGCACTTAGTGATGCACTTTGCCGCAGCTTAAGGGCGGATACTATACAGACCCGCCATAACGCCATGACTTGCGCGAACTTCAACACGAAGCGCCAGGCGGGCATCAACCGGGAATGATCATTCGGGGGTGGCAGTGCTGACACGACGGACCAGGCGTGCCTGGGCATTCGGGTGTTGCCGCCACGTGCTCGCGCCGGAAGCCGCCGCACTCTTCGCCTGTTCCCACTTGAGCCGCGCGAGTTGGCTAGGTGGTATCTCTAGCTCCTTGATCCATGTCCGGGTCGCTGCTACCACATGGGAGCCAGCGATGGCCACACCCGCAAGCGCAACCATGGCGCCGATCCCGATCAAGACTCCGCCAGTGATAAGTGGCCCAGATTGCAGCTGCGGCCATGCCCCCGTCGGCTGACTGTTCGTTGTGTCATTAGCCATGGCGCTCGTCCCGATGTCCTCAAGTAACGTCCGCGTGCCCATCAGAGCACGACCGGGCTTCCGTATCCCCCGCAATAAGACTATCCCTGGAGGAAGCTGAGGGAATTCGGGCCCCTCCATGAACTCGTTAGCGGCCGGGTGCTTCCAGCCTGAGACGGCGCTGCTCGATGACCAGGCAGCGGTCTTCCCGTAAAGCAGCCCGGCCTCCTCGGCGATGGCACGTGCCTCGGCCGACGCGATGCCCAGTTGCAGCCACAGAGCCGTGGCACCGGCCGCGACCGCCTGGCGGGCGATGTCTGGCGCCTGCCACGGCGGCCTGAACACGTCGACCAGCCCCACCTGCTCGGGGACGTCAGCGAGCGTCCGGTAGACCTGCTCGCCGAGGATCTCGTCGGCGTGCGGGTTGACCGGGATGATGCGCCAGCCATGTCGCTGCATATGCGCCGGCACGGAGTGCGCCGCCTTGGTAGCCGTGGCACTGGCGCCGACCACGGTAATGGTGTCGTATCTAGTCAGGATGCGCTCGACCATGGCGTCTGTGTCGGTCATTCGGTCACCGGGTATCTCCAGGGTGGATGCCCCGTCCTTCGGGACGGGAAGGAAACGCGGAACCGACCTGCATGTTTCTGCCTCCTGCACAAGATGGATTCGCTACAATATTCGCATGTCCCGGTACCGGCTCCAGCCAACCCAAACACAGGAGGCAGCACTGCTGCGGCACTGCGCCGACGCCCGGTACGTGTGGAACCTGTGCGTCGAGCAGGAATCCTGGTGGCGTGCCGGACGCGGCCGGATGCCGGGATTCGCGGAACGGTGCCGGCAGCTGACCGCCGCGCGGCAGGACAACCCATGGCTGGCCGAGGGCAGCGTAATCGTACAGCAGCAGGCGATCCGCGACCACGCCCAGGCGATGGCGAACTTCTTCAACGGCACCCACCGCCGCCCCACCTGGCGCAAGGCCGGGCGCGACGAGGGGTTCCGGATCGTGCACCTGCAGCCCGGCGACGTGCGCCGCCTGTCCCGCCACGCCGGGGAGGTCTGCATCCCGAAGGCGGGATGGGTGCGGTTCCGCTGGTCCCGTCCCGTCCCGGCGGATGCGAAGTCCTGCCGGATCACCCGGGACCGGGTCGGGCGCTGGCACGTCGCGTTCGCAGTGATCCCGGACCCGGTGCCACCGCCCGGCACCGGCCAGGTCGTCGGGGTCGACCGGGGCGTCACCGTCTCCGCCGCCCTGTCCACCGGTGAGCTGCTGCACGCTCCGGGCCTGTCCGGTAGCCAGCGGAAACGGCTGAGAAGATTGCAGCGCAGGCTCGCCCGGGCCCGGAACGGGTCGCGGCGGCGCGGCCGCATCAAGCACGCGGTCGCGAAGCTGAGGGCGCGGGAGGCCGACCGCCGCAAGGACTGGGCCGAGAAGACCAGCACGGATCTGGCGCGCCGTTCGACGTGATCCGCGTCGAGAACCTGGACATCACGGGCATGACGCGCTCCGCGAACGGCAGCGTGGAGCGGCCGGGCCGCAACGTCCGGGCCAAGGCCGGGCTGAACCGGGGCATCCTGGGCAGCTGCTGGGGGGTGCTGGTGCGCCGCCTGCAGGACAAGGCACCCGGCAGGGTCGAGAAGATTCATCCCGCGTACACGAGCCAGCGGTGTTCGGCGTGCGGGCGGGTGGATGCGAAGTCGCGCAAGAGCCAAGCCGTCTTCGTCTGCACCTCCTGCGGATACGCCTGCCACGCTGATGTGAACGCGGCACGCACCATCGCGGCGGGGCACGCCGTGACTGCGCGGGGACGCACCGGGCCGCCGTTGACACGGGGCGAACGAACCGTGAACCTCAGCTCGTCCTCCTTCCAGTGTAGGAACGGGCTGGAATCCCCCGCCCTCAGGCGGAGGAGGATGCCAACATGCGCAGAGCATGGCGCGCTCACGTTTCAGGCAGGTGAAGGCGGCTCGTAAGGGCCGTCGTGCCAGGCGCGATCCCGGGCCGCAGGCGCACTTAGGGTGCCTAGCCTCACTTGACGGATCGGCCTCAGTTGATCCTTTAGACGCTCTAGATCTAGATGTTTTGCACCGCACCGGCCTGCGGGCGGTCGCCTCCGGGCCGGGTTGTCCGCAGGTGGGCACCGCCGGGCATAGCGACCGCCCCGCGCTGTGTGGTCCGTGCGGCCAATGCGGTCAGTTATCACATCGCGACGCGATTTGCCTGACGCAATGGGCGGCGTCATCATGTGAGCATGTGTACCGGCGGCGATCTGGCTGCTCACGAGGCTCGGATCCGGCACGACTTCGAGCCGGCCGCGGAGGTCCGCCTGGAGCCCGTCGACTCGGTCCGGCTCACCACGGTGATGGACAACGTGTTTGACGTCTTCATGCCAGACCAGGGGCCTGCCCACCGCGCGGGCCTGGGTGCCATGGCAAGTCGCCCTCGGCGGCCAGCCAGGACCATGGAGAACGGGGAGGTGCCCGAAGGGCTGCTGGCCGAGCACGGTTTTTCCATGCTCGTCACCGTCGTCAAGGCGGGGCAGAGCCATCAGCTCCTGTTCGACGCCGGCACCAGCCCCGACGGAGCCGTGGAGAACATGCGGCGACTCGACATTGACCCTGCATCGATCGAAGTCCTGGTCTGCAGCCACGGCCACTTCGATCACACAGCAGGCATCGACGGGCTGGCCAGGGTCCTCGGCCGGACGAACCTACCGGTACTGATCCACCCCCATTTCTGGCGTCGGCGACGGGTCACGATCGCCGGACGGGAACCGCTTGAGATCCCCAGCACGAGCCGGAACGCGCTGCGCGACGCCGGGTTCGACATCATCGAGGAGCAGCAGCCCGGCTTCCTGCTGGACGGATCAGTTCTGATCACCGGCGAGGTGCCAAGGACCAGCGGTTACGAGCCCGGGTTCCCACCCCAGCAAGCGTGGCTGGATGGCCGCTGGCAGCCCGACCCGCTCGTCCTGGACGATCAGGCGCTGATCATCAACGTCCGGGACAAGGGCCTGGTGGTCATGACCGGATGCGGTCATGCCGGAGTGGTGAACATATGCCGCTACGCGCAGCGGCTCGTCGGCGGAGTACCGTTGTACGCGGTCCTGGGCGGCTTCCATCTCAACGGCCCGCTGTTCGAACCTTTGATCCCGCGCGTCCTGGCCGATCTCGGGGCGTTGGACCCGCACGTCGTCGTGCCTGCGCATTGCACCGGCTGGCGGGCCCAGCACGCGATGTCTACGCACTTCGGTACGGCGTTCGTGCCCAACAGCGTAGGGACCCGCTTCGAGTTCTGACACATCCTTGTGGTCCAAGCGCCCACAGCCAAGGCGGCGTACGGCGGCTGCTTGGAGGCATACCCTGGCGCGCGGTGTCAACCATCAGGTGAAGCCAATGAGGGCAGGTTCAACCGGTCAGTCGGAGTCGGACACCGGTTTCGACCCGTCCGCTACGGGCGCACTTGGCGCACTTGGGAGGTGGTGAGCAGTTTCTCTATCTCTTCGATGGCCTAGGCGTTGTCCTGGTAGCGGACCGCGTGGAGGCCCGCTTCCCGCGCACCGCCCACACACCGGTCGGTGTCGTCGAGGAATACGGCCTCCTGGGGGTGGACGCCGAGGCGTACGCAGACAAGGGCGTAGATCCGAGGATCGGGCTTGCTCATCCCAGCCTCGTGCGAATAGACGATCTCGTCGACGAGGTCTTCGAATCCGTAGGCGGCCTGCTCTCGCTCCCGGGCGCCGACGAAGCTGTTGCTCAGGATCCCGGTGCGATACCGCGGACGCAGCTGACGGGCGTACTCGATCAGCTCGGTGTTGGCGGTGCCCATGTACTCGCGCCAGATGTCGGCCATGAACGCCGCGAGCTGCTGCCCATCCAGGCCGAGGCGATCCCTGACTGCCGCAAGCACGTCGTCCTCGGTGATGGTGCCGATGCTGCCGCCTGCCCAGGTGTCGTGCATGCGCTGGCCGAGTTCCCCGGCCGGCAAACCGAGCCGGCTCTCCCACAGCTGGGTGACACCGAGGTCCGGGGTAACCTCCAGCACGCCACCGATGTCGAACACCACCGCGCGGATCACCATTGGTAGGGCAGGAACTTTCCGTTGAGTGTCACGTCGCGGGTGTCGGTCTCGATGGACAGCGCGACGCGACTGTCGTTGCGCATGTTGCGCACCTTGCGGTGCTCGGGAAGGTGAGCCGCCACGATCTCATCGCCGTCAAGACCCACCCACACCACGGTGACCTGGGGACT
>WNFD01000367.1_pt1 | contig 51872 bp, 44 predicted proteins | sample 5400491 | NCBI WGS metagenome assembly WNFD01 (sample SAMN13153343, study PRJNA577476) | soil metagenome | isolation source: 120 cm saprolite under Douglas fir tree site 2 hole 2 replicate 2 | place: USA:California | collected 2015-04-18
GCCACAGCAAACCAAAGCAACGGCAAAACACAAACGCGGATCAGGCGAGATTCGGGTACCACTGATCCGGAAAGAGCCTGAGGTTGGGGTGAAAGTGCTCAAGTCTACGCCAAATTGGGATGATTGCGATGAGGTGCGATGGATGGCGGGGGGCCCCCTTCCCGATTGGGTAATTGAGTAAGTTGGTAATCGGGTAATTTGGAAGGCAAGAACATCGGAAGAGTCAGCATCAGCAAACAACCCCTTGAGAGTTTGGGTGAATGTGCTGAAGTCTACGCCAAATTGGGATGATTGCGATGACGTGCGATGGATGGCCGGGGGGGTACCTTCACGATTGGGTAATTGAGTAAGTTGGTAATCGGGTAATTGGAAACAAGAGCAGCAACTGGCAATTAGCAAATGGCAAGGGCAAGCAAAAAGGGTGCCGCTTGGGATGCTTTGAGGTAAGTGCTGTGGAATCCTAGTTGAGGTATGGTGGGTGCGCGCATCGGGTAATTTGGAGATCGGGTGATCAGGTGAACGGATAGTCTACTTCGCTTTCTCACCCTTGGTTCTATTTCCCGCCTCAATCCTTGCCTTCCGCGCCGCCGGTGTTTCAATCCAGACGGTGCCGAGAGAAAGGTCGCCGTCAACGGCGCGGTAATCAACCATAAGATCGGCGAACTGCCATAATGAGTTCACACTCTGAAACGCGTCGCCAACGTTGTTTTCCACGGTCACCGGCTCTTGCTTGGTTGGAACGCCTGAATCACCTCATCAGTAGCACGTGTTCCGTTGGTGTGGAAAGTAATACTTTGCAGCTTTGCATTTTCTACCCGGCAAGAGAGGCCTGAACTAATGCTGTACACCGGAGCGTCGTCCGGAGGAAAGTGGACCAGCACATCCTCATTCACGGGCTTTGGCGCCGGATCTCCGCTCTTAGGAGTGCCGCTGGGGTCTTTCCAGCACCAATGCGGTTCGCCGGGAACGTACATGGGCGTGGGTTGAGCGCGCTTAAGGCATTCCGGAAGATTGAAGGCGCCGCCGATGGACAATGCAAAAAACTTTTTGTTCGGCGCAGGCTTTATTCGAGCGTGGTTTTTTGGAACCTGTTTCTTAGGGACCTGGCCATAGCCGACACAGCAGAGTAGAAGAAGCACAGCAAGCAATTGCAGAAGTTTCATGGCGTTAAGACCGTTCTTCACTTTCTGGCAATTTTGGCAATTTCGGCGATCCTGGCAATCATCCCCATTCCGGCGATTTTGGCAATCTCTTTGTCTTACTCCACCTTAACTCCCGACTTCTCGCCTTCGGTGCTCCTGTAGGCCCAAGCCATGCGCGGGGTGTTGTGTGCGATACCGAACCTTCCGCGCTGATCCAGCAGGATCATCCCCCCATGACCTTTCAGCCGTCTTTCCAGATAGAAGATGGCCTCTGGAGCCACGGCATCTGGCGATCCCTTGGCTTGCACACGGTCTGCTGCCCACTTGGCCAGGACCAGCTTCATGATAGGTTCGCCCCAGCCGGTACAGGAAACCGCGGCGCTCTGGTTATCGGCATAGCAGCCGCAGCCGATCAGTGACGAATCACCCACGCGTCCAGGAGCCTTATTCAGAGTACCTCCAGTTGAGGTGCCGGCCGCGATGTTGCCATCCACGTCCAAAGCAACGGCTCCCACCGTGTCATGGCCAAATTCATGTCCCGCAAAGGTGGTATCGGGCTGGCCGGCAGCGGCTTTGGCCTGGGCTTCTTTCAGGCGCAGAACTTCGCGTTCAATGACCAGATCCTCGTTTCGGCACAACGGCATGCCGTGTTCCTGGGCAAACCGTTCCGCGCCTTCGGCCACCATGTAAACGTGAGGACTCTCGTCCAGCACCAGTCGGGCAGCCTTGATCGGATTACGTATGCGTTCCACGCAGCCTACGCCGCCGGCGCGAAGGGTGCTTCCGTCCATCATCAGGGCATCGAGCTGGACTTTACCGTCGCGGGTGAGAAAGCTGCCGCGTCCGGCGTCAAAGGTCTCGTCTTCTTCCATGGAAACAATGGCTTCCTGGACGGCATCCACCGCCCGACCGCCGCGTTCAAGCACGCGCCATCCTTCAGCCAAGGCCCGCTGTACGCCATTCAGGTGGCTGTCTACTACGTCGTCAGGCATGGCCCAGGCGCCGCCATGGACCACTAAAACCGGTAGTTGTCTCACAGGTATTCCTTCAGGGAAATTTCGAACTGGAAATGCGAACTTGTGAGTTTACCAGAGCCTTCTCCTGCTCTCTCAAATGTGGCTGGTCATAATTGTTTTCGGATCAAATTGCTGGCGAACGCGGCATCATTTTTCCGCATCAACACTCCCAGTGCTGCCCCCCAAGAGGCCTGAGCCTCAGGATTACGAAAAAAATTCCGGAGTACTGCTCCAACAGCAGCTTACTTCGCTACATCACAACCAACGCACCTATCGTATGGGGACAACGGAAATGACTATTTGCGCAAGACGGACCAAAGTAGGAGCGGTGATCATCCTGGCTTTCGCCGTCGCACTTCTGCTCACAGGATGCCAGGGAATTGGCAGCAGCGTGGCCCAAGCCACACCCACGCCAACACCAACTTCGCCTCCGGGCAGTTTAAATACTTCCATCAACCACATCATCCTTTTTATGCAGGAGAACCGCTCGTTTGATCACTACTTCGGGCAGCTCAATGCGTATCGCGCCAAACAAACCCCGCCTTTGCCGCCGGAAGTTGATACCTGGGGACCAAACAAGACTCCCGCGGGTGTTTCGACCCCGGGTTATGACGTTGCAACCGGCCAGCCCGGTGCTCCGATTGCAGCCTTTCACATGCAAAGCGCATGCTCTGACAATCTGACTTCAGCCTGGGACGAGAGCCATCGTGAATTCAATATCGATAATCACAATGGCTCTCTCGGGCCGTTCCTGATGAACGGATTCGCCTTTGTGGAAGGCCATTTTGCTCATGATGAGGCCACGCTGAATGGAAATGCGTTGTCGGACTTTACCGGCAAGCGGGCCATGGGCTATTACGACGACTCTGATTTACCTTTCTACTATTTCATGGCGACTAACTTCGCCACCTCTGACCGTTGGTTTTCGCCGGCCGCCACGCGTACGCACCCAAATCGCTTTTACTGGATGGCTGCGACGTCGCAGGGCTTTATCGTTCCTCCTCCGCAGCAGCTCTCCGCCAAGCCGCTGGTCCAGCTCCTGGATGAACACAACATCACCTGGAAAATATACGAGACGTCGGCCAACACGTACCTCAACTATTTCTCTTACTCCAACACGCACAAGACCAACGTGGTTCCCCTGGCCCAGTACTTCACTGACCTCCAGAACAACACGTTGCCGCAGGTTGCGTACATTGAAACAGGCGTGGAAATAAACAGTGTCGATGAGCACCCGGATGACAACGTTCAAACCGGAGCGCAGTTTGCGGCCAATCTGATCAACTCACTGATGAAGAGCGCGTCGTGGAAAGATAGCGTTTTCATTCATACCTATGATGAAGGCGGTGGATTCTATGATCACGTGCCTCCCATGACCGTAGTCAACCCCGATGGTATTTCTCCCATCCTGGGTCCGAATGATATTTCAGGGATCGATAACTTCACACTGAGCGGATTCCGTGTGCCCATGTTCGTGGTTTCACCGTTTGCGAAAAAGAACTTCGTTTCGCACACGCCCATGGATTTCACAGCCGCGCTCAAATTGGTGGAAACTCGCTTCAACCTTCCGGCGCTCACAAGTCGTGATGCCTCCATGCCGGACATGACGGAGTTCTTTGATTTCACCACCAACACCGGTCCGTGGGCCACACCTCCAACTCCACCGGCTCAGCCAACGAACTTGCCATGCCTGTTCGGTGTGCCCATCGGCTAAATGTGTCCATAAAAAGTCAAAGGCACAAAGGTTTTCCTTGTGCCTTTTCTTTTGCGGAAAGTTGAAGACCTTACAGCCTGATCCCCCGTACTTCTGCGATTTCCGGTAGTGAGCCAATCTCCTTCAGCGCAGCTTCAATCGCGGGTGAATCGATCTGCACTACCGCAATGGCGTGCGCGTCGGCTTTGGGTTCCTTACGTCCCAGAGCAAAGTTGCCGATGTTCACCTGATGGTGGCCCAGAATGGTTCCTACCTTGCCGACCACGCCGGGCACGTCGCGGTTGCGCATATAGATAAGGTTGCCTTCCAGCGGCACCTCAATGCCCAGATCATCCACGCCCAGCAGTCGCAGTGAATTGCCGTGCAGGACTGCTCCCTGCACCACATGCTGATCAGCCGACGTCTTCAATGTGACGGACAGCGTATCTCCTGCGCGTCCACCTGGCTCATCTTTGCGGACTTCATGGATCTGTATGCCGCGCTCCTGAGCGATGGTTGCCGCATTCACGACGTTCGCCCGTTCGGCGATCCGCTCATTCAGAATGCCCTGGATGGCGGCGTTGCGGATCAGTTCAGTCTTCCACTCGATAATGCGGCCTGAGTAGCGGATGGATATCTCCTCAATTGACCCCGACGTTGACACGATGTTGGCCAGAAACGCTCCCAGCTTTTCCGCCAACGCAATGTACGGTTGCATCAGAGTGTATTGCGCATGATCGATAGACGGCATGTTCACGGCATTCTGAATCACGCCGCGTTTCAGGTATTCCCGGACTTGGCTGGCAATCTGAACACCCACGGCATCCTGTGCTTCATTGGTCGATCCGGCGATGTGCGGCGTGGCAATTACATTGTCCAGCGCCAGCAACGGCGAGTTCTTCGGCGGCTCTTCCGTGAACACGTCCAGCGCCAGTCCAGCTACGTGCTTGCTTTGCAATGCGGCCGCGAGTGCGGCTTCGTCCAGTAACTCGCCACGAGCGCAGTTCACAATGCGCACGCCTTTTTTCATCTTTTTGATCGATTGCTCGTTGATCATGCCCGTGGTTTGCGGCGTCAGCCCCACGTGCAGGCTGATGTAATCCGCAGCCGCATAAATCTGGTCCAGCCCGGCCATTTGAATTTCCAGATCGCGCGCCACCGATGCGGCCACAAACGGATCATGCGCAATCAGATTCATGTCGAATGCTTTGGCGCGCCTGGCCACTTCCATGCCAATCCGTCCCAGGCCGATGATCCCCAGCGTCTTGCCTCGCAGCTCTGTCCCTTGCAGCGATTTCTTCTCCCACTTGCCGGCGCGCGTGGTGGAGTCGGCGCGTGAGATCGACCGCGCCAGAGCCAGCATGAGCGCGAGCGTGTGTTCGGCCACGGCAACCGCATTCGCCCCTGGGGTGTTCATCACCGCGATGCCCGCTTTGGTGGCGGCTTCCAGATCAATGTTGTCCACGCCTACGCCGGCGCGGCCAATCACACGCAGCTTGCCGGCATTGCGTAGCACGTCAGCATTTACGTCCACGGCAGAGCGTACTATGAGCGCGTCGGCATCCGGCAGGGCAGCCGCAAGATTGCTGTTGAGCTGCTCCGGAGTGACCACGTTCCACCCCGGTTCATCTTTCAAAAGCTGGATGGCGTTGGCCGCCACTTTTTCCGCCACAACTATCTTCATTGCTGATTTCTCCTACCGCGTTGCGGCCAGTTTTTGTGATGCGTGTGCGTAAACTTCCTGCGCTGCGCGAAGGCCGGCGCCCAATTCCACCTTGCGGCCCATTTGTGCCAGTATCTGTTCCAGCGCGCCTACAGCGGCAATCGTGTCCAGATAGTCGTAATAGCCAAGGTGTGCAATGCGGAAGAGCTGGCCTTTCATCTCACCCTGTCCGTTGGCCACAATGGCGCCAAAGTGATTCCGGAAGGACTTCACGATGTCACTGGAATCCACGCCCTCAGGCGCAGCAATGGCCGTGAGCGCCGCAGCCGGTGGGCCTGCCGGATACAACTTCAGCCCCAGCGCTTGCGCTCCGGCACGCGTCATGGCCGCCGCCGTCTCAGCATTATTGATGAGCAGTTCGCGCCCCGCAGCCAGATCGCCGCCGCCTTGTTCGCGGATGTAGTCCAGCGCCGCATTGAGCGCCGCTACCAATGCCGTGGAAGGCGTGTATGACGATTCGCCCTTGGCGCCGTTCTTGCGTTCTTTGCGCAGATCAAAGTAGTAGCGCGGGTTCTTGCTGGTCTCCATGCGCTGCCATGCCCTGTCGCTCACCGCGGAATAAGCCAGTCCGGGCGGAATCATCACCGCTTTCTGCGATCCGCCAATGATCACGTCCACGCCCCAGCCGTCGACATCAAAATGCGTAGTGCCCAGACCGGTAATCGCATCCACAACCAGCAGAGTGTCGGAGCCCTTGAGAACTTTGGCAATTTCTTCCACGTCATGGCGTACGCCGGTTGAGCTTTCTGTGCCCTGCATGTACAGAACTTTGTGTTCCGGCTTCAGCTTCTCCCGGACCTGCTGTGCCGTAACTGTCTGCCCATATGGCGCCTTCAGGCTTTCAACTTCGCAACCGTAGACCTTGGCCAGTGATTCCCAGCGTTCGCCGAACTTGCCTGCTGTGACCACCAGCACCTTGTCGCCGGGTGAGGTAAGGTTGGTCACCGCAGCTTCCATGGCTCCGGTGCCCGAGGCCGTAAACAGCACAACGTCATTCTTGGTCCCCACAAACACTTTCAGATCAGCCAATACCTTGCTGTAAAGTGTGCGGAACTCGGCTGTGCGATGGTGTATGGTGGCGCCCGCCATAGCAAGCTGCGCCGCAGGTAGAAGTTGGGTTGGACCCGGTGTAAAAAGACGGCCTTTGCGAATCATTTTTAATTTTCCTGAATAAAAAGTTTTGCACTACTGCGCGGTTAAATCGATGTCAGTGAAATCTGCGGGACGTGCAGAGTAGGTTTGCGGGCCGTGCTTCAACAGCACCAGGCCTGCGGTTGGGTCGTCAGCGTTTTGGATAACCAGTAAGCCATCGCCTTCAGACGGCCCTTGGGGAGCCGCAATCCATTGTATCTTTCCCAGCTGCTTTTTGGGAATTCGCAGCAGCATATCCACGTGCGGGAAAATGGCGTCATAGATCACCAGGCCGCGGGTCAGCATGCATACGCGGTGCTGTCCCTGGTCGTTCAGCAGCAGGTACGCCGAATCAGGGACACCGGGCTGTCCGGAAAAATTACCGCGCGTGTGGCCCGCAATCTCTAAATTGTGCTCGCGCAAAAAAATCACCGCGCGTCCGGTGAGCTCGTCCGGACCAGCCACGTGCCATCCCGCCAATTTCGATATGCGGCTGGCGTCAATGGGATCAACGCCGGAAGGACGAAGAATCGTAAGGCTGCTGCCCTGCGGCGGTAGTGGCTGAATCTTGATCTCGCTCGTGCCGGGCATATCTTCCAATCGCTGGGCCAACGCCGCCATGGCTTCAAGATGGGTGGCAATATGGTTGCCGGTGAACGCCGGAATAGTAAGCTCCGTCAGTTCCATCACCCGGTTTTTAATGGCGAAGCCCGTCTGCGTTGAGCAGCAGATCTTTTCCATGTTGCTCAGCGCCGTCGCCGTGCCCAGGAACATGCGCACTTCCATCGGCTGATCAGATCGCGCATTGAAGCGGCGATCCAGATTGGCGCTGCCCGTGCGCATCAGCACGCGTCCCTGGCCGGCCCACGCGGACTTGGGCATGATGCTAAGGGAAAACGTGGCCGGAACGCGCATCTTGATATGCAGGCCGGGCTTATCAACACGGTGCGAAAGCTGAACGATCGTCGGACGCTCGCGCTCACCATAATGTCCGGCGATGACCACATCCATGCCGTCATTGACTTATAGCCGCGGAAAACCGCGAAACGCCGTACCCAGTAAACGACAATCCCCACCATGACAACCACAATCGCGATGTTGATGAAGATTGCCAGCGGTGCCATGGTCGGTTTGTCAGTCTCCATGAAATTTGCGATTTGCAGTTTGGAAGAAGGCTTGCGCAGATCATACCGCAGAATGCATTCAACCAGTGTCATGTTAGCGAGAGCCGCGCGGAAACCGCGGCTCGGAGTCGAAACATCCCGAGGATGTATTCTTCTACAATGCGGATTCAGCGAGTTCTCCCGACTTTCCAAATACGCCGTCATCCCGACGTCCGTTAGGCGAACGCGCGGTGTCTTCAGCGCGTGAGTAGGACGGAGGGACCTTGTGTTTCGATTTCCTCGGCAGTACGGATATCGCGGTCTCACGATCGAAACTTCCCGATTCAGCTCCAGCTTATAATCATCATTCACGTACCACGACAGCGAGGAAGACATATGGGAATCGGCGACCAGATACAAAAGGACATTGTTGCGGCCATGCGCGCCCGCGAGGAATTGCGGCTCTCGACCCTGCGCATGGTTAAATCCGCCTTGAAGAACAAAGAGGTGGACAAGCGCGCTCCGCTGGACGAAAAGGAAGAGCATCAGATTCTCTCCACCCTCATCAAACAGCGCAAGGATTCCATTGAGCAATTCGTAAAAGGCGGACGCCAGGAGCTGGCCGACAAGGAAGCCGCCGAAATCAAGATGATCGAGGCCTACCTGCCCAAGGCCATGGGCGAAGAGGAGATTGCCGCCGCCGTGAAAGCCACTATCGCGGAGATGGGCGCTCCTACTATGAAAGATATGGGCACGGTCATGAAGAATGCCATGGTTAAGCTACAGGCAACCGGCGCTCGTGTGGAAGGCAAGACCGTTAGTGAGATCGTGAAGAAGCAGTTGGGCGGATAGGTCCAAAGTTGCCTGTCACTCCAGCGTTTTACTTATGAAATCTGTTTAGCACTCAGCTCTCGTTGCTGCCAAAATGCATTGTCGCTGACAAATATACTTGCAGCAGCAAACTTACCTGCCCATACTACGTTCAAATAAGTAACGTTCCCCAAACGCTCAGGCCCGCTCCGGGTGGTGACGCCAGTTTTCCTGGTGCAGGCAGCGTTGTCGAACAAGGGGTGAGGTATGGTTCCTGAATCGAGTCCACTACAGAGGTTTTTCAGCGAAATTGTAGAACGTAACTATGACGAAGTCGGCGTACGGCAGGCGGAGGTGCAGGGCTATGTCGCCAATCTGCTGACTGAATTTTGCGAGTCAGAAAATCTTTTCAAGATCAAGAATGACGACGGCCGCTCACTTTCTGACGTCGGAGAGATGCTGCTTGAGTCCGATCCCGTTTACGGGCCGGCGCCATCATTTGATCGCGAACGCCAGGTGCGCAAGCACATCGGCGACTACTCGCTCTTCTTTTCCGGCATGTTTCCGGAAAGCCTGAATCATCACCGGCTGAGAAAACACCGGTTGGAAGGGTTCCTCGATTTCATCAAGGCCGGCAAGGAGAGCTATTACATCGTCTCCAAATTTGAACACTTTGAGTACGCCAAGGTGGCGCCACTGTTCAGTCGCATGGCCCAGGATTTTGAACGGCTGGTCTATGGACTGAACCAGGTGAAGAACGAGCTGGAAGAGTTGCAGCATCCCATCGCCCGGCGCACAAAGCAATTGTTGATGTAAGAAGTTTGTTGACAGGCGGCACGGGCTTCCGGGCGTGCCGCCTCTCCGGTCAGCCAGCCAGAAAGCTCCTGCGTTCGATTCCGGACCCTCACTCGTATAAAATGGGAGTTCAATTTTCAACTTAATTGGATCCCATCATGCCGAACCATCCTCTGCATTTCGTAACCCTCTCCGGTGTCCCAATCTCCGTCGCCGACCTTAAATGGCCTTTTCATCCCTCAACCTCAGGCGCGGACTGGCTCATTCTGCACGGTCGTGCTGACCTGCTGGGAAGTGACGAAGGCCTGCATTGCGAAGTTGCCGTGGGTATGACGCAGACCATGAAGGACGCGCTGGGATCGCTGGCTGAAGAACATGCGGAAGGCCTGGTGGTGAACTCCATCCGTAAGACCCTCGACAACGGCCAGCTTGCGATGGTGAAATCCGGCAAGCTCCAGCCCGTCCACGTCACCAGCCGCTTTTACAGCTTTCCCGCCAAAAAAATTCAGTTCCCCACACAAACAGAAGACGATGTTCGCGAGATGTTGAAGCGCCGTGTCTTCTGGTTGTCCAAGGTAACGAACGGCGCACCGGTGGAAGTGGCCCATCCCTATGACTGCCAGTATGTGAACTTTACCCGCGAAAAAATGTTGGAGCTCGCCAAGCAGCTTGCCGGACAAGGCTTGATGAAGCTGGAAGGCGACCAGGCCATTGCTTCTGATTGGCTCATGCAACAGGAGCCCGCCATGATCGCAGCCATGCAGAAGGGCGTGGAAGCGGGGAAAGCAGCGACAAAGATCACGGCCTGATCGCGGCGCGCTTAGTTTTGTCTCCCCTACTACAAGTCGAAAATCTTAACGTCACGTTTGCCACGCAGAGCGGAGAAGTTGCCGCTGTGCGCGACGTAAGCTTCAACATCGCAGAAGCAGGTACACTGGGCTTGGTGGGTGAGTCAGGCTCGGGTAAATCCGCCACCTCGCTGGCCATCATGCGCCTGCTGCCTCCGCAAGCCGGCATTCAGGGCAAGGTCCTGTTCGCTGGCAACGATCTTCTCACGTTCCCGGAAAATGCCATGCGCAAGCTGCGCGGCTCGGCCATCAGCATGATTTTTCAGGAACCCATGACTGCTCTGAATCCGGTCATGCGTGTGGGTGATCAGGTGGCGGAAGCAGTAATTGCGCATCATGCTGTTTCCCGGCAGGAAGCCCGGCGGCGGGCCGTGGCCGCTCTTCGGGAAGTGGCGATTCCCGATCCCGACAAGCGCGCCAGCGACTATCCTCACCAGCTTTCCGGCGGTCAGCGCCAGCGCGTCATGATCGCCATGGCGCTGGTGAACCAGCCACAACTCCTGATTGCCGACGAACCCACCACCGCCCTGGACGTAACCATCCAGGCGCAAATTCTGGAACTGTTGCGCGATCTGCGGGAAAAACATAATCTTGCCGTGCTATTCATTTCGCACGATCTTGGCGTGGTCTCGCGGGTGGCAGACCAGGTGGCGGTGATGTATGCCGGTGAAATCGTGGAAATGGGTCCGGTGCAGCAAATCTTCTCTGCCGCGCAACATCCTTATACCCGAGGGTTGATCCATGCCATTCCCACGTTGAAAACCGATCGCTCGCGTCCCTTGCTGACGGTGGAGAAGTTTTCGCGGGCGGGCGGCGTTATTCCGTTACGGCAAATTTCTCCCGGACACTGGGCGCGCGTCGCACAGTAGCGTGCTGGTGATTTACACTCTCAAAGGCTTAGCGTGCGCATACTCATCATCTCTGACATTCATGCGAATCTGGAAGCCCTGGACGCCTGCCTCCAGGCCGCGCCGGCCCATGATCGTGTCTTTAATCTGGGCGACATCGTAGGTTATGGCGCCAACCCCAACGAAGTGACGGAACGGGCGCGCCAGTTGGGGACCGTCTTCGTACGTGGCAACCATGACAAAGCCTGTTCCGGCGTCAGCAGCATGGAAGATTTCAATCCCATTGCCGGCCTGGCCGTTCTGTGGACGCGGCAAAAACTTACAGCGGACAATCTTCAATTCCTCCGCGATCTACCGCACGGCCCCATCATGCCGCTGGAGAATGTGGAATGCGTGCATGGTTCGCCTCGCGATGAAGATGAGTACGTGCTGATGCGGCGGGAAGCGTATTCGCTGCTGGCTCACGCCGATGCTCCGGTAACATTTTTTGGACACACGCATGTCCAGGGCGGCTTCTGGATTGATGACAGCACTGAAAGCGAAGGCGCTATTGAGATGAAGTATGCCTCAGCCGAAGGCAAACAGCAGTTCACGCTGAAGCTGGCCGGCGCTGGAAAATATATGATCAATCCGGGATCGGTGGGGCAGCCGCGTGATGGCGATCCCCGTGCCGCCTTCGCCCTCTATGACACCGATGAAAACTCCGTCACCTATCATCGCGTGCCCTATGACATAGCGGCGGCGCAGGAAAAGATTTTTGCGGCGGGCCTGCCGGAGCGGCTCGCGATCAGGCTGGAGGAAGGCCGCTGAACGGGTTGAAGCATAAACGGGTTGAAGCATAAACGGTTTAAAGCATAAACGGGTTGAAGCATCAAGTATGAAGGCATGCCGAAGGGCGCAATCAATCAATGAAGCAATCGGGACTGTTCGAGGAGCCGCAGAGAAGCACCGGCAAGTTTGACGTGATCGCCCACATTGATGGTGGCGCACGCGGCAATCCCGGGCCTGCTGCTTATGGTGTGATCGTGCGCAATTCCAGCGGAGCTGTGGTTGCAGAGCTCAGCGAATATCTCGGCATGCAGACCAACAACCATGCCGAATACTCTGGACTGCTGGCCGCGCTGGAGTATGCTGCGCGGGCGCAATATCAATCTCTCAAGGTCTTCAGCGACTCGGAATTGCTCGTCCGCCAGATGCAGGGGCGCTACAAGGTAAGCAGCCCCAGCCTCAAGCCGCTGTATGACAAAGCGCGGCTGCTGGTGCAAAAGTTTCACGTCTTCAACATCGAGCATGTGCTGCGGGAAAAGAATAAAGATGCTGACCGGCTGGTCAATCAATGTCTGGACGCGAGATCACGCCGCTAGGGTCCTTGTTCTGCTGCAAAGATCTGCCTCAAGATTCATCCAACGCGAAAGCTATTCGCGCAAAAAAGGAATTTGCATCCGGCCCTTCCGCAACCTACTCCAAAACTCTGGGAGGACAGGAATGAAACGTCAGAACATTTCCGGGAATTCCAAATACGAGCCCATCGTAGGTTATTCGCGCGCGGTACGCATCGGCAACGTGGTCCATGTGGCCGGAACCACCGCAACAGGCGATGACGGCAAGATCGTCGGCGGAGATGATGCTTACGCGCAATCCATGCAGGTGTTTCGCAATATTGAAGCCGCGCTGAAGAAAGCCGGTGCCGCCATGAAAGACGTTGTCCGTACGCGCATGTTCGTCACCAGGATCGCGCGTGACTGGGAGTTGGTCGGCAAGGCCCATGGAGAATTCTTTCGCGACATACGTCCTGTCGCCACCATGGTGGAAGTCAGCAGCCTGATTTCGCCGGAGATGCTGGTAGAGATCGAAGTTGAAGCGACCGTTACGGAGTAACAGTTAGTGGAGAAAAAACCTTAAGTGCCCGCATCGATGTGTCGACGAGGCGAAGCCGTCCAACATCAAAATTAAAAAGGCCAGCCTTCAGGCTGACCTCTTTCTTGTCTCTTAAATGACGAGGGGTTATTTCTTGGGAGCGATTGAGTCTTTGGCAGCCTTGGCTACGCGGAACTTCACCACGGTCTTGGCAGCGATCTTAATGGGTTCGCCGGTCTGAGGGTTGCGTCCCATGCGGGCTTTCCGGTTGGATTTTACCAAGCGGCCCAGGCCAGGAATCACGAACACGCCGTTCTTCTTGGTTTCTTTGACTGCCGTTTCCGCCAGAGTTTCCAGAAACGTTGCGGCGGTTTTGTTATTCATCTCCAACTTCTCGGCCATGTGGCGCACGAGCTGGGTCTTGGTCATGCCAGATGCCATCTTACCTCCTTGAAATGTGAGTTCTTGAACCCACTCATGCGAATATATACACGGGTCGCGAACCTATGCAAGCGTTTTCGCCAGATTTCATGCGGGTTTTTAAAAGTATGTCTGTGGAAATCTGCATGGATAGCGGCTCAGCGTCACTCAATGCATGTGCTACCCGCATTTTTCGGCTAAGCCAATTGGTAGAAACTCAACACGGCGTCGCCCTGCTGGAGCTTGCGCTGTCGCCCCAATGCGCCAAACTGGTCACCGGGATCGAAATGCTTGTCATGCTCCGCAATCACCATGCTCTCCGGCCGGATGATCTGTGATTGCGAAAGGAATCCCAGCACCTGTTCGTAATCGCCCATTTTGCGGTACGGAGGGTCGAGAAAGCAGAAATCGCAGCTCACGGCCTGGCTGTCGAGCATTCGCAGGGCGATGGCAGCCTCACGTTCGATAATCTCAAAACCGTCTTCCACCTTGAGCGAGCTGAGATTCTGGCGAATTACCCGCGCCGCTTTCGCCGCCGGCTCAACGAAATGAACCATCCTGGCTCCGCGGCTCAAGGCCTCAATGCCCACTGCTCCCGTACCGGCAAACAGGTCCAGCCAGACGGAGTCGGCGACCCGTGGCGCCACCACGTTGAAAAGTGTTTCACGCAGCCGGTCAGATGTGGGACGCGTCTCCATGCCGTCGGGTGCGGCCAGGCGGCGACTCTTGAATTTTCCCGCGATCACGCGCATTGCAGCGGAACTCCTCTAACGATCATCTAATTTTACGTATAGAATCACATCGCGGCTGTCCTGATTTACGGATTCGGGTGTATGCGTGTCTGCGATTTTGAGCCCTCGATCCGTTGTTGGTGATTTACATGAAACACGCCGAGACAACTGTGCTGATCTTGGGTTTTCAGAATCTGAATTTATAAAACGAAAAACAAATGCGAAGCTGGTCAATTTCGGCGGGTAAATGGATGGGGGCGGAGTTCCGCCTGCACGTGAGCTTTCTGTTCATGCTCTTCTTCGTGCTTCTGTATGACTCAACCCGCGCCAGCATCATCGCCTTTGGTCTGATGCGCGGCATTGCTCTGGCGGTGCTGGTCACAGCTTCCGTGGTCGTGCATGAACTCGGCCACGTCGTGGCTTCGGCACGAGCCGGCATTCCAATGCGCGGCTCCATGCTCACGCCCCTTGGCGGAATTGCCCTGGCCGACTCCAACACGCTGATGGAGCATTCACGTCATCTGGGGCGTGAAATACGGCTTGCCCTTGCTGGGCCGTTGGCCAATCTATTCATGGCCGGAGTTTCGGGCGCCATGCTGCTGGCCATGCCTCTTAAAGGATATCTCTGGGCGCAGCCTCTGCTTTCAGTCAACGCTCTGGGCAGAAGCTTTTTCTGGATTAACCTGGGCCTCTTCGCCATCAATCTTCTTCCCGCTTTCCCGCTGGATGGTGGACGGGTGTTTCGCGCCTGGAGAGCGCAGCGCGCGGACTTCAGCGTCGCTACACGCCAGGCGGTCAACCTTGGCCATCTTTGTGCCGCGGGTTTTATGCTCACCGGCGTCCTGTGGTCGCAGTGGCTGATGCTGGTTGGGCTCATTCTTTTTATGGCCACGCAAATGGAAGAGCGCAGCGCCATGTTCCAGTCCGTGGTGGAAGCCGTGCAGATGGAAGACATCATGCTCACGCAGTTCTCCGTGCTTTCACCGGCGGACACGCTGCACGACGCGCTGTACAAAGCCGTACATTGTCTTCAAGATGATTTTCCCGTGGTCAGCAACGGCGACCTGATCGGCGTAATCACGCGGCAAACCATCGTGGAGCGGCTGCGTCAGGAAGGCAACGGCTACGTTCAGGGAGCCATGAGCAGGGCCTTTGAGATCGCCGGTCGACAGGAATCTCTGGGATCGGCCTTCCGCAAACTTACCTCGCGCGGACTTACGCTCATACCGGTGGTCGATCAGGAACGGCTGGTGGGTATCGTCACTCTGCAAAACCTGATGCACAGCATGGGACTGTTGGCGGAGTCGCGCCGTCTGCGCAGGCAGATGGAAGAGCAGTTTTAAGATTATTCTTTTTTGTCTGGACTGGTACGAGCCCAACTAAAAGAAGCTTCATGAGGACTTGAAGGGAAGCCAACTCTGTCCGGACGTTTTGTTTCTTTTGTCTGCTCCAGGACAGGCTCGCCGAAGCAAGCATCAAAATTGCACCCACGACTGTAAAGGTGTGCCGGTATCTCATCCCGCAATCCCCCTTCTGGGCGAAATGATACCGCTTCCGAAGTCATTTCAATTTACCCAATTACCAAATCACCCAATTACTCAATCTTTTCTCCCCCAGTGATACACTTTTCGGTTCCATCCCACACCCGGAGAGTGCCTGTGAAGAGGCTTGCCCAGTTGTTCGTCCTGATCGTGTTCGTGTCCGCAGTCGTAAGTGCGCAAGAGCTGACGGTCGAATCCATTTACGCCCCCATGTCAATCACCGGGCGCGCGCCGGACACGGTCAAGTGGAGCCCTGACGGCAAGAAAGTCTCGTATGTTGTGCATCCCGAAGAAGGCAGCAAAGCCGACCTCTATTACATTGACGTAACCACCGGGAAATCGGCGGTGCTGGTTGCTTCCGACAAGATTGCCGCGCTCACGCCTCCCAGCACGTCCGGCAAAGACGACCGCGAAAAGGACAATCGCGCGCGCTATCGCGTGGCTGGATATCACTGGTCGCCGGACTCGCAGCACATTCTGTTCGACGCGAATGGCTTGCTCTGGTATTACACGCTTTCCAGCGGCACAGCCGTCCCGCTCACGTCGCCTGGCGACGCCGCCAGCGATCCCAAGTTTTCTCCTGATGGCAAGAAGCTGTCCTATGTGAAGAAGCACAACCTGCATGTAACTCCCATTGAGGGCCGCAAGGAAATTGCCATCACCAAAGATGGCAATGACGATCTGCTCAATGGCGAGGTGGACTGGGTTTACAGTGAAGAATTGAGCGTTCGCAGCAATTACTTCTGGGCACCGAACGGCAAGGAATTTGTCTTTCTCCAGATGAATCAGGCGCGCGTGCCTGCTTATCCGATTACCGATTTCATTCCGCAACATCCCACCGTGGATAAAGAGAAATATCCCAAGGTGGGTGATCCCAATCCCGAGGTGCGGCTTGGCATCGTCAGCTCCGGTGGCGGCACCCCTAAGTGGATCTCTTTGACCAATGATAAAGATACCTACGTGCCTCGCTTTGGCTGGGTGCGTGACGGCATCGCCTGGGCCATGCTGATGAATCGTGCCCAGAACAATCTTGATCTCTTCTTTATCGATGCCAGGAGCGGCAAAGTGCAGCGTGTGCTCTCAGAGAAAGACAATGATTGGATTGAGATGACGGATAATTTCCAGATACTCAAGTCCGGAGACAAGTTCATCTGGTGGAGCTGGCGCGACGGTCACACTCATCTGTATCTCTATTCGTTCGACAAAGCCAACCCGATGAATGGCGAAGCCAAGCTGGTCAATCAGATCACCAAAGGTGATTTTGAGGTCTTTGACACTGAGGGCCTCGACGAAAGTACCGGCACGCTGTATCTCAGCACCAACGCCTCAGACGATCGCCAGCGGCATATATGCAGCGTGAAGCTGGATGGGAGTGACTTCCAGATTCTGAGCAAAGCACAGGCGGGGACGCACCAGGCAGCGTTCGCACCGGATGGAAAGTTTTACGTTGACAGCTTCTCCGCCACCATGACGCCTCCGCAAATGTCATTTTGCCGGGTCGGCGGCACGTGCGATGCGTTCTGGAAATCGAAGAGCCTGGATGCCTTAAAGCTCATCGCACCGCAGTTTGTGGATTTTAAGGCTGAAGACGGCACTGTCCTGCGCGGAGAGCTCTTCCTGCCCCCGAATAGCGAAGGCAAGAAAATTCCGCTGCTGAACAATCCTTACGGTGGCCCACATGGTCAATCTGTACGCGATGCATGGGGCGGAGCAAACTTTTTCTTCAATCAAGTCCTGATGCACGATGGCATCGCCGTTCTGGTGGTTGACAATCGTGGTATGGGGTCGCGCGGCAAAAAATTTGCCGCCGCTTTGAAACATAATTTCGGCGAAGTGGAACTCAAAGACCAGCTCGCTTCCATTGATCAGGCCTTGCAACGTTTTCCGCAGCTTGATGGCTCGCGTATGGGCTGGTGGGGCTGGAGTTATGGCGGGTACATGACACTTTACGCCATGACCCACTCTGATCGTTTCAAGGCCGGTGTTTCGGTTGCTCCCGTGACTGACTGGACAAACTACGATTCCATCTACACCGAGCGCTATGGCGGTCTGGTGCCGGAATTCGCGGGCGCCTACAAGAACAGCTCGCCTATTAACTTTGCCGAAAAGCTGCACGGCCATCTGCTGGAGGTGCACGGCACCAGTGACGACAACGTGCACATACAGAACACCATCCAAATGGTGAATGCGTTCATTAACGCGGGCAAGCAGTTTGATCTGCAAGTGTATCCGCGCAAGACGCACGGTATTTCCGGACAGGCGGCAAGAACGCACCTGTTCAACCGCATTCGCAATCATTTCCGTGCAGAGCTTCTGGGAGTAACCGCGCAGCCGTGAGCATTCACAAATATTCGTTGGGAGATTTTGAGCTGACCGCGGTCAGTGACGGGACATACGTGGCCGATGGCGGAGCGTTTTTCGGCGTCGTGCCTAAAACGCTCTGGCAGCGCAAGGTAAAGCCCGACGATCTGAACCGCATTACCGTGAGCTGCAACTCGGTGCTGATCCGAACGGGGAAGCAGAATATTCTGATCGAAACCGGCATCGGCAACAAGCTGGCGGAGAAAATGAAGGGCTTCTTCCTTCCCCAGGAAAAGCTGCTGGACAGCCTGCATGAAGCCGGAGCCGCGCCCGAAGACATCGACGTCGTGATCAATTCTCATCTGCATTTCGACCATTGTGGATGGAACACGGTTTACAAAAATGGCGTGGCCGTCCCAACGTTTCCCAGGGCAAAGTACTACGCGCCCAAAGGCGAGTGGGAACACGGGGTGCTGCAACTGGAACGTGATCGCGTGAGCTACATCAGTGACAACTACGATCCCCTGATTCGTACCGGCCAGATGAATCTCCTCTCTGGCGATCAGGAAATTGTGCCCGGCATATCGGTGGAAACCATTCCAGGGCACACACGCAACATGTGGGCGGTGATGGTGCGCAGCGGCGGCAAGACAGCGTGCTACATTTCTGACCTGATTCCCACCACCTGGCATCTGGAGCCAACCTGGGTGATGGCCTATGATCTGTTTCCGCTGGAAGCAATTGAGAATCGCAAGAAATATTACGAGCGGGCGGTGCCAGGGCAATGGCTCACCATGTTCACACATGATCCCGATGTTCCCTGGGCGCACATCACGAGCGAGCAGGGAAAATACATTGCCAAAGCCGTGTAAGATAGCGTGACCATGCGCGCGGCCATCGTCGCAATCTCAATTGCAATCCTGACCTTCTTTTGTGTTGCCCAAAAATGCGGTGCGCAACAAATCAAGTTCACGCCGCTGGAGAAATCTGAAGTACTGCATCGCGTTGAAAAAACTCCCGCAACTGACCAGGAGCGCGCCGCGCAGTTGAAGACCTGGTTTGATGAAGCCGGTTGCGGCGTTATTGACCTGACAGAGCAAAAAGTTGAGGGATCGGCGGCACCGAATGTGATTTGCCGGCTGGCTGGGAAGAGTTCGTCAACCATTGTGATCGGAGCGCACTTTGATCATGCTTCGTCCTCGCAGCGTCCGCTCGATAACTGGAGTGGAGCTGCTCTGCTGCCGGGGCTATACCGATGCCTCAGAGATCGTAAGCGGCACTTCAACTTCGTTTTCGTGGCATTTGCTGACAATGGAAATGACGTGGCTGGATCAAAATCCTTTGCCGATCACCTGGAAGCCGAGGGCGCTCATAACGTCCGCGCCATGATCAACCTGGATGCGCTGGGATTGTCGCCGACGAAAATCTGGACTGCTCATTCCGACAAAGAGCTGGTGAAGGCCCTGATACAGTGCGTGTACATGCTGAAATTACCCGCCAGCCAGGTGGACATAACGGCAGCCGGCAATTCAGATTCTGATCCATTCGCTGACCGCAAAGTGCCGCAGATCACGCTGCACTCCATTACCCAGGAACATCTGCGTAAAGCGGTACCCTTAAAGTTCAGACCGGGAAATTACTACGACTCTTATCGCCTGTTGTGCGGATATCTGGCCTTGCTGGACGCCACTTTGAAGCCGGGGTCCCGCTCCTGATGAAGATAATCCGATCGTTCTTTGAACTGGAGAAATACAACACTTCCATCTCCCGTGAGGTGATTGCCGGGTTGACCACCTTCACCACCATGTCATACATCGTGGTGGTGAATCCCGCCATCCTGAGTCACGCTGGAATTCCCGCGGCCCCGAGCTTCACTGCAACTATTCTGGCAGCATTGTTCGGCTGCACGCTGATGGGGTTCTATGCCAACCGGCCTTTTGCCATTGCGCCTTACATGGGAGAGAACGCTTTTATCGCGTTCACAGTCTGCGTACAGCTCGGCTACAAGTGGCAGACCGCGCTGGGTGCAATTTTCATTGCCGGCATTCTGTTCGTTATCCTTACCGTCTTGCGGCTGCGCCAGTGGGTTGTGGATTCCGTACCGCTGTCTCTGCGTTACAGCTTTGCCGTCGGTATCGGCCTGTTCCTGACATTCATTGGATTGAACCAGACAGGGATCGTGATCCTTGGCGTTGCCGGCGCTCCGGTTCGTGCCGGACATCTCAACTCCGCACCGGTGCTGGTAGCGATCTTAGGTTTTGTTCTGCTTTCGGTGCTGGTGATCCGCAAGGTCCCGGGTGCGATTCTGCTCGGTATTGTCGCCACAGCGATTCTGGCTTTCCTCACCAAAACAGCGGCGCCGCCCGCACATTTCATCAGCCTGCCACCAAGTCTCGCTCCCATCACCATGAGAATGGACATTCGCGCGGCGTTGAGCTGGAGCGCATTTCCCGTGGTGCTCACGGTCTTTATTATGGCGTTTGTAGACACCATGGGGACGCTCATCGGCCTGTCCGCGCGCGCGGGATTCCTGGATAAGGATGGCAAGCTGCCGCAGATCGAACGCCCCATGATGGTGGATGCGCTCACCACCACGCTTGCGCCGATGATCGGCACCACAACATCAGGCGCTTATGTCGAGTCGGCCACCGGCATTGAAGCCGGCGGGCGCACCGGTCTCACTGCGCTCGTGACTGCCGCAGGTTTTGCCTTGACTCTGTTCTTCTCGCCGTTTGTTACATCGATCCCGCCACAAGCGTACGCGCCAGCCATGGTGATTGTGGGATTGTTCATGCTGGAGCCGATCACGCGCATTGACTTCAGCGATTACACGGAATCGATTCCCGCCTTCGCCGTGGTCACGCTGATGTGTTTTACCTTCAACATTGGCGTGGGCATCACCGCCGGATTTATCCTTTATCCGTTGGGCAAGATCGTAACGGGCAAAGCCCGCCAAATTCGTCCAGGCATGTGGGTGCTGACCGGTCTGTCAGTGCTGTTCTTTGTCTTCTACCCTTACGGTTAAGGTACCGAGCCTGTCTCGAGCAAAGCGAGAGACCACTATTCCCTAAAAAGTTCTCAAGTATGAATTCGCAATTCTGGCGAGGTCCTGCAATCAGTCGCCGCAGGTAGAGAGCAAATCGAGCAGCGGTTCAGGCTCTGGTGCGGCTTCGTCATGCTTGGCGCGGCCGTTGAGTAGCTCGTCAAAGAATTGATCCACGCTGGCCAGGATGTCCGGACCTTTTTGCGCGTGATAAACGGCACGACGCAGCGCGCTGCCGCCCGTGACTCCGTGAGTGAACCAGGCGACGAATTGTTTCATCTTGCCCGGCGTGCCGTGCATGTCTTCTTCCACCAGCATCTGGAAATATGTCCGGATCATCTGGTAACGGTCGGCTTCCGTGGGCTGGTCGTAACGGCCGGTGTCCGCAAATTGGCGAATCTGGCGGAAGATCCAGGGATTGGACGCGGCGGTGCGTCCGATCATCACAGCATCACAATTGGTCTGGGCGACCATGGAGACCGCATCTTCAGGGGTGCGGATATCGCCGTTACCGATCACGGGAATTTTCACGGCATCTTTTACCGCGGCAATCCAATCCCAGCGCGCATTGCCGCTGTAGCCCTGTTCACGCGTACGGGCGTGGAGAGCGACGGCATTCAAGCCGCAATCTTCAGCCATGCGCGCCAGTTCAATGCAGACAATGTTGTCGTCATCCCAACCCAGGCGGAATTTGACGGTGAACGGAATTTTCACCGCCGAGCGCACAGCTTCAAAAATCTTGCGGATCACCGGAAGGTCTTTGAGCAAGCCCGAACCGCCGTTGCACTTGACTACGCGCTTGGCCGGACAGCCAAGGTTGAGGTCCACCATATCGAACCCGGCATCTTCCACGATTTTCGCCGAGCCGGCCATGGTGACCGGATCGCTGCCAAAGAGCTGGGCCGAGATTGGGTGTTCGTCCTCATAGAAGTGAAGATAGCGTTTGCGCTTCTTCTCGCGTGTGCGAAAGAGACCGTCGGCGGAGGTGAACTCCGTCATCAGCAGGCCGCAGGCGGATGTTGAATTCTGCTCGGGCTCGACATTCGCTTCGGGTACTTCCATCAGTTCTCTAGCGCTCTGCACAAAACTGGCGTTGCGTATGAAGCGACGGAAAACCGTGTCAGTGACGCCGGCCATGGGAGCCAGAATAGTGGCCGGAGCGACGGGCACATTGCCGATCTGTAAAGACTCCGGCACCTTCGCGCCTTCAGGCACGTCAGTGGTGGCAAGCGGAGTTTCCCAGAATTTATGCATGTGCTTCTGCTGTTGCTTTTATCTGTTGCTTTTATCCCGAGCGGAGCGAGGGAACCCTATTCCCACGAAATTCATTGCCGGATAAATCGATCCCTTGAGTACGCTCAAGGTCGGTAGGGATCTCTCGCTTCGCTTGAGATTGAAACCAAAAATCAAAAACAAAATCCAAAAACAAAGCCTCCGCCGCAGCGGAGGCCTGTGATTCCTGCGGCCTCTTACTTCTTGGCCATTTTTTCGTATTTGCGGCGGAAGCGTTCCACGCGACCTGCTGTATCCACCAGCTTCTGCTTGCCGGTAAAGAACGGGTGGCAATTGGAGCAGATTTCCAGGCTGATATCGCCTTTGTGGGTCGAGCGGGTAGTGAACTGGTTGCCGCACGCGCAGTGCACGCGCGTCTCGTTATATGCGGGATGAATTGCTGGCTTCATGGCCTCTAAAACCTTTCCGTGTGGATAAGACGTTTATTTTAACGTAATTAGCTGCTTTTGGCTATTTTGGGTTGCTCTCTTTAGATTCCACTTGGAGGCAAAGGATTCTTGGCTGCTGGAAGCGACGGAAAGTCAAATACTTACTGACAAGTCTCACCGCTGATGACGCAGACTCCGCTGATTCGCGCTGATCAGAAAAATCGTTGACTGGCAAATCGTCTCGTTCGCCTGCCGCTGCTCCCGCCACATTCGCGTCGACGCGATGAAACCCTCTGCCAGATGTACGGATAAGTCATTTAGAATCAATAAAAATGTCAGCTCGCCCCAAGCTGGAAATCCCTCAGTTTCGCGGTTTCTACGTGTCTCCGTGCCTCCGTGGTGGGTTTTGGCTCTCAAACTCGGGTAAAATGAACGATGAGAACTCCTCTGCCCAGCGGCACTTAGGTCTGGAGCTTGAACCGGCTATTCTTCATCTAATTACCTAATGAGATATTGGCGCCAAATTCTGAGATTTTTTGTTTCCCTGCAATTATTGCCCGCGCTTGAGAGCGGTGAAGAAACCCTGGTGGGCGGACAAGCCGTGGTGGAGGGCGTGATGATGCGTTCACCCCATGCCTGGGCCATTGCCATTCGGACGCCTTCGGGTGAGATCACCACGCACAGTGAGACCCTGGTGCGACCGTCAGAGAAGCGCAAGTGGCTGGGCTGGCCGTTCGTTCGCGGAATCGCCACTCTGGGCCAGGCGATGAAGCTGGGTTTCGTGGCGTCAAAGTTCTCACTGGATGTAGGTCTGGCTTCCATTGCGGAAGAAGCAGGTGAGACCGCCCCGAAGATCAGCAATTGGATGATGGCCGCGAATATGATTTTTTCCATCGGCTTCTTCATCGTCATGTACAAGCTGATGCCGCTGCTTGCCGCAAACGGTTTAAAGAAGCATTACCACTCGCTGAACAATAACTTCGTGTTCAGCCTGGTGGATGGTGGCATACGCATTGCCTTGTTCCTGCTGTTTGTCTGGGGAATTTCGCTGTTCAAGGACATCAAGCGGATTTACCACTATCACGGTGCCGAGCATAAGACCGTGTTTGCCTTTGAAGATCACGGCATGCCGAACATTGATCAGGCGCAAGCGTATTCAACGTATCACCCGCGCTGCGGCACCAGCTTTTTGATGACGATCATGCTGATCTGCATCTTTGTTTACGCGGCGTTCCCGATCCAGTCATTCTGGGGTAAGTTCGCGCTGCGCATCGTGTTCCTGCCGGTGATTGCTTCCGTGTCATATGAGCTGATCCGGTTCTCGGCAAAGCATGGCAAATCAGTTTTTGCGCTGATGACCAAACCTGGTCTCTGGCTGCAACGCATCACCACGCAGCCTCCCACGGACGATCAGGTGGAGTGCGCGATTGTGGCCCTGCAACATGCCATGGAGTTGGAGAAGAAACAAGGCGGCGAGTTAGTCATCGCCTGAGGTGGATTTCAATGACATCAACCTGGATGGAAGTAACACAACCGAATCTCTAGCGGTGCCCGCCGCTCATTTCTGTTTCCGCATTCCCTCGTTTAAATACAGAATACAAGGCCCTTCCCTCTATTTGGACGGTACGCGTCCTTGATTCAAGGGGGATTAAGGGATGGCGAGCCAACTGGCGAAGCCGATCGGTCGGCTGACAAGAAACGCGCCGACTGTTGTCGGCGTTAAGAAAAGGGATTGAAAAATGTTTGAGAGATTAAATCAGCTAGAGATTAAGTATGACGAGTTGACCAGGGCGCTGGCTTCACCTGAGGTGATGAATGACTCGCAGAAATACCAGAAGACAGCCAAAGCGCACAGTGAGATCTCTGATGTAGTGGAAAAATACCGCGAATTCAAAGACCTGAAGCGCGGCATTGAAGAAAGCAAGGCCATGCTGGCCGATGAGACTGACGCTGAAATGCGTACCTACGCGCAGGAAGAACTTACGCGATTGGAAGCGCGCATGGCTACCACGGAAGAAGAACTGAAGCTGCTGCTGCTGCCCAAGGACCCCAATGATGAGAAGAGCGTCGTGCTTGAAATTCGCGCCGGGACGGGCGGCGACGAAGCCACGCTGTTCGCGGCGGAGATGTTCCGCATGTACAACCGCTACGCGGAAACGCAGCGCTGGAAAGTAGAAGTACTGTCCACGTCAGAGTCCGGGGTGGGCGGGTTAAAGGAAGTCATTGCCATCATTGAAGGCAAGGGCGTGTATTCGCGCATGAAGTTTGAAAGCGGCGTGCATCGCGTGCAGCGCGTTCCGGCCACAGAGCAGCAGGGCCGCGTGCATACGTCGGCCGTAACGGTGGCAGTGCTGCCGGAAGCCGAAGACGTTGACGTAAAGATTGAAGCCAAGGACATTCGCATTGACACGTTCTGCTCTTCAGGGCCGGGCGGTCAATCGGTGAACACAACGTATTCCGCTGTGCGCATCACGCATCTTCCCACCAACACTGTGGTAAGCTGCCAGGACGAAAAGTCGCAGATCAAGAACCGCGAAAAGGGTATGCGCGTGTTGCGTTCTCGTCTTTATGAAATGGAAATGGAAAAGCAGCAGCAGGCTATGGCGAAAGAGCGCAAGTCACAGGTGGGAAGCGGTGATCGCAGTGAGAAGATCCGCACCTATAACTTTCCCCAGAACCGCGTGACCGACCATCGCATTGGCATGACGCTGCACCAACTCACAGACGTGATGGATGGTAAGCTTTACCCTATTGTCGATGCGCTCATCACGCATAACCAGGCAGAGAAGCTGAAAGAGCAGACAGAAGTGCTGGCCTAAGCGATTCGGGGGCTGCCGGGAATATGCCGGCGCCCAGGCCAGGAAACGCAGATTTCGTCGAGCATTATTGAGGCGACTTCCATGCAGTTAAAGCAAGCCGTAAATTCCGCCTACCAACGGTTCGTTGCCGCTGACGTGCCGTCTCCCCGCTTGAATGCCGAAATCCTGATGACGTTCGCGCTGGGTCGTGACCGCTCTTATCTTTTCGCCCACCCGGAACGCGAGCTGACGCCGGAAGAGCAATATCGCTATGACGAAGTCACCACACAGCGTGCACAAGGGTGTCCTACGCAGTACATTACCGGACATCAGGAGTTCTGGGGATTGGATCTGCTGGTCTCCCCGGCGGTATTGATTCCGCGTCCGGAGACTGAGCACGTGGTGGAGACCGTCCTGGAGCTGGTGCAGGAACACTATCGCGAACATCACACGCGAATCAAAATCGTGGATGTGGGCACAGGCTCCGGATGCATAGCGCTGGCTCTGGCCACGGAGCTGCCGCAGGCGGAAATTCATGCTTGCGATATTTCCGATGAAGCCCTGGAAATGGCGCGAGTGAACGCGGCGAGGCTGGGGTTGGGATCGCGCGTGCTGATGCGGAAGTCTGATCTGCTCAGTGTCTATGACCATGGCACATTTGACTTTGTGGTTTCCAATCCGCCCTATGTCGGTGAAGCCGAAGCCGACAAAGTGCAGAAGCAGGTCAAGGATTTTGAGCCCAAGATCGCCGTGTTTTCCGGCACCGAAGGCATGGACGTCTACCGGCAACTTTTGCCGCAGTCGCAATCGGCGTTGCGCTCCGGCGGCTGGGTTGTCACCGAGATTGGTTTCTCGATTGAGGAAAAAACGAAACAGCTCCTGCGTGGTTGGGACGATGTACGCACAACCGCCGACCTCCAGGGCATTCCACGGGTGATTGCCGCGAGAAAACCCGCGGCGCAAAAAAGCGCAACCATGAAGGTCGCGCTTCCTTAACTCTGTTCTGCTTGACTTTTTACTGCGTACTTTCCAGGACCCTGACCTTCCAGCGATCTTCGGCTCCGGTCATGATTGCGTAGTACCGCACCTGTGCCTGGTCAGAGTGAATCACTGTCTCGCCGTCCAGAACCTGCGTTTCCAGCGTTGCCGTGTCTTTGAGTTCAATGGCTGAACCATCCGGCGAATAAAAGACCGCGTCCACTTTGTGGCCATGATCCACAATGCGCGTCTTCAGCCCGTTCTGTGTCTGTTCTTTTACGCGCTCCATCAGTTTGTCCAGCGCGTATCCAGTAAAGTTTTCCGTCAGCGGTCCAGTAGTGTTGTTGGCCAGTGCGTTGCTCAACCCCTGCCAGGCAGCGGAGTAATCGCGGACAATGGATTGCTGCGTGCTCTCCTCCACTGCTCGGGGCGCGGTTGCGGCAATGTTGAGTTGCACGGAAGGTTTGGTGTCAGCCAGAATGCTCTTCAATAAAGGCAGCGCGCCGGAAAATGCAATCGCCAGGCCGAGTGTGAGGATGACTAGACGTCTGGCTTTCATTCTCCACCTCCAACGTGCAGTTCGTTGCCCAGGACCACACCTGCGGCAACCGCAATAGTCGCTTTGCTGGACGCCGGCAGTTGCGCGCGCGCGATCCCCTTCTTGATTCGCGCATCCACAACGCTGCGTCCCGTGCTGTCGGTCTGGGTGAAGGTAACAATCGTGCCATCAGGAACGGCGTTGCCGGTGCAGTCGCGAATCGGGTCGGTCTGTACGATTATCTGGTCTTTTTCGCGCTGCACAACATGCATGCGCAGATTGCACGGATCAGAGGCCACCTGCTCGACCACCCGATTCACCGAAACGTTATCCACGGTAGCCACAAATTGCGCCGATCCCGCTTTGGCCGCCGACGAGCTATTAATGTAGGCGACACCTTCCTTGCTGTTGATGGCGTGCGAAGCCGTGGTACCGCCAACCGAGAGGCTGAACTTCACAGGTGTTGGATCAAGTATGAGGTTGTGGTACTTGTCAAAGATGAAAGCCACGCCGCTGACCGAATTCGGACGCGCCACCGGAACCCGAGAAGGCCGTGCGGAGAAGTTGAGTATTCCCGGCTTGTCAGGTTTCACGAAAAAGACCTGCGACTGCGGCCCGCCGCTGCCACGCACAATGGCCACCCAGCGTCCCGCGTTGCGTATCTCTTCGCCTTTCACCTGAACACTATCACCCAGGCGGATCTTGCGTTTCGATGACGTTCCTGGCCCGACGAGATAGAACGTTGCATCGCCGCTGCCTGATGTCCCAATGTTGAGGGCCTGGCCGGCTATCGCGTTCTGCGGTACGCGCAGCTCGGCAGCATTAGCGCGGTCAGAGGCGAACCAGCAGGCAGCAACAGCAAGGCCGATCAAGATAAGTTTGCGCATCTTTTATTCCTCAACGCCTGACTCCTGCTAGTCCTTCCGATTGAGACTGTACTGGTTCACGGTAACGCGATAGGTATGCACGTTTTTGGCCAGATCATCGCGCAGGTCCACGGCAAATGATTGTGGCGTCTGCGGCATCAACGCATGATCAACATAGCCGTCAGAAATCCAGATGACCTTGCCGGAGTTGTCATAAAAAGTGGCCAGCACGTGAGGGATGTTCACGGTTTGTCCACTCTCATTGAGCAGATCGCCGCGCAGCACGGTGTGACCCTTGGCGTCCTGTTCAATGCGCTGGTGCAAAACGCCAATCACTGGATCGGCCGATGCGGGCACCAGCATGGAATCAGGTTTCATACGGACTGACTTTATTTCCGCAAGCTTCACTTTTGGAAAGTCGATGCGATAAGGAGAAATCTCCTTTGGCAGCAGCACGTGAGATGCCTTGTCAAAGCTGGTCTCCTGCGCAAGGTCCTGGCCGGTTTTACCCACCAGCGTTGCGCCGACTGAGACGAACGCTGGAATGGTGTCTTCATTCTCAACTTCGCCGAGAAGCGTTACGCTGCCATTCTGCTCCGTGGGATTCATGGAGAGAATGCGGACGTGTGGGTTCTCCACGTTTTGTGAACCCCAATCGTCGCCCACGCCGCGCCAGATAATGTCCCAGCGAAGGTAGTTGACCGGAATCACCTGCGGAGGAACCACCGGCACTTTTTCCGGCACCCACAGGACCTTCCACGAGCCGCTGTCTTTTGCCACCTTCACGTCACGCGTGTCATAGAACGCACCCACCGCGGTTGAATATTTCAGTTCGGTACGGACCAGAGCTTCATTGGCGTTTTCGTTCAGCGCGTGTGCCGTCACACTTTCAAGTGACGAGTAAGTGCGCAAGCTGCCATCGCGTCCCGTCAGATCGCGGGTGAAAGTTGGTAGGTCCACGTTGCTGGCAGGGGATACGTAACTGTACGCTCCATTCCAGTTGCGGCCCTGCACATTGGCGAACATGGACTGTACCGCGCCTTCAGGTGTTGAGGCAGGTGCTGTCCCACTGGTGTGCGCTGCTCCGGTGGCCACGAACGCGAGTGTTAGAACGGAGAAGATGATGAGCAGTACGCGTCCCATTAGCGCACCTCCCGCAGAACAGGTTCAGAGCTCGAGTAGGTTGGGAACTCCAGCGGTTCAGAACGTCCAAGGCGGCGGTCAGGCAGCAGGATGACCAGCAGAAGCGCGAGAATGCTGCTTCCAATCGGCAATGTTCCCCAGAGTATTCCTTCCATGGCAGTGGGCCGAACACCGAGATCGGTTGGACGCGCCGGCGCGATTCCGTCTTTCACCCACAGGCTCAAGTTGCCGTGATCGTACGTTTCTTCCTTGCGCCATCCGGCAAAGGCGAGCAGCGGTTCATAGTACGGATCACGGACAAAGGTGTACTTCAATCCGTAATGGTCAGCGTGTTTCAGCATGGCGCGGAGTGATTCCATGCCGCTTGATCCGTAGAATTTGGCGTTGGTCATCTGACCCGAGCCGTACGCGGTCATTTCCGGAAGCAGGCGAGCGGAGTTGTAATCACCGTCAACGCTGCTGGCGTTCGTGTATGTGCTGATTAAATCGAACTTGCTGCCACCCACGCCCAGGGTCAGATAACGGAACTTGTCATGATTGTCCCGATTCAGGAATGAGATGACTTCCTCCACGCTGAAGGGTCTGTCACGCACAATGTGATAGACAGGCCATGCAATGGCTATTCCAAAGGAGAGTGCCGCCAGACTGCCAAGCACGAACACCGCTTTGCGTCCATAGCGGTCCATGAGTTCCACAGCCATCAACCCGATAATCGGCAGTGCCATGATGGAAGCGAGCAGGCTGAACCGTTCAAAGGTGAGGATTTCAAAGGCGCGTCCCAGAAGCAGCCGTGGAATCGGAGTTGTTCCGCCTAGTGAAAACAGCATCGCCACCCAGAAGCCAAGAAATAAAGGCCGCAGGCGGGCTTCCTTGAGTCCGCGAATGAAGATGAACGGAATCGTCAGAATCAACCATCCCCAGGGAACCACAAAGAAGTTCATTCCCGCGCTCGGATGCAGGAAGAAATTCAAGCGGCTGTCATGGGGAATGGGCATCTGCTTGATCGGATTGTTATAGAAAGAGACGAAGAACGGATACAGCACGGCGCCGATTCCGGCAGCTCCCAGAATGGCGAAAGCAATGCTCCGGGCCAGCACGCCTCCCGCTGAGGCTTCAACACCGTCGCGACGGCGGTCCATGAATGCCATAAGAACCACGGGCAGCGTGAAAATAAAGCTGCCGAAAATCAGGGTTACGTGGTGAGCGGCGGCGGCGGCCAGCAGAAGGAACAAGCCCTTGAGCAACGCCTTCCATCGTGCTTCGCGCGCCCACTCGTAGTAATACGGCAGCGCGTTGAGATAGAGCGGAGCTGCCCACGTGGTGGAGAGCTGGCCTGCGTTATACACCAGAAAACCAAGCGCTCCCAGCAGCACGCTTCCCAGAGCTGCGTAACTGGCGGCTCGTTCACTCACCCATATTCGCGCGTATCGGAAGACGCCTATAGGCAGCAGCAGGATGGCAATGAACTGGACAAAAATATAGGCCATGTTCAATCCCATGACATGCGAGAACAAAGCCACCCATTGTTGCTCCATGGGTGGATAGGAAGTCTGTGAGAAGCCGGTGAACTGCTTGGGGTTCCATGGATCAAACCAGTGCTGTGCGTAATGCGACGCGAAGAACTTATGAAAGTTGGCGTCATAGGAATCATTGGGCAACTGCATCAGCAATAGCGGACCGTGCACCATCAGGGCCAGCAACAACACCCAGCTGATGGGAATGGCCCGGCTCAACAGGGGAGCTTGCCTGTTGGCGGCAATGGAAGGGGAACTCATGAAAAGACCTCCGCGCTTAGCGACAAAACGTCAATGAGAAAAAAAATGACAAAAAGCAGCAGTTTTGCTTTCAGACCAGTTTCGATTCAAAAGTGGCCCTAGGGTTTGCCTTGTGGCATCCGGATTCTCACTTTGTTGCTTATTCCATGAGTTTTCATGCCTCCTGGCAATCCTCCAGCTTAGAAATGGCATCTTGAAACTACATGAGATCAGAGCTGCTGTCCCTGGAACAGTTGCCCTGATTTTTTCATGCATGCGCAATGTGTCGCGTAGCGTCCTGGCAGACGCGTTATGTCTGTGGATAAACCTTGTGCATGGGCGATTTTCAGATACTTCGTAACTCAAACATTCGGTGGTCCCGTGAGAAGAAATCTTTTAGGTCTGGCACTTCTATGCGCGCTGCTCCAGTCTGGCTTTGGGCAGGAGCAGACATTTGATCTTGGCAATCAGCCGGCGCAGAAACAGAATTCCCAGTCCACCAAGAAGGGCAAAAAGCAGACCCAGACTTCACCCGAGCCCTCGGGCTCCGGTGGCCTTGGTTTTGGTACCAGCATCGAAGTAGGCCGCAACGCTCGTGCGGCGCAGGACGCTCTGGCCAAGGGCAATTACGTGGCAGCCATGACGTTCGCACGTCGTGTAACCCAGGCAGCTCCGAATAACCCGAGTCACTGGTACCTGCTTGGATATGCAGCGCGCCTGGCAGGCGTTTATTCCACGTCGCTTGATGCTTTCGATCGCGGATTGGCCGTGGCACCCAACTCCGTGGAAGGCCTATCCGGCAAAGCCCAGACCTATATCCGCATGGGCAGGACCGATGAAGCCAAAAAGTTACTCCTTCGGGTGATCGCCGCAAATCCGCGCCGTGGCAGTGATCTTGCCATGGCAGGCGAACTCTTTATGCAATCAGGCGACTTGCGACAAGCCACGAACCTGCTTGAGCGCTCAGAGAGCGTCCAGCCATCGTCACACGCTGAGCTGCTGTTGGCGATTGCCTACATGAAGCAGAAGCAGACTGACAAGGCCAAAGCGCTTCTGGATAAGGCCATGCGGCGCGATCCCAGGAACGAGGATGTGTTTCGCGCTGTGGCCCAATACTATCGCGAGGCCCACGACTACAAGTCTGCGATAGCCATCCTGAACAAAGCGCCCCGCAAGAACGTAGACGTTTATTCTGAGCTCGGCTATACGTACAGTCTCGCCGGCATGAAACGCGAGTCCGCGAATGCCTATGAGCAAGCGGCGAATATGGCTCCTAAAGCCGTGAATGTGCAGTTAGCCGCCGCGCAATCGCAACTGCGGCTCGGCAATCTGGACAGGGCGCGCATGTATCTGGCTCGCGGCGAGCAGCTTGACGCCAACTATTACCGCCTGCATGCCATTCGCGGAGATCTCGCCACTGTTGAGCATCGTGACCCGGACGCCGTACGTGAATATCTGGCCGCACTCGCCGCCATGCCGGAAGGCCCTGCTGAAGGCATTCTGTACCCCACGCAGTTGCGTCTTCAACTCGTGGACGCGTACCGCAATTTGCAGGATGAAGCCGCGGCCCAGCAGCAGGTAAGGCTTGGCCTTGATGCCCTGGCCAAATTTCAGGTTGACGCCACACAGCAGGTGGAGTATTTGCGTCTGCGCGGGGCGCTGCGCGGCATTGGGAATGATTTCAATGGCGCTGAAGCTGACCTGAAGCAAGCTTTGCAGATTGAACCCGGCAATGACACTGTCACGCTGCAGTACGCCAACCTGCTGTGGAAAAATAATCGCAAGAACGAAGCGCGCCAAATGTATTCCGCCCTGCTGCAACGCGACCAGAAGAACCGCTTCGCTCTGGAAGCCCTTGGATATCTTTCGCGCGACGTGGGCGACAATAAAGCCGCGGAAGTCTACTTCACCCGCATGGCCCGGGCCTATCCTGACGACTATGTGCCCTTCGTGGCTTTGGGCGATCTCTACACCGCAACCCGGGAATTTGACAAAGCGGAAACCAGTTACGAAACAGCGTTCAAGCTTGCGCCCTCCAATCCGCAAATCGTAGCCGCCGGTTCTAACGCGGCCATTGACGCACATAAGGTCGATCTTGCCGGCGAGTGGATTGCCCGCGCCACCGGTACCATGAAGAATGATCCGCGCGTGATGCGTGAAACCGAACGCTTCCTGTTTCTCAAAGGCAGGTACATTGAATCGGCACGCATCGGGCAGCAGGCACTTGCGAAGATGCCGCGTGATCGTGACGCTGCCGTCTATCTGGCCTACGATTACTACAATCTTGGCCGCTTTGATGACACTCTGGCACTTGCCAGTCGCTACGAAAGCATTCTGCCCAAAGAACCAAACTTCCCCTTGCTGGCTGGACACGTGCATCGCCAGAACCAGCTCCTGCAGCAGGCCATTGATGACTTCACCCGCGTAGTCCAGAAAGATCCCAAAATGCTGGACGCGCTGGTCATTCGCGGTTATGTCCGCAATGACATGCAGGATGCGCAGAATGCCATCAATGACTTTAATCCGGCGTTGAAGGCCAATCCTGATAACAGCATCGCGCATCTTGGACGTGCATTCTCTTACCTGCAGCTTCGCCGCTCACGGGAAGCGCTGGATGACATCGACAAGGCCGAGAAGAATCTGGACGGCGTGGGTCCAATTCACATGGCCAGGGCCACCGCGTACCGCCAGATGCGCGTGCTTGATAAAGCCGAGAAGGAATATCGCCTGGCGCTGAAGTCTTCTCCGGATGATCTCAAGCTGCACCTTGCGCTGGCAGACACGCTCTATCACGGCCGTCATTATGGTCGCGCCATTGAAGAGTGGAACAACGCTCTCCAGCTCTCGCCAGACGATCCTCTGATTTACGCCAGCCTCGCTGCCGCCAACGCGCAGACACACAATCGCGCAGAGGCTTATCGCTACGTTCAGCTGGCAGAGCGCGAAGGTGCTGACCAGGCAGCGATCCTGGTTGCGACCGGTGAAGCGCTCTTGACCTTGGGCGAGCAAAAAGCCGCTTCAGACCGTTTTGCCCGCGCCCTGGAAGCACCTGACGCCAACCGCGTGGATGTGCGCCTTGAGTTCGCGAAGCTGTTCTTGAATCAAGGCAAGTACGAAGCTGCCAAACAGGAAGTGGCTTTGGCATTTGCCGAGGCCCGCATTGGTGAAGCTTCGCCCGTGACAACGGACAATATGGTGGAAGCCGCGAATCTCTTCCTGGCTTCGCACGACTTTGATCTGGCTGAGCGCTATTTCAACAAGGCCAAAGACATGGGCGCGTCTGACGATACGGTCGCTGTCGGCATGGCAAATACTTACATCGCACAGGGTAAAGACCGCCAGGCTGAAGCCCTGCTCCGGCAACTTGGAAATTCGCCCGACTACGAGCAGAATTATGATTACCAGCTCGCCTGGGCCAACATCTATAACCAGCGGCATGACAACCTTCACGCAATCAGCGCCTTTGCTCATGCCAATCAGGTGTCCGGTGAAGATCCGGTGGCCGAACGTGGCCTGCTGCAGGTGGCCGGCGACGAAGGCACGGAAATCTATCCGAACCTGTTCATGCAGAACAGCCTCTTCTCTGGCGCGCTCTTTGAAGATGCCACGATCTACCAGATGGACAACGAATTCTTTGGCATTACCACCCTGCCACGTTCATCGCAGGAAACTGATCTTTTAAGCACATTCCGTTATCATCCGTCGCACTTTACGCCGATTAACGGCACCTTTGGTATTCGCAACTATCGTGGTGAGCTCTCCGTGCCCAGCGCGCTTGCCATCGTTCGCCGCAACACCTATGACACTTTATTTGACGTGGGCACCACGCCAGTTCTGCGCTGGGGCAATGCGCATTTCATACTGAATCCAGGTATTGCCTTTACCGTCCGGCGTGACACGGAAACACCGGCGCCGCTGAACCAGCAGCTCTTCCGGCAATATCTGTATCTCAACAGCTCGCCACTGTTCCAGTGGATCACCATTCGCGGCAACGCTTATCACGAATCAGGACCTTTCACCGAGCAAAATCTCAGCTCTCGCGATCTTGGGGCCACGCTGGAATTCGAAGTCGGCCGTCCCTGGGGACATAATTCGCTGGTAACCGGATATTCCGTCCGCGATCTTCTTTTCCACCCACTGCAGCGTGAATTCTTTACCACCGCAACCTGGGCGGGATGGACTCACAAGTTTGGTGATAAGGCCGCTTTGACCGGGTTGGGCAAATACATCCGTTCATGGCGCGTGGAGGACCAGAAGTTTGCTTTTGCTCAGGCCCTGGTCCCTGGCGCGCGCTTTGACTACAAGTTCAACGAGCGCTGGAACCTGAATGCTGCCGCCGACTTCAGCCGCGGTCAGGGTTTCCATTTGTACGACAACGTTCAGAGCGGTTTCCTCATCTCGTATGTAAAGCCTCTGCATCGCGGCTACAACGACGGGACCGGCAACCTCTCAGTGGAATATCCGCTGCGGTTCTCAGTGGGCCTACAGCAACAGAGCTTTTATAACTTCACCGGTGCTGCCGCGAAGACCTCTTCGTTCCGTCCGGTTATCCAGATTTCGCTCTTTTAAAGAGGAACGTTTATCGGAACGTTCTAAGGAGAACCGCCAGCCCATGAAGATTTGTCTCGTAAGTGCATTTCCGCCCAGCAAGGTGGTACTCAACGAATATGGGTATCACGTGGCCCGCGAACTCCAGGCGGATCCTTTAATTTCGCTCACGGTCCTTGCTGATGAACTTAGACCACCAGAGCCTGAGCTGCCGGAGTTTGATGTGGAACGTTGCTGGGCCATGAACCGGATCAGCAATCACCGCTCCATGCTGCGCGCTATTCGCGCCTGTAAGCCTGACGTGGTCTGGTTCAACCTGGTATTTTCCAGCTTCGGCACCAAGGAAAGCCCGCTCGCGGCCTTCTCCGGACTAACTCTTCCGGCCATGACCCGCATGGCTGGCTATTACACACACGTAACTCTGCACCACCTCATGGACCATATTGACCTGGAAGACGCGGGCGTCCGCCACAAGCGGCTGTTTCGGTTGGCCGGCAATGCCGCCACACGTCTGCTCCTGATGGCGAATTCAGTTTCGGTGCTGCTACCCGCTTACCGGCGCACGCTCATCGAGAAGTATCGAGGTGAAAACATTCACTTCCGTGCGCATGGCATTTTTGGCGCGCGCCCTGAGTTTCCTGATTTCAGCCGCCGCGGAAATCCCGAGCATCGCATCCTGGCTTTCGGCAAATGGGGAACATACAAGCGTTGTGAGATTCTGATTGAAGCTTTTGAGGAAAAAGTAGCTGCAAAATTTCCCAACGCAAAGCTGATTATTGCCGGCGGCAACAACGGGAACTCGCCGGGTTACGTTGAATCGCTGCGGGAGAAACACGGCCGTTATCCACGCATTGAATTCACCGGCTACGTGGAAGAAGAGCAGATTCCAGATATCTTTGGCACGTCGTCTTTCATGGTGATGCCATACACCTCAGCTACTGGCGCAAGCGGCGTGGCGCATCTGGCGGCACAACACGGTGTTCCCATCATCTGCTCTGACATTCCTGATTTCCGTGAAATGGCTGACAGTGAGTCCCTGGGCATAAAGTTCTATCCCGTGGGCGACAAGGCGGCCCTTGCCCAGAGCATGATTGACCTGCTCAGTTCGGAAGAAGACCGTCACACCATGTCTGAGCAGAATTTTTCCGCGGCATTGCGTCTGACCATGCCGCAAATTATCCGCCAGTACGTGCGCGCCTTTGACCGTCACCAGCGCGCGCGTGCACTGGAATCTGTTTCCCGTTTTCGCCGGATTCCTTCCTGGATTCCGTCTCGCTCAGCCATCTTCCGCGTATCAGGATCACGATGGAATGGCTGGAGCTAAAAAGAGCCAAAATCGCCCCAAATTTTCACGATTGCCAAAATTGCACGCTGGCCTTCTCACTCCCACATCAAATCTCGTTCGGGATCGCCCGAAAACCAAGTCCCGCCAGCGACGGCACAATATCTAAAAGATCGTCATCCCGACGCCCGTAAGCGAACGCGCGTTGTCTCCAGCGCGTGAGTAGGACGGAGGGACCTTGTGCTTGCTTTTTCTAGCGTATGAAACGGAGCGGAGCGACATGAGGACTGTTACTCTCCCGTCACCTCAGCGGCCAAAAGGAATTTCCTGATCACGACCATATGTGTGACTGTTTGCCCGCAAAATTTCATCCACAGCTCTTCTGCCGCTGCTGATCGCTCCATTCACGGTGCCGTTATGGCCTTCAGAGTTGGTGGCTTCACCGGCAAAGAACAAGGTATCTTCGATAGGCGCGGCCAGAAGCTGCGCCGCATCCGCGCCGCCCACATTTCCATAACTGTAAGCGCCGCGCGCGAATGGGTCTGTCTGCCAATCATGCATAAAGACCGCTTGGGGCTTGTTCTGTAAATCTGATTCGAGTATTTGCCCTAACGCCCTCATCGCGATTGTGGTTATCTGTCGCTCACTTTTGCCCGTAAGCGCCCGGGCATATCGACCCGCGGCCCACCCCGTGAGGATCGGATAAGGTAACGGATTGCTTGTCCACCAGGTGGGAAAATGTTCGTTGTCAGTAAGAAGGAAGCTCAGCTCCTGCATGTGCGGATCATCCTCCCAGAACTTCTTCTGGAAGCACAGGCTTACGCGGATCACCGGTCCCATGCTGAGCAGCCGCAAAGCTTTATTCTTTTCGGCTAGCGGCGGCGTGAATTCCACGCTGCCGGCTTGCAATACTCCCAGCGGTAAAGTGATCACCGCTTGGGGCGCCCGAAATTCACCTTGCGAACTAATGACAACTACCTCGCCCTTTCGCCACCGAACAGCGGTCACAGGCGTATTGAGCAGAATGAGCGACCGACCACCAATCTCATTCGCCAGAGTCTCCACCAACTTGTTGTAGCCCTCCGGCATGCGGAAAGACGTGTCACCGTCTATTGACTCTTCCGCTTTTGTCGCTTTAACCAGCCAGTGTATGCCTACGCGTTCCGGGTCAGCGGCATGGAAGCCTTCCACGAAGCGTGCGGCCTGCTGCTTAGCCTCGGCAGAGTAATGTGTGTTTTCCATGTATTGTCGGAATGATTGGTCAGGACCGTCTATTGGTATCTCGTCAAAGAGTTCGTCAACCTCTGTCATCAGATTTCCAGAGTCTTCCCACTTGGCGCCAACCTTACTGCGAAATTCGCCGGTGATTTCGGCCAGCTTCAGATCTGCCGCCTGGACGGCATTCAATATCTCCGGCGGACGACCGTGCACAAACTCAGCACCCAGCTCAACCGGATAGCCGTCGTGATGTTGTGTGAAAATCCTGCCGCCCAGTCGTTCACGTGCTTCCAGCACCATTACATTCAGCCCGGCAGCAGCCAGGCGCTGCGTTGCGGCCAGCCCGGCGATTCCCGCGCCGATGACAATCACGTCTGCTGCCGACGTCATAAAGTTGATGTAGTTACGGTGGGCTTGGCTGCCCTTTGGGCGGTGGGCATCGGATAAACGCCAAGTGAGCGCGCGGCTCCAATATCCACATTGAGTATCTCTTCTTTGGGCGTCTTTTCCAGCCAGCCCTGGGCTCGCTTGATGGCGGAAGTAAACGTCCCGGTGGGCAGGACCGTAAGATCGACATAAAGAATGTCTTCACTCGCTGGGCCCAGACGCACCCCCACGAACGCGTGTCCCGGCACAATCACCACCACCGGACGCATGCCAAGATTTTCCATCGCGGACGCAAACAGCACACTTACGTCAATGCAGTTCGCGTTATTCAGGATCAGCGTCTCACGCGGTAGACGAATGCGCTGCGTCTCTCCCGGATAATTTCCAAAGGTGTATATGCTGCTGACGTAGCTGATGCGTGATTGTCGCAATGCCTGAAACACAGCCTCTGCCTGAGCTCTTACCTGCGCGGTCAGCTCTGTACCGGCGGCCTGATTGTAGCCACGCATGCGCCCACCGGGAATAATCTTTTCCGCGCGTGACACTAGTTGTAGCACCGCCTCATCATGCGGCGTGACCCACCGGGCGATCAACTGTGCATTGGCGAACTTGCCACCCCAGTAGAGGTCAGAAGCGCTGTGAACAAACACGGGCCGCTGCTCCGCGAAGTTGTGTCCACTGACTGGCTCTTTTACCTCAACCGTCAGATTGGCCTGGCGAATCTCCTGATTCTGATAAGCATCAGGCAAGAGCTGCGGATCAAGATTGAAAGTGCGTACCTCATTCGGTCCGATCACCGCGGTTTCCCGCAGTTCTTCGGTCCATCCACGAACCTGTGCTGTGATCACCTGCAGCACTGGCCGCGAAGAAGTGTTCGCAATGCTCAACACTGCCACTGGCCAATAATCCACGGCCTTGCCGCCCGCCAGGGCTGGGAAAATCTCACCGCGTCCTGGCAGGTTAAGTTGATACTGAATTTGCAGAGGCGATACCGGCGCGGTCGTGGGGCGCATCTTGGCCGGCAAGGGTGGATCCGGCAGCGGTGCTAAGGCCAGCTTACGGATTGAGAACCACGTCCAGCCCAGTACACCGCCCAGACCGAGCGTGGTCAGAAAAAACACGATTGCCAGAACACGCGCGGTTTTGGCTGAGATTCTGGATACCATTCCTTCAGTTGGGTGACCGGGAGAACTGATTGGTTGCCGTAAACGGCAGGCAACCCCGGTGCACTAACATTATTACCTTTTTGCTCCCTGCCGTTGCAATGGAGGTGAAGACCTCCAGAATTCAGGGTCATCGGCGATCCACTCTCCAGCAGGATTGCTGATCGGCGGGTCCATTGCAAAGATAAACGTCTGCGTACTCACCACGGACGAACTCACTAACTCCCGCACACGCCCGCGCACGCTCTCGTCAAGATCGTCATAATCCACCAGTCCGTCCAGCGCTTCTCCCGCTTCGCGAAACGAATGATAAGGGGATAGCGTCAAGTATGTATTTTGCGGCATGCCGGATACTACCTGGTAAACCGCGCGATTGTCGGCCGCCGCCGCACGCTCGCGGACGCCGCGCAGCATCCTCTGGCTTTCTTCATACTCGCGTTCGTGACCTTGCACCACCTGCACCATGGTGGCGGTAAAGAATCGCGTTTGCGGACGCATGAGTCCACGGTTGTGTCCCAACTCTTCGCGATAGCGCAGAAACACCGTCCGCGGATCGGACACCAGATTGCTCTTCGAATCCATGATGCGACCCAGTTCGCTGCCTAGCGCGGCGTTACGAACGAAAGGTTCGGCGCTGCGCTCCATCGCCGCGTACGAATCAAACCCGGAGACAAACCACACTTCCTGCGGCCCGCTGATCGCCTGCAATGTCATGTAAGGCCATGTGTTGGCTCGTGAGCAGGCCATGGCAGCCTCGGCTTCAACGCGTTTGTACTCGGCCATCTTGCCCGGTTTCACCGGCTCGCGATAGATCTGCAAAATGTCAGGGGGAGGCGGGACCTGTACTTGCTGGGCCCACAACGGCGCGGCCATTGGCGCGAATAGACACACGTAGACCGCGAAAAATCGGAAGAGGGGACGCATAGCGTCACATTTAAGCAAACCCCAGCGCTGCTGTCATCCGAAAACAGAGGCTGGATCCGCACAAAAGTTCATGAAACTGAGCGAATGCGCTAAGAATGCGAACCGGCTGGCACTTTTGCATCAACAAAAGCCACGGCTTCTTCCAGCAATTCCTGCACAAGTTCGGGCGACGATGCTTCGGTATAGATACGCATCAACGGCTCGGTGCCGGACGAGCGCAGCAGCAGCCACGCCTCAGCGCCTTTGTCCTTGATGGGTGTGTCCAGATAGAACTTGATGCCATCCAGGTTTTCCTTGCGCATGATTTTATAGCGACCAAGACTGGTGGTTTCATTGCTGGCGGCCCTGGCGATGGCGGCATCTTTCACGTCGTTGGGGATATGAAGATCGCGGCGCGCGTAAAAGTGTGGCCCGTATTCACTTTGCAGGGCGGCAACAAGCTGGCCCAGGCTCTTGCCTTCATCGGCCATCACATTGGCCAGCAGGAGCGCGTTCAAGATGCCGTCGCGTTCCGGCAGATGCCGTTGCAGGCCGATGCCACCTGATTCCTCACCGCCGATCAGAATTTCGCGTTCCATCATGAGGTCGCAGATGTACTTGAAGCCGATGCCGCACTCAATCAGTTTGCGTCCATGTTTGGCTGAGATACGGTCCAGCATGCGCGTGGTATTAAAGGCACGTACTACGTCGCCCGGCCAGTCTTTTGTCTTCAAGAGCCATTGCAGCAGGATCGAGTAAATTTTGTGCGAATCCACAAAGCTGCCGTCTTCGGCGGCCGCGCCAATGCGGTCTGCGTCGCCGTCGGTGGCAAAGCCGGCATGGCATTTTTCTTTCACCACGATTTCCTGTAGCGCCTGTACATGCGGCTGTATCGGTTCGGGATTGATTCCGGGGAACAGCGGGTTCACTTCATTGCGGATCTGCACATATTGCACGCCGCGGCCGGCAAAAATTTCTGAAAGCACATTGCGCCCCGATCCATACATGCAATCAATGGCGAACTTGAAGTTGGCCTTGGCGATTTTGTCCAGGTCAGCGAATTTAGTAATTGCCGCAACGTATGGCGTCTTGAAGTCGGCTTCCTCGATCTTGGCCTGTGTTCCTTTAGGCATGGCTCCGGCGCGCACTTCAGCTTCAATCTGGCCGATGATTCCCGGTGTTGCCGATCCGCCATACGTCGCCTTGAACTTCACGCCATTCCAGTTCCATGGGTTGTGGCTGGAGGTAATCATCACGCCGCCGGCGGTGCCCAGATTTTTTACCGCGTAAGAGAGCGCCGGTGTTGGGGTGTAATCATTGGCGATCTTGACGCCGATGCCGGCCCGGGCAATCACCTCAGCCGTGGCCTGGGCAAAACCGCGGGAGCCAAATCGCGTGTCATAGCCGATCACGATGCCCTTTTTCGGGTCTTCCTTTTTGAGCACGTAAGCAGCTATCGCGCCGGCCACGCGACGAACATTTTCAAAGGTGTAATCGTCGGCAATCACGCCGCGCCAGCCGTCAGTCCCAAACTTAATTTCGTCCATGTTCGCCCAGGCTCCAGATTTTAAGATGAACGGTTATTCCTTGAAGTCTTTGGCTGGTTAAACCAGCTCAGTCATCTTCTTTTCGTTCAGATATTTTACGATCTTGCCCACATCCTGGGAGTGTTCCCGCGTGGTGATCAGAATGGCGTCCTCGGTTTCCACCACTACCAGGTTGTCCACGCCCACGGCGGCAACAAATTTGTCCGGCGCATAGATGTAATTTCCTTTTGAGTTGACCATGTAGAGCGCTTTGCTTTCCACCACGTTCAATCCGCCGTCCTGCTTGCTGATAGAGTGGTGTTCATAAAGCGCGGCCCATGAGCCAAGGTCGTTCCATCCGAAATCAGCCCGCAGGCAGTAAAGATTCGACGAATGCTCACCCTTGGCGGAGCGCGGCTCCAGCAGCGCATAGTCAATGCTGATGTTTTCGCACCTGGGGTAAAGATCGGCAAACTTGGCTTCGAATTCCGGCGTGCCCCACGCCGCCGCAATCTCTTCCAGATAAGGTGTGGATTCGGGGAAATGTTCGCGCAACGCATGCGTCAGGGTGCGCACACTCCACATGAACATACCGCTGTTCCAGTAGTAGTTCCCGGCGGCCACAAAATCCTCGGCCTTCTCCTGGTTGGGTTTTTCCGTGAAGCGGCGGACTCGGAACAGATTGCGTTCCAGTTTTTCACCGGTTTCTATGTAACCGTAGCCTGTCTCAGCGCGTGTGGGCTGGATTCCCATCACCACGATATTCTCGCCCTTACTGGCAATATCAATGGCTTTGCGCAAGACTGCGCAGAATGCTTCTTCGTCACTGATAACGTGATCGGCGGGAAACATTCCTATGATTGCGCCCGGGTCCTGCCTGGCCAGCAGAAACGCCGCCAGGCCAATGGCCGGCGCGGTGTTTCGCGGCTCCGGTTCCACCACAATCTGTTCACTGGGAATGCCGGGGAGTTGGCGTTCAATCTCGCTGTTCACGAACCCATTCGTGATAATCCAGAAAGCTTCTTGCGAACTCAGGGGAAGCAATCTGTCCACAGTTTTCTGGATCATGGTTTGCTTGCCATCCAGCGCGAGCACCTGCTTGGCCAGTTTGCGCCGGCTGCGTGGCCAGAATCGCGTACCGCTGCCACCGGCCAGAATCACTGGATAAAAGCGCTGTGTGCTCAAGTCATAACTCCTTGGACTGAATTTGCGTGACCGCGGTTCCTGAAGGCGATAAAGAAAAGCTGGCTAGACCGACGCTTTATCCGCAGATTCCACTAACACCGTGTCCGGTTGCGTTACCACTCCAACCGGCACCGATGAGCATAGAAATTCCAGGTCCCATTGCGGCCGCAGCAAGAAAGACGGCAAGCTGGCCGGGATCACCACGGATTCTCCCGCTGCGAAAGTCAGTGGCTCCATGTCTTCAAATTCAATCACGCCGCATCCGCGCGTCGCAACCATGCACCACGTGGTCGCGGGAGCATGTTTTGGACGCTGGAACTGCCACGGCTGTTTTAATTCGAATCTATCTACGATGAAGCACGGTGATGTCACCAGGTTCTCTTGCGTCTTGCCCTGATTAGAAACCGCGGGTTCCCGCCGGACCTTCCCTGCGTGCGTGTGTTCTTTCGTCGCACGCAATCCGGCTTCAATATGCAGTTCACGCGGACGGCCATAATCATAAAGCCGGTACGTGGTGTCAGAATTCTGTTGCGTCTCCACAATCACCGCACCCGGTCCAATGGCGTGTACCGTGCCCGCGTCCACGTAAATCATGTCACCTGCCCGCACGTCAACCCAGTTCAGCAGTTCTTCCATGCGCGTTTCCCGGATGGCCTTTTCCACTTCCGCCTTGGTGGTTCCCGGTTTCAAGCCCAATCCTACTTGCGCTCCCTGTTCGGCGCTCAGTATGTACCAGCATTCCGTCTTGCCGCAGTTCTGCCCCACCATGCGCGCGCCGTCATCATCCGGATGCACTTGTACTGAGAGTTTATCGTTCGGAAAAAGGAATTTGATGAGAAGGGGGAAGCGCGCGGTGTCCTTCGCACCAGGGCCGATCAGGTCAGCTCCAAACTTGAGGCTGAGATCACCCAGGCTATGACCTTTCAGCGGACCATTGGCGACGAGGCAGGCGTCTCCTGTGAGCCACGCTTCACCAATCGGCGCACCCGTGATCTCGTGCGAATAGATGGGAGCAAGTGAGCGGGCGCCCCAGACCCGTTCGTGGAACTGCGGATGCAGCAGTAATGGATAAAGCTCAGGAGAATGATCTGCCATGCGTTTGCGTGCCACTCCAGGTACTCAGTGTCCCGAACCATTTTAGACTCGGAAAAAGCAAAAGGCGTTGTCCAGCAGCAGCTCGGCAACGCCTTTAAGATATGCTCTCGAAAAGACTTAGGTTACAGCTTGGAGAACCAATCCTGCATCCGCTCCAGGCCGCGTTTAATTTCCCCGGACGACGTGGCATAGGAGAGGCGTATATGTTCCTGTGTTCCAAACGCTTCTCCTGGCACAGTGACCACGTGGGCTTCGTGCAGCAGGCGTTTGGCAACATCCGCTGCCGATTTGATGCTGGCCTTCCCGAAATAGGCGGAAACATTAGGATACACATAGAAAGCGCCCATCGGACGAACGCAGGTGACGCCGGGGATTTTGTCCAGGGCCGCCAGCGTCTGGTCACGCAAGTGGATGTAGTCTGCCTTCATCTCCGCAATACACTGCTGCGGTCCGCTAAGGGCCGCTGCGGCCGCCTTCTGGATCATATGTGCGCTGCTTGAAGTGCTTTGACTTTGCAGCTTGGTCATGGCGCTCACCAGCGGGGCAGGGCCCAGGGCATATCCCAAACGCCATCCCGTCATGGCATAGGTCTTTGAAAGCGATCCCACAATCACCAGGTGTTCTTTTACGTCCGTCACAGAACCTGCGGAGAAATTCCGTCCCGTGTAGTTCAGATAGACGTAGCATTCGTCGGCAATTACATAAATTCCACGCTTATGGGCCAGCTTCAGGATGGCCGTGAAATCTTCCGGCTCAATCACTGCGCCGCTGGGATTATTCGGACTGTTAATGATGATGGCGCGGGTACGCGACGTGATTTTCTGCTCGATCATGGCCGCGCTCAGGCGAAAATTATCAGACTCTTCGGTGGCCACGTAAACGCACTTTCCACCACCGTATTCAATGATGTCTTTGAATGAGACCCAGTAAGGGACGGGAAGAATCACTTCGTCGCCGTGGTCCACCAGCACCTGGATCGCATTGAACAGCGCCAGCTTGCCGCCCGTGGATGCGATTGCTTCTTCGGGTTTGTAGTTCGATCCAAAGTCCGTGGCATGGCGCTGCACGATGGCCGAGCGCAATTCAGGAATGCCGGCAACCGCCGTGTAGCGCGTGCAATTCTGTTGAATGGCAGCGATTGCCGCGTCCTTGATGTGTTGGGGCGTGGGGAAATGCGGCTCACCTGCACCGAATTCCACCAGATCGGCGCCGGCCGCCTTCAGCTTGGCGGCTTCAGCTACCACGGCCATGGTGGCCGAAATTTCAATACGGTTTACGCGATCTGTGAATTGTTTGGTTGCGGGTAAAGTCGCCATGCGTGGCCCTCACTTCTTTAAGTCGGCAATTCTGCCGCTGAATTTCTCGCCCAGCCGTTGTTCCACCAGCTCCGGAACCAGGCCGCGCACCGAGCCACCCAGCCGGAATATTTCCTTCACCAGCCGGGAACTCAGGTAGGAATACGCTTCCGCCGGCATCATGAACACTGTTTCCACCTGCGGGTGCAGCTTGCGATTCATCCACGCCATCTGCAGCTCATACTCGTAGTCGCTGATGGCGCGTATGCCGCGCAGAATCGCGCCTGCCTTCTTCTGCATGGCAAAATCCACCAGCAGGCCCTCAAACGCTTCCACGCGGACATTATCAAAGCATCTGGTCAACTGCTCTGACATTTCCAGACGCTCGGCAAGATTAAAGAGAGGGTCTTTCTCTGTGTTGCGGAGAATGCCAACAATCAGCTCATCAAATATCTTGCTGCCTCGCTCTATCAGGTCGAGGTGGCCGTTGGTCAACGGGTCAAACGTGCCGGGATAAATGGCGCGCACTAAATTCAAGTGGATTGTTCCTGCCGGAACTGCCTAGATTCTGATTTTATTCTGGATTACGGGATGCGGCAATGTTCATTTCCGGGTTGTGCCAATCTCCGCCACTTATTTGCGTTTTCCAAAGCCGAAAGTCTACAGACAGCCGAAAGTCTACAGACAAATGACGAAAGGCGAAAAAAGGTTCATGGCCGTCCTGCCACTTAGAGATCTATTTATCGTCACTTTACATCAGAGTCACAAGAAGACTATTTTGGTGAGTTGTTCAGATCTGCCTTACGAGCCATTGCCGAATGTCGAGCAAAACGCACCGCCGCGAAGAAACCCTGTTATTCGCTAAAAACTTTCTGCAACATCCCAGAATGCTGGGCTCGCTGATTCCGAGTTCGCGTTTTTTGGTGGACCGTCTGCTGTCTCAAGTGGATTGGGAACGTGCCAGAACCATTGTTGAATACGGTCCGGGAGTGGGCACCATCACCGCTCACATTCTTGGCCGCATGTCTCCGCAAACGCGACTCGTGGTCTTTGAGATGAATGAGGATTTTGTGTCCTACCTGAAACGTTCCTTCCCTGATCCTCGCCTGCATGTGGTGCATGGTTCAGCGGAAAACGTTCAGCGTGAGCTCGACCGCCTGAAGCTGGCTGGCGCGGATTACATCATCTCCGGCATTCCCTTTACCACAATGCCGGTTGAGCTGCGGGAGAAGATCATGGCCGAATCCCGTGAGGCATTGCGTCCGGGTGGCGCCGTGCTGGTGTACCAGTTCACTCGCGCCGTGCTCCCTTATCTGCGTTCGCACTTTAACCGAATTGATCAGGATTTTGAGCCGCGCAATATTCTGCCGGCACGGCTGTTTTATTGCACGCAAGACGCTGCTTAGACGAAAGCATTAACGGAGCGAGAAAAACTCACACCTCAATCACCACTTTGCCAACGCTTTGATTCGATTCCACGCGCGCATGGGCCTTGGCAATCTCTGCCAGCCTGAATGTGCTGTCGATGGTCGGCCGCAGCAGGCCCTCGGCGAATAAAGGCACAACTTCCTTCGCAAAAACCCGGGTCACCTGAATTTTCTCGTCCAGACTGCGGGCACGCAGAACGGTGCCGCAAACAGTCAAGCGTTTACTCAGCATGGAACGTGCGTCCAGCTCGTAATTACCGCCGCCCACCGTTCCCACCAGCATCATGCGGCCTTTGGCAGCCATTAGCTTCTGGCAGGTCTTTACATACGGGCCGCCAACCAGATCCAGAACCACGTTGATGCCTTTGCCGCCGGTCCATTCTTCTGCCGTAGCCACAAGCTCGTCAAAATTTTCACGAACCGCCAATCCCTTTTCCAGCCCGAGGGCTTTCGCGTCTTCAATCTTGTCCGCGGTGCGCGATGTTCCAAACGGCACTGCATGCATCGCGCGCACAAGCTGTAGCGCAGCCAGGCCAACACCGCTGCCCACGGCATTGATCAACACGGTTTCGCCGGGACGGAGCTGCGCCTGCGTCCAAAGTGCGTCATGCGCCGTGATAAAGGCTTCGGGAATGGCCGCTGCATCGGTCCAGCTCATGCCCTTGGGGATTTCGACCAGCAAGTCCTCATGGGTGGCGACGAACTCTGCATGGGCGGCGCCGCCTAGAAGTCCAAAAACGCGCTGTCCCGGTTTCCACTTCTTTACCGCGCTGCCGATCTCCGCCACCTCTCCTGCAAACTCCATTCCGGGTATTTCCACAGGATAGCCAGGCGGTGGTGGGTACTTGCCCTGCCTCTGCAGCAGGTCGGCACGATTCAGTGCAGAAGCCCTTACCCGCACCAAGACCTGTGCAGAGTCAATGGATGGCCTGTTCACCTCCCGGAGTTCCAGCACATCAGGGTCGCCAAAACGGGCTATCCAGGCGGCCTTCATCTTCGCATCAGCACTCTTCGTTTCCGGCATTCACGTCTCCTAAAGCAGCGCCTTGATGGCAGTCAGGACGTTGATTGTAATGTGATTTGAATCACGGACGCACCCGCCCATCAGTCTTAGGATTGCTTCATGCTAGCGCGTCCGATATAGTTTTAGGAGCCATGTACGAGGATTTTCACGCTATCGACCGCTGGACCGGAAATCGGCTCCACTGCGTTTACCAGGCACTGATCGTAGCCATTGCCACGCGCCATGCCGACGCAGTTGACATAAAATTTTTAGTAAGCGGTCGGCCCGTTTGGATTGCGTTGCCGCATCCAACATGGATTGAGTACAAGCAGCGGACTGGCCGGGTCATTAGTGATCCGCTGGCCATCCTGATTGCCGGACATTTCCTGAAGACGGCCATTGAGAACGGTTCATATGAGCACGGCCGGGACATGTATACCCTCACCATGGAAGAAGCGCTTGTGCATTTGAACGCGGTTCTCAAGGAAGTTGGCGCGCCTCAGGACGCGCTGTTTACTACGGCCTGACGCCGAACTCAGCAAAACCGCTTTTTCTTTGCCTCTTTTATTTGGCCGGGCCGGTTTTGCTAACAGGAGATCCCTTAAGCCATGTCACAGACTTTGCCAGCCATTGATTCCACTGCTGCCCTGGAAACTCTTCTCAAAACCAACAAGGTCCACCTGAATATGCATCCTGGCGTACTGGTGGAACACTCCGTCCGCCTGGGCGAAAGCACGCTGGCCAGTAACGGCGCGCTCGTGGCGTACACCGGCAAATATACCGGGCGCTCACCCAAGGATAAATTCACGGTGAAAGATCCAGTCACCGCTGACCTGGTCAACTGGGGCGACGTAAACATCGCCTTTGATCCCGTGAAGTTTGATGCCCTGTTCGAACGCGTTCTGGAACATCTGCGTGGCCGCGAGCTGTTCGTGCAAGACCTGTTCTCCGGCGCGGATCCCCAATACCGCCTGCCGATCCGCGTGATCAATGAGTATGCCTGGCACAATCTGTTCGTGCGTCAGCTTTTCGTGCGCCCATCGGATGAAGAGCTAAGGAATCACAGCCCGCAGTTCACCATTATTTCAGCACCTGAGTTCCAGGCTGATCCGCAGCGTGATGGCACCCGCACGGAAGCCTTCGTGATTGTGAACTTCACCCGGAGGGTTGTTCTCATTGGCGGCACCAAATATGCCGGCGAAATGAAGAAGTCCATCTTCGGCGTGATGAATTTCCTGCTTCCTCAGAACAACGTGTTCCCTATGCATTGCTCTGCCAACGTCGGCAACAGCGGCGAAACGGCCCTGTTCTTTGGTCTCTCGGGGACCGGCAAGACGACCCTCTCAGCCGATCCCAACCGGCATTTGATCGGTGACGACGAGCACGGCTGGAGCTCTACCGGCATCTTCAACTTCGAAGGCGGGTGTTACGCCAAGTGCATCAAGCTTTCGCAGGAAAATGAGCCGCAGATCTGGAACGCCATCCGTTTTGGTTCGGTGTTGGAGAACGTAACGCTTGACCCTGTCACCCACGTTCCCGACTACAACGATGACAGCCGGACCGAGAACACGCGTTGTGCCTACCCAGTGGAGTTCATTGACAACGCGGTGATCCCTGGCGTCGGCGGCCATCCCAAAAACATCATCTTCCTCACAGCGGATGCTTTCGGCGTGCTGCCCCCCATCTCCAAGCTGAGCACTGACGAAGCAATGTTTCATTTTCTCTCCGGCTACACGGCCAAAGTCGCGGGTACTGAAGCCGGTGTAAAAGAACCTCAGCCCAATTTCTCAACCTGCTTTGGTTCGCCCTTTATGCCTTTGCCCCCGAAGGTATATGCGGAAATGCTGGGCAAACGTATGAAGGAGCACAACGCACAGTGCTGGCTGGTCAATACAGGATGGTTCGGCGGACCCTATGGCGTGGGTTCCCGTATGAAGCTTCCTTACACCCGCGCCATGGTCAATGCCGCCATTGAAGGCAAGCTCAACAATGTCGAGTTTGAAAAGGATCCCGCGTTCGGCCTGACCGTTCCCAGGACAGTGCCGGGTGTTCCGCCGGAGTTCCTGCGCGCTCGCGACGCATGGTCTGACAAAGCTGCGTATGACAAATCGGCCGCTGACCTGATTGCCCGCTTCGTCAAAAACTTTGAAAAATTTGACGCGCCGGCCAATGTCCGCGCGGCGGCCCCGGGCAAGAAGTAAACCCACTGCAAACTGCAAGAAAAATCCCTCGCCACAGCGAGGGATTTTTTTTGATCGATGTTCTTTGAGATCTTTAAATGAATGAGCAGAGCACTAGGCTACGCGCGTCTTGCGAAGTCTGTTGTTGACTGAAGCGCTGATGCGCTCGATGAAAGACACGGGCTCCTCGTCAGCATTGTGGCCTACGCGATCGCGCAGAAGCGCAAGAAATTCAGTAACACGCCGGACACGCTGATGTTCAATGCCATCGCGTACACCATCAGGATCCACAACGGATGCTGCTTCAATGTAGTTCCAAAGCATCAGGCGCATGTTGTCCACGGCGCCTTTCAGATCGGTCAACAGATCAACTTTTAGTTCAGCCGGTGTCTCTTTATCGGTGCCATCCTGGGAGCGCATGGCCAGCCAGTAGAGTTCGCTGTGTACAGCCGTCAACTCATCGGTAAGCTCTTTAAGATGGTTTACTAGTGCGTTAATATCTTCTTGCGTGTAATTGTCCTTCTCCATGGGTCTGAACCTCTGTCTAACTGTATGGTGTCTAGGATGCACTCTTTGTTGCATTAATTCCTGTTACCTAAGTACATATACCCCATGAAAACAGAACGTTCGTTGCCAAAATGGGACTTGGAGCCGCGCTCTTTTCAGTAAAAAGCCTGGATTTACGTCGAACATTTGGATGCTGTTAGTTCAGCTAGGACGTTCTTACTACTTCGGCACCTCCATCCAGATGGCGCGCAGGCGCGGAAGTTACGGTTTAATGATTGATAAACAACGCGGCGCAGGCGGGAGCCCCCGATCTTCCGGGGAGTTGTCACTCTGTGCGACACTCGCATCTGAACATTGCTAACCGATATCTTTTCGCAGGAATACCCGGAATGTACTCAAGGAAGATCAGTGTGCGCTACCCGGCCGCGGGTGGATTGCAGCCGTGCCCCATGAAATGGCTGGATAATTTTTCCATGCGTAACTTCACCAACGATCCTATTTTTGATGACACCATTCCCTTGGCTGACGGCCTCATGGCAGTGGGAAGCCGCGTTCCGCTGGACCGGCTGAAGACGGCCATGGAAGATTGGTTTCGGCGCAAAATGTATCTGGACAAGACAACCGCCCTGGTGGTGGAAGAACTTTAGCTCCTGTCGTCTAACGCCTGGAATTCCATCAGGGCCGCTCACCTGCGGTTGGCGGATCTAACTCCTCAGTTAAATAGTTGCTTGCCTTTGTCTCTGCTCGGTGATAGAACTTCGCACCGCACCCAGAATCCATGATCAATCGTGAACGTCGCTCAAGCCGGCGTGGGGTGAGGAGCCACACACAATGAACATTATTCAGCGATTGGCTTTAGTGCTGTCGCTATTCGTACTGGCCGCCGCTTCCTTTGCGCAAACCTCAGCCACCGCGGAGTTGCGCGGCACGGTAAAAGACCCGAACGGAGCTGTCATTCAAGGCGCGTCCGTTTCATTGCGCGATGATGCCAGGAATATCGGACGCACGGCCGTCACCAACGGCAACGGCGATTACGTCCTGCTCTCAGTGCCACCGGGCAGTTATACCCTGACGGTTTCCGCCAAGGGTTTTGCCAGGCTGGTGGCCAGGAACGTGGGGCTTACCGTAGGCCAGGCGGCGCAATATCCAATCACCATGCAATTGGAGACGGCACAGACGGAAGTCACCGTTACAGGCGAAGCTCAACTCATCGAAACCGCCAAGACCTCAACCAGCACCACGATTGGACAGGAACGTATCGATAACCTGCCGACCAACGGTCGTAACTACGTCAATTTCTCGCTGACGAACTCCCAGGTGCAGCGCGACGTGGCTCCCAGCATCGGTGCAGCGCCCACATCAGGCCTGAACTTTGGCGGCCAGCGCGCACGCTCCAACGCCGTGAACGTTGAC